>NPIF01001010.1_pt1 | contig 29045 bp, 29 predicted proteins | sample 8637461 | NCBI WGS metagenome assembly NPIF01 (sample SAMN07420641, study PRJNA396082) | bioreactor metagenome | isolation source: sample BR12 brine-fed electro-methanogenic bioreactor BR | place: Japan: Kochi | collected 2016-12-09
GCTCGCGACATGATGTGCTACGCTCAGTACCTGGCCGGTATGGCGTTCAACAACGCTTCCCTCGGTTACGTACACTCCATGGCTCATCAGCTCGGCGGCTTCTACAACCTGCCCCACGGCGTTTGTAATGCCATTCTGCTGCCGGCCGTTTGTGAATTCAACATGATCGCTTGCCCGGATCGTTTCGCTGACATCGCTGACTTCATGGGCGTTGACACCACCGGCATGACCGTGACCGAAGCTGCCGAAGCCGGTATCGCTGCTATCCGCGAGCTGTCTGCTTCTATCGGCATCCCCGCCGGCCTGACCGACCTGGACGTTAAAGAAGAAGATTTCAAGGTCATGGCTGAGAATGCTAAGAAAGATGCCTGCCAGCTGACCAACCCTCGTTCGGCTACGCTGGACCAGGTCATTGCTATCTTCAAGGCCGCCATGTAATTCAGCGACCTGTGCTAGATCCGAAACGCCCGGCCTTTGGCCGGGCGTTTCTGTTTATATGGTTCTTTTGTAATGTGCGATTGGGGTTGATTTTCCGTGGTGTATTTGCGACCATCATCCTTTGTATTTATGGTGGCCGTAGAATATGGAGGAGTGTTGTTAACACTCTCTGTTTCAGGGGGATCGCATGAAAGATGTGATGGATTGGCTTCTTTCCAGGATAAAGGGCGACCTTTTACCCTGGGCCGACCAACAGTCGGCGGCTCATCGTTTTGGTCTCAGTTACCGTCAGATAGAAGAAATAGCTCTTGAAAACGGGCTACTGCCGGCTCGTTATCAACGAAATCGAAAAATGATTTCTCAGCAGGAGCAGTTGCGCCTGTTCCACAGCCGGGCGGTGGTAATCGGTTGCGGTGGTCTAGGCGGCTATATCATTGAAGAGTTGGCCAGGCTGGGGGTCGGCCACATTGTAGCGGTGGATTATGATGTTTTTGAAGAACACAATCTCAATCGGCAATTATTAGCCACTCCCGATTTTCTCGGCATGAACAAGGTTGCTGCCGCCGCTCGAAGGGTGGACCGTTTAAACCCTGCTGTCGATCTGCTGCCCATATGCGAGGCCTTCGGCGCAAAAAATGGCGCCCAAATCCTGGCCGGGGCCGATATCGCTATTGATGGGCTGGATAGTATTTCCGTCCGCCTGGAGTTGTCCGAGGCCTGCCGTTGCGCGAATATACCTCTGGTCTATGGGTCGATTGCCGGCTGGTACGGCTATGTCGGCAGCCAGTTCCCGGGGGAGAGGACGCTGGAAAAAATTTTCAAAGATGATGCCGGTAGTAGAGGCGTGGAAACTGAACTTGGTAATCCTTCCTTCACTCCGGCGGTTATAGCCAGCCTGGAGGTGGCCGAAGCCTGCAAAATACTTTTGAACAGAGGAACGCCGGCGCGTAATCGCTGCTTGTCGGTGGACTTGCTCGACATGGAGTTTTTTGAAATTGAATGCTGAGCTATTCTGCGGGTTGAGCTTTTTTCCAACGAATTTCCAGACACGATCCGGGTTTTTTCCCGTTATAATGGAAAGGCTATGATCAAGGCTTTCCTCGGTCTGGGAGCCAATATGGGTGATTGTCTGGCTACCCTGCAAGGGGCTCGGAAGAGTTTGAGGGACCGGCCGGGCATCCAGGTGGTTGGCTCGGCGGCACTTTACGAGACGATCCCCGTGGGAGGCCCACCAGGGCAGAGTAATTTTCTCAATACGGTCTTGGAAGTGGCCACAACGCTCTCCGCTGAAAAATTGCTGGCGGACTGTCTGAGCATAGAGAACCGGTTCGGCCGGAAGCGTCTGGTGCAGAACGGTCCCCGAACCCTGGATATCGACCTGTTGTTTTTTGGCGATCTGGTATGCCGAACACCGGACCTGGTCCTTCCACACCCCCGGCTGCATCGGCGTGCCTTTGTTTTGATACCCTTATGCGACCTGGCTCCAGGGTTGCTTCATCCCCTGCTCGGCAAGACCATCCGCAAATTATGCGATCAGTTGCCGGACGACCAGGGTGTCCATCGTCTTGCCGAGAATTGGTGACTGCATGTCTCTGCTCCGCGTATTGCAATTTTTGCTGTTGTTCTGGTTGTTTTACAACTTGGTCAAAGCCGTGGGTAATCTGTTGCGGCGCAGTGCTTCCCCGCCGGAACCGGAAAAGACTCGGGACGGTGAGGAGATGGTCCAGGACCCTTATTGCGGCACTTACGTTCCCCGCAGTCTCGCTGTTAAAAAGGTTATTGAAGGACAGACCCTCTATTTTTGCTCTGAGGAATGTCGTGATGCCTATCGGCATTCTCATTGAGACACCGTCACATCCTACGAAACAGATTCCTATCCCCTTCCAGACAGGAGCCGGACCATGAAATTTTTTATCGATACTGCTGACGTCAACGAAATCCGCACCGCGCACGAAATGGGCCTGGTCGACGGAGTGACCACCAATCCGTCCCTGGTGGCCAAAAGCGGCCGGGATTTCAAAGAGGTGATCACCGAGATTACGACCATCGTGGACGGTCCCATTTCGGCTGAAGTGGTGGCTCTTGATGCTCCCGGGATGATCGGAGAGGCGCGGGAACTGGTCAAGATTCACCCCAACATAGTGGTTAAGACACCGATGACTGCAGAGGGACTCAAGGCAACCCGTGCCTTGGCCGGCGAGGGAGTCAGTATCAACATGACCCTGGTTTTTTCACCCGTTCAAGCCCTGCTGGCAGCCAAAGCGGGGGCGGCCTATATTTCGCCTTTTGTCGGCCGCCTCGACGATATCGGCCATGACGGCATGGATGGCGTTGCCCAGATCCGGGCCATTCTCGACAATTACGGTTACAGCGCAGAAATTATCGTCGCTTCGGTGCGCAGTCCCCTGCATGTCCTCAACGCCGCTTTGATCGGTGCCGACATCTGTACCATCCCCTTTGGGGTTATGCAGCAACTGGTTAAGCATCCGCTCACCGATATCGGGATTGAACGTTTTCTGGCGGACTGGGAAAAGGTGCCCAAGTAGCCGTGATTTATTCCCTTGCAGCCCGGACAGGAGAGGCATGAACCTACATGAATATCAAGCCAAGGAACTCCTGAGTTTCTATGGGGTGGCTGTGCCCAAAGGAGGGATTGCCGAAACGGTCGCCGAGGCTCAGAGGTTGACGGCGGATCTGGGTGGCTGCAGTGTGCTTAAGGCCCAGGTGCATGCCGGCGGGCGTGGCAAGGCCGGGGGGGTGCGCTTGGTCAGGAGCCCTGAACAAGCCGGAGAATTGGCTGCGGCTCTGCTTGGAAGTGTGCTGGTTACACCTCAGACCGGTAGTGCCGGCTTGCCGGTACACAGGCTGTTGGTAGAAGAAACGGTGGCCATCGAACGGGAATTCTATCTCTCCATCGCTCTCGACCGTGCAGCGGCCTGTTACTGTTTGATTGTTTCTGCAGCCGGGGGAGTGGATATAGAGGAGACGGCCGCCAAAACACCGGAGCAGATTCACCGACAGACGATTGATCCCTGCCTGGGCCTGCGTGCCTTTCAGGCTCGTGAGCTGGCGTTGGCTCTTGGCTTACAGGGCTCGTCATGTGAGGCGACGGTGCAGCTGATGCTGAACCTCTATCGGTTATTTTTGGACAAAGATTGCTCCCAGGTTGAAATCAATCCTCTGGTGATTACGACTGAGGGCCAACTCATGGCCATGGATGCCAAGATCAACCTGGACGACAACGCTCTGTTTCGTCATCCCCGCGAACAGGAGCTGCTCGATTATAGTCAGTTCGATCCCCTTGAAGTACAGGCTGGACGCTTTGATATCGCCTATATCAAGATGACCGGCAACATCGGTTGTCTGGTCAACGGTGCCGGTCTGGCTATGGCCACCCTGGATGTCCTGCAGGAATATGGCGGTCAGCCGGCCAATTTTCTGGATGTTGGCGGTGGAGCCAGTCGGGAGAAGATTGCCGAGGCGTTTCGGATCATCCTCCAGGATTCCGAGGTCCGAGGCGTCTTTGTAAATATTTTTGGCGGCATCATGCACTGTGATATCGTGGCGCAGGGAATCCTTGATGCGGCAGAGGCAGCCTCCTGCGAGTTGCCTGTTGTGGTGCGTATGGCCGGCGCTCGGGTTGACGAGGGCAAGGCCTTGTTGTCAGCCTCCGGTCTTGATGTTATCTGTGTCGATGGTTTGGGAGAAGGCGCCGCGCAGATTGTCGAGATTCTCTCCTGAAGGATATGGAGCGTCGATCCGGGTTTTTTGCCGCAGGTTTGGCTTATGAAATGGACAGGAACTGATGGCAATACTGATCAATCAGGATTCGCGGATCGTGGTTCAGGGGCTGGGGCGCTCCGGACTAGTACATGCCCGGAGCTGCCGAGAATACGGCAGTGCTATTGTTGCCGGAGTTACCCCGGGCAAAGGCGGACTCTTTGCGGAGGGCATCCCGGTTTTTAATACCGTTGCGGCCGCCGTACAGCAGCATGGGGCTACGGTGTCGATGATCTTCGTGCCACCGGCGGCGGCGGCCGACGCTATCCTCGAGGCGGCGGCAGCCGGTATCAAGCTGGCGGTCTGTATCACCGAAGGCATTCCGCTACGGGATATGGTTCAGGTCAAGCACGCCTTGCGGAGTAGTCCCATGCGTCTGATCGGCCCCAACTGCCCGGGAATCATCACCCCCGGTCAATGCAAGGTCGGCATCATGCCGGGAGAGATTCATCGCCCGGGGTCCGTAGGGGTGGTTTCCCGTAGCGGCACCCTGACCTACGAAGCGGTACAGCAGCTCAGCGCAGCCGGACTGGGTCAGTCGACCTGTGTCGGTATTGGCGGAGATCCTGTCATTGGCAGTGGTTTCATCGATATTTTGCAGCTTTTCAACGAAGACCCCGCCACGGAATCGGTATTTCTCATCGGCGAGATTGGTGGCAGCTCCGAGGAGGAGGCGGCCGCCTGGATCCAGAGTCATATGCGCAAACCCGTAGCCGCATTTATCGCCGGCGTTACGGCGCCGCCGGGCAAACGCATGGGGCATGCGGGAGCTATCGTCAGCGGCGGCAAGGGCACGGCCAGTGACAAGATTACTACCCTGCAGGCCTGTGGGGTACAGGTGGCAACCAGCCCGGCAAGAATGGCCGAGGCCCTTTATGCAGCCCTAAGGTGTTGAAAAACAATTAATTTATCGCTTCTCTAAGAGGGCGAACAGTTGACTTATGTTTGGTGGCAACCCTATTATGGGAAGTGGTCCGCGATAGGATCATGGGAAGCGAGGTGCTTCCCGGACCGCCTTTTTACTCCGACATCGGTACTTTGCAGATAAATAATCCGATGCTATGAATGGTAGGCTACATGGCTCTATTGACTATTCGACACTATCCCGACCCGGTGTTGCAGCAGGTCGCTAAACCGGTCATTGACATTGATGACTCCCTGAAGACTCTGGCCAGAGACATGGCGGAAACTATGTACGCCGCCCCGGGGGTGGGTCTTGCTGCCCCTCAGGTCGGTATCAGTCAGCGCCTGATCGTTCTTGACTGTGCGATGAAGGGAGAACCGTCCCAGCTGATTGTCGCGGTCAATCCGGAGATTGTCAGCCGCGAAGGCGAACAATTTGAAGAAGAAGGCTGCCTCTCCGTGCCCGGTTATTACTGTTGTATTCATCGCGCACTTCAGATCCGGGTTCGATTTCTTGACCTGCAGGGCCAGCCTGTAGAGATGGATTGTGAAGGGTTTCAGGCCGTTGCTTTTCAACATGAAATCGATCATCTCGACGGCCAGTTGTTTGTTGACCACCTGTCATCATTGAAAAAAGCCATGTTCCGTAAGAAATACAACCGGATTATGCAGCAACAGGAGCAGTCGCTGTGATTAATCCGGCCCAGATTCGTACAATTTTCATGGGGACGCCCGATTTTTCCCTGCCGACCCTGCAAGGTCTGCTCGATTTCGGGGTCGACCTGTGCGCGGTTTATACCCAGCCCGACCGGCCTCGAGGGCGTGGCAAAAAACTGGCGCCGCCGCCGGTTAAAGAACTGGCCATGCAGCGCGGGATTCCGGTATGTCAACCTGTTAAATTGCGAGACCCGGCGGCTGTTGAGCAACTGAGATCCCTGGCGCCCGATCTGATTGTGGTGGTCGCCTATGGTCAGATCCTGCCCAAAAGCATTCTCGATATCCCCAGGTATGGCTGCATCAATGTCCATGCCTCCTTATTGCCCCGCTATCGGGGGGCCGCTCCTATCAATCAGGCGATAGTTGATGGCGAACAGGTAACCGGGGTTACCACCATGTTGATGGATGTGGGCCTCGATACCGGTGATATGCTGGTCCGACGGGCTACCGAAATCGGTGCCGAGGAAACGGCCGGGGAGCTGCACGATCGGCTGGCACTTCTCGGTCGCGAGGCCATGGAAGAAACCCTGCAACGGCTCTGTGCCGGGACACTGCGCGCCGAACCCCAGAACGATGCGCTGAGTTGCTACGCGCCGTTGATGAAAAAAGAGGACGGCCGGATCGACTGGCAGCAGAGTGCGACAGTGGTCCATAATCTGGTTCGGGGGCTGAGCCCCTGGCCCGGTNNAAGTTGGCCTGCACCCTGCCGCTGAGCGGCGCCTCTGCACCGCCCGGTACCATCGTGGCGGCAGATGCCCAAGGGGTACATATCGCCTGTGGCGAAGGCTTGTTGCTGGTTCGGGAGCTGCAGCTTCCCGGTAAAAAACGTCTCCCGGTTGCCGAATTTCTACGGGGGCGGTCTCTGCCCCTCGGCAGCCGATTGGGAGAATAAGATGCGGGATGGGTCTTGGGACCAACGGCCGGATCGGCCCCCCTGGTTGTTTCTCGCGGTTTTGGGATTGATCGGCATGCTGTTGGTGGTGGTTTCCTGGGTGTCCTGGTGGGTGCCCAGCGTGGGGCTTCGCCACATCCACCCCGCCCTGCCTCAGTGGTTTGGTTTCCTGCTGGGCGCTCTAGTGCTGGTTGTTTTGCTGGCCCTGGGTCTCCTCGGCCTGACCCTTCTTTCCGGCCGGGATCTGTTCTTGTTTTCCTGGCTGCGAGGGCTGGCGATTAAATATCTGCTGCCAGCCATTATCGCTATCGGTCGTCTGCTCGGTGCCGATCGCGATGCTTTGCAGCGATCCTTTATTGCTCTGAACAATCAGTTGGTGAGGGGGCGCAAGCTGCGAGTGCCGGCCCATCAGGCGATGATTTTGTTGCCTCACTGTGTGCAGCTCCATCAATGCGCCATCAAGGTGACCGGCGACATCGACAAGTGTCTGCGTTGCGGGAAATGCGCTATCGGGGATCTTGTCGATTTGGCTCATCGTCGGGGCGTGGCGATTGCCGTTGCCACGGGTGGCACCCTCGCTCGCAAGATTTTGCAGGAAAAGAAACCCCGTTTCTTGCTGGCCGTGGCTTGCGAGCGGGATCTGACCGCCGGAATCCGCGATGCCTATCCGCTGCCGGTTTACGGTATCTTCAACCGTCGGCCCCAGGGGCCCTGTTTCAATACGGAAATTGACTTGGAGGAAGTTTCCAGGGCCCTTGATGCCCATATTTTAGACGATCCAATTCATAAACGCTCAAGCGAGGTACAACGCGTATGAATATATTACGAACCGCTCTGCTGATGACTGTTCTGACTCTGATTCTGGTCCTGGCCGGCGGCATGCTGGGTGGCCAGAGTGGTGCCCTGATGGCCTTGATTCTGGCCGCAGTGCTCAACCTTGGTTCCTACTGGTTTTCCGACAAGATCGTGATCCGCCTGTATCGGGGAAAAGAGGTTCAGCACGGGCCTCTGTTTGAGGTGGTGCGGGAACTCTGTCTGCGCAACAACCTGCCCATGCCCAAGGTCTATATCCTGCCCCAGCCCACTCCCAATGCTTTTGCCACCGGTCGCAATCCGACCCATGCTGTCGTGGCGGCCACCGAAGGACTGGTGAGAACTTTGAGCCGGGAAGAATTGATGGGGGTTATGGCTCATGAATTAAGCCATGTTCGCCATCGGGATATTTTGATCGGTTCCATTGCCGCCACCATTGCCGGGGCGATCGGTTTTCTCGCCCACATGGCCCGCTGGACCGCCATTTTTGGCGGCATGGGCGGCCGAGATCGGGAAGAAGGGGGCCCCTTCGGTCTGATTCTGTTGATGATTTTCGGACCCCTGGCGGCTATGCTGGTGCAGATGGCCATCTCCCGCTCGCGAGAATATGCCGCCGATCGTGGAGGGGCCCAACTCTGCGGAAACCCCCACTATCTGGCCAGTGCCCTGCGCAAGCTCGAAGAGGCGAACCGGCAGAGACCCATGGCACAGGCCACCGAAGCGACGGCTCATATGTTTATTGTCAATCCCTTGCGAAAAGGCGGTCTGGCGGTGCTTTTTTCAACCCATCCGCCCATGGCGGAGAGGGTCCAGCGGTTGGAAAGTATGACGATTCAGTAAAAAAAATCGGTACAGAAACGGAATGTGTGGGGGCATGGCAACATGCCCCTGATTTGTTGCACTCACTATAGATGTCGAGGTGACTTGGTGAAAAAGAATGATCCCCGTAAAATGGCCTGGGAAATCCTGGCGCGGGTCGATGAGGGGATGTTTTCCGATGTGGCCCTTGACGCTGCCTTGAAAGCAGCGCCCCCTATTGAAGACAGAGACCGGGCTCTGCTGACAGAGCTGGTTTATGGAGTGTTGCGTTATCGTGGCCCCCTCGATTTCGCCTTGGGGCACTGTTGCAGCCAGCCTTTGTCAAAGGTTGAACCGGCCGTGGTGCGTCTGTTACGCCTCGGCGCCTATCAATTGCTGTTTCTTGATCGTATTCCGACCCGGGCCGCTGTGCACGAAACGGTGGAACTGGCCAAACGGCTTGGTCTCAACCGGGCCAGTGGTTTTGTGAACGGCATCCTCCGAGGCCTGGACCGCAATCGCGCCACCCTGCCCTGGCCCGATCCGGAAAAGGCACCCCTTGCTTATCTGCAGCAGGTGTTGTCCCTGCCCCAATGGCTGGCCAAGATCTGGCTGAAAGAGTTGGGCCGCAGCGAAGCTCTGGCCCTGGGAGCAGCCATGCTTCAGGAGGCCCCTTTTACGGTGCGGGTCAACAGTCTGCAACAGAATCGGGACGGTTTTGTGGAGACTCTGACGGCGGCCGGTTATCGAGTCGAAAAAACGGTTTATGCCCCCGAAGGGGTTCACATCGAAGGGGGCGGACCCCGTCGTCTACCCGGCGATGACCAGGGGGGCTATCAACTGCAGGATCAGGCGAGCATGCTGATCGCCCATCTGCTGGCGCCCCAACCGGGTCAACGTTTGCTCGATGCCTGCGCGGCGCCGGGGAGCAAGACCACCCATCTTGCGGCTTTGGCCGATAATCGGGCGGAAATCGTTGCCCTCGATATCTCGGCCGGTCGTCTGGCCCTGGTCGAAAAAGGGGCCCGGCGTCTCGGTGTTCAGGGGCTCAGCTGTGAGGCCTGGGATCTTACCTGGCCGCCGGACTTTCTGGACAAGGACAGTTTCGACGGAATCCTCGTCGACGCTCCCTGCAGTGGGCTCGGCACTCTGCGGCGCAACCCGGAAAGCCGCTGGCGGCGTGTGCCGGAGGATCTTTCCCGCAATGCTCAACGACAACTGGCGATTCTTGAACAAACGGCTCCACTGCTTCGTGTCGGCGGTCGTTTGCTCTATTCTGTGTGCACCTTTACCGCAGAAGAAACTGACGGCGTGGTTCAACGGTTTCTCGCTGCTCACCCCGGCTTCCAGCGCCTTGATCTGCAGCCTCTGTCGCCCGACACCTGGCAGGAACTGTTTGATGACCAGGGGGCATTGCGCACCTGGCCCCATCGCCACAATGCCATGGACGCCTTTTTTGCGGTAGCTTTCAGACGCTGCAGCTGATGGCTCACACGAACTCCGGTTTTTGCCGAGGGCAGTTCCTGCGCCCGGATATTGGTTTTTTTCTTCAGTCTTTTAACTGTTAGCGGAGCAGCCCATGATCAAGATCGCCCCTTCTATTCTATCTGCCGACTTCGCCCGGCTTGGCGAGGAGATTTGCGCCATAGAGACCGGCGGTGCCGACTACGTTCATGTCGATGTTATGGACGGGCACTTTGTGCCCAACATCACCATCGGCCCCCTGGTGGTCGAGGCGGTACGCAAAATCACCAAGCTGCCTCTCGATGTGCATCTGATGATTGAAAACCCCGATCTTTATATTGCCGATTTCGCCAAGGCCGGAGCGGATATCATCACCGTCCATTACGAAGCGGTGCCCCATCTGCATCGGACCGTACAGCTCATCCACAGTCTGGGTGTGAAAGCCGGTGTCTCCCTCAACCCCGCCACTCCGATTTCGACCCTCGAGGTGATTCTCGAAGAGCTCGATCTGGTGTTGCTGATGAGCGTTAATCCCGGTTTCGGCGGTCAGCAGTTCATTCCTTCCTGTTTGCCCAAGATCGAGGCTCTGCGTAAAGAGATTGAGCGTCGCGGCCTGTCCATCGAGTTGGAAGTGGACGGCGGAGTCAAACCGGATAATATCGCGACCATTGCCGCGGCCGGGGCGGATGTGTTCGTGGCCGGCAGCGCGGTGTTCGGTAAGCCGGACTACCAGGCGACCATCGCCGAGTTGCGGCGCCTGGCCGAGGAGGCCTGATGCTCGATCCGGCCGCCGTACAGGAGGCCCTGGCTGGTCACGACTGCCGGCTGATCGATCCCGGAGTTTTGCGACCGGCCGCTGTGTTGCTGGCCTTTTATCCCAAGGATGGCGAGGATACCCTGCTGTTTACCCGCCGCACGGATCATCTGCCCGATCATGCGGGAGAAATCTCCTTTCCCGGCGGTCGCTGGCAGGAGGGGGATGTTGACCTGCTGGCCACGGCACTGCGGGAAACCGAAGAGGAGATGGGGGTCGCGCCCCGGGACGTCCGGGTGCTGGGCCGATTGGACGATTATGTTTCAGTCTACGGCTATCATGTGACGCCCTACGTCGGCACACTGCCAGAGGGCTATCCCTTCCAGGTCGATGAACGGGAAATCGCCGAAGTGCTGGAAGTTCCCCTGGCCACCCTGTGCAACCCTGGTATTTTTCACATGGAAAACTGGGAGCATATGGGGAGGTTGCATCCGGTGGGCTTTTTTTCGATCGGCCGGCATCCCATCTGGGGTCTGACCGCATCGATTCTGCGACAGTTTTTGCAGTGTATCAAGGCCATTGACTGGTAACCAGGGAGGCAGCGCAATGGATCTGCAGAACAGGGATAACGGTTCTTTTTTAGACCGACTGGCCTCCGGACTGATCATCGGGGACGGAGCCATGGGGACCCTGCTGTACAGTCGGGGCATTCCTCTGGGGCACAGTTTCGAAGCTCTCAACCTGAGCCGTCCCGAGATGGTGCTGGCCGTGCATCGGGATTACCTGGCCGCCGGAGCCCGGCTACTGGAGAGTAATACCTTTGCGGCCAACCGTCTGGCCCTGCGGCCTCTGGGCCTGGAAGATCAGGTTGAACAGATCAACGTCGCCGGGGTGCGGCTGGCCCGGCAGGCCGCTGGCGCAGAACGACTGGTAGCCGGTGCCGTCGGTCCTTTGCCGACTTCCCGGGGATCGAGCGCCGAGCTGTCTGCGGCAGAGCAGCGAGAGCTGTTCAGCGAACAGATGGCGGCTCTGGCTAAAGCCGGAGTCGATCTGTTCATTCTGGAAACCTTCAGCGATCTCGACCAGCTCGAACTCGCCCTGCAACTGGCCCATGACCTGGCCCTGCCAGCGGTGGCCCAGATGGCCTTTTTCGAGGAAGGGCGGACCCGTCACGGTCTGCCGGCCGAGATCGTCGCTCAACGCCTGGAAAACGCCGGTGCTGCGGTCATCGGCGCCAACTGCGGATCCGGGCCCCGGGAACTGCTCACCGTGTTGCAGCGCATGGCGACCGTGACCGACCGGCCTCTGTCCGGGTTTGCCAATTCCGGATTCCCCCAATACGTCAATGGTCGAAACATCTATCTGGCCACTCCCGATTACTTCGCTGCCATGGGCCGGGAAATGGTCGCCGCCGGCGCCTGTCTGGTGGGTGGCTGTTGCGGTACCACCCCGGAGCATATTCGAGCCCTCGCCGAAGGTCTGCAGGGGCTGGGCCCTGCCAAACGACAGCGTCCGGTGGTCCGGGTCAGCGAGCCTGAGGCGGCCCCCGTCTCTGCCCCTGCCCGACGTACCTTCCTCGATGATTGGGGCAAGAGGCCGATTGTAACCGTCGAACTCGGACCGCCCAAAGGGCTCGACTGCCGCAAGGTTCTGCAGGGGGCCAAGGCGTTGGCGGCGGCCGGGGCCGATGCCATCAGCCTTACGGAAAATCCTCTGGCGCGGATTCGGATGGGCAATATCGCTCTGGCCAGCCAGATTCAGCAGCAGGCGGACATCGAAGTGATCATCCACATCACCGGCCGGGACCGTAACCTTATCGGTCTCCATTCGGAGCTGATGGGGGCCCATCTGCTGGGACTCCACAATGTGCTGGCGGTTACCGGGGATCCGGTGGCGGTCGGTGGCGAAGGGGGGGCGAGCAGCGTTTTCGATCTGAATTCCGTCGGTCTTCTGCAGCTGATCAGCGCCCTGAACAAGGGAACCACTCTGCTCGGGGCCGAACTGGGTGGTTGTACCCGGATGCTGGCCGGAGCCGCCTTTAACCCCAATGTGGCCGACATGCGCGGGCAGGTGCGACGGATGGAGAAAAAGGTCGCGGCGGGGGCCCGATTTATCGAGACCCAGCCGGTCTATTCGCTGGCGGTGATGGAACAGATGCTGGAACGGCTGGCCCCGCTGCAGATCCCGGTGCTGGTGGGTCTGATGCCCCTGGTGAGCGAGCGCAACGCCGAATTTCTGCATAACGAGGTGCCGGGTATCTCCTTGCCGGAAGAAGTGCGGCGGCGGATGCGCGGCACCAGTGGTCCAGCGGGAGTGCAGGCNNTGGCCATTGCGAAGGAGCTGATCGACGCCGGCAAATCCCTTGGCGCCGGGGGCTTCACTCTGATGCCGCCCTTTGGCAAGGTCGATCTGGCTCTGGAATTATTGCGGATCATTCGCGGTTAAGCGTATGATGCCGTGTTCAGGGTGGCGGCGTAACCCCCAACAGCGGGGCGTAAAATTTTCCATTCGAGGCGATCTCAGCTCTAATATCGCCGCAGGAGGTTTTTTATGATTGAGATGCTCCGCCGAGTCTTATCTTTGTTGCTGGTCACCGCCCTGCTCGCATCCTGCGGCGTGCTGATCCGACCGGCCGAAACCTTTCTCTCCTCCCAGGATGATTTCGGCAACCGGCTGCGGTGGCGGGATTGTAGCGGAGCCGGTAGATATCTGGCTGCCGAGCATAAAAGCGAATTTCTTGAGTTCTGTCTCAGCGACGACAATCTGCATTTCGTAAGCGTCGAGTCTCAAGGGGTGACCCTTGCTGAAGATCAACGGAGTGCCGAAACCGTGACGCTGGTGGAATATTATCGCCTGCCTTCGATGGTTGTGAAGAAATATTGGCTGGAGCAGCAGTGGCGCTACCATCAGCCTGACGACAACAAAAACGGGTCCTGGCAGATTACCAGCCCCTTTCCTTTGCTCCCATAAGGGAGCTTCTGTCCTTTGGTCGCCTTCTGCTGCCTTGGCTAAGGATTGGCCAGCCATTCACTGAACATAATAAAACAGCCTGAGCCCGGTGGATTTATCCTCAGGGACTCAGGCTGTTTTGTTAGGGCAGGTGCGGAAAAACAGAAATCAACCTTCGTGATACCCCAGCACCACCAGCAGGCAACTCCCGTCGGCAATCACCTGGATACCGGCCTCTTCGCAGCGGCTGACCGCTTTAGGACTCTCGGCTCCCGGTTGCATCCAGATATTCTGGATGCCGTGGGCAATCGCCTCCTCGACCACCTGCTCGGTGATCTTGGGCGGGGTGATGATGGACAGACTGGTCACTGTGGGGGGCAGGTCGGCTACGCTGGCCACGCAGGGCAGACCCTCGATGACCTCGGCCCGGGGATTGATTGGGATCACACGCCGTCTGTTTTGCTGATAGCAGCGCAGCACCTTGTTGCCGTATTTGGCCCGACTGGTAGAAGCGCCGGCTACGGCAAAGATCTCGGCTTCGAGAAAGCGGTCGATCTTTTGTTGAATGGTTAGCTTGTCCACCATGGCAGTCCTCCATCAGGGGGTGAGTTGGGCGAGAAATTCCAGCACAGGCCCCGGCCAAAGCCCGAAAGCCAGGACCAGTACCAGGCACAGGGCCAGGATACCACGGCTGCACGGATTTTTCGCGACGGGTTCAGCCGAGGCGGGGGGCGGCGCCATATACATCTGAATCACGGGTTGTAAATAGACATAGGCCGATGCCAGAGAGACGAAAATACCGACCGTTGCCAGCAGAGGAAAACCGGCGGCCAGGGCTGCGGTAATGATGCCCAGCTTGCCGATGAAGCCTATGGTCGGCGGCAGCCCCGCCAGAGACAGCAGGAGCAGGGTCAGAGCCAGAGCGTGGAACGGGTGGCGCCGGGCCAGACCGCGATAATCGTCTAGTTCCTGGGGTTCGGTGTCGCCGGACAAAGAGCTGATGACCGTAAAAATACCCAGGGTGACGATGCTGTAGCCCAGCAGATAGAAGAGAGCCGCCGCGCGGCCGCCGGGATTCCAGCAGAGCAGGCCGGTCAGCACAAAACCCATATGCACCATTGCCGAATAGGCCAGCATCCGTTTGACGTTATTCTGGACCAGCGCGCAGAGGGTGCCGACCAGCATCGACGACAGAGCTAAAATCATCAGCACCGTTTGGAAACCGACGGGGGCGGCTGGCAGGCTGGCGGTCAGGCTCAACAAGGCGACGATAAGCGCTGCTTTACCGCCACTGGCCAGCAGACCGGCTATCGGAGCCGGGGCTCCCTGATACACATCCGGGGTCCAGAAATGGAAGGGAACCAGAGACAGCTTGAAAGAGAAACTGGCTACCAAAAAGCCCAGACCGGTCAGGGCTACGGTCTGCAGAGGATTGCCGGGAAGCAGGGCCGCAGTCGCCTCCGGCCAGTGCAGGCTACCGCTGGCGATATACAGCAGGGCCAGGCCGAAAGCCAGAAACCCGGCGGCGACTCCTGCGGTAATTAAATATTTGAGACCTGCTTCGGCACCCAGAGGGCAATTCTTATTGAAAGAGATCAGTACGTAGAAGGTCAGGCTAAAGGTTGCCATGCCCAGAAACAGACCGCTCAGGGAGACCGCCGAGGACAATAGGCCCATTCCAACGGCGGCAAACAGCAGCAGGAACGTGTATTCTCCGCCCGGTAATCCGCGTCTGGCCAGATAGGGACCGGAGGAAATCAGGGTCACGGCGGTGGCCAAAGACCAGCAGGCGATAAAAAAACGCGCGTAAGGGCCGGCACTGTACATGCCGCCAACCTCGGGCACCGCAGAGGGCAGGCCCAGGGCGCTGAGTCCGGCGACCAGGCACAACAGGGCTCCGGCGACCAGCGGCCAGTGACGGCCGGTGGTGCCTCGGGCTGCGAACAACAAGGATGTGGCGCCGAGAGACAGAATTAACAGGGGCCGCAACGCCCATACGTCCAATGCGGTCATGGCAACCCTCCACTCAGGTTCAGAGGGGTGGCACTGTTCAGCAACAGCTGGGCGGGGCCCCGTAGTGGTTCCAGAAAGGGGTTCGGGTAGAGCCCCAGCCACAGCACCAGCAGCACCAGGGGAACCAAAAGCATCCATTCATGACGGAGCAGGTCGGGCCAGGGGCGCTTGTCGCCGGCCGGGCCCCAGATGACCCCGTGCAGCAAACGCAGGATGTAGATGGCGGCCAATAGCACACCCCCCGCAGCCAGCACCGCCCACAAGGGGTTGCGGCTGAAGGTGCCGAGCAGAATCAGGATTTCACCGACAAAATTGTTGAGTCCGGGCAGGCCGAGGGCGGCCAGAGCGAAAAACAGAAGCATGGCCGAGAGGTTCGGCACCCGGCCCCATAGTCCCCCCAGTGCGTTCAGTTGCCGACTGCCGGCCCGTCTTTCAATCAGGGCGATGAGGATAAACAGGGCGGCGCTGGTCACACCGTGGTTGAGCATCTGCAGCAGGGCACCCTCGGCGGCGTTGGTGGTCCAGGCACTCAGCCCAAGCAGGATAAATCCGAGATGAGCCAGGGAGGAATAGGCCAGCAGCCGTTTGAGATCCTGCTGCGCGCAGGCGATCCAGCCGCCGTAGAGAATGCCTGCCAGTGCCAGGGTTCCCAGCACCGGCAGGGCGCTTTGGGCGGGTCCCGGAAACAGGGGCAGGGCAAAACGGATCAGGCCGTAGATGCCGGTTTTGGCCAACACCCCCGCCAGTAACAGACTGCAGGCCGCAGGAGCGGCACTGTAGGCGTCGGCCTGCCAGCTGTGCAGGGGCAGCAGCGGCACCTTGATCAGACAGGCCAGGGCGAAAGCGAAAAACAGCCAGGGCGCCAGTGCGCTGGACAGTTCGGTGTGCTGCAAGGCCTCCAATGCAAAACTATAGACGCCGGTCTGCTGGCCATGCAGCACGTACAGAGACAGAATGGCCAGCAGCATCAGTAGGCTGCCGGCAAGGGAAAACAGCAGAAATTTCATGGAGGCCGCTGCAGCCCCGCGTTCCCCCCAGATGCCGATTAAGAAAAAAAGCGGCAGAATCATCAGTTCCCAACAGATGTAGAACAGCAGCAGATCGAGGGCCAGGAAAACCCCGAGTACGCCGGTTTCCACCAGAAGTAACAGACAGAAATAACCGGCTGGCCTATTGGTTTCCTGCCAGGAAAGCCCCACTGCAAGCAGCGAAAGCAACGCGGTGAGTAATATCAGCAGCAGCGACAGGCCATCGATGCCCAGGCTGAAACGGACCCCCAGGGCGGCGATCCAGCGATAGTCTTCCCGCAGCAGCCAGCCCGCTTCGGCAGGTAGCAGCAAGAGACAGCCGAGGGCGACGAGCAGTACCGACAGGGTGCCCCCCAGGGCGATGCCCCGCACGATTGTCGGGTGGCGTCTGCAGAGCAGACACAGCAGGGCCGTGCCGAGGGGCAGCAGCATCAGGGTAAGCAGGGGTATCGGGCAAGATCCGGTCATCATGGTTTCCAGGACTGTGGTGAATTTAAAAGTGGGTCTGTTGCAGCAGCAACCAGCCGAGCAGCGCGCCGAGGCCGATAGCCATGGCCGCCAGGTAGTGGGGTAGATAACCGCTGGTTAGACGCCGCAATTGCTGGCCGCAGAGCAGGCAGAGCCGAGCCGCCCCCCGATAAATACCGCCCAGCAACTCTTCATCGATCTGGCGCCAGGCCGTAGCCAGGGTACGAAAGGGGCGTTGCAGCAACTCCTCCTGCCAGCGATCGGCCTCCCCTCCCCGTAAAAAGAAGCCTTCGATCCGTCCCGCCGGATGCAGCAGCGGTCCCCGCCAATAGCGGTGGCGGCTCCATAGCCAGGCCCCCAGAACCAGCAGGCTGGCTGTTGCGCTGATAGCCAGCTCAAGACCTAAATCGGGATGCCCTGTGGGGGCAAAGGGTTCGAGGCTCTGTTGCAGCGGCAGACGGCCTCCCCACAGAGGGGGCAGGTTGAGCAGCCCGCCGCCGAGGCCCAGCAGAGCCAGAGGCAGCAGCGGCCAAAGCATGTCCGCCGATATTTTGTGTTCGTTCGCGACGGGGTGGCGAGCGCCGCACAGCACATAGAGGAGGCGAAAACTGTACAGGGCGGTGAGCAGAGCCGCGGTCAGTCCCAGAATCCCCAGAACCCTATAATGGAAACTCCCCTGGCTGAAGGTTGCCAGCAGGATCGCATCCTTGGAAAAGAACCCGCTGGTTAACGGGGCTCCGGCTAGACACAGGCCACCAACCAGCAGGGACCAGAACAGCAGCGGGTGGCGTCGTCCCAGGCCTCGCAGATAGTCCAGTTGCTGTTCGCCGCCCGCCAAGTGGATGACACAGCCGGCGGCCAGGAACAGAAGTGCTTTAAAGAAGGCATGCACCAAAAGATGGAACAGGGCGCCGCTCACCGTGGCGGCGCCAACGGCCAGAAACATGTAGCCGACCTGGCTCATGGTCGAGTAGGCCAGGAGCCGTTTTAGGTCCCGCTGGGCCAGGGCGCAGGCGGCTCCGTAGAGGGCCGTAAGACTGCCGACGGTGGCGATGGCTGCCAGGGCGATGGGCGACAAGACCAGCAAAGGCAAAAGCCGACAGAGCAGATAGACCCCGGCGGTGACCATGGTCGCGGCGTGGATCAGGGCCGAAACGGGGGTCGGACCGGCCATCGCATCGGGCAGCCAGGTCATGAAAGGCAGCTGCGCCGATTTGCCGCAGGCACCGGCCAACAGCAACAGACCGAGGGCGGTGACGGTGGCTGTCGGCAGGGAACCGGCCTGAAAATTGATGGCCGACAGGTTCAGGGTCCCGGTGAGCTGGAACAGCCAGAGGATCGCGATAAGCAAAAACAGATCGGCGCTGCGGGTGACCAGAAACGCCTTGCGCCCGGCGCTGGCATTGGCTTCTTTGGAATACCAGTAACCGATCAGGCCGTAGGAGCAGAAACCGACCCCTTCCCAACCGAGAAATAACAACAGCAGATTGTCGGCCAACAGCAGGGTCAGCATGGCAAACACGAACAGGTTGAGCAAGACGAAGAAGCGGTTGACCGTTGGTTCTTTCTGCAGGTAGGCGACGGCGTAGAGATGGATCAGGGTGGCCACCCCGCTCACCATCAGGCACAGACAGGCCGCCAGCCGGTCGAAGTGAAAAGCCACGGACACCTGCAGTGTCCCGCTATGCAGCCAGCGGAACAGCTCCAGGGTGGTACCGTCTCCGCCGGAGAGCGGCCAGGCCAGGGCGCTGGCCACGGTGGCCGCAGCGACCGCGCCGACCGCCAGTCCCTCGGTGACCCGGCGGGACCAGACACGGCCCCCCAGAAGAATCAGGCAGGCTCCGCCCAGGGGCATCAGCACGATAAGGCCAATCAGCAGATTCATCATCCCCGCATATCCTTGAAGGTGTCGATGTCCATGGACCCGGTTCGGCGGTGCAGATAGACCACCATGGACAGACCCACGGCCACTTCGGCGGCGGTCACGGCCATTATCAGCAGCACCATCACCTGGCCGTCGAGCTGCTGCCAGAAAGCCGACCCCGCCACCAGCAGCAGACAGGCGGCATTAAGCATGATCTCCACCCCAATCAGGATCATCACCAGGTTGCGCCGCAGCAGGGTGCAGCACAGACCCATGAAAAATAGCGCCGCCGCCACCAGCAGAATGTGATTCAAAGGCACGATCATGGCAAGTCCTCCCGGCGACGGTTTGCGGGTCGCCGTCCCAGGTAATAGGCCCCGGTAGAGGCGATCAGCAGTAGAAAAGAGACAATTTTCACGGCCAGACCGTAGCGGCTGAAGAGGGCCACGGCGAAGCTGCGGGGAGAGGCATAGAAGAGGGGCACGCCTTGTCCCCCCGCCGAATCCAGACTGAGAAGGAGGCCGGTCGAGAGCATAAGCAGCAGAAACAACAACAGTACAGGAGCCCAGGGGCGTCGGTTCGGGGCCGGGCTTTCCGTGGGACGGCCCAACTCCATGGTCATGATTACAAACAGAAACAACACCATGATGGCCCCGGCGTAGATGATGATCTCCCAGGCGGCGATCAGCGGAGCGCCGAGCAGATAGAACATCAAAGCCATGGCGAAGAAGGCGTTGATGAGAAAAATCACCGCGTGAACCGGATTTTTCCGGGTCACGCAGAGCAGGGTCGCCAGCAGAGTCGTTGCGGCCAGCAGATAAAAGATCAGGCTTGCCATCGTCAATTTCTCCTTCAGGGCAAGTTGGTTTTGATATCTACAGGAGGCCATTCACGGTCGTTGCCGCCCCGGGGCGCAACCACACCGATCCCACAGTGGCGGTAGAAATTGTACTCCGGGTCCTTACCTCCGTGGTTCACCAACAAATCTTCCTTTTCCCACACCAGCTGCAAGGGGTCGCGGCTGCCGAGTTCATAGTCGCAGCTCATTTGCAGGGCCAGGGTCGGACAGGCTTCGGCGCAGAGCCCGCAAAAAATGCAGCGGGCGAAGTTGATCCGGAACCAGACCGCCTGACGCCGACCGTCGGAGCGCTCGGCGGCCTGCATGGAGATACAGTCGACGGGACAGGCGGCGCTGCACAGATGACAGGCGATACAGCGCTCTTCACCTTCCGGGTCCCGAGTCAGAATCATCCGTGCCCGGGTGCGGAGGGCCGGGGTGCGTTTCTGTTCCGGATACGAAATGGTCACAGGGCGCTTGAAAAGATAGCGCAGGGTCACCCAGAAGGGCGCAAAGGTTCCTTTGATATCCCGCCAAAGATTCATGATCCACCTCCGAAGGACAGCAGGATGGCCCCGGTGGCCAGGAGATTGAGCAGGGCCAGGGGAACTAGAATCTTCCAGCCCAAGGCCATCAGCTGGTCGTAGCGCAGTCGTGGCAGGGTGCCGCGAATCCAGATAAAGACAAAGGCCACGGCCAGCACCTTGCCGAGGAACCAGACGATGGGGGGGAGCAGCGGGCCGTGCCAGCCACCGAGAAACAGGCTGGTGATAATCGAGCCGAGAACCACCATGTTTACATATTCGCCGACGAAAAACAGACCGAAACGCATCCCAGAATACTCGGTGTGATAACCGGCTACCAGTTCATTTTCGGCCTCCGGCATGTCGAAGGGGGTACGTTTTGATTCGGCCAGGGCGGCAATGAAGAAAATGCCGAAGGCCACAGGATTGGTCAGGGCAAAGGGCAGCGTCGCCTGTGCCTGGACAATCTCTGTCAGGGAAAAAGAGCGGGCCATCAGAATTACCGGCACGATGGACAGCCCCATGGCCAGTTCATAGGACAGCATCTGGCTCGTGGCCCGCAAAGCGCCGAGCAGTGAATACTTGGAGCCTGAGGCCCAGCCGCCGAGGGCCACGCCGTATACCGCCAGCGAAGAGAGCCCGAAAAAGAACAGGATGCCGATATTGAGATCGCAGACGATCATCGGCAGTTGTCGGCCGAAAAAATCCAACGGCGGCGCAAAAGGGACCACGGCAAAGATTAGCAGGGCATTGGCCACCGACAGGCCGGGAGCCAGAAGAAACACCCATTTATCGGCTCTGGCCGGTAAAAAGTCTTCTTTGGCAAGAAGCTTGATCAAATCCGCCAGAGGCTGCAGCAGGCCGCCGAAGCCGACCCGATTGGGGCCGTAACGGCGCTGCATGCGGGCCAGTATCTTGCGCTCGGCAAGCACCAGATAGGCGGCCATGGTCAACAGCACGGTGAGGATCAGGCCGAGTTTTAGCAAAATCAACAGCCCGCTGAAAAGAAGCTCATTCATGGGGCGGTCACTTTCTCTACGGTACAGGGTATGAGCGGTTGGCCGGGATAGAAGCTCGCCAGTTCGCTGTTCTGCAGGTGCGGCAGGATAGCCATTCCTGTCGCCATGCGATTGCTGAGCCGAACCGGAACCAGAAGTTTCCGACCATCGGCGGTCAGGCACACCTGGTCGCCGTCGGCGATACCCAAGCGGGCGGCGTCAAGCTGGTGAAGCAGCAGCCAGGGGAGCGGACGTACCGATTCGAGAGGCTTTGAAAGGGCGCTCAAGGGTTCGGAACCGTAGGCGGTCTGACAGACCAGCAGGCTTAAGGTCCGGTCCCGTTCAGGGGCCGGAGTAGCGGCCTGCAGGGGCTGCTGGCCGGCGCTTTGAACCCGGGGCCCGGGTGCTTCCGTGGACAGTCCCTCCAGGCCCTGCAGACGAGGCTCTCTGGCGACCAGCTGCTCACGGATTTCCGCCAGTTGTAGCGGATGACCGCAGAGTTCGGCCAAAATCGCCCAGGCCTGACTGGGCAGGGCACCGGCGGTGACCGGAGAAAAACTTCGGGGCGGATGTCCGCCCTCGGGGGCGTGGCGCAAAGGCTCACCGGGGCTGAAGACCTGATCGAAGGCCTGCATCCGGCCTTCAGTGTTGATCAGAGTGCCGGCCCCTTCCTCCGTGGCGGTCGTCGGCAGCAGCAGATCAGCCTTTTGGGCGGTGAGGCTCGGCAGATAGTCGAGGACCGCCAGAAACTCCAGCTGTTCCAGACCTTCAAGCAGCTGCAGTCGATCGGGACATTCGCTCAGAGGATCGGCTTCCAGGCAGAGCAGAGCTTTGATCTGCCCGTTGGCCATCTGCGGCAGCAATTGCTCAAAGTCCGGTCCCTCCGCCAGCAGGGCGGCGCCGAAACTGTTGGCAGCCGGCAGCAGGACCATGGCCTGGCAGGGGCGTTCGCTGCTGTGCAACTGTTCCACGGCTGCCAGCAGAGCGCTACAGCCTTCGTCCCCGAGCAGGTCGCTGCCGCCGATCCATATTGGACGGCGGGCCTGTTGCAAAGCCTCTGCCAGGGGTTGCCAGGGGCTCGGCAGACTGACCCCGGTGGCCACATTCTTCAGCAGGTCCAGTAACTCCTGCGGCTGGCAGGGCAGCTGCTCTACAGTGCAAGGCAAATCCACCGGGCGGGGGTCGCAGACAAGTACCCGGGCGCCTTTGCGGACTGCCTGGCGAATGGCAAGGGCGAGCATCGGCCCTTCCGCCAGGGGGTCGACGCCCATCAGCAGTAACAGATCGCTGTGGCGCACATCCTCCAGACTGGCCCGCAGTTCTTCCCGCAGGCGGGTGGCGATCCGCGCGGTTCGGTCCCGGCGACCGTGGCTGTTGTAGACCACGGCGCTGCAACCGAGTTGTTCGCCGAGGCAGCGCAGCAGATAATTGGCCTCCAGGCTGGCCCGCCCGGAGCCAAGCAGGGCCACGGATTGATGGCCATGACGTTTAATCAGCTCAGTCAGCCGCTGCCGCAGGGTGGCAAGGGCTTGCGGCCAGGATAGGTCTTCGCCATAAAGTCGGGGGCTGCGCGGTCTGTTGGGATGATTGAGGTAATCGTAACCGAAACGCCCCCGGTCACAGATGAAGTGGCCGTTAACCGCTTTGTTGACCCGGGCCCGAACTCGCTGCAGCTCCCGAAAACGGGCTCCGGGAATCACTGCGCAGCCCAGGGAACAGTGGGGACAGATGGAGGCTGCCTCCTGCAGGTCCCAGAATCGGGAGGTAAAGCGAAAAGGTTTATTGGTCAGGGCTCCCGTTGGACAGACATCGATCAGATTTCCGGCAAAGGCGCTCTGCAAGGGGCCACTCTGAAAACGACCGAAGTAGAGGCGCTGATTGGCGCCGAGCACGCCGTAATCGGTTCCGCCGCAGTACTCCTGATAGGTACGCACACAGCGGTAGCATTGGATGCAGCGATTCATTTCGTGGCTGACAAAGGGACCGAGATCCTGATTCTGGTAGGTCCGTTTTTTTCCGGTATAGCGTCGTACCCCGTGACCACCGGCCACGGTCATGTCCTGCAGCTGACATTCTCCCCCCTCATCACAGACCGGGCAGTCGTGGGGATGGTTGAGCATCAGCCATTCGATGACCTGGCTGCGGTACGCCACCGCTTCGGCAGCATCCGTCGACACCACCATGCCGTCTTGGGCTTCGACCATGCACGACATCTGCAGGCCCTTGACCGGGCCATCAAGGAACAGCATGGCGCACAGACGACAGGCGCCGACAGCGCCGAGGGCCTCGTGGTAACAGAAATGGGGCACCACAATGCCGAGCTGCTCCGCGGCCTGTAGAACATTGGTCCCCGCCTCGACGGTTACGCTCTGGTTGTCGATGATCAGAGTCGGCATCAGCTTCGGGTTTCCTTTAACAAATGGGTCTGGGGCAGGGGGCAGCGGCCCTTGGTCAGATGCTCGCGCAGTTCGTCCTCGAAATGGCGCAACAGCCCCTCTACCGGACCCATGGCGCCAAGGGCCAGGGCGCAGAAGGACCGACCGTTGATGTGGCCGAGGAGCTGGCGCAGCAGGGCCAGGTCCTCATCGGTGCCCTGCCCGGTTTCGATTTTCTCCAGCACCCAGCAGACCATGGGCAGGCCATCCCGGCAGGGAGTGCACCAGCCGCAACTTTCCCGGGCGAAAAAACGCAGCAGGTTGAGGGTGGCGGCCACCATGCAGGTGCGGTCGTCAAACACCACCACCCCGCCTGTACCGAGGCGGGTGTGGACCGCTTCCAGGGGAGTGTAGTCCATGGCCACATTCAGGTGTTCTGCCGTCAGGTAGGGGGTCGAGGCGCCACCGGGCAGACAGGCTTTGAATTTGCGTCCCCGCCAGACCCCGCCACCGTGTTCCTCGATCAACTCGCCGAGGGTTACCCCCATGGGCCGTTCGACGCAGCCGGGACGGTTGAGATGGCCGGCCAGGCCGAAGAGTTTGGTGCCGGCCCCCTCTTTGGTCAGAGCCAGGTCGGAGAACCATTGAGCCCCGCCGTTGATGATATGGGGAATGTTGGCCAGGGTCTCGACGTTGTTGAGAACCGTCGGCTTGGCAAACAGGCCCTTGACGGCCGGGAAGGGGGGCTTGGAGCGGGGGTTGGCCCGCTTGCCTTCCAGGCCGTTAAGCAAAGCGGTTTCTTCGCCGCAGATATAGCGGCCGGCGCTGCGGTGGACCTGCAACTCAAAACAGAACTCGCTGCCAAGGATATGCTCGCCGAGAAGATTGGCCCGACGGGCCTCGGCGACGGCCTGCAGCAGGTTGCTGTAACACTGTTCGTAGGCATAACGGAGAAAAATGGTGCCGCACTGGATATTCAGGGCATAGGCGGAAAGGATCATGCCTTCCACCAGCTGGTGGGGGTCGGCTTCCAGTAGCAGACGGTCCTTGAAGGTGCCCGGCTCCATTTCGTCGCCGTTGCAGACCAGGTATTTGGTTCCCGGGGCATCGCAGGGAAAGAAAGACCACTTAAGTCCGGTAAAAAAGCCGGCCCCGCCGCGGCCCCGCAGGCCGGAGGCTTTGACTGCGTCGCGAATCTGAGCCGGTTGCAGTTCGCGCAGAGCTTTTTCCAGGGCTTGGTAGCCACCATTCTGCCGATATTCGTCGAGCCCGACCCGGTGGCCAGGGCGACGGTTCTTGAACAACAGTTGACTCATGACGCTGTTTCTCCGAGTTGTTCGGCCAGAATGGCGTCGATCTTTTCAACAGTCAGATCGCCGTAGAGACGCTCGTCGATGCGCATCGCCGGTGCTTCTCCACAGGCGCCCAGGCAGCAGGTCGGCAGCAGAGTAAACTGGCCGTCAGCGGTGGTTTCACCGGGGGCGATGCCGAGCCGATCCTGCAGGTGGCGATAGACGGTTTCGGCCCCCCGGCTCCAGCAGCAGATCGAATCGCAGACCTGGATCACTTTGCGGCCAACAGGGGAGCGATAAATCTTGCTGTAGAAGGTCGCCACCTCATCGATTTGCAGGGGGGATAAACCGAGCAGTTCGGCAGCCAGCTCCACCGCCTCGTCGGACACCCAGCCGTGGCGCTTCTGCAGGGCATGCAGCACCTCGATGATCAGCTCACGGGGCTCGTGGGCGGCAGCGATCTGGTGTTTCAATTCAGCGATTTCTTCGGCGGGTAACAGGGTACACATATCAACGATCCAGATCGGCCAGCACAAAATCCACCGAGCCGAGGTTGGTGATCAGGTCGGAAATCAGGCCGCCGCGGCTGAGCAGGGGGATGGCTTGAATATGGGCGAAGGACGGGGTGCGGATCCGCATCCGGTAGGGAATACTGGTGCCGTCGCTGACGGCATAGTAGCCGCACTCTCCCTTGCTCGATTCGGTGGCCCGATAGCATTCGCCCAAGGGCGGGGTCGGTCCCCGCGACACGTTGACGAAGTGGTGAATCAGGCTTTCGATGTCCTGCAGTCCCTCTGGCCGCTGAGGATAGGAGTAGCGATAGGCATCGTTCATCCAGCGTCCGGACGGCATTTTTCCCGCCGCCTGGCGGACGATGGCCAGGCTCTGGCGCAGTTCTTCGAGACGCACCCGGTAACGGGCATAACCATCTCCGCCCTCGGCGGTGGCGATCTCAAAATCGAAGTCCTCGTAGCCGCCGTAGGGCATGCTTTTGCGCAGATCCCAGGCCAGCCCCGTAGCGCGCAGGTTGGGGCCGGAGAAGCCCCAGTCGATGGCTTCATCGCGACTGATCACCCCGACCCCCTCGGTGCGGGCCCGGAAGATCGGGCCGTCGCTCAACAAACGGTCGAATTCATCGATCTGGCGGCTGAAATTTTCGCTGAAAGCGGCCACGGTTGTTTCCCAGCCTGTGGGGAGGTCGGCGGGAAGGCCGCCGATGCGGAACCAGGCTGGATGCATGCGGCCGCCGGTAATCTGTTCGACGATGTCAAAAATCCGCTCCCGAATCTCGAAGGCGTAGAATACCGGGGTCATGGCGCCGACATCATGAGCGAAGGTGCCGAGCCAGACCAGGTGGCTGGCGATGCGGAACAGTTCGCTGAGCAGGATCCGGGCCACCCGGGCCCGGGGCGGCACTTCGACGCCGAGCAGGGTTTCGACGCTGTGCAGATAGGCCTGATTATTGAGAGAACCGGCCAGATAGTCGATCCGGTCGGTGTAGGGGATGAACTGGGCCCAGTGTTGCCGTTCGGCAATTTTCTCGGCACCCCGGTGATGGTAGCCGAGGTCGATGTCCAGATCCACGATCTCTTCACCCGACAGCTGCAGAATCAGGCGCAGTACGCCGTGGGTGCCGGGATGCTGGGGGCCAAGATTGAGCAGCATGGTGTGCTCGCCATGGTCCTGTAATCGCCCCTTGAAAAAGTCCTCGGCCGGTCGGGGTTCGAGCGCGGCAATGTCTTCCCGGGTGAAAGGGGTCATGTCCGTGGCTCGAAAAGGCTGGTTTTTGCGCAGAGGATGTCCGGGCCAGCGCTCCGGCATCAGAATCCGCCGCAGGTTCGGATGGCCGGCAAAGCGGATGCCGAACATGTCGAAAGCCTCCCGCTCATACCAGTTGGCTGCCGGCCACAACTCGGTAATCGAAGGAACTTCGGGAGCCTCTCCCTTGAGGGGCACCTTGACCCGCAGATAACCGGGTTGGTCAAAGGACAACAAATGGTAAACCAGGGTAAAGTCCTGGTTTGGGCGCCGGCGTCGGGCGCTTTCATCGATGGCGGTCAGATCTTCCAGCCGGCGGTAGGGCTGGGGCGCTTCCAGTTTCAGATAGCGTAGAAGCTCCGGCGCATCGGCGGCGGTTACCTGCAGGGTCGGCATATCCTTGGCCTGGGCATCTATCTGCACCCGATCGCCGAAGCGTTCGAGGAGCTGCCCCTGCAGGTCGCTGCTGCCCGCCGGAAAGGTCACCTGCGGCTGGCCAGGTCGCCAGATACCGTCGTTGCGCTGTTGCCAGAAGCTCGGATGCTGCATGGAGCTGCCCCGTAAAGGACTGTTGCCGTAGCCCGGCCCCCGGGGATCACGGCTCTTGCTGACGCCGTCGATCCGGATCGGGGCGGTGGTGCCTTCCGGGCCCCCCTGGAGACCGAGAACCGGCCGGGCCGGATGTTCCTCCCGGGCGATCTTGTCCTGCAACAGTTGCAGCCCCTGGATAAAAGCCTCCGGACGGGGCGGACAACCGGGGATGTAGACATCCACCGGCAGGATCTGGTTAATTCCCTGCATGACACTGTAAACGTCGTACATGCCCCCGGAGTTGGCGCAGCTGCCCATGGCAATGACCCATTTGGGGTTGGCCATCTGCTCGTAGACTCGCAGGATGGCCGGAGCCATCTTTTTAAAAGGGGTGCCGGCGATCACCATCAGGTCGGCTTCCCGAGGCGAACCTCGGAGCACCTCGGCGCCGAAGCGTGCCACGTCGAAACGCGGGGTCATGCTGGCCATCATTTCGACAAAACAGCAGGAAAGGCCGAAAAACATCGGCCAGAGGCTGTTTTTTCGGCCCCAGTTGATGGCGTCATCGAGGCGGGTGAGAAAAATATTGTCGGGCAGGTCGCTGTTCATCAGCCCTCCCTGGTTGGGTGGCGCCGCTGGCGGGAGGGGCTCCAGTCAAGGGCTCCTTCGGCCCATAGGTAGAGCAAGCCGAGAAACAGAATCAGGATAAAGAACAGGATCTGCAGAAAGCCGCTCCAGCCGAGGAGTTCATAGGCGACGGCCCAGCTGGAGATAAAGACGATCTCCACATCGAAAACAATAAAAAAGATGGCAACCAGGTAGAAAGGCACCGGTCCTGAGGGGTGGGCCGAGCCGCTGGGGTCGACCCCCGACTCGTAAGGCTGGTCCTTAAAAGGGGAGTGGGTTTTCCGGCCGAGAAACCGGCAGGCGGCCAGCAGGCACAGGATCAGAGAGGACACCATGGCCACATACAGACCCAAAGAAAGCAGGCTTTCTACAGAAGGCATCTGTTCAACGCCGAAACCGGCCGCAGGTAATTTGACTAGAGACTCCAGAGGCATGAGCCACTCATTACAAAAGAAGAGACAGTTTGGGTCCGGAAATGGCCCGCTCCCCATAGGAGAACGTCCGTATCCCCGGGCCCTGCTTTTTGGGCAGACGCCAGGGGCTGTCGGTACGCGAGGAGATTTTGAAGCCGTTAAGTTGCGGGTCCGAGCGGTATGCCCGGCCACGCTTTAAATCCGTGAAAGGTAGCATAGCCGGTGCAGAAATCCAAGAGCAGCGGTCGGTTTTCAGGTGCGGCCGCGAGTGATGGCCTCCCGGGCCAGCTCGTCGCAGCGTTCGTTTTCCGGATGACCGTTATGGCCGCGAACCCAGCACCATTCAATGATGTGGTCCCCGCAGGCCGCCTGCAGGCGTTCCCAGAGATCACGATTAGCCACCGGCTCTTTTTTGGAATTTTTCCAGCCCTTTTTAATCCAGTTGCCGATCCATTCGGTGATGCCTTTATGGACATATTGGGAGTCGGTGGTCAGGCGTACCCGGCAAGGACGCTTGAGGGCTTCGAGGCCGACGATGGCCCCCATCAGCTCCATGCGGTTATTGGTGGTTTCGGGGTCGTAACCGGAGAGCTCGCTGGTTTTGGTTCCGCAGCGCAGCAGGGTACCGTAGCCGCCGGGGCCGGGATTCCCTGAACAGGCACCGTCGCTGAAAATTTCTACCAGTGTTTCGGAGGGCATGACAGGACTCGCGGAACGGCTTGTCGGCAAAGACGAGCCTGAAAAAGCGACAGCCCCATTACCGGGGTAATGGGGCTGTCTGTTGTTGGCGTCCCCAGGGGGATTCGAA
>NPIF01001760.1_pt1 | contig 29020 bp, 19 predicted proteins | sample 8637461 | NCBI WGS metagenome assembly NPIF01 (sample SAMN07420641, study PRJNA396082) | bioreactor metagenome | isolation source: sample BR12 brine-fed electro-methanogenic bioreactor BR | place: Japan: Kochi | collected 2016-12-09
CCTACGAGGGCGTCGCTACGACAGAACGAACGCCTCGTCGCCGAGATGAACCCTTGCCCGATGCGCCGCCCGGCGTGCGCTGCCCGGCAGATGTTCGCGCGTCGGGCGCGTCAGGGCTCCACGAGCGGGTTCCGCACCGCGAGACCCGGGAAGCGGCCGAAGTCGCTGTCCGCCGTCCACAGCTCCGCGACGCCATGGTGGCGGCACAACGCCGCGACGCGCGCGTCGTGCACCCTCGCCCCGCTCACCCGGCCGGCCTTGAGGAAGATCCTCAGCTCGTCCCAGTAGTCCTTCGTCTCGGACAGGAGCCGCAGGCTCGGTGACGCGACCCAGGCATCGACCTGATCGGCCGCGACCTTCTGCGGGCTCGGGGGATCGAAGACCCGCGCATCGGTGACGACCGCGAGGAACTTGTGCAGACACGGCCATGGGATCGCCCAGGGCTCGCGCGACTCGGCCAGGCGACCGAGCGCCGCGAACGCCGGCTCGTGCCACGTGGTGTCTTCGCGATGGGCGTAGATCAGGATGTTCGTGTCGACGGCAATCATGACTCGCCGAACCTCTCGCCATCGGCACGTGCGGGGCGCCATACGCCTTCTTCGACGTTGGCTTGCAGGCCGCGCCCTTTGAATGTCGCGCGCGTGATACGGAAGCTGCTCTCACGCCCGCGCTCCTCGAGCACCTGGCGCAGCCCCTCCTCGACGAGGGCGCGCAGCGTGGTCCCTTGCGTCTTCGCGAGTTCCTTGGCTTCGGTCAACAGCGAGTCGGCGATCTCGATCGTGGTCTTCATGCGCGTCCCGTAGATTCCCTCGCCCGCGGAGGGCGCCCCACGATAGACGCGGTGTCCTCGTGCACGCAACGCCCTCAGGCCTCGGTCGTCCTCCACCACGGCCGGCGGGCGAGGAAGCGCACGCCAAGCTTGCCGAGGTCCTCGATCGTACACACCCAGACCGGCAGCGCGATCAGCGTGAAGAGCGTCGAGCTCGTCAAGCCTCCGATCACCGCCACCGCAAGCGAGTCGATGTAAACCCGCGCGACCGTAAACGCGGAGAACGCGAGAGGCATCAGCCCGAAGATCGTAGTCATCGCGGTCATCAACACCGGCCGCAGCCGGTCGCCGCAACCCTCGACGAGCGCCTGCTCGCGCGGCGTGCCGCGGCGACGCAGCGCGTTGACGTGGTCGATCAGCACGATGCCGTTGTTGACGACGACACCGGCGAGCAGGATCAGCCCGATCGCCGCCATCATGTCGAGCTTCGCGCCGGTCGCCCAGAGCAGCCAGTACACGCCGACCCAGGACAGAACGATCGAAGGCATGACGGAGAGCGGCAGCAGCGAACTCTCGAACAGGAAACCCATGATCAGGTAGATGAAGACGATCGCGAGCGCGAGACCGAGCAGCATCGAGCGGTTGTCCTGCTGCTGGAAGCGGAACGAGGACCCGTAGTCCCACGAGTAGCCGCGCGGCAATCCGAGCCCGTCCATCACGCCGGCGACTTGCGGGCGTAGCTCTTCGAGGCTGTCCCACGTCGTGTTCAGCTTGATCCCGAGCGAGGTCCTCCGGTTCCGCCGGTGGATGTCGCCGAAGCCGCGCTGGATCTTGATCTCGGCCATCGCCTCGAGCGGGATCGGTCTCCCGTCCTTGCCGCCGAGCGGCAGCGCCCCGAGTTTGCCGACGCCCCGTCTCTCGTGCTCGGGGAGCTGAACCGTGACTTCGATCTCCTTCTCGTCCTTGCGGAAGCGTGGTAGGCGCTGCCCGCGCAACGACGCGCTGACGTTGCCGGCGATGCGCTCCGGCGCGACACCGTAGCGCAGCGCGCGCTCGCGTCCCACACGGATCTGCACCTCCTCGAGCGCGTTCTCGAGGTCCGGCTCGACCGAGACGAGACCGGGAATCGTGCGCAGCCGCCGCTCCGCCTCCTCTGCGATCGTCGCCAGCGTCGGCGTGTCCTCCCCGTAGAGCTGCACGGTCATCGAGGCCTCGCCGCCTCCCGAGCGCTCCCAGTTCGCGAAGACCTTGACGCCAGGCCGCTCCGGTACGAGCGCGCGCAGACCCGAGACCGCCTGCTCGACGGTCATGTCCGTCTCGTCCGTACCCTTGAGCAGGCAGCGAACCTGGCCGCGGTTCTGCCAGAAGCGCGTCTGCACGTGCCGCAGCGCCATCTCCTCCCGCGCGCCGAGGAAGATCGTCTCCACCTCGCGGAACCACGCGTTCGCCTGCTGCATCCCGTAGCTGTTCGGCAGGCGGAAGAAGAAACGCACCTGTCGACCGCCACGATGCCCCCGTCCCTGAATCGAGACCTCCGTCTCCTGGAAGGGCACGTAGAAGGTGAGCACGATCGTCGCGAGCACGACGACGATCGGCACACCGCGGTAGCGCAGCGCCCACCGCAGCGAGAACAGGTAGAGGCGATGGAGCGGATCGAGCGCGACGCGATAGAGCGCGTCGGCTGCCCGGGTGACGGGTCCGCGCCGCACGTTCTGGCGCTCCGCCTCCGAGCGAAGCACGAGCGACGCGGCGAGCGGGATGAAGAGGAGCGCCACGACGAGCGAGGCCGCGATCGAGACGACGATCGGCAGCGCCATCTTCCCGAACATGAAGCGCATCATGCCCTGCCCGCCGAGAAGCGCGACGGGTACGAAGACCCCGATCGTGGTCACCGTCGCCATCGTCAATGCGAGCGCGATCTCCGAGGCGCCCGCGAGCGCCGCGCGGCCGACCTCGAGACCCTCACGCCGGCAGCGGTCGATGTTCTCGACGACGACGACCGCGTTGTCGACGAGCATCCCCGTGCAGATGATCAACCCCATCATCGTGATCAGGTTGATGCTCTCACCGGCGAAGAACATCACGACGAGGCAGGTGAGCAGGCTCGTCGGGATCGCCAAGGTGATCAGGAGCGTCACGCGGACGCGCCGCATGAACATGTACAAGATGACGATGGCGAGCAGGCCACCGAGCACTCCCGTGTCGCGGAGTTGGGTCAGTGAGTCCTTGATCGTCTCGCCCTGATCGAAGAGCACGCTGAACGCGCCCTCGCCACCGAGCAGGTCCTCCTGGGCGAAGATGCGCGCGAGCTCCTCGCGCACGCTCTCCGTAACCTCGATCGTGTTCGCCTCGCTCTCCTTGAACACCTCCACCATCGCGGCGTCGCGGCCATCGAGCCGGCTGATGCGCCGCATCGCGGGCGTGCCGTAGCGCACGGTCGCCACGTCGCCGAGGCGCAGGCCGTCGTCACGCACCGGCACCTCGCGGATCGACTCGAGACTCTCGAAGCGCGCGACACTGCGTACGATCAGGCGTTGTCCCGCCTCGTCGAGATCTCCCGAGCTGAGCGCGAAACTCGCGCGGCGAAGCGCCCGGGAGAGATCGAAGATCGAGAGCCGGAACGACTCGAGCGACTCGCGTCTCGGCTCGACGAAGATCTGCCTCTCGTAGACACCTTCGAGGTCGACCTGCGCGACGCCAGGCAAGCGTTCGAGTTGCTGGACGACGTGGCGGGTGAGGTACCAGTACGGGTCGTCGAGGCTCGCCGGCACGTAGACGCCGATCATCTGCACCGGTTGCGAGTTCGGGTCGAAGCGGCGCAAGCGCACGAACTCGATGTCGTCGGGCCACTCCGTTGCACGCAGGCGCTCGACGCGGTCGGCGACCTCGTTGTAGACCTCGCTCATCTCGACGTGTTCGGCAAACTCGACCCAACAGCGGCCGGCGTCGCTCGCCGCGCGGCAGTTGAGCTCCTGGATCCCGCGCACCGTGAACAGCGCGTCCTCGAGCGGGCGGATGATCTCCTCTTCCACCTCGCGGGGGTTCGCGTTGGGGTAGGGCACCCGCACCATCATGAAGGACGACTCGTAGCCGGCCGGCATGAGCTGCAACGGGAGGCGCCCGAGCGCAATGACGCCGAGCACGATCAGCGCCGCGACGACCATCGCGACCGTGACCGGGCGCGTGACGGACAAGCGGGGGAGCAGCGCTCCCTTCTCCTCGCCGGTGTTGTTCCCCAGCTTCATCGCCGCCTCCCCTACCCGGGCTCGCCTTCACTCGACATGAGCTCGTGGGATACGCGCCGCGCCCTCAATGCCTCGAGCGCACCTTCGACACTCGCGTAGAGAGTCGGCAGCACGATCAAAGTCAGGATCGTGCTCGACACGAGCCCGGCGATCACAGTCAGCGCCATCGGCGCGCGAATCTCGGCGCCTTCGCCGAGACCGAGCCCCATCGGCAGCAACCCGAGCACCGTCGTCGCCGTCGTCATCATGATCGGGCGCAGACGCACGCTCCCCGCTTCGACGAGCGCGTCCTCGACGCCGAGCCCTCGCTTGCGCAGCGTGCCGACGTAGTCGACGAGCACGATCGCGTTGTTCACGACGATGCCCGCCAACATGATCATCCCGAGGAACACGACGACGGACAGGGCGATGTCGAACACGAGCAGGAGCGCGACGACCCCGAAGAGCGCGAGTGGCACCGTGACCATGATCAGGAGCGGGTGCACGAAGGACTCGAACTGACTCGCCATGACGACGTAGACGAGGAAGATCGAGATCAAGAGCACCTGCCAGAGAGAGCTCGAGCTGCGCTGCATCTCCTGCACCTGGCCCGACAGGCGCCAGCTCGTCCCCTCGGGCCAATCGAGCGTATCGAGGCGTTCGCGGATCGCCGCGCTGACCGAGCCGAGGCCCGCGCCGTCCAGGTTCGCTTCGACGAGTGCGACGCGGCGCTGCCCGACGCGGCGGATGTCTGCGGGACCGATCGCGACCTCGACATCCGCGACCGCAGCGAGCGGAAGCGGCCGCCCTCCACGATCGTCGATAACGAGGTTGCGCAGATCGCGAAGCGTGCCGCGATCGAGCTCCTCGAGACGCACGACGATCTCGATCCGCCTTTCACGTTTGCGGTACTCGGTGGCGGTGCGTCCCTGCACCTTGGTCCGGATGATCTCTGCGATGTCGCGGATGTCGAGACCGAAGCGGGCGAGGGCAGCGCGGTCGTAGCTGATCTGCACTTCGGGGCTACCCGGTTGCGCACTCGAGCGGACGTCGGACAGGCCCGGGATGGCGGCGAGCTCGACGGAGACCCGGTCGCCGAGCTCGTAGAGCGTGTCGAGCTCGTAGGCCTCGACCTCGACCTCGACGGGCGTGCGGAAAGAGAACAGCACCGGCCGGGTGATCTTCGCCTCGAAGTCCGGCAGGGTCGTGAGGAGCTCGCGCAACTCCTCGATCACGCGCTCCTCGCGCGCCGCAGCCTCCCCTCCACTGCCGATCGTCACGACGCTGCGAAGAGCGCGGCCGACACCGTGCACGAGCCGCGAGAGGCGCCCTCCCTCATCGCTCTCCGGAGCGAGGCGCACGGTGACTCGCGCCGTGTGCTCTCCCTCTTCCGGCTCGCTATCGGCCGAAGGGTCCGCTCCGGACTTGACGAGCACCCGCTCGATGCCGGGGTGCTCGAGCGCCCAAGCCTCGATCGGTGCGACGCGGAGCGCCGTCTGTTCGACGGGCGTCCCAACGGGCAACTTGATCTCGACGTCGAACTCTCCCTGGTGCACCTCGGGGATCAGCGAGGTGTCGAGCCGAGAGAAACCCCAGAGCGTCGCGACCATCGACAGCGCGGCGGCGAGCAGAACGGGAGCACGCCAGCGCAGAGCGGCGCGCACGATCCGCGGGTAGACCTTCCGCAAGACACGGAAGCTCAAGTCGTGCAGCGCGAGCAAGGGCCAGAGCGCCCGCGCGAAGAGCCAGCCGAGTCCCTTGACGACAAGCGCCAACGGGAGCCCGACGAGCGCGAGGGCTTCGAGCAGGAGGAGCCACGCCGACTCGAGCACGAAGAGTACGAAGATGACGGGCCCGAGCAGGAACACGACCCCGAGCTTCGCGACGAAGCCTTTCGTCTCCGAGGCGCGCATCCGTGTCTCGACGACGGTGCCCAGGAGCGCCGCGACGCCGAGAAGACCGAGACCGACGAGGGACACGGCGCGTGGAAGTCCGGCCGCGCGCGCGACGATCAACGTGGTCAGCGCTAGCGGGCCCGCGATCGCGAGCGCGATCGACAGTCCGCGAGCGCGCCCCGATGCCGCGAGTGCGCTCAAGCAGCGGTAGCGCAGGACGGCGAGCGCGCGCTCGCGGTACCCGAGCGCTTCGCCTCCCTGTCGCGACGCGCCCGACGCCATCAGCGCCGGGACGACGAAGACCGAGACGAGCAAGCTCGCGAGCAACGCGAAGACGACGGTCAGCGCGAGGTCACCGAAGACCTGACCGGCGACACCTTCGACGAGCACCATCGGAAAGAACACCGCAACGGTGGTCAGGGTCGAGGCGACGACGGCCGTGCCGACTTCGGACACGCCGCGCACGACCGCGTCGGCGAACGCATCCCCCTCCTCGCGGCATCGCGCGATGCTCTCGACGACGACGATGCCCGAGTCGACGAGCATGCCGATCCCGAGCGCGAGACCACCGAGGCTCATGATGTTCAGACTGAGACCGGCGAGGTTCATCGGAGCGAAGGTCGCGGCGATCGAAACCGGGATCGCGACGGAGATCACCGCAGTCGTGCGGAACTCGCGGAGGAAGAGGAAAAGCACGAGGATCGCGAGCAGTCCGCCGAGGACGGCCGTGTTGCGCACCTCGTCGACCGAGCTCTCGATGAACACGCTCCGGTCGGAGACGAGCTCTAGCCGCCAGCCGTCCGGGAGCTCGGCGACGAGCCCCTGCTCTCCGAAGATGGCTTGGCGCACCGCGTCTGCCATCGCGACGACCTTGGCATCCGCTTCCTTCTGGATCTCGATCTCGACGGCGTCGCGGGCGAGGAGGCGCGTGATGACGACGGGGTCCGCCCAACCGGTACGCACCTCGCCGAGATCCCGGAGCCGAAGCGGCCGGCCCCCGACGCGCGTGACGACGAGTTCCCCCATCTCGGGGAGAGACTCGAACTCGTTGACGGTGCGCACGAGGTACTGGCTATCGCCTTCCTCGATCTCGCCGCCCGCGAGGTTGACGTTCTCCGCCGCGAGGCGCGAGACGACCGTCTGGATGGACAGCCCCGTCCGGCGCAGCGCTTCCTCGTCGAGGTCGACCGCGACGCGTTCCTCGAGACCGCCGAGCACGCGCACCGCCGCGACGCCGTCGACCTGCTCGAGACGACGCGCGAGCTCGAGCTCGGCAAAGGTCCGCAAGCGACGGAGCCCCTCGGGCCCCGCGTCCTCGTCACGGTCGGACGCGAGCGCAAGCCTGAGCACCGGATCGAGCGAGGGGTCGTAGCGGAGGATCAGCGGCTTGTCCGCATCCTCCGGGAGGAGCACGGTATCGAGCCGCTCGGTGACCTCCTGCCACGACTGGCTCATCTCCGTGTCCCACGTGAACTCCAGCGTGACGTCGGAGAGCCCCGCGCGCGACACGCTCGAGAGACGGGTCAGTCCACTGACGACGCCGAGCGCCTCTTCGAGTGGCCGGGTGACGTTCTCCTCGACTTCCTCGGGAGCGGCTCCTTCGTACTCGGTGCGCACGGTCAGCGACGGGTAGGAGATGTCCGGCATCAACTCGACGGGGAGGAGTCCGTAGCTGAACACGCCGAAGACGACGACCGCGATCGTGACCATGAAGATCGCGACCGGGCGCTCGACGGTGACCCTGAATGCGCTGCGTGGCGCGGGGGTCACGAGCCGCTCCTCCCACCTGGCCGACCCTGACCTTTGCGCCCGCCGCGACGAGCACCCTTCGGCCGCTCGCCATCGGAATCTTGCGGCTTCTGCGCCGCCTCGACTTCGCCCTGGGCCCCTTCCTCGTCCTGCGCTCCCTCCCCGTCCTTCGCGACGAGCTCGACGGCCGCGCCGCTCTCGTCCTCGGCCGAAATCTTGCTGCCGTCCTTGAGCGCCGACTGCCCGACGAGGACGACCTGCTCACCCGCCTCGAGCCCCTGGGTGACTTCGACCCGCTCCTCGTCCTGATAGCCGAGCTCCAGCGAACGCTTGGCGACGCAGTCGCCATCGACGACGAAGACCTGCGGCTTCTCGTCGTCGAACACGAGCGCCTTCTTCGAGAGAACCACGACGTCTTCGTGTTGATCGAGCACGAGCTGTACGTCGACGAAGAGGCCGGGGCGCAAACCCTTGGTCGACTTCGGCTCGACGAGGACCTTGACCGTGCCCGACTCGGCGTCGACGACCGGCGAAATCCGCAGCACCTTCCCCGGCACGTCGCGTTCACCGAGCGCCGGCGCGCTCAGCAGCGCTGCCTGGCCCGCGCGAAGATCGACGAGGTACTTCTCGGGCACCCAGACGGGAGCCTGGATCGACGCGAAGTCCACGAGACGGAACACGGTCTCCTGCGCGCGGCGCAGCTCTCCCGGGCGGATCAAACGCTCGGTGATCGTCCCGTCGATCGGAGCGACGATGCGCGTCCGGTCGAGTTCGAGCTTGCGCTGCTGCCAGTCGAGCTCGGCGCGTTCGCGGTCGTAGCGCATCTTCTCGAAATCTTCATCCGAGAGGAGCTTCTCGCGCACGAGACGTTCGCTACGCGCGAACTCACCGCTCAAACGTTCGAGCTCGGACGCCGCTTTGCGCTCGGCGAGCTCGAGCTCCTCGTAGTCGAGGCGAGCGAGGAGCTGCCCCTTCTCGACCCGGTCGCCTTCCTCGACGTGGATCTCGACGACGACGCCAGTCGCTTCGGAGACGACATCGACACGGCGCTCCGCCTCGAGGGTCGCGGAACCGTCGAGGAACGCCTCCATCGTTCCGCGACGCGCCACCGTGAGCACGACGGGGACGACGGCATCCGCCGCGGGTCCGCCCCGCGCTCCGCCCGGACCGCGCATGCCCCTCCCGCGGCGACCCCGCGAGGGACCCTCCTCGCCGCCTCCGCCGCAACCGGCGAAGAGCAAGAAGAAGGCGAGAAACAGGCAGGTGAAAACGACGGAGTAGGACCGCGGGTGGGCACCCCGGGTCGCACGGTGAGTGAACAAGGCTGATCTCCAGATTCGGGGGTCCTGCTGTGCCAGGATCGACTCAGGTTACCCCGATCTTCGAAACCGCGAACGGGGAAGCGTGATCGCTCAGCCTGGGAGGGAGTAGAGGAGGAGCGAGCGGTGGACCGTGGACTCGTCCTCGGGGAAGACCCACTCCTCGAGCGCGCACCCGAGGTCGGGCTCCGCGTCGATGCCGAAGAGCGTTGGGTGCACCTCGTTCGGATCGCGCTCTTCGAGTGTCGGGGGATCCGCGGGGAGCAGAGTCAACATCGGCGGCGTTTCGCCGAACTCGCGCTCGAGCTCCTCCGCACTCTTCCACCCGCTGTGGAGCTCGGGTTTCCCCTCGGTGAGCGCGAAGGTCACCGCGACGGTGACGGGGTAGCGCAGGCGGTCCCGTTGGACCCTCGCCTCGAGGAAAGCAGCGCGTGCGGCCGCGAGCCAGAGCGAACGTTCGGACCAGTTCGGATCGAGGCGATCGATCGGTAGCGCATCGAATCGCTCGTAGCCCGCCGCTTGGAACGAGCGGCTCATCCACTGCCGCAGGCGTTTGGCCGCGAGCGGATTCACGGGGCGCTCCGACGCGGGAGCGCGCGCCTCACTGCGCCATCTCGAGCGGGAGCGCCGGCTCCTCGAGCACCTCCTGCCCGGAGAGTCGGCAGATCTCGCAGTAGATGGACTCGCTGAACGCGCGGCGCGCATCGATGCCCGGCATCGTCGTGTGAGGCCCGCCGGGGAAGGTCCGCGGCTGCCCTACGTGGATCGTGACGTTCGACGGGCGCGGCCAACGGCTCGTACGCGGGATCGACTCGTAAGCGCCGCGAATCCCGAGTGGCAGAACCGGCGCACCGCTGAGCGCGGCGACGCGGGCGAGACCGGGCCGGAAGCGCTGGATCTTGCCGTCGTAGGAGATGCGCCCCTCGGGGAAGATCCCGCCCACTCCCCCCTCCTCGAGTACACCGCACAGCGCGCTGATCGTGTCACGCGGCGAGCCCGGATTGACCGGCACCGTGGCATAGGAGCTGAAGACGAAACGCCAGATCGGAGAGCGGTTGTACCAGCGCTCCGTGATCAGAAAACGCACCCGCCGGGGAAACAGGATGCAGAGGAACCACGGGTCCAGGAAGGACTCGTGATTCGAAGCGATCAGGAGCGGCCCTTCACGGGGGATCGCGTCGAGATCACCTTCAAGACGAAGGCGCCAATAGGGCCGTATGAGCTGCCCGGTGAAGTGCGTCAGGTGGTTCAACCACATGATTCGTCGTTGAGCTGGCCCTGCCTGAAGAGCCTGTTCATCTTGCGGAAGCCGGGAGCGCTCGTGTCGCGTGCCCACTCGAAACCGACGGACTCGTGATTGGTGAGGACGGCACCCGCCTGCTGCATGCGATCGAGCGCGTGTTTGCGGTACTCCGCGCCGCGGCCGCTGATGCACTCCCAGGCGAGGTGCACCTCGTTGTCCTCGCGGAGCAGCTCGATCACGGTCTGCATCACGCAGATGTGCGCTTCGATGCCGGCGATCACCACTTGGCGCCGCGCTGGCTCGAGACCGGGACGAAGTGCGGCGAGCTGCTCTTCGAAGCCCGCGTCGCCGCAACACCCGAACGAGGTCTTGCTCAGGTATCCCTTCGGGGTCTTCAGCGCATCGAAGACCTCCTGGACTTCGGGGTGAGTCGGCCCGAGCCCTTCGGGGTACTGCTCCGTGAGGAGCACGGGCACTTCGTGGATCTCGGCGAGCTGAAGAAGACGTTTCGACGACTCGATGACCAGGCGCGGGCGATGGATCATCTCCATCAGCTTGCCCTGGAGATCGATCACAACGACGACACTGCGGGTGCGATCCAGCAGTCGACTTGGGGGCATGGGGGGCCTCGCTCTGAGGTTGGGGGACAGCTTGTTGTATTGAGTCTACTGCGCTCGGGCAGATGCCGCGGCGTTTTTTGAACAGAGCGAGTATCAACAAAAAGAAAACGGCGCCGGGCCCGTCACGGGCGCCGACGCCGTCGTCGATCTCACGCTGCGAACGCGTACCTACTCGTCGCTCGACGCCGCGTCGTCGTTCGTCTCCGCCGGGACGTCCTGGCTCTCCACCTCGGCCGCCTTGTCCTTCTTGGGGGCGATGTGGAGGCGACGAGAGAATCCACTCCCAGTCGAAAAGGTCCGAATCCCTTCGGTCTCGGAGAGCTTCATGTGGACGAGGCGACGCTCGTACGGACCCATCGGCGGCATCTTGCGCGTCTGGCCGGTCTCGACGGCCTCCTCCGCGAAGCGCATCGCCTTCTCGAGCAACCGGGCCTCCTGCGCCGCACGGTGATCTCCCGCGTCGAAAGAGACGCGCCCGCCGAGCCGGCCATCCTTCTGGAGGATTCGGTTGGCGAGGTACTGCAGCATCTCGAGACCCTCGGCGTTCGACTCGAGCAAGAGCGGCACGTCCGCCCCGTCGAGCTTCACGCGCAGGCCGATCTCGTTCTCGACGATGCCCGCGACGGTCAGGTCGAGCTCGAGTCCCACGAGGAGCCCGGTGCTCAGGGTGCGCAGGATCTCGTCCGCATCGGCGACATCGGCCGGCGGGAGAATCGCGGGCATCTCGAAGGGCTCTTCGTCTTCCACCCGCTCGCGGCGCGGCCCGCGGTCCCGATCGCGATCGCGATCGCGATCTCCGCGACCGCGTCCGCCACGACCGCGATCACCACGATCGCCGCGGCCTCCGCGCCCCCCGCGATCGTCACGATCGCGGTAACGCCGCGGACGGTCCTCGTACTCTTCCGGCGGCGCTTCGGCCGCGACGCCTTCCTTGACCCACGCCTCGATCTCGACGGCGTCGGCATCGGTGGAGTCCACCTTGCCGACTCCGGGCTTCTCGAGTGCCTCGTAACCGATCTGGCGCCGCGTCGCACCGAAGTGCTCGCGCGCGGCTGCGAGGGCCTCCATCACGTCCCGACCGCTGAACTTCACTCGCTCTTCGCTCACTTTGCTTCTTCCTTTCCGGCGATCAGGCGGTGGCGGCCTTGGCCGACTTGTTGACGAACAGCTGCTGCACGATGCCGAGGAGGTTGCTGGTCAGCCAGTAGAGGACGAGTCCGCTGGGCAGGCTGAGGAACATCCAGGTGAACATGATCGGCATGATCAGCATCATGCGCTGCTGGCTGCGCTGTTGAGGATCGGTGGTCTTCGTCATGCTCAGGAGCTGCTGGAGCAGCATCGAGGCACCCATGACGATCGGCGTGACGTAGAACGGGTCGGCCGCCGAGAGGTCGTGAATCCAGCCGAAGAACGGCGCGCCGCGGAGCTCGGGGGCGACGAGGAGCATGCGGTACATCGCCCAGAGCACGGGGAGCTGCAGGAGCATCGGCAGACATCCCGAGAGCGACGCCATCGGGTTGACCCCCTCCTTCTTGTAGAGGGCCATCGACTCCTCGTGCATCTTGCGGCGGCCTTCGGCGTCCTTGACTCCGCGGTACTTCTCCTTGATGTGGCGCAACTTCGGCTGCAGCTTGGCCATCTGCTGCTGCGTCGCCTTCATCTTGATCATCGAGCGGTGCAGGATCGGGAAGAACGCGAGGCGGATCGCCAGGGTGAGGATCACGATCGCGAGGCCCCAGTTGACGACGTAGCCCTGCAGCCAGCGCAGCACCTTGTAGAGCCCCTCGGCGAAGAAGCCGAAGAAGCCCCAGTCGATCAGCTTGGACACGTCGACGCCGAGGGCGGTGTCGACCTCCCGCAGCAGGCGGTCGTCCTTCGGTCCGGTGAACAGCGCGAACTCCCGGGCGGTGGTCGCGATGCCGAGCTTCTGCACCTCGGCGGCGTCCTTGTTCGCCGGACCGAGCCCTGAGGTGTCGAACACGCGCAGGATCGACGCCGGCGGCTCCGAGAAGATCATCGCCACTGCGAAGTGTTGCGCCTGGAGCGCCAGCCAGCGCGGACGCGGGCCGAGCTGCCAGCTCTGGTCTGAGTCGACGTCGCCCGGGTTGAGCGTCTCGATGCTCTCGGGAAGCGCGACGCTGACCGTACCGTGCGGGACGGCGCGTGCGAAACGAGAACCCTCGGTCTGGGCCCTGGTGATCCCGGGACCCCAGACGATCGACGAGGTGATGTCGCGATCACCCTGGGTCAGGGACCAGGCGACGTGGGTCAGGTAGTTCTCGCCGCGGATAATCAGCGACTTCCGCGCTTCGAGGCCGCGACCGTCCGCGTAGACGAACTCGACCTTGCTCGCGCTGTCGCCGAGGCCGAGTCGCTTGCGCTCGGCCTCGGTCGGCGCTCCGGTCTCGACCTGGTACCAGGCGTTCGCGAGCCGCTCGTCCAGCTCGGGATCGCCGGTGAAGATCGCGAGCGGCTCCTGCTCGATCGCCCGCGCGACGGGCGAGACGAGGTCGAGCGCCCGACCGCCCTTGGACGACGGATCCTGCGGGAAGTCGAGGAGCTCCCAAGAGAGAACTCGCGCGCCCTTCGCCGAGAAGCTCACGCGCTGGTGCGGCACCTCGACGACGATCGAAGCCTGACCGGCCTCCCCGACGATCTTCTCGTAGGGAGTGGCTTCATCGCCCTCTTCGGCCACGGGCTCGTCGAGCTCGGCCTCCCCCGACTCGGTCGGAGCAGCCTCGGGCTGCGGCTCGGGCAAGAGCGACCCCGGCTCCGCAGTCGGCTCGCTCACCTCGGGAGTGGCGGGCTGGGGAGCGGGCTTCGGCGGCGGGAACAGGTAGTTCCACCCGATCAGGACGACCGCGGTCAGCACACAGAAGATCAGGAGGTTTCTGAAGTTATCGCGTTCCATCGTTCTCTCGGCCACACGGGACAGGGCCCGCAAGGCTCGACTCGCGCGGGTGGCGCTTGGGAGGAAGGTCGAATCCGCCTCGGCAGAACGGCTGGCAGCGCATGATGCGCCAGACCGTCAGCAGGCTGCCTCGCACGACGCCCCACTCGGACAACGCGAGGACGGCGTACTCGGAGCAGGACGGCATGAAGCGACAATGGGATCCGAGCCATGGTGAGATGAAGCGTTGATAGCCCCGGATGGCGGCGATCATCGCTCGCCGGATCACCGTGACCCCTCATCGCTCTGCCGCCAGCGTCGTCGCGCCTTGCGAAGGAGCGCGAGCAACTCTCGCTCGATCTCGACCCCATCGGCCACGACGGCGGAAGCCCGCGCGTTCACCACGATGTCCCAGGGAGGGAGCTTCGCCCGGTGGCGCCGGAAGGCTTCGCGGACACGGCGGCGGACTCGATTCCGCGCGGCGGCATGCCCGACCTTACGCGTCGCGGTGACGCCAAGTCGAGCTCGACCGCCGGGAGAGTCCATCACGAAGATCACGAGCCTGCCGCCCGAAATACGAAGCCCGCGCTCGTAGACCGCAAGGTATTGCGGCCGCTTGCGCAGGCGTGTCTCGGGCGGAAAGCTGCAGGTGCGGATCGAAGAGCCTAAGCGCTGAGGCGCTTGCGGCCCTTGGCCCGCCGGCGGCTCAGGACGCGCCGCCCGCCCACGCTCTTCATCCGAGCGCGGAACCCGTGCTTCTTCTTCCGCTTGCGGTTGTTCGGCTGGAAAGTTCTCTTCATCGCGCAACGCCTCGTACCGGAATCCGCGGACCTGCCGCGGATTCGACTCCGCCCCGCCCTCGTCGGTGGTCACAGCGCACCGGCTGGCGCACCACGTCCGCGGGGCCCTGGGGAAACCGAGCTAGCCTAGGAGGCGTCGTTCGAGTTGTCAAACCACAAGATACGGAGCGAGACGCCCCCTGCCGCTGGGGGGAGGGCCTGAGCTCGCCACCACAGCTCCCTCTGGTCACCCCCATAACTTCTCCGTAAGTTTTTGGGGTTCCATCCGGGGAGGTCAACATGGTGTCGAGGGGCCGGGTTCTTGTCTACTTTATTGTCTTCTTCTCGTTCTTCAGCGGGCTCTGCTCCGCCGAGGGTCTGACGGAGCGGGACTCCTCCAGGGAGAGCGCCCCGACGGCCGAGGCGATCGACCTCACGGATCGAACCCGTGTGCTCCCGCCCGCCAGCCCCGTTACGAAGGGCGTCCCAGCCGCGGGCCGGGCCACGACGGACCCCGCCTGGCAGTGGCTGGCGACCGAGGCGTTCAGCGAGCGGATCCCCGTTGGCGAGCGTTTCGCCGTCCGATTCGAGCGCTCGAGCGAGTCCCTCGTACGCGAAACGAGCGCGGACCCGCTCACGGCGACGGGCCGTGCCGCCGTCGACCGCGCGCCTGCGTGGTTGCGAGCGCGCCTCGAGGACCAGCTCTCCCGGATGAACGCGGCCTCGCAAGACCGCTGGGCAGGGCTGATCACGGCTGCCGACGACCCCTACGTCGACGAAACCGCCTTCCTGATCGCGACGATGTCCCCACATGACCTCGCCCACGCGAGCTTCGACGAAGGCTTGATCGAGGAGATGGCCACCTACCCCTACGAAGTCGACCCCTTCCTCGACTACGTTGCGCTCCGGGACGTGGGCAGCGCCGCACAGGGCGGCGACTATCACACCGCCCTCGTCTATCAGGTCGAGCTGGACGGCACGGTCAGCGAAGTCGTCTACCCCCGCGAGCTCTACTACTGGTACGTCATCCATCCGCGCGGCTCCGACGAGCCGCCGCTCTACATCGACCCGGTGCCGTGCAGCTCGGGCGGAACTCCCGCCGCACCGCCGACCGGCAAGTTCTGGGCACGGTGGCTCTTCTACAACACCGACAACAAGTTCGGCGGCCTTTGCGACAACGACTTCAACGGCGACCGCAACGAGCCCTGCCCCCTTCTCAAGGACGTACTCGCGGGTGTCCCCGTACTCTGGCGCCACAACGAACAGGGTGTGAACGGTCCCGCCAACGGCGCTGTCGGCGTCGTCAACGACTGGGTGCGCAAGAGCATCGGGCCTTTCGGGGACAAGGACGGGTGCCGTCCCGTCCAGCCGGTCAACGTCTACTACCACGGCGACGGCAACTGCGGCGAGTTCGCCGATCTGACCATGGCCGGAGGCCGAGCAGCCCTGATCCCGACGGAGGTGACCTCGACCGGCATCAACGACCACGTCTGGAACGAGTTCTACGACGCGCAGTGGGGACGTTGGGTCCAATGGGAGCCGATCAACAATATGATCGACGGGAGTTACTCCGGTTGGTGGGGCGGCAAACTCGCCGCGACACATACCGATCGCGCCGACGGATGGGGCCACACGGAGCGCACCGCCGACCACGGCCCAAGCGCGACGCTCACGGTCACCGTACGCGACGCGAATCACTATCCCATCGACGGGGCGGAGGTCCTGCTCGGCAGCGAGTGGGATGCTCTTCCGTTCATCACGATGGAAGCCTCGCGCACCGAGACCGACGCCGCCGGGCAGGCCCGCTTCACGCTCGGGGACCAGCGCAACTTCTACATCAAGGTCCGCACGCCCTTCGGCGAGTATCCGTCCGGCGGTAGCTGGGGCCTCGTAGTAGAGAACACCGTCGGTGGCCAGGACTACGAGTTCTCGCCGCCTGACTTTCCCGGGGCGGTCCCCCGCCTGGCGGTCAGCGCGGCGAGCTCGAGCGGAACGGACGACGAGTACTTGATCGAAGCCGACTACGCTGTACTCGAGGGCTACACCCACGGGACGAGCACCCACGGCGACATCGCCTTCACCAAGGAGTATCCGAGCGATGTCGACAGCTTCGTCGTCGACGAAGGTGAGTGGTCCCAGCTCCTCGCGGGCTCTCCTTTCGAGGGCTTCGAACTCGCTCTCGACGACGCTGGGCGGACGCTGTCCTTCGTCCCCCCGGAGTTCGGGGACTACACCGTCGTTCTCGCCAACGAGGCTGCCAGCGACATGAGCCAGGTCGTCAGCGGCGAGATCCGCCTCTACAGGAACACCGGCGCCGTCCCACCCGTCGCGGAGCTGCGGCTCTCCCGAAACGGAGACGTCACCACGCTCGACTGGGAAGAACTCAGCGGACAGAACGTCGACGGATACAACGTGTATCGCTCGACGAACCCGGCGGATGTCGGCGCTGCCGCCGGCGAGGGTGATCTAGCCCCGCACCTCCTCGCCCACACCCTCGACTCTCACTACGACGACGAAGATGTGACGAATCCAGGCGTCTGCTTCTTCTACTCGATCCGGACTCGGAGCGCGCGGGGAGGGATCTCGCCATGAGGAATCGATAGCGAAGGTGCCGGAGCCAGCGGCTAATTGGTATCGACTATCGTAATAATACCGCGAACGCCTCAAGCGAAAACAAGGCGGTATTCCAATGACGTGCTGCCCCGCGCTTGTCCCGGAGGATTCGGCATCGCCCAACGCCCCACCGGCGAAGCGCGGTCAACGCAGTCATATTATCGTCACATATACGCTATACCCGCGTCTCTTCCGTGACCCTTTAACTAGGCCAAAGTGGCCTCATAGAGAGTTGCGCCGACCCGCGTTTTCCACAACCCCCCGCACCTTCAGAGAGATACGGAGGACGAAAACTCTGCTCTTGCCCGCGCCGGCCCTGCGGTGCTAGATTCGCCCGGCTTCTTGGGGAAGAAGTACCGGGAAAAGAGTGGAAGGGGGGTCTGCCCGACCGACCCTTTCAGACCTTCGGAACTCGGGAGAGTGCGGTGGGCCGCTCTGGTCGCCCCAGTTGTGCCTCGTCACTCAAGTCACTGATTCTCAGAGACTTATCCCAAGATAAAATCCTCCACAGCTGTGGAAAATCTGTGAACCCTTGCACCCCGAGCAAGGGCCAAGCTCAAGCTGTGGCAAAGGGTTAGGCTTGTGGAAAACGCTGTGGCCGAATCGCCGATGAAACGCTGCCCCTGGACGATCGTACTCGAGCAACTCGAGACCGAGCTCAGCCCAGGGATCTACAACACTTGGTTCCGCCCGACCCAGCTCCTCGCGGGCGGGGACGAGTGCCTCGAAGTCTCGGTTCCCAACGAGATGTTCGCGGAGTGGTTACGAAGCCAGTACATGGCTCAAATCCGCACCGCGATGCAGCGCGGAGGGCTCCGCTCGCGCGAAGTGCGCTTCGTCCCGCCGCGTCGGCGAGATCCAGGCGCGAAGGAGCCCGCCCGGGTCGCCGTCACCGAGCAACCCGCTCCGGAACCGCCACGGCTGAACCCCCGCTACACCTTCGAGAACTTCGTCGTCAGCTCGTGCAATCAGTTCGCCCACGCGGCGGCTCTCGCGACCACCTCCCAGCTCGGTGGTGCGTACAACCCGCTCTTCGTCTACGGCGGTGTCGGCCTCGGCAAGACGCACCTGATGCAGGCGATCGGCAACGCGTGGCTGCGCACGAACCCCGACATCCGTTTGCGCTACCTCACTTGCGAGCAGTTCATCAACGAGCTGATCACCTCGATCCGGCTCGAGAAGATGCAGGACTTCAGAGACCGCTATCGCTCGGTCGACATCCTGCTCGTCGACGACATCCAGTTCATCGCCGGCAAGGAGAGCACCCAGGAGGAGTTCTTCCACACCTTCAACGCGCTCTACGACGCCGGGCACCAGATCGTACTCGCCTCGGATGCCCCACCCCGCGCGATTCCGAGCCTCGCCGAGAGGCTGAGGAGCCGCTTCGAGTGGGGTCTGATCGCGGACATCCAGCCGCCGGACCTCGAGACCAAGGTGGCGATCCTGAACAAGGTCGCGGCAGCGCGCGGATGGGAGCTCCCACCGGAAGTCGGGCTCTTCCTCGCCAGCCAGATCCAGACGAACATCCGAGAGCTCGAGGGTGGTCTGACCACTCTCATGGCCGCTGCCTCGATCCAGCGCCGCCCGGTGGACCTCAAGCTCGCGCGTGAAGTGATCCGAGCCATGGCTCCGGCCGAGGACGAGCCAGTCAGCCTGGACGCCGTCGCCCGCGTCGCCGCCCGCCACTTCAACCTGAAGATCTCGGATCTCAAGTCGAAGACCAACGCCCACCGCATCGCCTATCCCCGGCAGATCGCGATGTACCTGGGCAAGCAACTGGCGAAGGAGAGCTACCCGACGATTGGGAAGTTCTTCGGCGGAAAGCACCACACGACCGTGCTCCACGCTGTGCGCAAGGTGAACAAACTCCGCGCGGAGGACTCCTCCGTCCACAAGCTGCTCAACCAGCTCGAAGAGGAACTAAGATAAGGACTTGGGCGCTGACCATGCTCAGGATCCACAGGGTGAATGCCCCTACCCCTGTGATTCCCTGTGGATGAAGAGCCCTGTCAGGAGGCCGGCGACTTTTCCACCCCTTGACACACAGCTCCATCCACCCCTGACCAGCCCTGTAAAAGCCTCACCAAAAGCCGCTTGGGACGATTTCAACGAGATCCACAGCACTACTACTGCTGCTAGAAGATAAAATCCCCTGGTCTTCTCTCTGTTGTCTTCCGCGGACAGCACCGGAACCGGGAGAAGAGAAAGGTCCCCACGATGAGAATCACACTCGAGCAGTCCTCTCTGATCCGTGAGCTCGCCCTGCTCCAGGGCATCATCGAAAGAAAGGCCACGCTGCCTATCCTCTCGAACGTGATGCTCACGGCCCTCGAGGACGGCCGGTTGCTCATCTCGGCCACCGACCTCGAGATCGGCTTCCGCTCCTCGGTCCCCGCGACCGTCGAGGTCCCGGGTTCGACGACCGTGCACGCGCGGCGCCTCCACGACATCGTGCGCCGGCTGCCCGCGGGCAACATCGGCTTCCACCTCGACGGGCACCAGCTCCGGCTCGACTGTGAGCGGATCCACTACAAGCTCGCGACCCAGGAGCCCGATCAGTTCCCGTCGCTGAGGGAGAAGAGCGGGACTCCCCTCGCCCAGATCGACGCGGCGCCGTTCGCGGACATGATCAAGCGCGTGCTCTTCGCGATCACTTCCGACGATCCGCGCTACTCCCTCGGTGGTGCCCTGTTCGAGTTCGGCGACGGCGTGCTGACGATGGTGGGCACCGACGGCCACCGCCTGGCCCTGTCCCGCCGCGAGGTGCATCGCACGGAGTCGGAGTCCTTCCGCATGGTCGTGCCCCGCAAGGCAACCTCGGAGCTGCTCAAGCTGGCCTCCGACCACGAGGGGGACGTCTTCCTCTGGCACGAGGGCGGGAGCCTCTTTGCACAGATGGGAGAGCGGGAGCTCAGCACGAGCCTCCAGGAGCTGAACTTCCCGGACTACAACCGGGTGATCCCCACCGACAACAACAAGGCGATCGAACTCGGAACCGCGAGCTTCAAGAGCGCGATCGAGCGCGTGTCGATCCTCAGCCAGGAGCACACCCACCTCGTGCGCGTCGAGCTCGGCGACAACGTGCTCAGGGTCTCCTCCTCGCACCAGCAGCTCGGCGAAGCCCGGGAGGAGATCCCGGTCAGCTACGAGGAAGAGGACTTCAAGATCGGCTTCAACGCCCAGTACCTCCTCGATTTCCTCGGTGTCGTCGGCACGGAGCGCATCGTGCTCTCGCTCGGGCAGGAGATGGGGCAGGGGCTGCTCAGGCCTCACCGCGCGGAGGAAGACAGCCGCGAGGACACGTACATCGTCATGCCGATGGCGCTCCACTGAGGGGGGAGCGATGACAGGCTCGACGGGGTACAGCACAGGCGGCTGTGGTACCCGGGAGTTCGGGAGGAGGTCGAGCTCCTTCCTGAACGCCTCGGGCTGATCGCGCCGTGCTGGCCTGGCTCGCCACCGACGGCTTCAGGAATCTCGCCACGCAGAGGGTTGAGCTCAACTCCGACCTCGTAGTCGTCTACGGGGCGAACGCTCAGGGAAAGTCTTCGTTTCTCGAGGCCGCTTATCTCCTGGCGACGACGCGTTCGTTTCGGACCCGGGATCCGCGCGAGACCATTCGCCACGGTGGGGAACGGAGCTTCGTCCGCGGGGCCGTCGACGAGGGTTCGGGAGCGATCGAACTCGCCGTGGCGCGAGGGCGCGGACGTGGCGACAGAGCGCTGAGCGTGGGAGAATACGAGGTCGAACTCGCCGAGTACCTGGAGCATCTTCCGGCCTTGGTCACGACGGGGGAGAGCATCAGGTCCGTCGCGGGAAGTCCTTCCGAGAGAAGACGATACGTGGACCGGGCCACGGCGGCCGCACAGCCGGGACACCTCCCGGATCTCGCCGAGTTGAGGAGGCTGCTCTCGCAGCGCAATCAGCTCCTGAGACAGGAGGCGAGCGACGCGGAACTCGACCCCTGGGACGAGCTCCTTGCCAGAGTGGGTGAACGGATCGTTCGCCGTCGGCTCGAGCAGATCGAGGCGTGGCAGGGTGGACTGGGGGACTGGGCGAGCCTCTTTCCCGAGGGGGCCGACCTCAAACTCGTTTACCGGCGCGCCGGCGCTGGAAAGGACGAGGCCCTGACCGCACGCGAAGCGCTCGCGCGGGCACGGCGGACCGACAGGAGACTGGGTGTGACCAGCGTGGGACCGCATCGCGACGACCTCGTGCTCGAGGTCGGTGGACGCGACCTGTGGCGCTTCGGCTCCGCAGGGCAGATCCGCTCGGCGCTCGAAGCGCTGACGCTTGCGCAAGCACGTAGGGTTCGCGAGCTGCGTGCCGACCGCACACCGCTTCTGATCCTCGATGACGTTGATTCCGACCTCGACCCTGGACGTTTCCAGGGTCTTCTCGCTGCCGCCCGCGTCGAGGCCCAGGTGCTCGCCGCGACCTCGAAGCCGGAGATGGTGCGGGGCGTCGCGAGTCGCCGCCTCCGCGTCGAAGACGGCGTGATTCACGAGAACGAGAGCCAGGATGACTGAGAGCGAAGAGAGAGCCGCTGAGGCTCCTACGAACCAGGACTACAACGCGAGTTCGATCAAGGTCCTCAAGGGCCTCGAGGCGGTTCGCAAGCGTCCTGGCATGTACATCGGGACGACGAGCGTCGCGGGCCTCCACCACCTGGTGTGGGAGGTCGTCGACAACTCGATCGACGAGGCGCAGGCCGGATACTGCGATCGCGTCGAGGTCACCGTTCACGCCGACAACTCCGTAACCGTGGTCGACAACGGCCGAGGGATCCCCGTCGACATGCACGACGACCTCGGGATCTCGGCAGCGCAAGTCGTGATGACCCAGCTCCACGCGGGCGGGAAGTTCGACAGCGACGCCTACAAGGTGAGCGGCGGACTGCACGGTGTCGGCGTCAGCGTCGTCAACGCGCTCGCCGAGAACCTCGAGCTCGAGATCTGGCGCGAGGGCAAGGTCTATCAGCAGACCTACTCGCGCGGGATCCCAGTGAGCGAGTTCAAGGAGAGCGGGACCACCGAGCGCCGCGGGACGAAGATCAGCTTCCGCCCGGATCCCGAGATCTTCGACACGCTCGACTTCTCGTACGAGACCTTGGCGCAGCGCCTCAGGGAGCTCGCCTTCCTGAACTCCGGCGTCCTGATCTTCCTGCGCGACGAGCGCGACGCGAAGCTGCGCGAGGCGGAGTTCCACTACGAGGGCGGCATCGTCGAGTTCGTGGCGCACCTCAACACGAACCGCAACGCCCTTCACCCGCAGCCGATCCAGATCATGGGCGAGCGGGACGACGTCGGCGTCGAGATCGCGCTCCAGTACAACGACTCGTACCAGGAGACCCTGTTCTCGTTCGCGAACAGCATCAACACGACCGAGGGCGGGATGCACCTGTCCGGCTTCCGCGGTGCGCTGACGAGAACGCTCAACGCGTATCTCGTCTCGCAGGCGTCGAAGCTGCCGAAGGATCTGCGCGGCATCTCACTCTCCGGTGACGATGTCCGCGAGGGCCTCGCCGCGGTGATCTCGGTCAAGGTGCCCGATCCGCAGTTCGAGGGACAGACGAAGACGAAGCTCGGCAACAGCGAGGTGCGTGGCGCCGTCGAGTCACTCGTCAACGCTCAGCTCGCGGCGCACCTCGAGGAGAACCCGGGCGACGCCCGCTCGATCCTCGGCAAGGCGGTCCAGGCGTTGCGAGCGCGCGAGGCGGCGCGCAAGGCCAAGGAGCTGACGCGGCGCAAAGGCGTGCTCGACTCGGGCGCGCTCCCGGGCAAGCTCGCCGATTGCCAGTCGAGAGATCCGGCGGAGTCCGAGCTCTTCATCGTCGAGGGAGATTCGGCAGGCGGCTCGGCGAAGCAGGGCAGGGACCGGCGCTACCAGGCGATCCTCCCGCTGCGAGGCAAGATCCTCAACGTCGAGAAGGCGCGTTACGACAAGATGCTCTCCCACGAGGAGATCCGCATCATCATCACCGCGCTCGGCTGCGGGATCGGCAAGGAAGACTTCGACGTCTCGAAGCTCCGCTACCACAAGATCATCCTGATGACGGACGCCGATGTCGACGGCAGCCACATCAGGACCTTGATCCTGACCTTCTTCTTCAGGCAGATGCGTGAGCTCGTCGATCGCGGGCACCTCTACATCGCGCAGCCGCCGCTCTACAAGGTCAAGCGGGCCCGGGAGGAGATGTATCTCCAGAACGACCAGGAGCTCGCTGCCTATCTCGTGCGCAAGGCCGCCGAGGAGCGCACCGTGCGCTCGAGCGAGAGCGGCAGGGAGTGGACGGGCAACGCGCTCGTCAACCTCCTCGAGGAGATGGTCGAGTATCGCAAGTACCGCGAGGCCCTCGAGCTGCGCGGCTGGCCGGGCCCGGCCGTGATCGCGCTTCTGCGCCTCGGTTTCTCGGGACGTGAGGACTTCGCCGACGAGGCGAAGCTCGAGGAACTCTCCAAGGCGCTCGAGGCCGCGGGTCACGATGTCCGTGAGATCGTGCGCAACGAGGAGCACGGCGACTTCGAGATCCGGGCGGTGGCGCTCGACATGGGACACAGGGCCTATCGCTTGAGCGACGAGGTCGTGACCACCGGCGAGTACCGGCAGCTCCGGAGCTTGCATCCGCACATCGCTGAACTCGGCGACGGCGCGATCGAGGTCACTGCCGGTGAGAAGCGCGTAGAGCTCGGCTCGCCGCGCGAGCTGCTCGATCACCTGCTCGAGGCGGGCCGCGCCGGAGTTGGCACCCAGCGCTACAAGGGTCTCGGTGAGATGAACCCCGAGCAGCTCTGGGAAACGACGATGGATCCCACGAACCGTCGTCTTCTCCAGGTGCAGGTCAACGATGCCGTCGAAGCTGCCGACATCTTCACGCTGCTGATGGGTGACGCGGTCGAGCCGCGCAGGCAGTTCATCGAAGAGAACGCGCTCGATGTGAAGAACCTCGACATCTGACGAGTTCGCTCGGAAAAGCCGCGGCGCCACCGCGCCGCGAGCGAGGAGCATAGCGAGGATGAGCGAAGACAACGCGCTCGTGCAGCACCACCCGATCAACATCGAAGACGAGATGCGCACCTCGTATCTCGACTATGCGATGTCGGTCATCATCGGCCGTGCACTGCCGGACGTGCGCGACGGGCTCAAGCCGGTTCACCGGCGTGTGCTCTACGCGATGCACCAGTCGAGCAACGTGGCCGGCAAGCCGTACCGAAAGAGCGCCAAGACGGTCGGCGACGTCATCGGTAAATTCCACCCGCACGGCGATCAGGCGGTCTACGACACGATCGTGCGCCTCGCGCAGGATTTCTCACTGCGTTACCCGCTCGTCGACGGGCAGGGTAACTTCGGATCGGTCGACGGCGACCCCGCCGCGGCCATGCGATACACCGAGATCCGCATGGCCTCGCTCGCCGGCGAGATGCTGCGCGACATCGACAAGAGCACGGTCGATTTCGGCCCGAACTACGACAACACCGAGAACGAGCCTCTCGTCCTGCCCGCGGGCTTGCCGAACCTGCTCGCCAACGGCTCCGACGGCATCGCCGTCGGCATGGCGACCCGTATTCCGCCGCACAACCTCTGCGAGCTGATCGACGCCGCCAAGCACATCGTCGCGCACCCGGACTGCACGGTCGTCGACCTCATGCAGTACGTCCAGGGTCCCGACTTCCCGACCTCCGGGATCATCTACGGCCGTTCGGGGATCCATCAGGCGTATCTCACCGGCCGCGGACGGATGGTCATGCGCGGGCGGGTCGGCTTCGAAGAGGGGGAGCGCGGCGCGCGCGATCGCCTCGTCGTCACCGAGCTGCCCTACCAGGTCAACAAGGTCCACCTCATCGAGGAGATCGCGGGCCTGGTTCGCGACAAGAAGATCGAAGGAATCGCCGACATTCGCGACGAGTCCGATCGCCACGGCATCCGCATGGTGCTCGAGCTGCGTAAGGACGCCGTCCCGAAGGTCGTCGAGAACAACCTCTACAAGCACACGAGGCTGCAGACGACCTTTGGCGCCATCTTCCTCGCCATCGTCTCCGGTCGTCCCCGCGTGCTCGATCTCAAGGCGGCGCTCGGACACTACCTCTCGCACCGCCGCGAAGTCGTCGTCCGCCGCACGCAGCATCTCCTCAACGAGGCCGAGGCCAGGGCGCACATTCTGGAAGGGCTCAAGAAAGCGCTCGATCACATCGACGAGATCATCCGCCTGATCCGCGCTTCCGGCACGCGCGCGGAAGCGATGGAGAAGCTGATCGAGGCGTTCGATTTCAGCACGATCCAAGCACAGGCGATCGTCGACATGCGCCTGCACCGCTTGACGCAGCTCGAGCGGCAGAAGCTCCTCGACGAGCTCGCCGAAGTGCTCGCGAAGATCGACTGGTACCGCCAGGTGCTCGCTTCGACGGCGCTCGTCGATCAGCTCGTCACCGACGAGCTCGACGAGATCCGCGCGAAGTACGGCGACGAGCGGCGCACCGAGATCGTCGAGGATGAGGGCGAGATCCGCACCCTCGACATGATCACGGAAGAGGACGTGGTCGTCACCGTCTCGAACAAGGACTACATCAAGCGCACGCCGCTGACCGAGTACCGCTCGCAGGGCCGGGGAGGGAAGGGGATCCGCCTGATGGAGGTCCGCGAGGACGACTTCATCGCCCGTGTGCGGATCGTCTCCACCCACGACACCAGCTTGTGGTTCACCTCGCATGGCAAGGTGCACAGCTTGCCGGTGTACGCACTGCCCGAAGCGGGGCGCGCGTCGCGCGGGAAGGCCATCGTCAACCTACTCGGTCTCGTACCGGGCGAGACCATTCAGGGTCTGCTCGCGTTGCGCGATCTCCAGGACGAGAAGCTCTTCGTCCTGACCGTGTCGAAGACCGGCTACATCAAGCGCACGCCGTTGCCCGCCTACGCGAACATCCGCGCCGGCGGGATCATCGCCCTGACCCTCGACGAAGGCGACGAGCTGATCGCGGTGCGCCTGATCACCGAGGACGACCACGTCTTCATCGCGACCCGCGAAGGCATGGCGATTCGCTTCCCGGCCTCCGATGTCCGCGCGATGGGCAGGACGGCGCGCGGCGTCCGCGGCATCAAGCTGCGCGAGGGTGACGAGGTCGTCCAGGCCTCGGTCATCGAGGGCGACGAGGACATTCTCACCGTCACCCACCATGGCTACGGAAAGCGCACGCTGGTCTCCGAGTACCGGGTCCAGGGTCGCGGCGGGATGGGCCTGATCAACCTCAAGGTCTCGGACAAGACGGGCCAGGTGGTCTCTTCGATCCCGGTGCGCGACGACGACGAGATCATCGTCGCGACGCGGGGAGGGCAGGTGATCCGCACCCCGGTCGAGCAGGATGCGAACAACCGCATCAGCCGCCTGGGCCGCTCGACGCAGGGCGTCAGGATCATCCGCCTCAACGACGGGGACGAAGTCGTCTCCTTCACGTGCGCCGGCCAGGTGAAGAGTGCACCCGAGGACGAGGGTGAGGCCGACGCACAGATCGAGCAGAGCACTCAGGAACCCGGCACGGACGAGGTAGCGCACGATGCAGCCGACGACGCTGTCGTGGACGACGCTGCGGACGCGCCCGAAGAGCCGCACGAGCAGTAGCGGCACGCTTGGGAGGACACGGGAATGAAGTTCTTCATCGACACCGCCGACGTTGACGAGATCCGCGAGGCTGCGGGCCTTGGGGTCCTCGACGGCGTCACGACCAACCCGTCGCTGATCGCGAAAACCGGCAAGCCCTTCCGCGCGGTCCTCGACGAGATCCTCGAGATCGTCGACGGTCCGATCAGCGCCGAGGTCACGGCTACCGACTTCGAGGGCATCACGCGCGAGGCCCAGGAGCTCGCGGCGATCCACGAGAACATCGTCGTCAAGATCCCCATCATCGAAGAGGGGCTCAAGGCGGTGCGCTGGTGCACCGAGCACGACATCCCGACGAACGTCACGCTCTGCTTCAGCCCGATGCAGGCGCTCCTCGCCGCCAAGGCCGGTGCGAGCTTCATCAGCCCCTTCGTCGGCCGCCTCGACGACATCTCGCACGACGGCATGGACCTGATCGGTCAGATCTGCCAGATCTACAACCAGTACGGTTTCGAGACCGAGGTGCTGGTCGCCAGCGTCCGGCACCCCGGGCACGTGCTGCACGCCGCGCTGATGGGCGCCGACGTCGCGACCTGCCCGCTCAGCGTGATCAAGTCCTTCCTCAAGCACCCGCTGACCGACATCGGCCTCGAGAAGTTCCTCGCCGATTGGAAGAAGGTGCCGTAGTGGATCGAAAGTGAATCCCGAGCGTTCTCGCCGAGGATTCGAGAGACCCGGAACTCAGCCTCCGGGTTTCTTTTTGTGCACGAAAATTACCCGTTAGGACTCGCCGTATGGAGGTCTCAAAGACGCAGCCGATTCGCGATATGCTTCTGCGGCTGCTCAACGCTGGAGAACGGCACACCCGCGGTGTCCTGCTCAGTGAGGTCGCCAAGGCCCTCGGGGAGTCCCCGAGGAACCGGAAGCTCCGGGCCAAGGTCTCCGGCGCGCTTCGCCGTCTCGAAGAAGAGGGGTTGCTCGTCGACGGTGGCCCCGAGGTGTGGCTGCGCTCGTCAGCCAACCTGGAGGAGAACAGTGGTGGAGAGGATTGAGGAACTGCATCGCCGACTGGCCGAGGCCCGCGAGGGTGGCGGCGCCGACCGGCGGGAACGCCAGCACGCAGCCGGGAAGCTGACGGCGCGCGAGAGGATCGAGCTGCTCGTCGATCCCGGCTCCTTCGAGGAGACCGACGCGCTCGTCACCCACCGTTGCACCGACTTCGGTATGGACGCGAAGCGCTATCCGGGTGATGGCGTCATCACCGGTTTCGGCCGCGTCGAAGGGCGGCAGATCGCCCTCTTCGCCCAGGACTTCACGGTCTTCGGTGGCTCGTTGTCCGAAACCTATGCGCAGAAGATCTGCAAGATCATGGACATGGCGCTCAAGATCGGCTGCCCCTGCGTCGGACTCAACGACTCGGGCGGGGCGCGGATCCAGGAAGGCGCGGCGTCGCTCGCTGGCTACGCCGACATCTTCCTGCGCAACACCCTGGTCTCTGGAGTGATCCCGCAGATCTCCGCGATCATGGGGCCGTGTGCGGGAGGCGCCGTCTACTCTCCCGCGATCACGGACTTCACCGTGATGGTCAAGGACACCTCCTACATGTTCATCACCGGCCCGGACGTGATCCGCGCCGTGACGCACGAGGAGGTCACGAAGGAAGAGCTCGGCGGCGCCCTGACACATGCGTCGAAGAGCGGGGTCTCCCACTTCGCCGCGGAGGACGACACCCACGCGATCGGGCTGACCCGGCGTCTCCTCTCGTTCCTTCCTCAGAACAACCACGAGGACCCGCCGCGCCGGCCGACCCAGGATCCGCCGGACCGCCGCGAAGAGGGGCTCAACGGGGTCGTCCCCGAGAACCCGAACAAGCCTTACGACATCAAGCACGTGATCACGCCGATCGTCGACGATGGCGACTTCTTCGAGGTGCACGAGCACTACGCGCGCAACATCGTCGTCGGCTTTGCGCGCCTCGACGGACGCTCCGTCGGCATCGTCGCGAATCAGCCCGCGGTCTTCGCCGGCGTGCTCGACATCGACGCTTCGAAGAAGGGCGCGCGTTTCGTGCGCTTCTGCGATGCTTTCGAGATTCCGATTCTGACCCTTGTGGACGTGCCCGGCTTCCTGCCCGGCACCGGTCAGGAGTTCGGCGGCGTCATCAAGCACGGTGCGAAACTGCTGTTCGCCTATGGCGAGGCGACGGTGCCGAAGGTGACGGTGATCACCCGCAAGGCCTATGGCGGCGCCTATGACGTGATGAGCTCCAAGCACATCCGCGGCGACTTCAACTATGCCTGGCCCACCGCCGAGATCGCGGTGATGGG
>NPIF01000122.1_pt1 | contig 28994 bp, 27 predicted proteins | sample 8637461 | NCBI WGS metagenome assembly NPIF01 (sample SAMN07420641, study PRJNA396082) | bioreactor metagenome | isolation source: sample BR12 brine-fed electro-methanogenic bioreactor BR | place: Japan: Kochi | collected 2016-12-09
CGGCTAATGGGCGACCCCTTTTACGTACTGCTGCCAAAATCGAGGCGACAAATCACCTCTTTGAGATATGGCTTTCTATAGCAAACATCGTCATACATTGATTGGTCTCTCAGTTATATAAATCATTTCGCCCATGCCCAACAAGAAAAGGGGACGGAGGGATTAACTTTTAGCCACATTCTTCCGTGGCCTTCCGCGCCTCATCTGACCTGACCTGATCCAGTAACTGGACTCGATTTGCTCACGAATACTGTCATCACCCACCGGCTGGCAGTAGTGAGCCGCCTTTCGCATCAGGTGTAGTTCCTCCTCACTCACCTGGTGCTTGAAAAGCTCCCTGCAGGCCCGCGTCTGCGTCTCCATGTCGATTCCCAACCGCAAATACTCATCGTGCGGCGTCAACCAGCCAGGGTCACCCCACCCGTTGGCGCCGTAGCATGCCCAGCGGTACTCTTTGGGTCGTGCCACCATTCCCGCCTGTACCGGATTCAATTTAGTATAGCGAGAGCAGGTGAGAAGGTGGCGCTCGGACTGCGCGAGACTGGCCCGTTGCCGACCCTCCCACAGTGTTCCAGTCCGCCCGCACTTGCGATTAATGTATTGAGCATAGCGGCTGCCGACCACCTTCATCGTGTCGGATATCGAGGTTTCTCTTTCTGGTGTTGCGAGCACATGGATGTGGTTCGTCATCCAGCATTAGGCATGCACATTCACGCCGTATCGCTGGGACAACTGCCGCCAAAGTTCCAGGTAAAACTGGTAGCTCTCCGGCTCGACGAAACAAGCCTCCTGATTGTTGCCGCGCTGGACCACGTGATATGGCAGGCCGAAAACATAGCTTCTTGGTCGCCTTGGCATCGCAACTCCCTTGCGTATCTATGGCAACGCACGAATGATATCGGCGAGCCCATCGGCTGGTCAAAGTTCATTCCCTCCGTCCCTTTATTCTGGTCCTTTTATTCTGTTGACTTCTAACGCCGAGCTAAGCGCCGCTCGGCATGGAGCGATTGATCGGGCCATAATAGTGAAGCCATTCCCGAGCAAGCGCAAAGTGCTGAGCGTCCGTGCGAGCTGCAGGCGAACTGCTTGACAGAATCATTAGGCATTCTCTGCCTTCATTTTTATGCGCGCCACTGTTGATTGAAGCAACTCGAAATATTGTTTGTAGCACGCTCGCGCTAACTGGTACTGCTTCAGATTCAACTCCCGGACATCTTTTAGATCAATTGGTTGCGTACCTCCAAACCCGTAACTGACAGATAATTTCCCGGGAATCGGCTCAGCTTGGTAAGTGCCATCAGGCTGCTTTTTCATATGGGTTGCTTGCGCCACGTTCCGCGTTACGGCCTGCGTTATGCCTATCCCAAGCCGAGGTGCAATAGCATGATTCACTCGATTCCTATAATCGTAGGTTGCTCGTTGGTACAAGCTATCATTAATGGCCATAAGCGATTCGAGAAACGCCTTTGAATCAGGCCAGACGGAGACAACGTTCGCGAGGCGCTTCTCTTTTTTTCGGCGGCTAAGAAACACTGGCTTTTCATTCGGCCGCTTCGGATCCCCTTCCAGACGATCTTTATAGCCATCTTCGCTAGATAATCTGACTTGATGAAACGCGTTAGTAGCGACAAAGGTGAAACGGTCTCGCACCGCACTCGGCTCCAGTAAGCAGTGATGAACCAATGCCTCAACAAACTCTCTCCGGACTTTCCACGCTTCATTTTCCCTGTAACTCTGAATGACATTATTCCAAGCGTGCCACCGCCGCAGATCTCCACACCAACGATTCAAAATGTTCGTGAGTTCCCGCAATTCATCCTCCACCATTTGCTCCCCGAGGATGTACCACTCGTGGTTGTGGATAAAATCGAAATCATAGGGAAGGTAAGAACTTATAGGTTCCAGAGCATTTCCTGGTTCTTCCAAGTAAGCATCAATCGCCGAACGAAACAGGTTGACTACTTCACTATCCAACGAACCTTGCTCCTTGCTTGTTACGCCGAACTCTCGCTGCCACACAAACCAGCCACACGACCCCAATTCGTTGATATCACTCACACCCTCCAACCCTAACACCGCCACAATCAGACCAGCTAACTCTACTGCCCTCCCCTACAAACACCCCAACCCCCGCCTCTGATACGTGTAATCCGCCGGCCTGATCCGCCCGAGAGCCTTCAGCCGGTCCAGGTTCCGGCAGGCGGCGAGGTTGTCGGCCCGCTCCCGCTCCTCGTACATGCGATCGCGGTCCTCGCGGAAGTCCTGGCGCTGGCTGCGGTAGGCCTCGCGCTGCTCGATCTGCTGGAGCATGCGCCGCTCGCTCTCGCGCAGGCCGGTGCCGGGGGTGTAGGTGTCCTGCACGTCGATGCGCTCGTGGACCGGGCCGCAGAGGTGGTCGGAGAAGATGATGGTGCCGTCGGGGCCCGGGCAGCGGTAGAGGGTCACGGCCTGGGCGGGGCAGGCGAGGATGGAGAGGAGTGCGGCAATCACGACCCTGTGCATGAGCGGTACGTCCCTGTCGGTCAAGTCGTTAATCTATAGACTTTTTTCCCTGCCGTTGCAAAGGCACCGCATGCAGTCCCGGTCATTTGTGAAGCCCGTCACAGTACAGGCCCCTCCCCCGAGAAGCTGAAGCGGTCGAACAGCTCCCGGCTGGACTGGTTTTCCATCAGCTCGTGGGCCACCAGCAGGCCGGTGGCGGACCAGGTCTGGTGGAAGTTGGCGCGGCGGCCGATGAGGCTGCCGCGGCGGCCGTCGTAGTACTCGGGCCAGCCGTCGCGCTCGATGCGCCGCCCCAGCAGCTCCACGGCCTGCTCGGCGAGGTTGAGCCGGCCGGTGCGCACGGCGGCGGCGACGAAGGGCCAGATGAGCACCGGCCAGTTGCCGCCGTTGTGGTAGGACCAGGCGCTGTTCTTGGGGTCGCTGCCGGTGAGGAAGGACCACTCGTCGCCGGTGACCGCCGGGTAGCAGATCTTCAGCGGTATCTCGCCCACCAGGTCGTCCCAGTGCTGGGCGTAGAGGTTCATGATGCCGTGGGACTCCTCGCGGGTGGCGAGCCCGAAGATGATGGCCAGCAGGTTGCCCTGGGCGAAGAAGCGGAAGTCCACCCGGCCCGGGCCCTGGTTGCCCACCAGGTAGCCGCTGCGGTCGTTCAGCCAGCCGTCCATCCACTCGGGGATGCTCTCGGGGTAGACGTTGAGGATGTTGACCGCCTCGGGGCCGGCCTCCTCGCCGCGGAAGCGGTGGATCTCGTTGAGCCGCTCGCGGTCCACCCAGTAGTGGCGGCGCACGTAGCCGCGCAGGGCGCGGATGCGCACCGTGAGCGCCTCCTCGGTGGGGGCGTTGCGGGCCTCGGGGCCGCTGTCGCGCAGCAGCTCGCGGGCGGTGAGCAGCATGCCGTAGTAGAGGGCCTGGATCTCGATGGGATGGCCGTAGACCCCCATGCGCCGGTCGATCATGAACGCCCCGTCGGGCACCAGCAGGGTGGGCGTGGACTCGAAGGTCTCGCGCAGGTAGAGGTCCAGCACCTGGCGCAGGCAGCGCTGCACCTCGGCGGAGTGCACCAGGGTGCAGTCGCCGGTGGCGATGGTGTAGGCGCGCAGCAGGAACACCCACCACATGGCCGAGTCCACCGGGATAACCCGGCCGATGGCCCGCTCGCCGAAGTCGGCGATGATCTGCTCATCGCCCCCCTCCTCCACCACCCGGAAGCTGGCGGGCATGAGGCCCATGGAGCGGGGGTGGCCGGCCAGCACGGGCTGCTGGCCGCGCAGCTCCATCACCGTGACCAGGAAGTTGCGCACGATGGCCGGCTCGCCCTTCAGCAGGTAGTAGAGGGCCGAGGGCACGAAGTCGCGCACGAAGCACTCGTGGTAGTTGGCCGCCTCGGGGTTGGCGTCGCAGGCCGCGGCGGTGCCCACCGGCTCGCCCCGGTAGCGGAGGATGGAGTGGTCCAGCAGCGCCTCGGCGCCGTTGATGAGTGCGTTCTGGTCCATGGGCTCAGCGTGGGCTCGGGTTGAGGGTGCGCGGCCCGTCGGCGGCGGGCTCCCGCCGCAGGATGGCGTCCGGCTTGTACTCGGGCTCCAGCGGCCGGCCGGCGGCCCGCTTGGCCGCGATCTCCTCCAGGGTCTTCTCGATGGCGAGGAAGCGCTCGGGGCTGGCGGGGTGGCTGGCCATGAGGCCGCCGCGGATGCTGGAGGGGTGCTCGGCGGCCATGCGGCGCCAGAAGTTGGCGGCGTTGTCGGCCGGCACCCCGGCGCGGGCCATGATGTAGAGGGCGATGTAGTCGGCCTCGGCCTCGAACTCCCTGGAGTAGGTCTGGGCGGCCAGGTTGCCGAACAGCCCCGAGGTGTTGACGCCGTAGACCGCCGCCAGGATGTCGAAGATGGAGCCGAACATGGCGTTGCGGCGCTGGGACTCCACGTGCAGCATGGCGTTGTGGGCGATCTCGTGGGCGATGACCAGCGCCAGCTCCCGGTCGCTGTCCACGAAGCGCAGCATGCCGCGGGTGACGTAGACGTTCCCGCCGTCGGCGTAGGCGTTCACTGCGTCCCCCCCCACCAGCGCCACGGGGCTGTCGCAGCCGGCGTCCGGGGTCACGTCGAGGAGCCGCCCGGCGCCGTCGCGGCGGACTTTGAACACCGCCGGGACGCCCGGCTCCAGCGCCTCGTCCAGCAGCTTGCCCAGCGCCTTTCCGGCCCCTTCGCCGGTGGGCGCGTCGCGCCCGGCCACCTGCAGCAGCACGTCGCCCTCCGCCATGCCCGCCCGCGCGGCGGGCCCTTCCGGCACCAGGAAGATGGCCCGGGGGGCCTCCCCCACGCCGAGCAGCTTCACGCCGGCGTCGCGGAACTCCTTGGTGAAGGAGTCGCGGTTGATGAAGGAGACGCCCAGCGTGGCGGTGGTCTTGTCGCCGCAGAAGGGGACGGCGGCGGTGATGAGGGGGTAGGCCACCCGGGACAGGCGGCCCTGGGCCTCCACCTGGCTGGACAGGGCGATCTCCCGCTGTCGGGCGGCCTCCTCCCGCACCAGGGCGTCGTCGAGGTCGGCGCGCCGGGTCGTCGGCGCGGCGCAGCCGGCCAGCAGCAGCGCCAGGGCGAACAGCGCGGAGAGGCGCCGGGCCGTGGCGAACGCGCCGGCGAAGTGTGCGACCGGGGTCATGGGCGGGCCTCCCGCAGCAGGATCACCAGGATCAGCAGCCCCAGCGACACCGCCCACAGCAGCAGGTAGCTGCGCATGGACTGCTGGGCCTTGCGCTTCTCGAGCCAGGTCCGGGGCCGGACGTGCTTGGCCAGCAGCACCAGCTTCGCCGCCAGGTTCACGCAGACCACGTTGGCCAGCAGGAGCAGGCCGGCGCCCGTGGCCATCTGCAGCTGCCCCGCGCCGAGCATCATGCCGAAGGTGGCCGTCGGCGGCAGCAGGGCGACGGCCACCATCACCCCCACCAGGACACTGGCCAGGCTGCCGGTGAGGGAGATGACGGCGGCGGCGCCGGAGGCCAGGGCCAGCGCCAGCGAGTCGAGCCCCACGTCGGTGCGGGAGAGCAGCTCGTGGCTGGCGAGCTCCAGGGGCCAGAGGAAGCCGATGGCCAGCGAGAGGGCGAAGGCGATGGCGAGCCCCGCGAGGTTGGCCTTCACGGCCCGCCAGATGAGGGCCTGGTCGCCCAGCGCCGTGCCCAGGGCCAGGGCCAGGTTCGGCCCCAGCAGGGGCGCGATCACCATGGCCCCGATGACCACGCCCACGTTGTCCTCGATGAGCCCGATGGCGGCCACCACGGTGGAGAGGACCACCAGCAGCAGGTAGTTGCTGTCCAGCCGCGTGCCCGCCTCGATGCGCTCGTAGAGCTCCTCCCGGGAGGCGGTCACCGGGTTCTCCGGCTCCACGGCCGGCTCCTCCGGGCGCGGCAGCACCGCCTCGATGTCCATCACCACGATCCGGAACTCCCCTCCGCCGAGGGCCCCCTGGAGGCTGTCGAGCGCCGCCTGCAGCTGTTCCGGGGCCAGCAGCAGGCGCACCACCGCGCGCCCCTGTTCGCCGGACCCCACGTCCCACCAGTCGGCCGCCAGCTGCTGCTCGGCGATGCCCTGGATGGTGTCGCGGTAGCCGCTCTCGGCGACAACTTCGACCAGTTTCACCGCCTCTCCCCCGCGCCGGCGCTCACTCGGTGTCCCCGCCTTCGGCCTCGAGGGCCGCCGGGTCGCGCACGGCGTGGCCCAGCTCCAGCTCCCGGGGAGTGGCGTCGCGGATGTCCAGCACCTCCAGGTGGAAGCGCAGGCGCAGCCCGGCGTAGGGGTGGTTGCCGTCGAGGGTGAGGGTCTCCCCCTCCACCCCGGTGACGCGGAACTTCACCACGTGGCCGTCGGGGGCCTCGCCGTCCACCTCCACCCCCACCCGCCGCCCCTCGGGCGGCAGCTCGGCGGCGGGAACGCTCAGCACCAGGTCCGGCTCCCAGGCGCCGAAGGCCTCGCCGGGGTCGAGGGTCAGCTCCGCCTTCATGCCCACCTCCAGCCCCTCCAGCGCCGCCTCCACCTTGGGGAAGGCGCCGCCGTAGCCGCCGTGGAGGTAGTAGAGGTCGTCGCGGTACTCCAGGGTGCGGTTGCTGCCGTCGTCGAACAGGGCGTAGCGCAGCCGCACCACCTTGTCCCTGCGCACGGCGGTGTACTTGGGCTTGCTGACGAAGTGGACGGTCTCGCCTGTCATGGGGCCGGCCTCCCGCCGGAGTTTGGCTCATTCCCGAGCCATGCGGTCTGATTTGTACTAGGATCGTGCCCTGACAACGCTAACCCACAACGACGGAACTGCCAATGCCGAACGCCATACGCATCCATGAACTGGGCGGCCCCGAGGTCCTGAGCTGGGAAGAGATCACCGTGGGCGAGCCCGGCCCCGGCGAGGTGCGCCTGCGCCAGACCGCCGTGGGGCTCAACTTCATCGACGTCTACTTCCGCACCGGCCTCTACAAGGCCCCCGCCCTGCCCTTCATCCCCGGGCTGGAGGGCGCCGGCGTGGTGGAGGCGGTGGGCGCGGGGGTCGACACCCTGGCGGTGGGCGACCGCGTGGCCTACGCCACCCAGCCCCTGGGCGCCTACGCCGAGGCGCGGGTGATGGCCGCCGACCGGCTGGTGAAGGTGCCCGACAGCGTGGACGACAACACCGCCGCGGCGATGATGCTGCAGGGCATGACCGCCCAGTACCTGCTGCGCCAGACCTACCCGGTGCAGGCCGGCCAGACCATCCTGTTCCACGCCGTCGCCGGCGGCGTGGGGCTCATCGCCTGCCAGTGGGCCAAGCACCTCGGCGCCACGGTCATCGGCACGGTGGGCAGCGAGGCCAAGGCGGAACTCGCCCGCGCCCACGGCTGCGACCACACCATCAACTACAAGAGCGAGGACTTCGTCGCCCGGGTGCGGGAGATCACCGAGGGCCGCGGCGTGCCGGTGGTCTACGACTCGGTGGGCAAGGACACCTTCATGAAGTCGCTGGAGTGCCTGTCGCCGCGCGGCATGCTGGTGAGCTTCGGCCAGTCCTCCGGCGCGGTGGCCCCGCTCGACCCCGGCATCCTGAGCGCCCGCGGCTCCCTCTACCTCACCCGCCCGACGCTGTTCACCTACACGGCGAAGCCGGAGGACCTGCAGGCCACCGCCCGGGAGCTGTTCGAGGTGGTGGGCGCGGGACACGTGAAGATCGAGGTGAACCAGCACTTCCCCCTGCGGGACGCCGCCGAGGCCCACCGGGCGCTGGAGGCGCGGCGCACCACCGGATCCTCGGTGCTGACGGTCTGAGCATGGTTGATTCTGAATAGACAGGATTGACAGGATTTTTCAGGATTTACAGGATGTTCGACAGGCGGAATGGGGTGAGGGACAAACCGCAGGGTTCTCCGGCCCCGTCGGCCCGAGCGGAGCCTGTGGGAGGCCCGCCCCCGGGGCGATGGGGCACTGGCCGGGGCCCATGGGCTCACCAACACCCGGCCCTGCCCAAAGCCCCCACACAGGATCCTGTCCATCCTGTTAATCCTGTCCATTCAACCCGCACTACCCCAGCAGCAGGCTGTCGTCGTCCAGGGCCTGGTGGCGCGCCTGTGCGAACAGCGCCACCAGGTCCGGCACCGCCAGCCCGGCCCGCTCCCCGCCGCTGACGTCCAGGGCGATGCGCCCCTCGTGCAGCATCAGGGTGCGGCTGCCCGCCGCCAGCGCCTGGCGCATGGAGTGGGTCACCATCAGGGTGGTGAGGCGGTGCTCCGCCACCACCCGCCGGGTGAGCTCCAGCACCATCTCCGCCGTGCGCGGGTCGAGCGCCGCGGTGTGCTCGTCCAGCAGCAGCACCCGGCTCGGCTGCAGGGTGGCCATGAGCAGGCTCACCGCCTGGCGCTGGCCGCCGGAGAGGCGGTCCATGCGCTCGGACAGGCGCGCCTCCAGCCCCAGCCCCAGCTCCGCCAGCCGCTCCCGGAACAGGTCCCGGCGGGCGCCGCCCAGCGCCCGGCGCAGGCCGCGACGCCGACCCCGGGCGTGGGCCAGGGCCAGGTTCTCCTCCAGGGTCAGCTCGGCGCAGCTGCCCGCCACCGGGTCCTGGAACACCCGCGCCACCCGCCCGGCGCGGCGGGCGGCGGGCCAGCGGGTGACGTCGGTCTCGTCCACCAGCACCCGCCCGGCGTCGGGTATCACCTCCCCGGAGACGGCGTTGAGCAGGGTGCTCTTGCCCGCGCCGTTGGAGCCGATGACGGTGACGAACTCCCCGGCGCCGATGGTGAGGTCCAGCCCCCGCAGCGCCGGGGTCTCCAGCGGCGTGCCGCGGGCGAAGGTGACCTGCAGCCCCTCGAGCCGGATCATTCCCCGCCTCCCCGGCTGAACAGCGCCCTGGTCGAGCGGCGCATGCCCGGCAGCAGCAGGGCCGCCACCACCAGCACCGCGGTGATGAGGTTCAGGTCCTGGGCCTTGAGGCCGATGAAGTCGGCGTTCAGCGCCAGGGCCACCGCCAGCCGGTAGACCACCGAGCCCGCCAGGCAGCCGAGGGTGGCCCAGAACAGGGTGCGGGGCGGCAGCAGCGCCTCGCCGCCGATGACCGCCGCCAGCCCCACCACGATCACCCCCACCCCCATGGTCACGTCCGCGCTGCCCTGGCTCTGGGCAAAGAGCGCACCGGACAGCCCCACCAGGGCGTTGCTGAGGGCCATGCCCGCCAGCACCGCCGCGCCGGTCCCGATGCCCTGGGCGCGGGCCATGCGCGGGTTCATGCCGGTGGCGCGCATGGCCAGCCCCCGCTCCGAGGCGAGGAAGCGGTCCAGCAGCCACTTGACCAGCAGCCCCCCCCCAGCAGCACCAGCGGCAGGCGCACGTAGCCGGGCAGGGGCAGCGCCTCCAGCGGGGTGAAGACGGTGGGCTCCATCAGCAGGGAGATATTGGGCCGGCCCATGATGCGCAGGTTCACCGAGTACAGCGCGATCATGGTGAGGATGCTGGCCAGCAGGTGGAGGATGCCCAGGCGCACGTTCATCCAGGCGGTAACCAGCCCGGCGGCGGCCCCGGCCAGGAGCGCGGCCAGGGTGGCGAGCCAGGGATTCCAGCCCGAGACGATGAGGGTGGCGGCCACCGCCGCCCCCAGGGGAAAGCTGCCGTCCACGGTCAGGTCCGGGAACTGCAGCACCCGGAAGGAGAGGAAGATGCCCAGCGCCACCAGGCCGAACAGCAGCCCGGTCTCGACGGCGCCCAGCAGGGCGATGAGGCTCATGTGCGGATGACTCCGGGAGTGGTGTCTCGTACGGCGCGGAGTGCCGCCGGCGCCGGCCACGGGCAGTGTAACCGGGCGGGCGGAGTGATTTGAATGGACAGGATTTACAGGATGGACAGGATTCTGTGTGGGGGCTTTGGGCAGGGTCAGGTATTGGTGAGCCCATGGGCCCCATCGCCCCGGGGCGGGCCTCCCACCGGCCGCGGCCGGGCCGCCGGGATGGGATCGCCGGGGCGGGGCGTTCTCTCAGGAGGAGCAGCTGACGACGACCTGCGGCGCGCCCGCCGGGGGCGGGGCGGCATAGGCTTCCAGGCCCGGGCGCCCGGTCCAGGGATCGGCGAGCACCTCCATGAGGCGATCGATTTCCGCGAAATCCCCCGTGCGGGCCCGCTCGATGGCGTGCTGGGCCAGGTGGTTGCGCAGGACGTAGAGCGGGTTGACGGCCTCCATCGCCGCGCGGCGGGCGCTGTCGCCGACCGCCTCCGCGCGCAGCCGCGCCCGGTAGCCGGCGAGCCAGGCGTCGAAGGCGGCCCGGTCGGCGAAGCGGTCCCTCACCTTCGGGTGACGGTCGGTGTCGCTGCCGCGCACCTCGGAAAGCTCACGGAAAGTAAGGGTATAATCGGCCCCCGCGGCCGCCATCAGCCGCAGCAGCCCGGCGCTCAGCTCCGCGTCCTCGCGGCGCAGCTCCCGCAGCCCGAGCTTGGCCTGCATGCCGTTGCCGTAGTGGCGGTAGAAGGCGGGCTGGTAGGCCTCCAGCAGCGCCCTGGCGCGTTCGGCGGCGGCCTCGGGCGCATCGGCGTCGATGAGGGGCAGGAAGGCCTGGGCCAGGCAGCCCAGGTTCCACAGCCCGATGGCGGGCTGGCGGTCGAAGGCGTAGCGGCCCCAGTGATCGGAGTGGTTGCAGATGAATCCCGGGGCGTAGGCGTCGAGGAAGCCGTAGGGGCCGTAGTCGAGGGTCAGGCCGAGGATGGACATGTTGTCGGTGTTCATGACCCCGTGGGCGAAGCCCGCCAGCTGCCAGCGGGCGATGAGCGCGGCGGTGCGCTCGATGACCGTCTCCAGCAGGCGGGGGTAGCGGTCCGGCTCGCCCTCCAGTTCGGGGAAGTGGTGGCCGATGACGTGGTCGGCCAGCACCCGCAGGGCGTCGAAGCGACCGCGGTGGTAGTGGACCTCGAAGGATCCGAAGCGCACGTGGCTGGGGGCCAGGCGCACCAGGGTGGCGCCGGTCTCGATCTGCTCGCGGTAGACCTCGTCGTCGGTACCCACCAGGCACAGCGCGCGGGTGGTGGGGATGCCGAGCCCGTGCAGGGCCTCCGAGGCCAGGTACTCGCGGATGGACGAGCGCAGCACCGCGCGGCCGTCGCCGTCGCGGGAGTAGGGAGTGCGTCCGCCGCCCTTGAGCTGCACGTCCCAGCGCTCGCCGCGGCCGTTGACCACCTCGCCCAGCAGCAGGGCGCGGCCGTCGCCGAGCTGGGGGACGTAGTGGCCGAACTGGTGGCCGGCGTAGAGGGCGGCGATCGGCTCGGCCCCCGCCGGCAGCCGCGCGCCGCCGAAGTGCTCGGCGAAGTCGGGGCGCCGCGCCTCGCGCGGGTCCAGGTCGATGAGCCCGGCGGCGGCCGGGTTGAAATGGACCAGGTACGGCCGCCCGACCGGATCGGGGTCCACCGGGCGGTGGAAGCCCTCCGGCAGGCGGGCGAAGGTGTTGTGGAAGCGCAGTGATTCGAGGGTTTGCATGAGGCCATCGTGCCCGCCGCCGATGACCGGTTCAACCCGTGGAAAAACAGGTGTTTGAAGTCGATCGCAAAAGATGGTGAAGACCCCTTGACAGGGGTGGGAATTGGCCTGATATTTCGCGCCGTGATCGTGGTGTGCCCGGCACCCGATCGAGCGGGAAGCATCCGTCCGAGGTCCCTGTCCCGGGGGCCGTCAGGCCGCCGCCGAGGCGGCCTCCAGCCCAGCCAGACCCTCCATCCGGATCATGCGCCGCAGCATCGGCGTCCCGGCGCCCGGCACGACCCGTGCCGGCCCGGCGCCTCCCGGCCGCGGCATTATACTTGCGAGTATGGGCAACGTGATTAAACGCAAATCAACTCTGTTCCTGGTGCTCCTGGTGGTGTTCGCCAACCTGGGGCTGTGGGCCGCCATCAACTGGCCCGCCCAGGCGCCGGCCTGGAGCGGACCCATCAAGGGCGTCTCCTTCAGCCCCTATCGCCCCGGGCAGGATCCCCAGGCCGGCCGCTATCCCGGCGTCGAGGAGATGGACGCGGATCTCGCCCGGGTCGCCGGCATGGTGCGCAAGGTGCGCACCTACTCCTCCATCGACGGGTTCGAGAACATTCCGCGGCTGGCGGAGAAGTACGACCTGGCGGTCACCGCGGGCGCGTGGCTGGACAAGCGCGGCGAACGCAACGAGCGCGAGATCGTCAACCTGATCCGCAACGCCCGCACCTACAGGAACATCGACCGGGTCATCGTGGGCAACGAATCGGTGCTGCGCGCCGACCTCACCGTCCCGGAGCTGATCCGCTACCTGCGGCAGGTGAAGCGCGCCGTGAACGTGCCCGTGAGCACCGCCGAGCCGTGGCACGTCTGGCACGATCACCCCGAGCTGGCGCGCGAGGTGGACTACATCGCCGTGCACATCCTGCCCTACTGGGAAGGGGTGCCCCGCGCCGACGCCCTGGACCACGTGATGATGCGCTACCGCGACCTGCGCCGGGCCTTCCCCGGCAAGCCCATCCTCATCGCCGAGGTGGGCTGGCCCAGCGCCGGGCACCGCTTCGGGGGCGCCGAGCCGAGCCGGGTGGACCAGGCGGAGTTCGTCCGCGGCTTCCTCAACCTGGCCGCGCGGGAGCGCCTCGACTACTTCGTCATGGAGGTCTTCGACCAGGGCTGGAAGCGGGGCCTGGAAGGCGAGGTGGGCGCCCACTGGGGGCTGCTCGATGTGGAGCGGGAGCAGAAGTTCCCCTTCACCGGACCGGTGGCGGAGTACCCCCACTGGCAGTTCCAGGCGCTGCTCGCCACCCTGCTGGCGCTGCTGCCCATGATCTGGTTCCTGTGGCGCTGGCACAATATCGCCAACGCCGGCCGGCTGGTCTTCACCCTCCTGATCCAGGTGGCGGTCTCGCTGCTCATCTGGACCCTGTTCATGCCCGCCAACATCGAGATCGGCAAGCTGGGGCTGCTGATCTGGGGCGTGCTGCTGCCGGCCCAGCTGGCGCTGATGCTGGTGGTGCTCATCAACGGCTTCGAGCTCACCGAGCTGCTGTGGCGCAAGCGCCTCAAGCTGCGCTTCCCGGACAGCGAGCTGCGGCGCACCGAGAAGCTTCCCATGGTGTCGCTGCACCTGGCCATCTACAACGAGCCGCCGGAGCTGGTGATCCAGACCCTCGACAGCCTGGCCGCCCTCAACTACCCCGATTTCGAGGTGCTGGTCATCGACAACAACACCCGCGACGCCGCGGTGTGGCTGCCGGTGAAGGCCCACTGCGAGCGGCTCGGGCCGCGCTTCCGCTTCTTCACCCTGGGCCAGTGGAAGGGCTTCAAGGCCGGCGCGCTCAACTTCGCCCTCGGCCAGACCGACCCGCGGGCCGAGGTCATCGGGGTGGTGGACAGCGACTACGAGGTGCGCTCCGACTGGCTGCGGCGCCTGGCGCCCTACTTCCGCCGCCCGCAGGTGGGCTTCGTGCAGGCGCCCCAGGATCACCGCGCCTGGGAGCTGGACCGCTTCAAGGAGATGATCAACTGGGAGTATGCCGGCTTCTTCCACATCGGCATGGTCCACCGCGCCCAGCGCAACGCCATCATCCAGCACGGCACCATGACCCTCATCCGCCGCCGGGCCCTGGAGCGGGTCGGGGGCTGGTCGGAGTGGTGCATCTGCGAGGACGCCGAGCTGGGCCTGCGGCTGATGCAGGACGGCTACGAGTCGGTCTACGTCAACGAGCCCTTCGGCAAGGGCCTCACCCCCGACTCCTTCACCGGCTACAAGAAGCAGCGTTTCCGCTGGGTCTACGGCGCGGTGCAGATCCTCAAGTCCCACTGGCACGAGCTGCTGCCCTGGCACGAGGGGGGGCTGACCCTGGCCCAGCGCTACCACTTCGCGGCCGGCTGGCTGCCCTGGTTCGGCGACGGCCTGCACCTGGTGTTCAGCACCCTGGCGCTCGCCTGGACCGCGGGCCTGGTGCTGCTGCCACGCTACTTCGACTTCCCGCTGGCGGCGTTCCTGGTGCCGACGCTGGGCATGTTCGCCTTCAAGGTGCTCCACTCCCTGTGGCTCTACGCGGCCCGGGTGCGCTGCAGCCGGCGCCAGCGCCTGGGCGCGGCGGTGGCCGGCATGGCGCTGACCCACACCATCGCCCGCGGCGTCATCAAGGGGCTGCTCACCAACAACGCCCCCTTCTTCCGCACCCCCAAGTCCGAGGACAAGCCGGCGCTCATGGCCGGCCTGGCCATGGCCGCCGAGGAGCTGACCATGCTCGGCCTGCTCTGGGGCGGCTGCATCGCGGTGCTGGCCGTCTACGGCCCGAACCACCCCGAGGCGCTGCTGTGGGCGACGGTGCTGGCGGTGCAGTCGCTGCCCTACGTGGCGGCCCTGGCGCTGTCCATGGCCAACGCCTTCCCGGCCCAGGTGCCCATCGGCCTGCCGGCGCCGGAGGCGCGCAAGGCCCGCGCCCCGATGCCCGCCACCATCACCCGGACCACGGCCTGACCGGCGGCCCCGGGAACCCTTGTGGGAGGCGCGCCCTCGCGGCGCTTGGTTTTTGAATGGACAGGATTTACAGGAGTGACGGGATTCTGTGTGGGGGCTTTGGGCAGGGCCGGGTGTTGGTGAGCCCATGGGCCCCGGCCACGGCCCCATCGCCCCGGGGGCGGGCCTCCCACAGGCTCCGCTCGGGCCGCCGGGGTGTGCAGATAAATCTGCACCCACCGGGAGGCGCGCCCCGCCGCGACGGGGCTCAGCCCTCCCGCGACCGCGCCGCCTCCCGCTCCTCGCGCCAGGCCTGGGCGCGGGCGTACTGTTCGCGCAGGGAGGCCATCTGGGCCGAGAGGGCGGCGCAGGCCGCCTCGCCGTTGCCCTCCCGCAGGGCGGAGAGGATGCGCCCGTGCTGGGACAGCACCTCGGCGCGGTCGCGGAAGCGGTAGACCACCAGGTTCATGACCGGCTGCAGGGCCTCGATCACGGCGTACATCACGAACTCCAGCACCGGGTTGCGGGCGGCGGTCACCAGGGCGCGGTGGAAGCGCACGTCCGAGGCGCAGAACTCCTCGTCGGTGAGCGCCCCGGCCCGCTGCCGTTCCAGCTCCTCGGCCATGACCTCCAGCTCCGCGGCGGTGCGCCGCTCCGCCGCCAGGCGACAGCAGAGCAGCTCCAGCGACTCCCGCGCCTCGGCGATCTGGGGCAGCTCGAACTCCCCCAGGCTCACCATCAGGGTGGCGGCGGTGGCCAGCGCCCCGCTCAGCTCATCGCGTCCCGGGCGGTTGACGAAGGTGCCCCCCGCGGGCCCCCGGCGCGAACGCACCAGGTTCTGCGCCGCCAGCCGCTTGAGCGCCTCGCGGATGGTGGGACGGGAGACGCCGAAGCGCTCCGCCAGCTCCGTCTCGGTGGGCAGCCGGTCGTCCGCCCGCAGGCGGCCCTCCAGGATGGCGTCGCGGATGTTGTCGGCGATCTGCTTGGCCAGGCTCTGGGATTCCAGCGGTTGGTAGTCGAGGGACATGGTTCCGCAGCCTGTATTTGTAAAAAGACATAAAACAATATTTGTTTGACAAATACAAGCCCCGCTTCCAGACTGATGTCCACACAAGATTTCCCCCGGGAAACCCGTGCGGATGTCGCGCGGTATGCGGTACAAAGGCGGGGATTACCCGGATTGAACCAGCGGCGGCGCAGACCGCCCCCAGCAGCGGGACTGACTACCATGAGCCAGGAAACCTTCAGGGCCCTCGTCCTCACCGAGGAGGAGGGCGTCGTCAAGCACGCCATCCGCGAACTCACCAACGCCGACCTGCCCGAGGGCGAGGTGCTGGTGGACGTGGACTACTCCTCCCTCAACTACAAGGACGGCCTCGCCGTCAGCGGCAAGGGCAAGATCGTGCGCCGCTACCCGATGGTGCCGGGCATCGACTTCGCCGGGACGGTGCTCGAGTCGGCCAGTGCCGAGTGGAAGCCCGGCGACCGCGTGGTTCTCACCGGCTGGGGCGTGGGCGAGCGCTACTGGGGCGGCTACAGCCAGCGGGCGCGGGTGAAGGGCGAGTGGCTGGTGCCCCTGCCCGAGGGGCTGGACAGCCGCCGGGCCATGGCCATCGGCACCGCCGGGTTCACCGCCATGCTCTGCGTCATGAGCCTGGAGGATGCCGGGGTGCGGCCGGAGAGCGGCACCGTGCTGGTCACCGGCGCCGCCGGCGGCGTGGGCAGCGTGGCGGTGGCCGTCCTGGCGCAGCTCGGCTACCGGGTGGCCGCGGTCACCGGGCGCGAATCGGCCCACGGCTACCTGCACGGTCTCGGGGCGAAGGAGGTGGTGCCGCGCGAGGAGCTCTCCGAGCCGGGCCGCCCCCTGGAGGCCCAGCGCTGGGCCGGCGCGGTGGACACGGTGGGCGGCGACATGCTGGCCCGGGTCCTGACCGAGGTGAGCTACGGCGGCGCGGTGGCCGCCTGCGGCCTGGCCGGCGGGGCCAAGCTGAACACCACCGTGATGCCCTTCATCCTCCGCGGCGTGAGCCTGCGGGGCGTGGACTCGGTGATGTGCCCCCGTCCCCGCCGCGAGGCGGCCTGGCGGCGGCTGCTGACCGACCTGCCCATGGAGATGCTGGAGGAGGTTTCCCGGGTGGTGCCCCTGGCCGAGGTGCCCGAGCTCGCCCGCGAGATCCTGGTCGGCCAGGTGCGCGGCCGGGTGGTGGTGGACGTCAACGCCTGATCGCCCTGATCCACACCGTGGCTGTTTTGAATGGACAGGATTCACAGGATAGACAGGATTTTATTGGGTGGCTCCGGGTGGCGAGGCGGCAGGCCGCCCGCACCGGCATTGGGCCGGGTCCCATCGCCCCGGGGCGGGCCTCCCACAGGCTTCGGCCGGACCCGGGTGGGCGGCTACCCTTGTGGGAGGAGCGCCCTCGCCGCGATGGAAGTCGGGTACTGGCAGGGTCGCGGTGATTCCACATTCCCCGGCAGGATGCCACCTGTTGTCATCAAACGTCTCCGGCGCGATGGCATCCGCAACCGGCGCATACCCCACGCGCGGCAAGGATGAATCCCCGCCTCCGCCGCGGGTATGATGGGCGGCGCATCCCTTCCGCGCCGAGGAGCCGCCATGTCCCGCCCGATGTCACTGCTGTCGCTGCTGTGCCTGATCCTGCCCCTGGCCGCCGGTGCCCAGGAGGCGAAGTCGGTGGCCATCACCCAGATCGTGGAGCATCCCTCGCTGGATGCCTGCCGCCAGGGGGTGGAGGACGGGCTGGCCGAGGCGGGCTGGAAGGTTGGGGAGAACCTGGACTGGTCCTACGAGAGCGCCCAGAGCAATCCCGTCACGGCGGTGCAGGTGGCGCGCAAGTTCGTGGGCCAGGCGCCGGACGTGATCGTGGCCATCTCCACCCCCTCGGCCCAGGCGGTGGCGGCCGCCACCCATGACATCCCCCTGGTGTTCAGCGCCGTCACCGATCCGCTGGAGGCGAAGCTGGTGGCGAACCTGGAGCACCCGGGCGGCAACATCACCGGCACCACCGATGCCCTGCCCCTGGAGCGCCACCTCGACCTCATCGCCCGCATCAGCCCGGCGGCGAAGCGCATCGGCGTGCTCTACAACCCCGGCGAGGTCAACTCGGTGGCGACGGTGGAGCGGCTCAAGGCGCTGGCCCCGGACCGCGGACTGACCATCGTCGAGGGCGCCGCGCCGCGCACCGCCGACGTGCTGGCCGCAGCCCGTTCCCTGGTGGGCCGGGTGGACGCCCTCTACGTGCCCACCGACAACACCGTGGTGGCGGCGCTGGAGGGGGTGGTGAAGACCGGCTACGACGCCCGGCTCCCGGTCTATACCGCCGATACCGACTCGGTGGAGCGCGGGGCGCTGGCGGCGGTGGGCTTCAACTACTACGACGTGGGCCGCCAGACCGGGGCCATGGTGGCGCGCATCCTCGCCGGCGAGGCGCCGGGCGACATCCCCGTGGCGGCGGTGGAGAAGACCGAGCTGCACCTCAACCTGCGCTCCGCGGAGCGCATGGGCGTTACCGTGCCCGAGGCGGTGGTGGCGGAGGCGGCGCGCGTCATCCGCTGAGCCCCGCCGAATCCGCAGCCGCGACAAGAACGGACAATAACAACCGACGGAAGAGTCGCCATGGACAAGAAGCGCCGTCCGCTGCGGCTGGTGAAGAAGCGCCAGACCGCCGAGCACTGCACCTCACGGGGCTATTGCCTGCTGTCCGCCCTCGACCCCGGGCACGCGGAGCTCCTCAACGCCATCATCCGCACCCGCGGCCCCTTCCGCGCGGGCGATCGCATCTACCGTCACGGCGAGCCCTTCGACACGCTCTACTCGGTGCAGACCGGCTCGCTGAAGACCGAAATGGCCACCCGCGAGGGGCGGGCGCAGGTGAGCGGCTTCTACTTCGCCGGCGAGTTGCTCGGCACCGACGCCATTGGCGCCCGCACCTATCCCTCCGACGCCGTGGTGCTGGAGCAGACCTGGCTGTGCGCCATCCCGGCGCGCCAGTTCCTGGATCTCTGCGCGGGCAATCCGGCCCTGCAGGAGCAGCTCCTGGGGCGCATGGGCGACCGCATCCGCGCCGACGAGTACGGCTGGATGCTCAACCGCAACGAGCGCGCCGAGCAGCGGCTGATGATCTTCCTCCACGACCTCTACCAGCGCCGCGTGGTGCGCACCGGCAGGCGCACCACCGTGGTGGAGCTCACCATGCGCAAGGAGGATATCGCCAACTACCTGGGGCTGACGCCCGAGTCCCTCAGCCGGACCCTGCGCAAGCTGCAGGAGGCCGGGATCATCGACTCGCGCCTGCGGGCGATCGAGCTGCTCGACCTGGACGCCCTGAGCGCCGCCGACGAAACCTGAGCTTCGCCGGCCCCGGAACGATTCCCCGCGCCCGGCCGCCGGGAATGTGAACTTTCGTTGAATTCCCGCCCTGTTTGCCCCATTCGCCCCCCGCCGCCGGGCTTGGGGGCTGGCCGGTGCTAGGCTTGAATCTGCCACATAAAAAAACAAGAAGATGATTTGCAGGGGGAGCCATGGAGAAGAAACGCAACGGACTCAGGCTGGTGCAGTCGCGCCAGTCCTCGGAACACTGTGCGGCACGCAGGTTCTGCCTCGCCGGCTCCGTCGACAAGGCGTCCCTGCAAGCGCTGGAAGCGGAGATCAAGTCACGCGGACCCTACCAACAGGGCGAGCGCATCTACCGCCAGGGCGATTCCTTCCGGGTGATCTTCATGATCCAGTCCGGCACGGTGAAGACGGAGATCAACACCCGCGACGGCCGGGCCCAGGTGAGCGGATTCCACCTCCAGGGCGAGCTGCTGGGCGTGGAGACCATCGGCGGCGGGCGCCATCCGTGCGACGCCGTCGCGCTGGAGCGGACCTGGTGCTGCGCCGTGCCCGTGGAGCGATTCCTCAAGGTGTGCAACGCCTGTGGGGAGCTGCAGAAGGAGCTGCTGCTGCGCCTGGGACAGCGCATCCGCGATGACGAGTACGGCTGGATGCTCAACCGCAACGAGCGCGCCGAGGTCCGGCTGGTGAGCTTCCTCTACGACCTCTACCAGCGCATGAACCTGCGCCACGGCGAGTCCTCGGGCAGGATGCGGCTGCCCATGCACAAGGAGGACATCGCCAACTATCTCGGCCTCGCACCCGAGTCCCTCAGCCGCACCTTCCGGCGCCTCCAGAACGAGGGGGTTGTCATCAATCATGGCCGAACCGTGGAACTCCTCGACATCGAGGCGGCGGCGGCGATAGCCAGCCGCTGACAGTCCGGGGCGTTACACACCGGCGGCCTGTACTCCCGGCGATTGCGCCTTTGGCCAACGCCCATCGAGGCGGCGGCGATAGGGATCCGGGCCAGTGCCGGCGGGGGGCGGCCCGCCGCCTCGCCGCCCGGAGCCCCCGGACCGGAATCCGGTCCATCCTGTAGATCCTGTCCATTCAAAGCGACTTGCGGTTGCCGCCGGGGTTGCGTTTAATCTCCCCTCCGCCACACCCTTCAGCGACCCGAGACACGGAAAATCCATGCCCCGATTCAGCGACCGACCCGGCGCCCGCGAGCGCCACCTCCAGCGCAAGTGCGACAACCCGCTCTTCCCGCCCGCCGCCCGGGCCGTCAGCCAGGACCAGGTCACCCTGGCCCGCCAGGAGGACGTGGGCGAGCTGCAGGCGTTCCAGGCGGAGCTGCGGGAGGCGGTGGAACAGGCGGTGAACCTCAGGCCCACCGAGGAGAGCGAGGTCATCCTCCGCCTCAAGGAGCGGCTCGACCGGCTCTACGAGCAGGCCGCCGGGCTGCGGGAGGACCAGGCCCAGGCCAGGCAGGCCCTGCGCCAGCTGGTGGCCGTGGTCATGCGGGCGGTGTGGAAGGGGGCCGGGGACGACGCCCGGGCCCAGGCCGAGCTGGAGGAGGAGGAGCAGGCCCGCGCCGCCCACTACGCCCTGCTGGAGCAGCCGCTGGTGGCGGACCTGCTGCGCCCCGACTCCCCCATCACCGCCGGGGAGCTGGCGCCCACCCTGCTCAGCGCCGATGCCGAGGCCCTGGCCGCCGCCCTCACCCTGTTCGACGCCGACCAGATCGAGGCCCTGTGCGGCCAGGCCCGCCTCCTGCTGCAGGAGCAGCAGGCCGGGGACCCGCGCATCGATCAGGCCTGGCTGCGGCTGCGGCAGATGGAGTCGGCAGCAGCCGGCGGCGCAGCCGCGACCCACTGAGACCAAAGGGCTCCCGGTGCGCGCGGCGCACCCTACCGGCTGCGGCCGGGCTCCCGGTGCGCACAACGCACCCTACCGGCTGCGGCCCGCTCCCGGTGCGCGCGGGGCACCCTGTCCATGTGAATTACGCTCAGGCGATTATCCTTTCCCGTAGGGTGCGCCGCGCGCACCATCCCCCCCCCGCGCCCTGTCCCCCGTCCCCTTTTGTCACCCACCGGTCACACAACCGGTCTATGCTCGTTCGTGTGAATAAAGAGACGAAGCAGAGATTACCGGGCCGGGCTCCGCGGAGCCGGTGGCCCGACGACATGGAGGAGACGACCATGCAGCATGACGCGCACCACGCGGGGACCCGCGGCGAACACCGGCATCCGGTGGATTTCGATGTCTACATCCGCTTCCGCAACTCCCGCCCCTTCCCGGCCCGCGCCCGCGCGCTGTCGGCGGGCGGCATGGGGCTGGCCGCGGAGTCGGTCACCCTGCCCCCCTACACCATCGTGGAGCTGCAGTTCCACCTGCGGGAGACGCGCTACCAGGTTCAGGCGATGGTGGTGCACACCTCCCCCGGGAACCTGTCGGTGGTGTTCCGCGAGCCCCAGCCGCAGGCCCTGCGCCAGGCCGAGTCCCTGTGGCCCGGCGACTGGAACGGAAAGCCGGGCCTCGACCCCCAGCCCCTGCGCGCCTGACCCGCCCGCCCCCGAAGCGGCCTGAATCCCGGCCGGCGCCGGGCTACAGCGGCTGGCCCGGGAGCCACTCGCGGCGCACCCGGCCGTTGAGGCTGAGCCGCCCGTCCGCCAGTTCCAGGTGCGCCCGGTAGGCGCCGTCCGCCGACTCCACCACCCCCTCGTCCACCAGCCCCTGGATCTGCTCATCCACCAGCAGCGCCACGGCCCGGGTGATCTCCTCCGCCGAGGGCGGCGGCTCCTGGGCTTCCGCCAGGACCCGCAGCTGCGGCTCGATGGCGGCGGCGAGCACCGCCCGCAGCGCCGTCTCCGGCGCCTCGACCCGCGCCTCTCCCGCCAGCCTGGGGATCAGCGTCCCGACGCTGTCCGGCACGGCCCCGCCCGGCGCGGCCGTGTAGGCCAGGCGGCCCTGCAGGCGGACCGCGCCCCCGGGCGTCCTGAACTCCAGGCGGGTAATCTCAATCTCCGGCGAGCGGGCCAGCAGCCGCGGCAGCGCGTCCTCGATCATGGCGCTCATCATCGCCATGAGCTGCTCCTCGTCGAGGGCCAGGGCCTGCAGCTGGCGGGTTCCCTCCACCACCTGGGCATAGGCGGCCGCATCGAGGCGCCGCAGCTGCAGTTCCAGGCGGCCGGAAGCCATGCGCAGCGGACCGAACACCCCCTCCGCCAGCGCCGCGTCCGCGCCCAGGGTCAGCAGCCCGTCCACTTCGCGCAGGGCGGCCCGCTGCCGCAGGCCGCGCACCAGCAGGGCCGCCTCCCCCGGCTGCGCGGACTCCGCGTCCGGCACCCGCAGTTGCAGCAGCTCCAGGCCCAGCTCCCCCTCACCGAGCCACAGGCCGCCCGTTCCGCGCCGGTAGTCGCCCGTGGCGATCACCCCCTCGAGCGCCAGGTCCACCTCCCCCGCCGCCAGTGCCAGGGCAGGCAGCTGCAGACGGCTGCGCACGCGGCGGCCGTCCGCCGACAGGTCGATGGTCCCGTCCAGCCCCCCCCAGCGCAGGCTCGAGCCGGGCAGTCCGCGGACCCCGCCCTGGTAGGCGGGAGAGCCGAGCCGGGTGGTCGAGGTCCCGTCGAGGGCCAGCACGGTCTCCGCCCGCAGGGGCGCCTCCGTGCCGAAGTAGAACCTTGCCGCCTCGTCCCAGGGCGGCTGCAGCTCCAGCCGGGTTTCCACCTGCGCCAGGATCGGTTGCCAGCCGTGCCCCGGGCGCAGGGGCAGGGCGTGGCGGATGCGCTGGTCCAGCAGCAGGGTCGGCGGCGCGCCATCCTCCGGGAGATCGGCCGCGAGGCGGGCCGCCCGGGCCAGGTCCCCCTCCAGGACCAGCCGGGTCCGGGCCCGGGAGCAGATCCAGCCGCGCGCGTAGCTCTCCGGCTCCAGATGGTAGCTGCCGGGCACCGAGGCGGCCGCCAGCAGCGCCGCGAAGCGGCTCTCGGCCACCAGCCCCAGGTTGTACGGCACCAGGGCCGTGGCGGCCGCCACCAGCACCCAGACGGCCATTGCCGCCAGCTTCCATCTGCCCATTCCCCGCTCCTCCCCCTGTGTGCCCAGCGCCGATGGGCGGCGCGGGCATTCCTGCCTCCCGGCCTTCGACACGCGAACCGGGCTTTGTCGGCTCCCGGGCCTGTATTACCATCCGGACCATGAGCCGGAACCCACGCCTGGAATCACTGGTCCGCGACACCCTCGGCTGCACCTGCCCCGAGGAGGTGTTCCGGGACATCGACGAACTTCCGCCCGCCCCGGACAGCCCCGTGACCCGGTCCTGGGTGATCGGCGACCGGCTCATGATCCAGATCCTGCCCACCGACGACGCGCGGGCCCTGGCGACCCGGCTGCCGGAACTGCTCGCCGCGGCGCGCCGCGAGCGCGACCGCCGCGGCCTCAACCGCGCCCGGCTGGTGATCGCCAGCGACGACCCCGCCGCGCCGGGGCTCGAAGTCATCCCCCTGCCCGACGACCGCATCCACCTCCACGTCCTGCCGCGCGCGGCGCTGGCCGGGCTGGGGGGTTAGTGTACTGTGCCTTGTCCTGGCACTTTCGGGGGGCTCTGAAAGTACCTCCAAGAGTGGCGCAGCACACTAGTAGGGCCGGATTCATCCGGCCGGGCACGGCCCCTGTTGTGCAGATGAATCTGCACCTACCGGCAACCGGTAACTGAACCCTCACCACCCGCCGCCGCCGCCGCCACCGCCGCCGCCGCCGGAGCTACCGCCACCGCCGCCGCTGGAACCCGACGAGGAGCCCGGGGCGGTGGAGGCGGAGGCCGCGGCTGAAGCCACGCCGGCGCCCAGGCCGGCGGCGAAGCTGCCGGCATGCAGGCCGTCCCAGCCGGTGCCCCGGTACCAGCCCGGCCGGTAGGGATGTTCCGCCGCGGCGGCGCCGGCCAGGACATCGGCGAACCGCTCCGACCAGGCCTGCTCCACCCCCAGCGCCATGGCGTAGGGCAGGTAGCGCTCGTAGAGCTCGGGCGTGCGCTCCGGACCCTCGAGCGTCCGCAGACGGTCACCCTCCGCCACGCTCAGGTACATGCGGAAGCCCGCGATCTGGTCCATCAGCCGCCGTCCCGCCCGGGTCGGCGCCTTGAGCAGGTGGTGGAACAGGATATTGAGCCCCACCAGCCCCAGCAGCAGGACCGCCACCGCCCAGGAGGTGGTCAGCACGTACATGCCCAGCGCCATCACCTCGAAAAAGCCGAAGGCGACGACCATGATCCAGATCCGCTGCGCCACCAGCATGAAGACCCCGAAGCTCCAGCCGGTGAGCCAGACGGTGAGGAAGAGGAACGCGGCGGGGTCCTGGGCCACCGGCAGGCCCGCGCCGAGCAGCGCGGCGGCGGAGAGCGCCAGCCCGGGCACCAGGTAGCCGCGGTTGTTGCTGAAGTGGGTTTTCTGGTGCTCGCCCTCCAGGGCCGTCTTCAGGGCCTTGATGGCGGAGGAGACGATCTGGTGGTTGGATTTCTTCAGCGCCACGCGCTCGCCCTTGTCGAAGAGCTTCTTCGCCAGGGCCCGCTCGCCGCGGGAGAGTCCCGCCTCGCCGGCGCCGGGCTTGCGCTCCAGCACGTAGCTGTGCCGGGACGGCTCGGAGATGGAGAGATAGCCCTTCACCGCCAGGCTGATGAGCGCGGCGGCGAAGGCGCGGTTGTCGAAGCCCATGCGGTCGAGATAGCGGGCGCCCGCGGCGGAGACCCCCGCCGGCGGCTCGTAGAGCGGGATCACCGGCCCGCCGAGGGGATCGCGCCCCACCCGCGACCAGGTGACGAGGTAGAAGCCCGCCACGACCGCCAGCCCCAGCGCCCCCAGCAGGGCGCCGCGGTTGTCGCGCAGGAACCAGCCCGCCCGCTCCATGCCGGTGGGCTCGCGCACGTAGCCCTTGGGCCAGGTCACCACGATGGTGAGGCCTTCCCGGGGGCGGAGGCTCCTGGTGGTCTCGAACACCGCCCGCCCCGCGCCGTCCGCGCGGGCGCTCCAGTCGCTTCCCTGCGCCCCCTGCGGGCCGGTGTAGGCGATGAGCTCGCCGGCCGGGGCGCCCCCCGGCAGCGTCACCCGCGCGCTGGCGTGATCGATGGGGAAGTCCCAGCCGTTGCCGGTGACGTTCCAGTAGAGCTCGTCATGGTCGTCGAAGAACCCCAGCTGCCGATCGGTGCGGTAGCTCAGGGTATAGGTGTACTCGCCGGTGGACAGGAAGACGTCGCTGCGCCCCAGGTAGACGCGCACGCCGTTGGAGAGCGCCTCGGTGCGCCAGTTCTCCGGGGCCCCGTCGCGGGCAGCGGCGAGCACCTGGAAGTCCACCACGGTCTCGCGGCCGAAGCGGTCGCGGTAGCGGGTGGGAAAGTCGCGGTAGATGCCGCGGCGGATATTGTCCCCCTCGGCGCGCACGGCGATGGTCTCGCGCACCACCATGCTCCCGTCGGGGTCGATGGTGATGTCGCTGTGGAAATCGAGAATGCGCTCGGCCGCGAGGGCGGGGGAGAGGACGAGCAGGAGCGCGACGAACAGGAGCGGACGGAACCTCACAGGCGCACCTCCGGGGGTTGGCGCTCGGCGGCCAGCTCCACCTCGAAGTACTCCGCCGGGCGGAAGCGGAACAGCCCCGCCACCAGGTTGCCGGGGAAGGACTGCACCAGCACGTTGAGCTCGCGCACGGCGCCGTTGTAGTAGCGGCGGGCGTACTGGATCTGGTTCTCCGCCTCGGTGAGCCCCTGCATGAGCTGCAGGTAGGTGTCGCTCGCCTTCAGCTCGGGGTAGGCCTCGGCCACGGCCACCAGGCGGCGGATATCGCGGGTGAGGCGGCTCTCGGCCTCCCCCACCGCGCCGGGAGTCAGCTCCGCCTCGCCGGAGCGCAGGGCGGTGAGCCGTTCCAGCACGCCGCTCTCGTAGCCGCCGTAGGCCTTCGCCGCCTCCACCAGGTTCGGGATCAGGCTGTGGCGGCGCTTGAGCTGCACCTCGATGCCGCTCCAGGCCTCCCGCACCTGGTTGCGCCAGCGCACCAGGCGGTTGAAGAGGACGATCCCCCACACCGCCAGGGCCAGGAGCGCCGCGGTGAGGAGGAATTCGCTCACGGGCGTCTCACCCTTCCAGCTGCCGCAGGGCCAGCGCCACGAAATCGGCCTCGGTCACCAGGCCCACCAGGTTGCCGGCCTCCACCACCGGCAGGCAGCCGTGCTTGTGCTCCAGCAGGTGGCGCCCGGCCTCCGCCAGGTCCACGTCCGGATCGACCCCGGTCACCGCCCGGTTCATGGCCGTCTCCACGGGGATGCCGGCCCCATCGGCGGACGATCCCGTGGCGGCCAGCAGGTCACGCTCGGTGAGCAGGCCCGCGAAGGCGTTGCCGGCGTCCAGCACCGGCAGGTGCCGGACCTGGAACTTGTCCATCAGGGCACGGGCATCGGCGAGGCTGTCGCCGACCCCGATGGTGATGAGATGGGTGCTCATGATCTCCCGCACTGTCGCCATGACCGTCTCCCCGGCTCAGAGGACATCCCAGCGCTGTTTCCGGCGCCAGCGGATCTTGGGAATGATGAGTCCGATGAGGATGCCGAGCAAGACCACGCCGGCCCCCACCATGAACCAGTCGCGGGCGGTGCGATCGGACAGCGCGGTGTTCTGCTCCTGCAGGGTCAGCAGCTCACGCTCCAGCGAGGCCACGCGGCCCTTGAGCTGCTGGTTCTCGGCATCGATGGAGAGCACGTCGGCGGCCGCGCGCTTGATGCTGGCCAGCTCCTGGGACAGGCGGGCGTTCTCGTCCTCCAGCTGGCCGCGGGCGCCGGTGACGGTGTCGCGCTCCTGGGTGAGGGCGGCCAGCTCCTGCTTGAGCTGGCGGTTCTCCTCGTCCAGGGCGGCCAGGCGATCGGCCTGGGCGGCGATGCGCTCGCGGGCGGCCGGCTCGCTCATCAGGTAGCGGGTCAGCACCCAGCCCTCGGTACCGTCGCGGGTGCGTACGTGCGAGTAGCCGGTGTCGCGGTCGTTCTCCATCACGTCCACCGCCGTGCCGCTCTGCAGCATGCGTTTGATGGAGTGCTGGGTGCTCTGACCCGTGCGCATGGTCACCGACAGCTCATCGGTGATATAGCGGACCTGCTGTGCTCCGGCCAGGGCGGGCAGCAGCAGGCAGGCGATGATCAACAGTCTTTTCAACATCGGCACCTGTCGTCTTGTTTGTTTGCAATGAGTGGGTGTGCGGTCCAGCAGCCTGTCGGACTCGAGGCTGATCTACTGCGCCGGCGGGAGAGCGGTCCATATGAACCCGATTTTTCGTTACATAGAACCACTATGCGCCTCAAAATCGGCCCCATCTGTTCTCGCTCTCCCACTCGGCTCGCTACGATCGCTCAAGTCCGACAGGCTGCCAAAGCCGGGGAGGCGGGTCACTGCAGGACTCCCCTCCCTGGGATTCGGGCACGCATGCCAGTGTACCGCGTCACGGGCACCGGCCCGTACCCTCAGTCACGGATCCACCGGATGCCGGGGCCGGATTGCCAACGTGCGGCACACTCTTCGCCGCATTAATATAACCCAAACCCCGGCAAAGCCTCACCCGGCGCTGCGCAGGACACCCTCCGACCCGACGCTCCCCCGATCCCGATTGATCCGGGCGGTCAAGGGTGGAATCATCCGGCCAGGATCCTGAGGAGCGGGAACGCCCATGGCTGTGGAAGCGGAGCTGAAGCTGGCCCTCCCCCCCGGTGAGCACGACCGGGTGGTTCATCATCCCCTGCTGCGGCGGCTGGCCTCGGGAGCGCCCCGGGAACAGGTGCTCCACAGCACCTACTACGACACCCCCGAGCTCGATCTGCTCCGCCAGGGCGTGGCCCTGCGGGTGCGCCGCGACGGGGAGCGCTGGATCCAGACCCTCAAGGGCGGCGGCGGAGTCAGCGGCGGACTGCACCGGCGCAGCGAGTGGGAGTGGCCCATCCCCGGCGCCGAGCCGGACTACTCGGTCATCGACGATCCCGAGGCCGCCGGGTTTCTCGCCGACCCCGACCTGCGCGGGCGGATCGCGCCGCTGTTCGTCACCGAGTTCCGGCGCACGCGCTGGGACCTGGCGCCGCCGGGCGGGGGCCGGGTGGAGCTGGCGCTGGATCTGGGCGAGGTCCGCTCCAGCCACGGCAGCGCACCCATCAGTGAACTGGAGCTGGAGCTGAAGTCCGGCGCCGTGCCCAGCCTCTACGAGATCGGCATCGCGCTGGTCCGCGACCTGCCCCTCACCATCGAGAACCGCAGCAAGGCCCAGCGCGGCTACGCCTTCCACCGCCCCCAGCCGCAGCCGTCCCGGTCCGCCCCCAACCTCGCCCTGGGCCGCGGGACGCCCCTCGGCGAGGCCCATGCCGCGACCCTCGAGGCGGGACTCGCCCACCTGCAGGCCAACGAAGCGGCCATCCTGGCCGGCAACGGCCTGGACGCGGTGCTCCAGCTGCGCGCGGCGATGGAGGGACTGGTCTCGGTCCTGGGCCTGTTCGAGCCCCTCATCCCGGAGCACGCCGGCCTGCTGGAGGACCTCGAGTGGCTGGAGCGGCGCCTGGCGCCGGTGCATTACTGGATCGCGCTGACGGAAACGGGCATCGCGCCGCTGGTGCGGGCCTGCCCCGACTGCGCCGGCCTGGAGCGGCTGGCGGTCCACTGCGCCGGGCAGCGCGACCAGCGCCTGGAGGAGCTGCGCCAGGCGCTGCGCTCTCCGCGCCAGACCCTGCTGGTGCTGACGCTCGGACACTGGATAGCGGCCCGGAGCTGGGAGCAGGCGGCCGCCGCGGAGACGCTGGAGGCGCCCCTCGGACGGCGCGCGGACGAGGCCCTGGAGCGGCTCAGCCGGCAGCTGCGCCGGCGCGGTCGCCAGGTCCGCGACCTGAAGACCCAGGAGCGACGCACGCTGCGGCTGGACGCGGCGCGGCTGCGCCATGCCTGCCACGTCCTGGCGGGGCTCTACCCGGTGCCCGCCCGCCTGCACCACATGGCCGCGCTGGAACGGCTGCAGGAGACCCTGGAGGCGATGCGCGACACCGACCGCGCCACCGCGCTGCTGGACGAGCTGCCCGCCTACCTGGAAGAGGACCTGCGCCCGCTGCTGGAGGAGAACCTCGCCTTCCACCGGCGCACCTGGCTGGACGCCGCCGAGCGCGCCTGGCGCGACCAGCGCGGGCAGGAACGGTTCTGGCAGAGGTAGCGGTTTCCCGTGTTCCGTGTTCCGTGTTCC
>NPIF01000984.1_pt1 | contig 28896 bp, 16 predicted proteins | sample 8637461 | NCBI WGS metagenome assembly NPIF01 (sample SAMN07420641, study PRJNA396082) | bioreactor metagenome | isolation source: sample BR12 brine-fed electro-methanogenic bioreactor BR | place: Japan: Kochi | collected 2016-12-09
GGTTTCGGGTCGGGGAGACTCTCGAAGCTGAGGGTTTCCGGGCCTCCCGTACTCTTTATCCTGACGGCTTTCATCATTTTAGGCCTCCTCCGAAACGGTTTTGAATTACTGCAAACGTATATATTGTAGCAGGAATTAAAGACACCACTGAGACGGGGACGACCTGCTACTCCGTCGATAGTTTCTCCTCAAGCGAATTGGCCTCGACCTGTGTTTCTGTTTGAGTTACCTCGCGTTCATCGTATATAAAAACCGCGTCTTCGAGTATGGCGACAACGGCACCAGACCCGTACCGACAAGGACCTTTTCGGGCCTGTTGAGATTGAGTCCCTCCAGAGGATGTCTTCGAGCCCTTCGGCTCCGATCATGTCCGTGGCCTGGTGGTAGTGATACATCGGGCAAACATGCGGGTCACCGCATCGGGCTGTCCGGAGAATCGTTCGAAAAACCGGAAGTCCCCGGCGCTGATTCCATGTTCTTCACCGGCGATGTTGGTTACACTGATGGCGACAAGTACATACTCGTACCCCTTCCCGGGGTCTTGGTCCACTCCGTGGCTTTCGACACCCCGGTGATCGTTATCTTCAGTATTTCCGTCTTTCCGGTTTCAACGATTCCGAGTACCGGGGGTTGAGCCGGTGCCATTCCGGCAAGTGCAAGAAACATGCACATAACAACAACTATACTGGAGCATGCCGTACAGACAACAGGTGTTCGATGATATCAGCCTTTTCCCACCTCCCGGGGTATGCACGAGAACGTCAGGGCGCGTTTAGGGTCTTCCTGACCCCCGCGCTCCGCAAAGCTTCGTATATTGCAATATACCCGGGCAGGGCCGTCCCCCAGATCGTTCGGGTCCTTCCGTCTTTCATGCGTATAGAGATACCCGGGTCGTGACGTCCGGATTGGACCAGGAGCGGTCCTGTGGCGCGCCAGTTCACAAAGGCGGCGAGTGCTGCGAGCCAGCGCATCCATCGGGGCATGGAGTATATTACCGGTCCTGCTTGCGTCATTTCTTCAAAACGGAGCAGTTCCTTGCCGAAAAGGGTCCGCCGGAGGATCCCCCCGGGCAGGACTTCGATCTCGTAGGCTTCGTACCAGGCGGCGATGACATTGAGAGAAAGGCAGAAAAATCCCATTGCCCCCAGGGCAACGAAAGCGCCAACGGGGCCGCCTTCGGCGAGGATGCCGGCGCCTAAGGAAAAGAAAAAGGCAGAAAGGCTGTATCCAAGAAGATCCGGGAGCACTACGCCCCGGAAACGACTGTAGCGGATGGCACTGGGCTGCTTTTTGGGCCAGGGCAGTAGAGCGTAAGCGATAAAACCAGAGAAGAGGAAGATCCAAGGCAAAAGGGACGAACCACGGTCCCATTGGCCGAAAAACAGCAGCTGGACCGCGAAAAACCCGGCAAACAGAAAGACTCTTCTTCCCATCTGTATCATCTGTGCAAGTTCTCCTCTCTGTCGTAATGTTGCTTTTTCTGGGTGGACGCGATTTTGTGACTGATCTAATTATAGTGGACTTGGCCGGGGAGTGCGGAACATTTCGGATATGCACTTTGATATGATATATATGTGTTTGTTTTTTTCGACCCTTTTTCAAAGGAGGGAAATGAGAATGCTCGAAGGGGAACGAGTACTGGGAGTCCTGGGCGGCAGAATAAAGCTGGGGTTTTTCAAGGCGGCATCCATGGCTATGATCGTGACGAACCGACGTTTCATCTTTGCAGAAATTACCAATGACATGTTGGCTGCCGAAGCGGAAAAAATCAAAAAAAGATCGGCCGAAGAAAAGCCGGGGTTTTTCGGTCGCATGGCCATGGCGATGAATGCCAACAAGGAATTGCTTGCTGACCTGGGCAAAGGTGATCCCGACGAGGTTTCCGCAGGAAACCCCAAGAATTTTGTCGTCCCCAATGAAGGCGTGGTCCTGGGAAAGGTCAATAATGAAACGAAGTATGACTGTGACGGCGATTTCAAGGGATCCAACACGGTGATATTACTGAAGACAGCCGACAAAAAGTATGAACTGACCCTCGAGGGAGCCACTTCGCAACCGGGCGAAATCCTTGAGCAGGCCCTGGGGTCCCGTTTCAAAAAGGGTTTGTTCAGGTAGGAGGAAGGGAGAGATATACAATGGATTACAGGAAACGGTCAAGCCTTGTTGTCTTTATTCTTGTGCTCCTCGTGGCGTGTTTTACTTTCGCCGCGGCAGAAGAACTGCGCGCATTCACTCCGCCGCCCTTGCCGGGCGAAGAGGGTGCCGGAGACAGCGAAGAGGCACCTGCTCCACCACCTCCTCCGAAGATGGATGAAGAGCCTGAAGAGGTGAAACCTGAACCGGCACCTGAACCTGAGCCGAAGCCGGCACCAAAGCCGAAACCCAAACCGGCTCCCAAGCCTCAACCGAAAAAGCCGAAGATCTCTGCCGAAGACGCTTTCAAAAAGGGTGTTGCCGATTACCAGGCGGGGAATTACCCCGAAGCGTTGAAGTGGTTTACCCTTTCGGCCGAACAGGGGCACATGCACGGGGCCTACAATCTTGGTGTCTTGTATGAACGGGGCGAAGGAACGGAAGCGAACCCCGAAAAGGCTTTCGAATGGTACAGTCGTGCTGCCCAGGCCGGTTACGCGAAGGCCCAGGCCGAAGTGGGATATGCCTATCTTACAGGTACTGGGACGGAGCAAAATTACGTCCAGGCCAGATTCTGGTTCCAGCGTGCCGCGGATCAGGACCACGCGACGTCGGAATATAATCTTGGGACCATGTACCGAAAGGGACTCGGCGTGGAAGTGGATCCCCTGAAATCCTTCTACTGGTTTGAAAGGGCAGCCCGGCATGGCCACGTGGAGTCCATGCTCAACGTGGGGATTTTCTATGAGCGTGCCTGGGGGACAGTCTACAGTCCGGCCAAGGCCGTCCAGTGGTATGAGAAGGCGGCCGAAAAGGGTGTGGCAAGAGCCGTTGCGTATCTTGGAGAATGCTATGTCACAGGAAAAGGCGTGGACAAGGACATGAAAAAGGGTGTCCAGCTGCTGGAAGAGGCGGCGAAGCAGGATGTGGATTACGCCAAGAAACTTCTGTACGAGATCGACAAACGGAAATATTACAAGTACAAAAAATATGCCCAATAGACAGACAGGAGAAAAGAGGGGCCGCCGGTTTCCGGCGGCCCCTCTTTTGTGGACGGAATACCGGATCAGAAACTGAAAGTGGCGAGCATCTTCTCGATGGTGCCTTTTGCGGCGTTCCAGTTGTTGAAGGGGACCATGATAGCCATGCCCTGGCCACCGGACACGGTGCCGCAGTTGATGACCATTGCCGTGACGCCGTATTGCTCGGTGGTAATCTGCTCGCAGGTTCTGTTGCCCACCTTGATTGACTCGACCTTCCCTTTTGATTTCATCTTCTGAAAGTCACCAAAGACGTCGTCGGGATCACCGAGCCCTACGGAGACTCCGATTTCCGGATTGTTCATGTCGCCTTTCCAGGCCGCAAAGAACTGCCCGTCTTCGTTGTTTCTCTCGTCGGTCTTCCAGTCCGGTGGAACCTGGAACGAGACGGGGCCAAGGGTGACTTGCCGCCATCCTGAGACATGGGATGCCCCGTCCAAGGACGCAGGAGCCTTTTTCTTTTCTACAGGTACAGGAGTGGAGTTGATGCGGATATCACCGGCATCAAACCAGCCGTGACCCTCAAACTCGAGCCGGAAGGCCTTGGCCTTCTGCGGATGCTTGAGTTCATAGGTCTGGGGTGGCCTGGACAGCCCCGTTTTCCCATATGACAGCTTTTCCCTGTTGATATTGGCGCCCTTGTAGATCACGATGGGTACCCATTTGTCGGCTTCGTTTTTGAACTTGACCGTCAGGACGAAGCCTTCGGTGGTGATGTCCGTGCTGGCCCTGCCGATGTAGAAGGAATGGATCTGTTGCAGGGTGTCGAAATCCTTCTGGATCCAGTCCCTGCCGTTTTGGGCTCCGGTCCAGAACCCGCCGGCGAAGGGGTCTCCCTTGCTGTTGCGTTTGTATTGGGAACTTGCCGTCACCTTCCCCTTGGGTGAATCCTGTGAGGCCGGGGCCTTTGTTTTCGGTGCCGGTTTCTCCTGCGTGGCCTCGGCCTGTGTTGGCTGCGCTTTCTGTCCTTCCTCTTTTGCGGGAGCCTTTTCGTCTTTCTTGAGGCCGGCGATGTAATCCTCAAGTTTCTTTACATGGTCCCTGACGGCAGCGTTCTCATGCAATTTGAGGCCTTCCTTGTATTTTTCGAGGGCCTGCTCGTATTTTTTTGCGTTCTGGAGCTCCGCCGCCTCGTTCCAGATCCTTTCCGCCTCGGCTTTGGCGTCGGCTTCTTCGTGTTCTTTTTTGGCTTCAGCCTGTCGGGCCTCGTATTCCCGGATGAACTGTTCCAGTTTCTTGATGTGATCGCGGATCGCCTGGCTGTCGTGGATCCTCAGCCCTTCGTAGTATTTCCCGAGGGCTTCGCGGTACTTTTCAGCTTTCTGGAGTTCGGCGGCCTCGGCCCAGATCTTCTCCGCCCTGGCTTTTTCCGAGGCTTTCTTTTCCTCGTCGGCCTGTTTCTTCCGGAGATCCTCGATGTATTTCTCAAGCTTTTTCACGTGCTCCCGAACGCCCTCGTCATCCTGTATGGCAAGGCCTTCCTTGTACTTTTCGAGGGCCTTTTCATATTTCTCCGACTGCTGGAGCTCCGCCGCTTCGGTCCAGATTGCCTCGGCGCGGTTTTTCCGGTCCTCTACGGCTTTTTTCTTTTCGATGAATTCCTCGAGTTTTTTCACGTGATCCCTGACGGCCTTGTCATCCTTTATCTTCAGGCCTTCCTCGTATTTATCCAGGGCGTCTTCATACTTTTCTGCCTGCTGGAGCTCCGCCGCTTCGGTCCAGATTTCCTCGGCTTCGGCGGTCTTGTCGGCTTTGCCGGTGTCTTCTGACGGAGTAACGGGGATGGCCCTTTCGAGTTCGGCCAGGGTGGTGCCGGAATCCCTGTGGGTCACTCGCACGGCGACCTCTATGGAATCTGCGTCCTTGCGGGGTCCAATGGTGACGGAACGTGACTCCCTGCCCTGTGGAAAGGTGGCGGAACTGGAGCTTTTCCACTCATATCGGAGCATCGATCCGTCGATACCCTCGGGGAGGAGTACCTCCACGACATCTTCGTCGTTTTCGGCAATGGATTCTGGCGTTTTCAGTGAGAATTCGGGAGCCGTCACGCGCACGGTGTGTTTCTGTGACGTTCCGAGAACGTCCCCGTGCCTGTTTCTGGCCTCCACCCATATGGACAAGTCGCCTGGGCTGGTTGCGGTGATGTGGTTTGCGACTTCCTCTCCCATGGTGCGGGTCATTTGCGCACCTGGTTCAACCAGCCAGCGGAATCTCGGTGGAGGCTTCCTGTTAACCCCCGATGCGGGAGGACTCAAGGGATATTCGACCCTCGGCGAGAAGGATTCTCCCAAAAGCACCTTTTCGGGGACATTGAGAAGGGTGACTGTGAAAGGTCCTGCAGTGACGTTGTGTGTGGCCGACGCTTTTTTCTTCGCTGAATCTTTCACTGTGACGCTGACTTTGACCTCTCCCGGGGTTTCGGCGACGAAAGATGCTTCAGGTCCTTCAGCGGTGACGTTTTTACTCCAGGTGAAGGTATAGGGAGGTTTTCCTCCGGTGGCTTCGGCCGTCAACTTCGCGGTGCCATTGACGGTGACAGTGTTGTCGGCCTTCAGGGAGACTTCAAGGGGCTTGTCCTGCAATTCCGCCGGAAGGGCGAGGACGGGAAATGATGCCGAGCCCCTTGCAAGGACGAGGTCTTCCTTGTTCCTCGCCTCCACCGTCGCCGCAGCCGTTCCCGGCTCGTGACGAAACAGCGTGGCCTCATCACCGATTCCTGTGGAGCTCATGGAAGTTCCTTCGCCCGGGATCCATTTCCAGCGGAGTTCCTTCGGTGCGGCCGGGTCGGTGATTTCCGCCTTGACCCGGACCTGTTCATCAGTCATGAAGCTGCCCTCGGGGACATCCTTCAGGCCCTCCCCCTCGACCCATTCCTGGGGTCGAGGGCCGGCTGTGCCCAGAACAGTGACCTTCAAGTCGTAGCCTGCCACATCGATCGTCGCCGTTCCTTCGGCCAGTGGTTCACCCTTCGGGCTCCGTGCCTCCGCCTGGATGGTGTAGCTACCCGCTTCCTCCGCAAGGAAACTGAATTCCGTAGAATCTGCGGCTTTCGCACCCTGTCGGCCCGACTTGCCTTCCAGGTTCCAGGCGATGAAGGCCCCTTCGGGAAGGGTCGTATCTGTTTCGGCTTTTACCGTGACCTCCTGCCCGACCTTGGGGGTGTCGGGGGTGAAGGTGAAGAAAAGCTCCGGTCCGGTGACTTCTATGGTGATGGATTCCGATTCGCCGATGGTATCGCCCTTGCCGTCTATGGCGACGACCCAGACGTCGACCGTTCCGGGCTCGGCGAAAACGGCGGAGGTGGACCCTGTTTTCGTTTCGTAAGGGGCGAAGGCCACTTCAGGGTGGGGCTGGAACTGGAAGAGGACACTCCCTTCTGACTTTTCCCCTTCCAGGGATGCTTCAAAGGCCACGGGGCTTCCCGCCGGGACGGGGCCCGAGGCGGGGGAGAGGCGCTTGAGTACAACGCCCGAATCCTTTTTCTCTTCAGGTGATTCCGGGTCGTAGGCTCCCGTCGTCCGTTTCGGGTCGGGGACGATCCGGATGCTCGCCAGGATGGCCTCGAGTTCGGCGAGACCTTTTTCGACATACTTCCGGAGTTCTTCTTCCGTGTACTCTGCGACAGAGCCGCTGTACTTTATGAATCCCTCGAAATCAAGGCCGACCTGCCCTTTTACCGCCAGCCCGTCCACGACAGCGCGCGCCTCGTATGCGCCGACGGATATGCGCAGGTCCGAGACGGTAAGACTGGTTGCCACATACCCCTTGTAGTCATCCACGGTGACGGGTTTGACGTCGCGGTGGGAGTTGTTCTGTCGCACCTGTTCTCCTGCCGCCTCCAGCGTCCCGTTCGGCCAGGGGGTGATATCGAGGATGAATTCCCCTTTGACCGTCAGGGGTTCACCGTCAGCTGTTTTTCGCTTCATTACGATTCCCATTTCGGTGGGGCCGCCTTCCCAGGATGACGGCGCCGTGACGGAGCACCCCATGGGGGCGACTTCGATGCCCCTGAATCCCGAGGCAAGGGAGGCCGTGGGTGTTCCCTTCTGGTTGGCTTTCAGTTTTTCGTAGACGAAGACGCCGATATTGCCGGGATTTCCGCGGAATTCGGGTCTCGGCAAAAACTGGATCTGAGCCTCCGGGACGGGTGTCCTGTCCCGGTCTGCGTCAGGCCCGAGAATCACCATGGGCCGTATGCCCCTGGATGCGTCGGCCCCCCAATGGTAGGATGGTGCCGCTTTCTCGGTTAGGTCAGGGGGGATGACAGCCTTGACATTGACGATATCGCCTTCCATGACCCTGGCCGGGGCGGAGATCTCGATCTTCCCCCATGTTTTTGTATCGTTGGTTTCCTCTCCGACAACGGCGTCTTGCGCTTCCTTTTCCTCGACGGCGGTCCCCGTTTCTTCGGCGGATTCCTCCGCGGTGTCGGGTTCGTCTTCTTCCTCGTCTTCAGAAGGCCATTGAGGCTCCGTGACCTCGATGGGTCCCGTCTCTGCGGAGGCGGTGTTTTTGCCGTCGGTGGCGACAACCTTGTAGCGGACGGTCTGTCCCGAAAGGCCCCGCATGGAGGCGGCCATCTTCGGCCCCGTGGCAATGGGGTTGGTGCTCCAGAAACGCCCCCGCCACTCGTGCCATTGGTAGGTGAGATTGCGGTCGGGGTCGGCCACTTCAAGCCTGAGGTTCTCGGCATCTGTCACCCTGTCCGGCCAGGGAACCAGACGTACCGTTACGGGAGTTTCCGCCACGAAGGACACTTTCCGGGTGACCTGTCCTTCGTAGAGGATGCGGTCTTCCTCTACCTGTTGGACATAGAGACCGAGGGTGACCTTTTTCCCCTCGTAGGCCGAAGGGTCGAGGATGATCCTGTCGTCGTTGCCCAGGACATTTCCGTTCAGGCTCCACTGATACCGGTAATCCTTGCCGGCGGTTCTGCCGAGGACAACGGCCCTGAATGCCGCCGGTTTCGTTGCATCGAACTCCGTCCCCTCGGGATCGATCAGAACACGAAGATTGTCTCCTGCGAGGTCCTCGGCGACGGTGACGGTCATCGACGCCTCCGCCACATACCCTGTAGCGGTCCGTCCCTTGACGGAGATCTCGACGGTCCGGCCGTCGTATCCCCTGGCGTCGAATTGGAAGGTGTTTTCCGCCGAGGCGCCGGAGTTGACCCCGTTTACCTCCCAGAAGTAGCGTTCGAAGCTTTCACCGTTGAGTCCGAATGCTGTGGTGACGGCTGTTACGGGAAGGATTTCCCCGGGCGAGACCTCGCGCACCGGCGCACGAAGTTTGAGTACTGGTCTGGGACACTCGTCGGTTGCAATGACGGTCACTTTTTTCTTGTGCCAGACCCAGTCGCTTTGGGGTTCCTGAAGCTGTGCGAAAAGAACGAGCGTATAGGTCCCGGGCTCTGCGGGCACCCACTCCATACGTGAGGCTTTGCGGTTTTTGAGGGTTTCCGACGGGGCCTCGGGTTCGAAGCGCCAGTCGTATTTCACCCATCGTGCCTCGCGGTCCAGCTGTGCCGAGAAGGTGTTCTTTTCCCCCTGGCAGACCCGGTCTGGTCCGAGAATGCGCACGTCCAGGGGGACCACGTCGGTTCTGAGGGAGTCCAGGTAGTCCTTGTAGGTCTTCATGTGTTTTTTCCGTTCTTCGCTTCCCGACGGTGCCCGGACGGCCTTGATGCGGGCCTCCACGGCGGGCTGCTTTTTGGCGTGGGTTGCGCCGGACTTCCCGAGAATTTCCTCAACGGCGGCGGTGGCATCTTTCACGGCCTGGCGGACGGTTTCGAGATCTTTTCGCGCTTCCTCGAGGGTCTTTTTGATCGAGGCCGGATGACAGGCCGCCCTGTGCGGCCTCAGGGAGACCACGTTCCATTCTTCGCGGATCCGCGTGATTCCGGCATTGACCTGTTTCAGTTGTTCGTGGTCGGAAATGACATCCTCGATGAGGCGGCGGTCCGTCGCCTCATCGCCCGTCAGTTCCACCAGGGGACCAGTGCAGGAGAGTTCCTTCTCTATTTCCTTTATCCTCCGGAGGCCTTCACCTTCCGAGAAGGTCTTGCGCTTTTCCAGCTCCTCGATGACGCCTGCGAAAAACCTCCGCGTCGTGCGCCAGACGGCATCGGAGTATTCCTGCCAGAGTTTTTCTCCGTAACGGCTCAGGTTGAGATACTTGCGGGGCCATACGGGGATGCCGCTCTGGCCGTCCGAGATGGCGGGGTTTACCAGGAGCTCGTGATAGAGAACGATGGACGGGTCGTTTTTGACCTGTGGGACAAGAATGTTGGAGATATCCGGACAGAGTTCGGGCAGGTTGAAGGCCTCATCCCTGGTGACGGTGACTGTGCCCTTCCCGGGGCAGTCGTAGGAAATGTTTTTGACCTTCCAGGAATCGCCGGATTTTTCGAAAGTCGTTCCCTCGTAAAGGGCGTTCACCATTTCCTCGTAGCGCCACTGTTCCCACTCTCCCACGCCCCATTCGGCGGCGGCGATGCTCATGCCATAGATCCCTTCCGGTACGGCGGTGACGGGAAAGAGCAGGTAAACTACACCGATGGCCGCCCTGGCATAGTTTTCCATGACCACTGCCTCGACGAGGTCGCCTCCGGGGACGTGATTTCTGAAGAGTTCCGTGGAGAGGTTGCTGAAGGATTCGCTCCAGTCTTTTGCTTTCATGACGGCGTCAAGGTAGGCTTTTCCCTCCTGATAGAGATTGAAAGCCTTGAAGGGCATGGAGTTTCCGATGACTCCAAGAACGGAGGAATTCAGGCGTTCGTTGATCTGGCCGATGGGGATGGGGAGGGAAAGCCTGGTATCACCGTCAGCGCTGGTCCATGAGAGCTCCAGATCAAGGGCCCGGATTTTGTCCACCGTGGCCTTGTCGAGGACGTCCATGATGTCATTAAAGGCGTCGATCTGGTCATTGACGGCGTCATAGTATTGCCCCGTCTTCTCCCATATGAGAGCCAGCATCATTTCCGACATGTTGGGGTTGTCGGCGGCCTTTTCCAGGAGTTCTGCCAGTCGTCTCTGCTCCGCGATGGGGATATGGATGGCTCGCTTCTTGAAATGTTTCGCCAGGTCTACCATGGTTTCGTAGGCTTTGGGCGGGTAGTCCACTCCCTGCCTGCGGTAGGCGTCGTAGGTTTCTTCAAGAACATCCAGGAGCTTTTTCCTTTCGGCATCTTTTTCGGAGGGGGTCTTGGCGTCGTTGATGACCTTGAGACGGGCGTCGATGCCCTCTCCGATGTTATGCCGGATGAGCGCCGCCGACCGTTCGGCCAGGGCGTTGAGGGATCTTTCGAGGGCGCCGGCGTTTCCTGCATTGCCCAACATATCGCGGCTGGACTCAAGAATGGCCTTGAGCTTCGCCCTGGCTGTCATGTTTTTATCCTGCTTGATGTCGGTGACGCGTTTCGCCCAGGAGGTGAGGCTGGCGTCCCCGGGAGAAGTAGGGAAGCCCTTGAGCATGGCCTGGTGGTCTGCGGCGCTTCGGTTGACGAATTTGGCGATCTTGACAAGACGTTCATGAGGAGCAAGGTTGCTTCTGATGGCATCGACGGTAAGGTGGCGGAGGAATTCAAGGCTCACGGCCGGTTCCATCTCGTGAGAGGGCTTCGGGACGTCTTCATCCATGAGACGTGCAAGCTGGTCCGGGGCTCCCCGTTTCATTTCCACGTTGTTTTTCAGATTGGCGAAGATGAAAAGGCGCTCCATGGGATCGGTGACGGGACGGTAGGAGACCTCTCCGTTTTTTATGACCACTTCCTGGAGTTTTCCCCGGTTCAACGCATCCATTTCCGCCCAGTCGGCACCGGGCTGGGTGATGTAGACATCGAGGCTCGCCCGGCGGTGTGCCGTGGCATGTGCATCGAGCTCGGCCATGTTCATCCTGAAGTCGCCCCTGATTTCCTCGTTGTAGTAGTTTCTGAGCTCTACGGCGTTTTCGACCATGGATGTGATGGCGGTGATATCGATGTCACCCTCGAAGCGGAGATCGTTCCAGCTTTCCGTGGGCCAGCTGCCTACGTCCATTTTTATGATGTAGGGAAAGTCGGGGTGTGTCTCGATGTACCTTTTTACGGCCCGGTCCCATGCGGCTTGCACGCCCTTGCGCCGTGTATCCATGAGGGTTCGTTCCGCCCGCCCCCAGTCTTTTTGCCAGGCGTCGAAGGCCTCAGGCATGGCCTCGGCTGCCGAGAGTCCCTCGGATTTTGCTATTTCATCGGCCTTTCCTCGAATATAGTCGGCCTTGAATCCGTAGAGGTCCTTGACGGAAATCCCGTCCTCCCCGAAACGGCGAAAAACCGCCATGGGGTCCCCTCCGCCTCCTGCAAGACCTTTCAATCTGGATTCGATGAGAAGCTGCCTGTCTGATGGAACCTGAGGCGGCGGCGAAATCCGGTTGATCTTGAGCCAGTAGTCTTTTTCATCTTCTGCGATGACAGAGGGCTGCGGGGGATCTTGCGCGCTCCACGCGGGGAATCCGGTTGGGAACATGAAGACAAGAAGACACAGGAGAAACACAATTGACCACGATGATTTCAGGGATTCCCGACGCATGGGGGCACCGTCCTCACGGTATTGAATTTTGGAGTATTCGATAATGCTTTAGCCTAATGTTATTTTTATCGTTCTTTTTGGTTTCTGGCAACTTCGGTTTTTCCCTAGGTGTACAGGTTCGGTTTGGTGTCTGAGCGGCTCTTTCATATACTGTTTGGCTTGCCACAGGTACATCATGTCAGGATATAAAAGGCGCGCCCTGCGGCAGGCGCGCCTCGTAAAAGTATTTTTTCAGGGCCTTTGGTTCAGATGAGCCCCTTTTCCTTGAGGTATTCCTCGGCGACCATTTCCTCGGGCAGACCCTCGACGTCGACGCGGTAGTTGAGTTCCTGCATGATCTCGTCGGTCAAATCGGAGATGGGTGCCAGGATCTCTTTCAGGTCTGGGTGCTTGTCCAGAACGTCCTTGCGTACGCAAACGGCCAGGGAATACACGGGGAAGAATTGTTTGTCGTCCTCAAGGACGTGGAGGTCGAACTTTTTGATCTTCCCGTCAGTGGCAAATACCATGGTCACATCCACCTGACCTCTTTCCATGGCCTCGAAGGTAAGTCCGACATCCATGGTTTTTACCTGATTCTTGTCTACCTTCATTCCGTAGTGCTCCGCCATGGCGAAGAAACCATCGGTGCGTTCGTAGAACTCCTGGTCGATGCCGAAGACGACCTCGCCAGGATGGGCGTTTACATATTCTGCAAGGTCGCTGAGGGTTGTGCCGATCGTCCCGGTGGCCTCTTTGGTGATGGCCATGGCGTAGGTGTTGTTAACTTCAGAGGGCTCGAGCCAGACGATGCCGTTTTTCTCCAGGTCTTCTTTCTTGACTTTTTCGTAGAGCTCTTCGGGGTCGGTGAGTACCGAATCGTGTTTCAGGTAAAGCATCCATGCAGTGCCGGTGTACTCGGGATAAAGGTCTGTCTGGCCGGTCTCAAGCGCTTTCCGGGTTACCGTGCTCCCGGTTCCCATTATATTGTCCACGTCGTAGCCTGCATTTTCCAAAAGCTTTACTATCATGTGTCCCAGGATGTACTGCTCTGTGAAGTTCTTGGCGCCGACGGTTATCTTGTCGGCCGCGATGGCGCTGCCGGCGGCTGCCGTCATAAAACAGACTGCAAGAAGTACTAAAAGAAACTTTCTCATTGAAAAACCTCCCTTTTATGTAATTGGTTTTGCTCCCGGTGACCAGGGTTTGTTTTATGCAAGTCCCTTTGGCGTTACCTTGCGCTCGACGTACATAAGGACCGTGTCGACGAGTATGGCGATAATGGCCGCCAGGCCTGCACCGATGAGGATCATTTCGGACCTGTTGAGCTTGAGACCCGTGTAGATTATGTCGCCCAGCCCGCCGGCTCCGATTACGGCGGCCACGGTTACAGTGCCTATGTTAATGGTAGCCGAGCTCCTGATGCCCGACATTATCACAGGCATGGCCAGGGGAATTTTTATGCGCCATAGCCTCTGGCTTTTGGTCAGACCCATGCCTTTGGCTGCCTCGAGCACGCCCGGATCGACGCTAAGTATTCCCGACGTCGCGTTGAAGACGATGGGGACCAGGCTGTAGATGACAAGCGCCACCAAGGCCGGTTTCATCCCTATACCTATGAAAAGAAACACCAGGGCGATGACCGCCACTGAAGGCACAGCCTGGCTGGCTCCAGTGATGGAAAGAATCACTTGTCCGACCTTCTCGTGTCCTTCCCTTGTGATAACGATGCTCAGAAATATCCCGACGCCGATCGCAAAGGCCATGGAAATAAGAAAAAGAAGGAAATGGCGGATAATGGCATCGGCGATCAGGTCGGAATGCGTCACGAAATACGAGAAGAATTCCAAGAAATCACGCCCCTTTCGCCGCGCCCGCCTGTTCGAATTCCTCGAAGATGGAGTCCAGGTCTATAACTCCCATAAACCGTCCGTTCCTGGACACCACGGGCAGCAGCTTTTCGCCGTATTCGAGCATGCGCGACAACGTTTCCGTAAGGCTTGTGGTCCTTTCGACATGATAGGGCCGGGTCTCCCGCACGAGGGGGTACCTTCCGTCTATTTTTCTGGCCGCCTTGTCGATGTAATAGCGGCCTTTCAGCCGTCCCCTGGAATCGATGATATATGCAAGGACCAGGTCCTTTTCTTCCAGCTCCTTGCGGATAGCTTCCTTGTCGACATCGGGGCCTACCGTTATGTAGCCTTCTTTTTTGACGTAATCCCTGGCTTTTTTCAGCGACAAGGCCTTGAGGTTCCTGTCGTGCCCCAGCAGGTTCTCCACGAATTCGTTCGCAGGGTTCGCCAAAATTTCTGAAACTGTATCGAATTGGACCAGCGACCCCTGGTTCATGATGGCTACCCTGTCGCCCAGCTGTATGGCCTCGTTTATGTCGTGGGTGACGAATACGATGGTTTTTTTGATCTCCTCCTGTATCTCCAGAAAGGACTGTTGCAGGATGAGCCGGTTGATAGGGTCGATGGCACCGAAGGGCTCGTCCATGAGAAGCACTTCGGGGTCTGCCGCCAGAGCCCGGGCGAGTCCCACCCTTTGCCTCTCCCCTCCCGACAACTGGCTGGGGTACTTGTCCGCATAAGACTCGTCGAGGGTTACCATGTCAAGCACCTCGTACACCCTGTCTCTGATCTTTTTCTCGTCCCAGTTATGCAGCCGCGGCAATGTGGCTATGTTGTCGAAGACCGAGTAGTGGGGGAAGAGGCCTATCTCCTGTATGACATAGCCTATGCTCCGCCTGAGCTTTACCGGATCCAGGTCGAAAACAGATTCCCCGTTTATAAGGATGTCGCCCTCGTCAGGGTCCACAAGACGGTTGACCATCTTGAGAGATGTGGTTTTCCCGCATCCCGACGGGCCTATCAGCATCGTGATTGTGCCTTTTTCAAGGGTCATGTTCAGGTTGTTGACTGCTATCTTCTCTCCAAAGCGTTTTGTAATGTTTCTGTATTCGATCATGCTCTCTCTTCACTTCCTTCCCACTCTGAGTCCGCGCGGGGTGAGCCAGATCTCCAGTTGCATGAAAAACCAGTTGACTCCTATCCCAAGTACCGAAACAAGCACGGCGCCTGCGAGGACCATGGCAAAATTTGAACGGCTGATACCGGAGAAGATGAAGTATCCCAAGCCGCCCGCTCCGACAAGGGTGGCAAAGGTGGCTACGCTTACGCCGAGGACCACCGAAGTTCTCACACCCGCCATGATGACCGGGATAGACAGGGGAATGCGTATTTTCCACAATGTCTGTCGTTTCGAGAAACCCATGCCTTTGGCCGCCTCCAGCACGCCCGCCGGGACGCTGTTCAAGGCCGTGTAGGTGTTCCGCGTTATTGGAAGCAGCGAATAGATCGTAATGGCAGTAACGGCTGGGACCATTCCCAATCCCATGCCCCATGGAGCGAAGAAGACCACCATGATCCCGAAAAGGGCCAGGCTTGGTATGGTCATCAGTATGCCCGCGATATATATTACGATCTTCGCTATCCGGGGCCTGGACGAGATGTAGATCCCTATGGGCACACTTACCAGTATGGAGATCGGAATGCTCACTCCGATTATTTTAAGGTGCTGCAAAAATTCCAAAAGTATACGTTCGTTGTAATACTTGAGAAAAAGCATCAAGTTTTCGATGAGTATCGCCTCCTTTGCAGCAAGGTAACCCCGGGCTTCCCAGGTCTCGAATCGATGTAGCCAGACCGGACTCCTGCCTTGAAAGGACAGGGATAACAGCGGGCATCTAGTCCGAAAACACCCTGTGGCATGAAACAAAACAAGGCAGAAAGAACCGGAGTAAACAAGAAACGCTGCCCTGACTCTTCAAGGCGTTCGCGTTGTTGGCACGGACTTGCCGTTTATTTATGTGTGACGGGCAGAAGGCAGAAAAAGCTAGCAGGAGTACTCCTGCTAGCTTCTTATTATATCATATCATACACTACGCTATGTAAGCACAATACCCTGGAGAAGCCAAGAAATCTGAAAGGCGTTTTCACACCGAAAGAGTTCGCTCACTCCATCGTGCGACAATATCGGCCACTGCCTCAGGCTGCTCGAATACCCTTTCGAAAATGCTGTAGTAAAGGCATTCCTCGGCGGAGCGCAAGCGCACCAGGGGCCTTTCGTCCCGAAACTTCTTCCAGGTTTCGCCCGGGAAAGCCTTTTGTGCGATGCTCTTGAGCAACCCGATGACACCGCTCCCTTCGTCGAACTGTTCCTTCTTCCTCCATGTGATACTTTCGGGCAGCTCGTTTTCGAAGGCTTTCCTGAGGATCCATTTTTCCACCGGAGGATTCCCCTTCAATTTGAACTCCGGGCTAATTCTCTGCCCAAGGTTGATCATTTCCCTGTCGAGGAAAGGCGACCTTCCTTCCAGTGTGTGAGACAAGGTCATCCTGTCTATCCGCTGCAGGCCGACGTCGTGGAGGCCCGCCAGGGATAGACGCAGCTCACGAGCCAGTGTTTCAGCTTCGTCGATGTCCTTGTAGTAAGTATAACCCGCGAAAAGTTCATCTGCGCCTTCGCCGGTAAGTATGACCTTTACATGTTGCGATGCAAGCATGGATGCGAAGTAACAGGGTACCGACGTCCTTACCAGGTCCTGGTCGAAAGATTCAAGCCTGGCTATGATTATCGGGAGATGGTCTGCGATGTCTTCGACGGTAAGTTCATAGACATGGTGGATAGTGCCGAGATGTTTCGACATTTCTTCGGCCGCCTCGAGATCGGGGCTTTTCGGGGTCCCTGTGGTGAAAGAATGCAGCGAGGAAAGATGTTTTGCGGCGAGGGCTGCTATTATGCTGCTGTCGAGACCTCCCGAAAGAAATACGCCTACGGGCACGTCGCTCAACAGGTGCTTTTCTACTGATTTTCCCAGTGTCTTTCTGATCTCGGTGACAAGGGTCTTTTCGTTGCAATCGGTATCGGGTTTTACTTCGGGAATTTCATAATAAGCATTGAACCCGTATTCGGAATGATACCAGGTCCCGGGCGGAAATTCGTGTATCTCACCGACATGGTGGGGGAACCCTTGTATCTCGGAGGAGAAATAGAAGACGCCCCTTTCGTCTTTTCCGTAGTACAAAGGTTTTATCCCGAGAGGGTCCCTCGCCAGGAACAGGAAATTACCATCAGTGATGCAAAGGGCGAACATGCCGCCCAGCTTTTCCACTGCTTTGGGCCCCATATCCTCGTAAAGATGCGGTATGACCTCGCTGTCGTTATGTGTCCGGAAGCTATGCCTCTTCGACAAACCCTCGAAGAGGAAGGGGTAGTTGTAGATCCTCGCATCGGACATGACAGCCAGCGTCTTGTCCTCGTTGTAAAGGGGGCGATCCCCGCTTTCAGGGTCCATGATGGCAAGCCTGTTGTGGCCGATCCTGAAATTGTCGCCCGAAACGCTTCCGCAAGCATCGGGCCCCCTGTGCCGCAGACCCTCCATCATGGTATGAAAGGCTATCTCATCGTTGTCTCCCCAGATACCGAACAAAGCACTCATTTGTGCATTTACACCTCCTGAATTTTCCGGTTCCGGTTTTTTTCACCTGAACCGAAGACTTTAAAAACCCTAAATGCTTTCCGGTCCTCTTACAAATACGCACAAAAGAGTCATCGTGGTCCTGGGAGTGCTTCGCACTGGTTGTCTCTGGTTTTTGGGATTGTTCTCTTTCTAGCGTGAAATGACTCGCGCAAACTCGCTAAAGCTTACTGAAGCCTTCAGCTTTCGGCAGGAAAGGTATAATGGACCGGGAAATTCCGGGAAAAGGGGAGAATAGAGTTTGATGAAGCGCGAATACGATGTCGTGATAGTCGGGGCAGGACCTGCGGGTCTTTTCGCCGCAAGGGAACTCGTGCGGGCTGGCCTGTACATTGCAGTGGTGGACAAGGGAAAGACCATCGAAAGCCGGAGGTGCCCGTTGAAAGAAGGTTCCGTGGACCATTGCCTGCATTGCAATCCCTGCAACGTCATGTGTGGGTGGGGAGGTGCAGGGGCCTACAGCGATGGCAAGCTGACGCTGACTCCGGAATTTGGCGGAAACCTGGACCGCTACGTCGGTAGAGAAAACCTTGTGAAGCTTATAGAAGAAGTGGACAGACTCTACCTCGAACACGGAGCGAGTCGGGAAGTGTTTGAACCCGATCCCGAGTTCGCCAGGGACCTGGCCATCAGGGCCAGCGGGGCGGGATTACGCCTGATCCCGGCGACGATTCGACACATGGGGACCGACCGCTCGCGGGATATCCTGTCGAGCATGTACCGCGAAATTTCAGAAAAGTGCGATGTTTTCATGAACAGGACCGTGGAGAAAGTCCTGGTTTCAGGCAATGCAGTTTCGGGGGTAAGGTTTGATGACGGCGAAAGGTTGAACGCCCGCAGGGTTATTCTGGCTCCCGGCCGGGAGGGCGCCTTCTGGATGGAGCAGACCGTAAAGGAGCTGGGCCTGGAAATTGAATCGCTTCCCGTGGATATTGGTGTCAGGGTGGAGATCCCCGCCAGCTGGGCCGAGACGGTGACTGACCAATTCTACGAGGTCAAGGCGATCCTTGACACACCTACTTTCGACGACAGCGTCCGGACATTCTGCATGTGTCCTCACGGGGAGGTTACCACGGAATACATAGCAAGCCACGATATAATGACCGTCAACGGCCACAGCAACAGGGACGGTCAAAGGAAAACGGAAAATACCAACTTTGCCATCCTGGTCTCCACGGAGTTCACGGAGCCTTTCAAGGATCCCAACGGTTACGGGAGTCATGTCGCAAGGCTTGCGAACATGCTTTCGGGGGGAGTCCTGGTCCAGAGGCTGGGAGACCTTAAGCACGGGAGACGCTCCACGCCTGAGCGCATAGCAAGGGGCCTCGTAAAACCTACGCTCAAGACGGCCGAACCCGGGGACATCTCTTTCGCTCTTCCGTACAGGCACCTGACGGACATTTTGGAAATGATCCAGGCTTTGGACTCGATTATCCCCGGCATAAACGGCAAGCATACCCTGCTTTACGGAGTGGAGGTAAAGTTCTACAGCCTCAAACTCGCGCTGGACGAAAACCTCCAGACGGTCCTTCCCGGGCTTTATGCCTGCGGCGACGGGGCAGGGGTAACACGCGGGGTCATACAGGCCTCTGCGAGCGGCATTGTTGCGGCACGGGCGATACTGGGAGAAAGGTAACACCACAGGCGCTCTGCAGATGCACGAACGCCCTTATTTGCTGACGAAACTCCACAGGGAGGGAGACCATGGCAGTCAAGGTGCTTCAGGTAATCAACAGGGACAGGTGCCTCGGTTGCCTGAGCTGCATGTACGCCTGCAGCAGGAGGCTCAAAAACATTGGCGGGACGGGAAAGTCCGCCATGCGTGTTCGCCCCTACACTGGAACGGAGGGGATTTTCTCGATCCGGGTCTGCATGCGGTGTGAAGACCCCGACTGTGCAGCCGCCTGCCCTACGGGAGCCCTGGAGGTTGCTCCCGTAGGAGGCGTGAGGCTAGATAAAGACAAATGCACATCCTGCGGCGCCTGCGTGAAGGCCTGTACCATCGCCGCCTTGCAGTGGGACGAGGAAGAAGGGGTTCCCATCCCCTGTATCCATTGCGGCCAATGCGTCCGGTATTGCCCAAACGAGGTCATCGCCATGGTTGAACGTGAACCCCAAGGTGGAGGTGACGGCCATGCAGGGTAGAATCCTTTTCGTGGATTTGACCACCGGTTCCAGCCGGATTGAAGATGACAAGACCCTCTTTGCGGATTTCCTGGGGGGCACGGCCGTGGCAACGGAACTCCTGGCCCGCCACGGATACACGGAGGGGGATCCCCTGGCCCCTGAGGCACCGATCATTTTCGCGATTGGACCTTTCAGCGCCCTTTACCCTGTCGCGACGAAGACCGTTACCTGTTTCCGGTCGCCTTTGACGGGCGAGCTCGGCGAGTCCCATGCGGGTGGCCGTCTGGCGGCGGCCATGAGGGAATCAGGCATCGACGCCATGGTCATCACCGGCGCCGCGGAACGGCCGGTGTATCTCGTTGTAAGCGGGCAGGAGGCAGCCATACGTTCTGCGGCGACCTTTTGGGGGCAGTCGGCTCCCGCCACGGAGCGGATCCTTCGACAGGCTGAGGAACACTCCGCAAGGCAGATGTCCATTGTAAGGATCGGGCCGGCGGGTGAACGGCTGTCGCCCATGGCCTGCGCCACCGTCGACAGCTCCAGGCATTTCGGTCGGCTAGGCCTGGGCGCCGTGATGGGCTCGAAAAAACTCAAGGCCGTCGTCGTGAGCGGCAAGGGGACCGTTCCCATAGAAAACCCGAAGCGGTACAAGGAGGTATATGACGTTCTGTACGACAGGGTCGTAAACTCCGACGAGATGAAAAAATACCACAATCTCGGAACGCCCGCCAATGTCCTTGCCCTGAATGCCATCCGGGGACTTCCGACGCGGAACTTCAGCCAGGGGATCTTTGAAAGCGCCCCTGACATCTCGGGAGAGGCCTTTCTCGAAGAGGTCAACGTCCAGCATATCGCCTGTGCCCACTGCCCCTGCGGGTGTATCCAGATAGCCGAGTTCAGGGAGGAGTTTGCGCCGGCGCACTACAGCACGTCTCGGGTCTCCTACGATTACGAACCCATCTTTGCCGTCGGTTCCCAGCTGAGCCTGTCATCCACCAGGGACATCCTTCGCTTGCTCGTTTTTATCGAAAAACAGGGCCTCGACGTGATGAGCTTGGGCAACACCCTGGCCTGGGCGACGGAGGCCTTCCTCTCGGGCGTGATAGACGAAAAGGAGACGGAAGGTTTGTGCCTTTCCTTCGGTGATACGGACACATATCTGGAAGTTCTCCGGAGGATCGACTCGGGTAGCGGGGAATTTTTCAGGGATCTGGAGCGGGGTACGGCCTTTTGTGCCAAAAAGTACGGTGGAGAGGAATATGCCATGCACTACGGCGGTCTGGAACCGGCGGGGTACCTTACGGGGGAAAACGCCATCATTACATGGATTGCCGGCATCAGGCATTCACACCTGGACGATTCGGGCTACGGCATCGACCAGAAGCTGCTCAAGGCGGACATCCCCCTTGAGGAACAGGTGAGGCTGCAGGTAGAAGATGCCCAGTGGAGGATGGTGCTTAATTCGCTCGTGGTCTGTCTTTTCGGCAGGGGCGTCTTTGATGCGGATACTATCGTTGAGGGGCTTTCGGCCCTCGGGCTTGATTGGTCCAGGGAAAAACTGCTCACCTTTGGGGAGAGGACACTTCAAGACAAGTACCGCTGGAAACAGGCTTGCGGGTTTTCCCCCCATGCCGTTGAGATTCCGGAGAAAATGTTCAGGGCGCGCACAAGCACCGGATTCCTGGACAGGGAAAGAATGAAACGGCGCCTTCGGCTTTTTATGCAATACGCAGGTATAGAAAGCGACTGAAAGTTTTAAGGTCGCAATAGTCTACCATCCGCCCCCGCCTCCGCCGCCGCCTCCACCGCCGGAGAAACCGCCGCCTCCGCCATCGAAAGCGGAAGTCGACCCGGGGACGGCACCCGATGATGCCATGGCCGTACCGAGCCCTGAAGCAAGACCGGCGGCGAAATGCCCGCTCCCGACGGTGTGCCAGGGCGTGGAGCCGCTGTACCATTCAGGACGGTAATTCGAGGCCACCAGGACCTCCTCGAATCGTGCCGCCCATTCCCGTTCCACGCCTAAGGCGATAGCGTAAGGGAGCAGGCGTTCGAACTGCTCGGGCGTATCCTCCGGCATTTCCACCGAGGCCAGTTTCCGTATCCTGTGTTTTTCGGCCGTTTTGAGATACATCTTGAATCCCTCGAGCTTGTCGAGGAGATCTCGCCCCCTGGGTGTGTAATTTTTCATGAGCTTCAGGAAGAGGACGTTTACGAAAAAGGCCACTACGAGGAACACGGCGAAATCTCCTGACGTGGTCGCCGCCAGGCCCCAGACTCCGAAGAAAAGGCCTGCAACGAAAAAGAGCGAAAAAACGCTCATGAAACCCCCCCGAAGGAAAGGACGGAGCTTTTTTCTGGTGATTCCCTCGTGAAAGGAGGTGAGGGTGGCCAACACGAGACCGGAGGTTACAAAAGACCAAATGGACATCCATACCAGCATGAGCCCGAAAAGGGCGATCGACCCATGAACGAAGGAGATGAGCCCCCCGGCGATGAGCATGGCGACCAGAGTTCCCGTCGTCCCGAGAATCACCCACCAGCGGTTTTTCAGGAAGAACCGCGAGGCATTATCCTTGAGCCAGTCGCTCAGATTGTTCCTGGCCTCGATGAGAACCCCGGCGTTGGCTTTCGAAATGGAGAGAACCGGCCTTCCATCGAAAAGTGTGTCGAGAAAAAGGTTTTCCTCGGTGGAAAGGTCTTCGGCGGGTTCTTTTTTCGTACGGTGCAGGTCATAGGTGTCCCGTTTTTTTGAAAAGAAACCGCCCCCGGGATGTTTCTCGCTGATGGTGAGATAGCCCTTTACAGCAAGGCCAACCATGGTGGACGTGACGGCATCGTCCCTGAATTTCTGCTGAGTCATGAAGGAAGCCAGAGCCGGCGAAACGCCATCGGGAGGGTAAAAAAGCGGAATGATTCTTCCGCCGCGAAGGTCTTTCCCGTACCTGGACCATACGATGAGGTAATAGGCGATAAGGAGGGCGACGAAAAGGGGAGGCAGGATCCTGCCGATGGTCCATGCGAGTCGATAATGACTTTCGCCTGCTTCAAAACCGATTACCGACGGCTCGACATATCCCTTGGGAAAAGCGACGGCCACAGTCAATCCAGAGCCTGGAGGCAATGGCGCAGTCGTCTTGAACGTGGCGACGTTCCCCGAAGACTCTCCTGTTGCATCGCTTCCCCGGGCGCCCTTGGGCCCTGTGAAAGAGACGGTTTTATCGATGGGCGTCCCTTCAGGCAGAGCGATTCGGGCCGATGCATGTTCTATGGGAAAGTCCCATTCATTCCCGGTGACGTTCCAGTAGACCTCGTCGTGGTCGTCAAAAAAACCGACCTGTTCCGTTTGGTAGATCAGCGTATAGGTCCGTTCGCCCTTTTCAACCATGCGCGAGGGGTCACCGATCCTGAGGCGGATGTACCCGCCCTCACGGCTCGTGGAATGTTTCACCGGTGACCCGTCCAGAAGCACCTCCTGCACGTCGAATTTCACCCGGTGAAGCTTTCCTGCATCGTCCCTGTAGTCTGTGGGGAAGTTCCTGAAGATCCCGCGCCGGATTTCCCGGTGTTCCACCCGGACGGTGATGTCCTCCCTGACGGTCATCAGTCCCTGGGGGGAAACCACGACGGTGCTCGAAAAGTCGAGGATCTTCTCCTCACTGTACCCGGGTACGGCAAAAAGAAGGACAATGGCGGCAAAAAGCAGGAAACCGCGGAAAACCCGTGACATGGCTGATCTCCGGATAGGTCTAGAACTCGACCCTGGGCAGGGCGCGATCCTGTTCGTCGGCCTCGAAATATTCCCTTGGCCCGAAGCCGAAGGCTCCTGCAAGCAGAGAGTTGGGGAACACCTGTATGGTCGTGTTGTAGTCCCTTACGCTCCCGTTGTAATAGCGCCGGGCCATCTGGATCTCGTTTTCCAGCTGGGACAGGGTGTTCTGGAGGTTCAGGAAATTTTCGTTGGCCTTGAGCTCGGGGTAATTTTCCGCCACCGCAAAAAGCGACCGTAGGGTTAGGGTCAGCGCGTTTTCCGCCTGCGCCCTTTCCTGGACGTTTTCGGCCTGCATCGCAGCGGTACGGGCATCGGTGACCTGGGTGAGCACTTCCTTTTCATGGGCGGCATATCCTTTGACGGTCTCGACGAGGTTTCCCACCAGGTCGCTCCGCCGTTTCAGCTGGACATCGATTCCGCTCCATCCTTCGTCGACGAGGTTCCGCATGCGGATAATCCTGTTGTAGACGGCGACGGTGAAAAGTGCCACTGCCAGTGCCAAGGCGGAAATTGTCACGAATGCAATCACTTCCTGCACCTCCTTGAAAGGCTTCTTTATTCAGCAAACTGCATTCTTGAACTATACATCCTGCAGGCTTTCACCGGAACCCCTCAAAGCTGTTCCGTCAATTGCGGGATGAAGTTGCGTCCAACGTATCGGCCAAAAGAAAGCTGTCTCCTTTTTGAAACATCAGGATACACGTTTGAAGTCACGGCAGATCTGCTTGCCTATTATATAAAAAGGCGGCACCGCTCCTTGGTGCCGCCTTTTCCCCGCTACAGGTCTCGTTGATTTTTCATCAAACGTCCAGGTTTCTGACCTCTCGTGCGTGGTTTTCGATGAATTCCCTTCGAGGTTCCACCTTTTCGCCCATGAGGATGCTGAAATACTCGTCCGCCGCCACGGCGTCGTCGAGCTCGACGCGCTTGCATGTACGGGTTGCCGGGTCCATGGTAGTCTCCCACAGCTGGGAGGGGTTCATCTCGCCGAGGCCCTTGTACCGCTGTATGGAAAGCTTGCGGTTGCCGTACTTTTCCCTGATGGCCTTGAGTTCTTTTTCGGTATAGCAGTAATGGACTTCCTTCCCGGCCTGTGTCCGGTAAAGCGGAGGCTGGGCGATGTAAAGATGGCCCTTTTCGATAAGGTCGCGCATGAACCGGTAGAACAGAGTCAAAAGCAACGTCCGGATATGCGCACCGTCCACGTCGGCGTCGGTCATGAGGAAGACCCGGTTGTAACGAAGCTTGCTTACATCGAAATCTTCGCCGATTCCGGCCCCGAGTGCCTGTATTATGGTGCGGATCTCCTGGTTGTCCAGGGCCTTGTCAATTCGAGCCTTTTCTACGTTGAGTATCTTTCCCCGCAAGGGGAGTATGGCCTGGAAATGCCTGTCCCGTCCCTGTTTGGCGGAACCCCCGGCCGAATCACCCTCCACTATGTAGATCTCCGATTCCGAAGGGTCCTTGCTCGAGCAGTCCGCGAGCTTTCCGGGAAGTTCGAGGCCGGCCATGGCCGTTTTCCTCCGGACCAGTTCGCGCGCTTTCTTGGCGGCGTCCCTCGCCAATCGTGCGCGCAAGGCTTTTTCTACTACCGGCTTCAGTATATCCGGCCTTTCGTCCAGTTCAGCCATGAGACCATCGTAGAAGATGGAGTCGACGATCCCTTTTATCTCGTTGTTTCCGAGCTTGGTCTTCGTCTGGCCCTCGAACTGGGGTTCCGGCAGCTTTACCGAGATGACGGCCGTGAGACCTTCCTTGAGGTCTTCTCCGCTAAGGTTGGGATCCTTGTCTCGAAGAATCTTGTTTCTGCGTGCCGTTTCGTTGATGGCCCTGGTAAGAGCCGTACGGAAACCAAAGACGTGGGTACCCCCTTCTATGGTGTGGATGAGGTTGGCGAAAGGGAAGATCCTTTCCAGGTAACTGTCGTTGTACTGGAGGCCTATTTCGACGGTTACCCCCTCACGCTCTCCCTTGATAAGCACCGGTGGGGAGAAGAGATTTGTCTTTCCGCGGTTGAGGTATTCTACGAAGGACGCGATGCCGCCGTCGTAACGAAAGGTCTGTTCCTTGCCGCTGACGCGGTCTTTGAGGGTTATGGTAAGCCCCGGGTTGAGAAAGGCCATTTCCCTGAAGCGGCCGCTTAGAATGTCCCAGGAAAAACTGATTTCCTCGAATATCTCTGCGTCGGGCATGAATTCGACGCGGGTTCCCCTTTTTTCGGTGTGTTCTCCGCAGCAGAGCTCGGAAACGGGGATTCCGCGCCTGTAGCTCTGGCGCCACTCCTGGCCGTCGCGCCAGACGGTGAGGTTGAGCCATTCCGAGAGAGCGTTCACGACAGAGACGCCTACGCCGTGAAGACCTCCGCTCACCTGGTAGGATTTTTTATCGAACTTGCCTCCGGCATGCAGCTTGGTCAAGACGACCTCGGCGGCAGGGCGGCCGGTCTGGGGATGGATGTCCACCGGGATGCCCCGGCCGTCGTCTTCCACGGAGACATGAGAGTCTTCGTGAATGGTGATTTCTATCGTAGAGCACCATCCGGCCATGGCCTCGTCTATGGCGTTGTCCACTACCTCGTACACGAGGTGGTGCAGCCCGCGCGAGCCCGTGTCGCCTATGTACATGCCGGGTCTGCGCCGAACTGCCTCAAGTCCTTCGAGTATCTGGATGTCTTTTGCGGTGTATTGTTTTGAAGGTGATGTCATTGCTGCAATCCTCCCCGGCGAAGGCGTCCGGCTTCCGCCTTGCCTTTTTCCATAAAGCGTCTGGATCTTTTGCAGATGGTCATGGGCGTGAAACCCGTGGCCATGACCGAGCCGTCACGCATGATAACAGCCGTTTCGTGACCTTCCCTGACCAGGGCGAGAACACGGTCTATGTGAACGGCTCCTTTTCCTTCCAGTAGTAAAAACACAGAGGAAACCCTCCTGAAAGTGATTATGCAACCCTGTTATTTTATCACATACACACCAATGGTGAGGCCGAAGGGAAACCTTCCCGGGGAAAGTCTTATCCCGATACGGGGCACTTCTTTTTCCAGGGACAGGTTCCGCAATTTTCGCGTGCCGGTTCGAATGGCCCCTGGGCCGCTTTTTTTGCGGTAAGCTTTATCTTTTCAAGGGTATCTTCCGGGTCGAAGGCTGCAGGCGAGAGAGTGTGCAGCTTGCCCTCCGGCAGATGGTATAGCGCAAGCCCCGAAGGTCTGCTTCCCAGAGCCACCGTAGCCGCCGCCGCGTAAAATAGTAGCTGATTCTCGTAGAGAATGTCCGGGGCTTTACCCGAGGTGGTCACCTTGTAATCCAGAAGATGATAGCCCTTTTCGTCCCGGTACAGGGCGTCGATGGAGCCGATGGCGAAGGGGCCGTCCTTGACGCGGACCCTGAATGGTACCTCACGCTGCAGGGAAGGGGAGTCTCTCATGACCCTTGCGGTTTTTCCTGCGGCGAAGCCTTCGAGCCATCGCCGTACCCCCGCTGTTATGGCCGAGTCCCGCGCTACAGGACGCAGGTTCGGCGGCAGGATGTTTATTATTCTTTTGATTTTTCTCTCTTCGAGGGGAAGCCAGTTTATCAGCGTATCGGCGACCAGGTCCCATCTTGCCAACACCCAGTGGGCGAGACTTCCCGCTTCCACACCCCCGTGTCCGTCTTCCGTAGGGGATTCCCATTGAAGGTCCAGTCCCTGCCTGTAGCGCATACGGTAGGCGAAGGGACAGAAGCTGAAAAGGGCATAGGCGGTAGCGCTCAGTCGCTCAAGCGAGCAGGCTCTTTCTTCGGCGACAAAGATTTGTGTACCTGTCGCGGCTTTTTTCTTTCGGGGACCGCTTGCAAAAGCCTGCCCGGAACCGTTTTCGTGGGAGTCTGTCGAACTTGCGGGCTTCACTATCTCTGGTCGCTCACTGTCATGGGACAATACCGTTTCTAGCCAGGAATTTTTATCCGGGTTCAGTTCGCCGTCTTTTCTCTGGCAAACGCCGCATAAAACGAGCGAATCCCGTGCCCTCGTGCATGCCACGTAAAGAAGCCGTTCCTGTTCCTCCAGGTTTTCCGTTTCGTCAAGCGCCTGGTGGAGTCTCTTGCCCAGGGTCTTTTCGTTACCGTTCCAGGAATCGGGGACTTTGGACGTAACGGCACCAAGCCAGGAAGAAGGAAGGACGGACGCGCTTTTTCCCCCCCGAAGGGAAGAGTATTCCAGCCCCACGACGGCGACCAGGGGAAATTCCAGTCCCTTGGCCACGTGCACCGTCATGACCATTATCATGTCCTCCTGTTCACCCAGGACGTCGGCTTCTTCCGTCTGAATGCCCCGTGCCGTGACCTTCTCGAGATATTCGGCACACCCGGCGAGGCTGGAATCCACAAAGGTCTCGTATTCTCTGGCGATGTCCACGGCCCTGCGCAGGTTTCCCGCAACGCGCCGACGCTTCCAGAAAGGAAAGGAAAGCAACGTCTTTTCGTCCTCAAGAAAGGCCGCGATTGCACGGGATGGGCCCGAAACGCGGGCCTCACGGCGTCTTTGCAGGAAACGACCCGCAGTATCGGGATGCAACCTGGCAAGTCGCTCTATGAGCTTTTCACCGCCGTTTCGCCCGGTTTCAGGTGTAAGCAGCGTCGCAGCCTCGGTCAAGGAAAGACCGCTCAAGGGGCTTTCGAGAAAGGACGCCAGGGCAAGTTCGTTTTCCGGGTTGGCCATGGCTCCCAGGGCCGCCGCCACGTCCCTGACCTCTCCACGGCTGAAATAATTTCTGTTGCCCTCGAAATACACCGGAAAGCCCCAGTTTTCTATGAGCACCTCTTCGAGAGCTTCGTACTGCGTCCGCGAGGGAACAAGTATGGCAATGTCCCTGTATCTCAGGGGGCGCAGGGTGCCTTCACCCTGGTCCCAGACGGTTTTGCCCTGGCTCAGGGACTCGTCGATAAACCTTGCCAGTGCTTCAAAAGAGGCACGGCGCAGTTGATCCACCGGTGTCCTGTTCCGTTTTTCTCCGGAGTTTCCATCATTCTCACCCGGCGCGGCCACCAGACAGGTTACCGCCGGCATCGTCCCCTTTTGGCGCTCTTTCCACCAAAGGTGGTGGTCCGGAGCTTTAAGGGGTGCGTAAGAACTTTGGATACCCTCTATTATTCCGTCGTCCCAGACGGAGGAAAAAAGTCCGTTGAGGCGGGTCATAAGTTTGCCGCGGCTCCGGAAAGATATGTCGAGGTTTATGTCCTCGCCGTCTTCCCTGGTTTGTGAATCCCAAAGGACCTCACAGAAGATCCGGGGTTGGGCGTGACGGAACCGGTAGATGGACTGTTTAAGATCTCCCACCAGAAACAGCGGGCATCCTGCTGACTTCGATATGGTCTGGATCATTTTGTACTGGAGGCCGTTTGTATCCTGGAATTCGTCGACCAGCACGTGACGGAAGCGTTCACGGTAACGGGGGGAGGACTTTATGGCCAGCAGTGCGTAGCTTATCAGGTCGTCGAAGGTCAAAATACCCCTGCCGCGGTTCCAGGCATCGCGGAATTCCCAGCAAAGGGCGCAGCTTTCCAGAAGAATCCCTCGTACCTTTGCCTCTTCGGAAGGGAGTCCCTCGAGTATGAAATTTGCTACATCGGGCCATATGATCCTGTTGTCCCTGTACTCCTTGCAGGATTCTCCCGTCCGCTCAAGGAGCAGGGCATCGGCGGCCTTTTTTGACTTGCTTCCGGTCAGGTTGGACAAGGGGCCCTTTTCTCCGAAAAGGTCGGCCAC
>NPIF01002085.1_pt1 | contig 28771 bp, 19 predicted proteins | sample 8637461 | NCBI WGS metagenome assembly NPIF01 (sample SAMN07420641, study PRJNA396082) | bioreactor metagenome | isolation source: sample BR12 brine-fed electro-methanogenic bioreactor BR | place: Japan: Kochi | collected 2016-12-09
AGGTCCTCGCCGGGTTCACGCCGGCCGACTACGGGGGCGACGTCTATCACGACGCGACGATCGGCCTCGCCCTGCTCTCTCGCTTCAACTTCATCTACGACTACCCCGGCCTTCGCGTCTTCCTCGAGCCGAATCACACTTTCGACGACCCCTTCCCCTACGAGATGTCGGGCATGCGCATCGCGCGGGACCGCGAGAAGCGCTTCTTCGTGCTCGAGCTCGTGCCCGGGGGACCCGCAGCGGAAGCCGGCCTACGCCTCGAGGACCGCCTCCTCTCGATCAATGGCCGCCCCGGGTCGGACTACGACTTCGACACGCTGCGTCCGATGATGAAGCGTGAAGGCGAGCGCCTGGAGCTCGAGGTCCTGCGCGGAGAGGAGACGCTCCACATCAGCCTGACGCTGCGCCCGTACCTGTAGGGCGCGCCAAGCAGGACCGTCACCAAGGAGCCCGTTGACGCCACCCCGCTTACTCGATAACACTTCCGGCTAACTCAGAGTCGTGTCTCGGGAGGACGGAAGATGTCGAAGACGTTGGTGTGCCTGGGGTTCGTTGCGCTGTGCCTGCTCCTCGCGAGCTGCGGAGAGGCCCCACCCGAGGATACCGGGTCGACCGACCCGGGTCTCTACGAAGGACTCGGCGACCACCATTACGAGGTCACGACCTCTTCCGAGCTCGCCCAGCGCTTCTTCGACCAGGGACTCATCTGGGCCTTCGCCTTCAACCACGACGAGGCGATCCGCGCTTTCACCCGCGCCACGGAGCTCGACCCGGAGTGCGCGATGGCCTGGTGGGGCATCGCGCTCTGCCATGGACCCCACATCAACAACCCTGCCCTGCCGCCCGAGCGCGCAAGCGCGGCATGGGACGCGCTGCAGCGAGCACAGGCCGTGGCCGCGGGCGCCAGCCCCGTGGAGAGGGCGCTGATCGAAGCGCTCTCCGCGCGATACGCCAACCCCGCTCCGGCCGAGCGCAGCGGCCTCGACCAGGCCTACGCCGATGCGATGGCGGGGGTCTGGGAGCGATTCCCAGACGACGCCGTCGTCGGCACGCTTTACGCGGAGGCGCTGATGGACCTGCGCCCCTGGGACCTGTGGACGCAGGAGAAGACGCCCCAACCCGGCACCCTCGAGATCATCGCGCTGCTCGACCGCGTCCTCGAACTCGACCCGAGAAACCCCGGCGCCCACCACCTCCTGATCCACGCCGTCGAGCCCTCGCCCGAGCCCGCACTCGCGGATGCCTCCGCCGAAGCGCTGCGGGATCTCGTCCCCGCGTCGGGTCACCTCGTCCACATGCCTTCCCACATCGACGTGCTCGTCGGGCGTTGGGCCGCCGCCTCCGAGCAGAACGAACGCGCGATCGAGATCGACCGCGCGTACCGCGAGCAGTCCCCCGACCAGGGTTTCTACAACCTCTACATGGCGCACAACGNNCAACCACCACATGCTCTCGTTCGCGTCGATGATGGAGGGCCGCAGCGAGGTCGCCATCGCCTCGGCGCGTTCCGTGCTCGAGAGCGTGCCGGCCGAGTACCTCGAGAAAGAGCCCGCGCTGATGGACCCGTACATGGGCGCGCTCTACGACGCGCTCAAGCGCTTCGGCCGCTGGGACGCGCTCCTCGCGGAGCCGGCTCCCCCGAAACACTTGCCGATCACGACGACGATGTGGCGTTTCAACCGCGCGATCGCCCACGCGGCAAAGGGAGATGTCGAAGCCGCCGAAACGGAGAAAGCGCTCTTCGAAGAGGCCGCGTCGCGCGTTCCCGAAGACGCCTTGATGGCGATCAACCCCGCCTCGCACATCCTCGGTATCGCCCGCCACTTCCTCGACGGGGAGATCGCGTTCCGCAAAGGCGAGATCGATGCCGCGGTCGCCGCGCTTCACCGCGCGATCGAGATCGAAGACCAGCTCGCCTACATGGAGCCCCCGGAGTGGATGCAGCCCGTGCGTCACACCCTCGGCGCCGTGCTGCTCAGCGCGGGGCGGGCTGTGGAAGCAGAGAGCGCGTATCGCGAGGATCTCGCGCGCTGGCCCGACAACGGCTGGTCGCTCTACGGACTGAAGCGAGCGCTCGAGCTCCAGGGCCGCGCGGCGGAGGCGGAGGGCGTCGGCGCGCGCTTCGACGAGACCTGGGCGCGCGCCGACGCGAAGATCGGCTCGAGTTGCCTTTGTGTTCCGAAGACTTGAAGCGGCCGGACTAGCGCTCCGACTCGTTCGTGATCTGGTGACTGCGGGTACGGAGCTGCGAGGTGCCGACCTCGACCGTCAGCGTGTAGCCGTAGTTCCCGCGCGTCGTGGTGCTGTTGTTGTCACCCACCGAGAGCGATGAAGAAGGCTGGGACGGGTTCGACCACGAGAACGGGTTCGGCGAGGGGTTCCCCTCGACCTCGAAGGACACGATCTTGACGCCGCTGTCGCTGGACTGGAAGTCGATCGTCTGACTCCCAGGAGCCACCGGGATCGGATCGGGCGAGATGCTGAACTGGCTGTTGCTGTAGTTGACCGTAACCGTGGGCATCGAGATCTCCTTGACCGCTTCCACCGGGGAAGCCGACCGCTTGGGGCGCGTGAGCACCCGACAACTTGTTTCCGGAGATGGGGCTCCGATACGACACCACTCGCGTCGCGCGGCGGACAATGCGCCGCGACGAGTGACAGCAAGCACCTGCAGCGCCGAAGCGCGGCGACCGGGAGACGTGCTCGGCCGCCGCACCGATCATGCCCCGAACTTACCGCCAATGGCAAGCGGGTTAGCCCCGTCAGAGCTCGACCGCGACAAAGCCCTAGTTCGACTCGTTGATGATCTGGTGACTTCCGCTTCTCGCGGTCCCACTCGAAGACAGCACGGAGAGCTCGAGCTCGTAGGTCAGTTCGCTTGCCCCGTCGTTCTCGTCGACGAGTGCCGCGACCTTCCCGTCGTCCGATAGATCACTGAGCGTGAAGGGGTTCTTCTCAGGCTTGTCCTTTGGCTCGCACCCGGTCATTCTCCAGCTCTCGGCATCGAGGCGGAAGATGATGAGGTGTTTCCCCGGCTCGACACGCATTGGCCCCGGGGGCACGAACTCCAGCACGTCGTTCACGATTCTCACGATGCAGCTGGGCATGTTGGGCTCCTTTCAGCTTGGGGCGCTGCCAGACCGTGCCACCGCAGCGCGGAGCACGACCCGAACACCCAACCAGTCAGAGATCGATCAGAGACCGCGGCTTCGACAAAACGCTTCGAAGCTCGGGTCTCGGTAGCCAGCTTCGCGAAGAGAGTCGACGATGGGACGGGCGCGATCGTCCCGTCCGAGATGGAGGAGAGCGCGGGCGAGCGCATCGAGCACGGTGCGATCGCCCCCGCTCGATGCGGGGTCGAGCAGTGTGACCGCCCTCTCCCACGCGCGGCGTGCATCCGTGCCGGCCCCGAGTCTGTCCCACACCTCGCCCGAGACGACGAGGCATTCCCCCCCGAAGCGGATGGTCTTGCGATCGTCCGGGCCCTGAGCCAGAAACTCGTCGATCGTCACCATCGCCAGGGTGATGCCGTGCTGCGCGCGGGCGGCGTCGCCGGCCGCGAGACGCGCGCGCGCCGTATCGCACTGGCTCCGCGCGAGCGCGAGCCGCCACTTGTGACTGTTCGCGTCGAGAGCGACGAGATCGCTCATCAGGAGGGTGTCGCGCTCGAGCGCGGCCAAGGCACCGCGGGCGTCCCCACGTGCGAGCCGCACCATGCCGACGCGCCGGAGGTTGACCGCGAGGTTGTAGCGCCAGCCCGTGTTCGCCGGGTCGATGTCGACGAGACGTTGCAGCGTCTCGACAGCGGCATCGAATCGGCGCCCGGCCCGCTCGAGATCTCCCCGGTACTGATGCACCCCACCGACGAGGTTGTTGCTCACCGCGAAGTAGTTGNNTCCGTGTTCGCCGGGTCCGTCTGGACGAGAGCTCCCTTGATGGCGAGGTCCGAGTTCAGGTACTCGAGCGCCTCGTCCAACTCCCCCTTCTGCTGCAGGACCCGCCCGATGCTGTTGTAGGTGTGGGCGAGGTCGAGCTGCCTCGCCGGGTCGTCGGGCGCCGCGTCGACCCGCCGCTGCTTCACTTCGAGCACACGCCGGAACTGCTCGAGCGCTCCGTCGAGATCTCCGCGGCGCTGCTTGACGAAGCCGATGTTGTTGTGGGCGTAGGCGACCTCGAGCAGCCAGCCCTCGTGATCGGGATGGGCCGCGAGCAGGTGCTCCAGAATCTCGACGCCAAGCTCGAAGTGGCCGAGCGCAACCTCGAGCTCACCGAGCTCCCAGTGCAGGAACCCGAGCGCGGAGTGTGAATGTACGAGCCCCTCCTGCCCCGCCGCCGACTCGGGATCCTCGTCGACCACACGCTTGGCAAGCGCGAGGGATTCCTCGAACGCGGCGCGGGCCTCATCCACCCGGCCCTGAGCGAGCCGGACATCGCCGATCTGCCGATGCGCCTCCGCGCGCCGAAGCAGGTCGGAAGCGGTGAGTTCCTCTTCGGGGAGCTGCTCGAAGTACTCGAGGATCTTGGTCGCCGCGTCGTCGAGGATGTCGAGGCGCCCGACCTCCCCGAGCTTGGCGTGCAGGTCGCCAAGCATGAAGTTGACCAGCTCCTCTGCCTGTCCACGGGCCTTGAGAGCGGCCGCGCGCTCGCTTCGCACGTCCCAGGTGTACTTGAAACCGGCCAGCGCCAGGGCGAGCGCTACCGCGACGAGAGCGAGACGCCGCAGCCGCCTTCGCGGCTTCGTCCGCACCCACTCCAGCCGCTCGACGACTTCCACCGCGGTCGGTCGCGCCGAAGGCGCCGCCGACTTCAGGCGCTCGATCAACGCAGCAAGGTCCGCATCGACGCCCCGCGCGGGCTCGGTGTCGGCGGCGCGCACGCGCTCCATCAGCTCGTCGAACTCCAACCCTTCCGGGTAGGGGCGGTTCTCCGCGAAGAGGACCTGGAGCATCAGACCGTAGGCGTAGAGATCGGAGGCCGTCGTGAGGTTCTCACCACGCGCCTGCTCCGGGCTCATGTACCGCGGCGTCCCGACGATGGCCCCTTTTCGAGTCAACGTTGTCTCGGCGGCGGTGTCCTCGGTGTACGGCGGGGGTGCGAAGAACAGGATCGTGGTCTGGTCGTTCAAGAAGGCCTCGGTCGCCTCGTCGCCCGCGAGGGAGGCCGACTCCGGCGGCTCCGGATCCCCTTCGGCCCTCTCCTCGGTCCCGGTGAAGGTGCGCGCGATGCCGAAGTCGAGCACCTTCACACCGCCCTTGTCCGTCAGCATCACGTTCTCGGGCTTGAGGTCGCGATGGACGATCCCCTCCGCGTGCGCGGCGACGAGCGCTTGGGCCACTTCCGTCGCGATGTGAAGGCGGCGCCCCGCGTCGAGCCCCTCGTCCCGCGCCTCCTTGAGCGTCCTGCCCTTGAGCAGCTCGAGAACGATGAAATCCGCTTCCTCACCCTGGATGTACTCGTGGACGCGGCAGATGTTGGGGTGATCGAGCTGGGAGAGAGCGCGCGCCTCGCGCAGGAACTGCATCCGGCTCCACTCGGACAGACGCAGGTCCTGACGGATCGACTTCAGCGCCACCTGCCGTTGCAGGAGCGCGTCGTCGGCGATGAAGACCTCCCCCATCGCACCACCGCCGATGCGGCTGATGATCTCGTAGTGCGAGATGGTCCTGCGATCCATCTCCGCCCCCCAGCCAAGGACGGGCTCCCGATGAGCGCCGGTCGACGTGAACCAGGAGCATGCTTCACGACGAACCCGGAATGCAACCGCGTAAAGTCTTTTACCGAGTTAACGAGACTGGTAGGGATCGTCGTCGAGGACAGTCCCAGCCCCTCTACGAAGACTCCGGCTCGTAGCGATAGCCAACTCCATGCACCGTCCGAATGACACGCGGCTCCTTCGAGTCGCGCTCGATACGCCGCCTCAGAACCGAGATCTGCTGATCGAGGGAGCGACTCGAAGGGAGGTAGCCCTGCCCCCAGCACTCGCGGAAGAGAGTCTCTCGATCGACGACCCGCCCTCTGTGAGCGTGGAGCAGTTGCAGGATCCGCACCTCCCGGAGGCTCAGCTCGATCACCTCCTCGTCTCGGCGGGCACGCAGTTCGGCAGGAGAGATCTCGAGCTCCCCCATTCGAAACGGAGTGTCGTCGAGACCTCGCACCCGCCGGGCCGCGACGCTGCGGCGCATGACCGCTCGAATCCGCGCCACCACCTCGTGCACTCCGAAGGGTTTCGAGATGTAGTCGTCGGCGCCGAGCTCGAGCCCCACGACCTTGTCGATCTCCTCGCCCTTCGCGCTGATGAAGATGACCGGCGTCGTGTCCCCGGCTGCCCGCATGCGCCGGCAGACCTCGAAGCCATCGACACCGGGCATCATGACGTCGAGGCAAACAATATCCGGACATTGGCGTTCGATCTGCTCGAGAGCCGCCTCACCGTCCCCGGCCTCGCACGTCTCGAAGCCCTCTTTCTCGAAGATCTCGAGGAGTCCCCGTCTCGTGTGGCGATCGTCCTCGACGACGAGCACCTTCATCCCTCGCTCCCTTCCTCGCTCGGCAGTGTCAGCTCGAAGCGCGCGCCCTGCTCGCTGTCCACAAGGCGCAGCTCTCCGCCCTGACGCCGAGCGAGATCGCGCGCGAGACTGAGCCCTATCCCAGTCCCAGACGCCCCTTCCCGGATGCTGTCGCTCAGCCTCGTGAAGGGCAGGAACACGACCTCACGCTTCGCTTTCGGGATTCCCGGTCCACGATCTGCAACGACGAGCGAAACCGTCTCCCCCTTCTCTTTCCAGCGAAGCTCCAGCACACCGCCATCCGCCGCGTACTTCTCCACGTTGCTCAGCAGATTGCCGAGGATCTGTTCGAACGCGTCGCGGTCGAAGAAGGCGTGCTGCTCACGGTCACCCTCCAAGCACACCCGGATCCCTAGCTCGTCGAAGAGCGGAGCGAACTGGTCGAGCACGCGCTCGACGCTCTCGGAGAGTCGGTGCCGGCGCCGCTCGAGACGGTGGGCCTTGCGTTGACCGCGAGCGAAACAGAGGACGTTCTCGATCAGGCGACTGAGCCGCTGCGCCTCCGAAGCGATCACGCGCAAGTGATCCTTGGCACGGCCCGATGGCTCCTCCTCGCTCATCAGCTCGGCGTACATACGGATGTTCGTCAGCGGCGATCGAAGCTCGTGGGAGACCTGGCTGACGAACGCGACCTTTTGACTCGCGTCTCGCTGCTCACGAAGCGATTCCCTGTACAAGTAGACCGACAAGCCCGTGAGGGCGGCACCGACGACGAGAAGGCCAGCAACGAGCAGGAAGATCGAATCGCCACTACCGCGCAGACTCCGGTGCCGGTATGCGAGTCGCCATCCCGAGAGCGGCGCGCCGAGGGCCCGCTCCTGATGGAGACCCGCATCGTCGGCGCCGAGCTCCGCGCCCCACCGATGGAGCACCCTCCCCCGCGAGTCGTGAAGGAGCAGCTCGCCATCCCGCCACGGCTCGGCCAGCACCTCCGTCACGATGTCGGCGATCAATCGCTCGCGGCTGATCTCGAGCGCGGCAATCCTCCGGTCTCCGTCGCGCACCCAGAAGAGTAGATGTAGGCCGGTTTCCCAGTACCAGGAGTACCAACCGAAACTCCCGTCGACATCGGTCGAAGCGCTTTGCGCGACGCTCTGCTGTACGAAGCCGTAGCTTCTGTCGCCGAGCGAAGAACCCTTCGCTTCGAGCTCCGCCGGCTCCGCGTGCCAGAGCTCGCGTTGGAGCAGAATCCGCCGCACCCGCAGGAGCAACGCCGCCTCGCCGCTGCTAAGGCCCTGGCGGCGAGAGGGAAACTCCAGCGCGCCGTCCTCGCGTTGCACGAAGACGGCATCGACGTCCGGACTGGAGCGCATGAGAGCCCGGAGCCGGGCGCCATCGAGCGATGCGGGGTCCACCTCCCCCAACAAGTGACGGGCACGCCGGTCGAGTAACCCAGCGATCTGGGACTCGACATGCTCCGTGCGCAACGACCCTAGCCCACCGATACGTTCGCGAGCGAGAGCGCGCCGTGCGCTCTCGCCCCGAACTCCCAGCCAGGTCAGAAGCCCGAGCGGGAGCAGCACGAGCAAGAGTAGTGCTGCGACCTGTCTTCTTCGCAAGCTCTCTCCTACCGGCGCTGCTGACTGCTCGCCTTCGATTGCTGCTCTCTCATCTTCTTGCGCTGGGACGTCCAGTTCCCTTCGTCGAGACCCTCGGAGTCGGCCTGCTGCACGAAGGACAGTTCTTCGAGAAGTTCGGAATCGAGCAGGACTGCGTTCGATGCTAGATACGCCATGTTGCTCAACAACGTGCCGCGGGCCTCGGCGACGCGACCTGCGTCGCGCAAGGAGACGGCGAGGCGATTCTGCTCGGTTGCGATCTGTTCGACCACCGAGATCATCACATCCCTATTCGTACTTCCCGCCACCTTGCCCACGTCTCCGCTGAGCCCCACTCTGGCGGATGCCCGTGCGCTCTCCCGAACAGCAACTCCCGCGATCATGTTCGTGTACTCCACCGTCGTGGAAGCGACATCCTGACGCGCGACCTGGCCAGGCGTGATCTCGACCTCAACGATAGCGTACTTCGTTTGCCCCTCACCGAGATGATGGAGACGAAGGTGCACCGCGTCGCCAGAGACCTCTGCCTGGCGCCCGATCACACGCAACGGCCGCGCCCCCTCGCGAAAGCGAATCGCCACTTCGACATGGCTGGCCACGGTGCTGAGAGCGTCTCCAAACTCCCGGTCGAAAACCCGAGCGAGATCGCGCGAGTGCTCCACGAAGGCGTGGTTTCCGTCGCCGGCTGACGCGAGCTGGGCCATCAGGTCTTCGTTGTACCCGAGTCCCAGTCCGATCGTACTCACCGCGATCCCCTCCTTCGCGAAAGAACGTCCGAGTGACGCAAGCTCAGCGGGAGTGTCGGGCCCGACATTCGCCTGCCCGTCGGAGAGCAGAACGATGCGCCGGACGTGGTTCTCGGACCTAAACTTCCTCAGCTCGGAGGCGCCCCGGCTCACGCCAGCAAACAGCGCTGTGTTCCCGTCGCTGCGAATACGATCGATCGCTCTTTGGGCTAGCGAGGGGTCCGAGAGGCGTGTCGAAGGAAGGAGGACCTCGGCGTCGCTCGCGTACGCGACGATCGCGACGATGTCGTCGTGGCGCAGCCGTTCGACCGCCAACGAAGCGGCGCGCTTTGCCTGAGCGAGCTTTTCTCCACTCATCGAGCTCGAGCGGTCGATCACGATGGCAATGCTCACCGGGGCGCGAGCTCGCTCTTCGACCTCTGCCCCCGTCAGCGAGACCTTGAGGTACGCCTTGCTGGGAGCCCCCGCCACCACCAGTCTCTGTGATAGCTCCGTCTGCAGAGCGAGGGCCTTCGAGCCCGCGTTCTCGCCCATGACGAAACTCCACCAGCCGCAGGACACCGCCAGCAGAATCAGCACCCCAACCGAAACCGTCAGCCGCTTGATCATCGCGCACTCCTTTCACAAGGATGATGCCGCGAAGCGCAAAGGCGCGCGTCAGCACGAGCGCAGGAGTTTGTGAGGACTTTGTCAGGAGGGCTCCGGAGCGAGCGCGAGACGCACTCGTCGCGGGCAGGAGCACTATCGAGACCCGGTCCGCTGGCCTCGGAATCCAAGATCACGCGGACTGACCGGGTTGGCCTCCTGCGTCACGGAACATCCCCCGCTCCCCACCATTTCGCGGTTGCATCGCCGGCGTCGTCCCTGTAACTTTGCATTGCAAAGTTTGATCCAGACGGGGGGAGATCCGTTGAAGAGTCGCTCGAGCGTTGTCCTCGTCTCTGTGAACCTCGGCCTTGGGCTGTCCTTCCTCTTCGGCGTGTTCAGCGCCTGGAGCTGGGCCTCGGACTGGGTCGACGCGGCCCACGTGGTGATCGCGATGGGTGGCTTGTTCGTCACGCTCGGGCTTCGGCTGCGCAAGCGCCGCCGCTTGACCTGGCCCGAGCGCGGCGCCCTCTTGCCGACCGCGCTCGCGTTCCTCTGCGGCCCTTACCTCTTCACCCTGACGACCTTCGGCTGCGGCCCGCTCTCTCTTCTGATGCACAACGTCGGCCGGGAGAGCGCCGAGACCGTCTCATCTCCGGATGGCCGCTTCGACGCGATCGTGAAGATGAAGGGAACGCCCGCGTTCAGTAGCAGCGTGAGCTATGTGGAGGTCTCCGTGCAGCCTCGCCTCCTTCCCGTTGTCGAGCGTCACATCAGGAGCTACGGCAGTGAGTGGGGGAAGGAGGATCTGCCCTTCGTCTCCTGGGCCTCTGGGAACACGCTGCTCATCGACGAGCTGGCTGAGTCGACCTCGCTCGGCGGCCCAGCCCTTGCGTGGCCCGGAGGGTTCCACGAGGCAAGACGCCTTTTCGATGCGATCGCCGAGACGAACAACGGCTTTGGCCGATTGCGTTCCGACCCAGTTCCCCCATCCACGCTCCCGCGCGGCTGCAAACGATGGGCCATCTGGGGACTCGAGCCGGGGACGCCCATCAGGCGGCTAGGGAGCCCTTCCAATCAGCCGCGCCTCCTCTCGACACCCTGGCTACGAGAGGGAAGGCCCACCGTACATCTCTGGCACTTCGATACCACCATCGCGCCCGAGGCGGAGGATGCGCGCTGCGGGAGCCGCTCCCACGCTCGACTCTCCGGCACCGCCCGGCTCATGAGTCGCACGCGCGACCACGATGCGACGATCGCTGGCTGGAAGATGGACATCGACGCCGCCGAGCTCGACGAGAAGATGGAACCGCTCTCCCCTCACCCCGCCCTCGAGAACGTCCTCGCAAGTTGGGGAGAACCCGACGAGCGCTCCACGGCCGAACTCCCGCTCCCCCGTAGGGGGCGCGGCTTCAGCGCGACGTCTCACGTCGCGGTCTGGCGCGACGAGCATTGCCATGTGCTCGCCCGGCACACCTGGCACGATCGGCCCGCAGGCTTCGGTGCGAAGCTGTCGGGACGCAGTTGGTACCGCGACACGACATTCGAGGTGCTGAACCTCCGCGCCCTGGACGCCGAGGCCGAAGAGTTCCTGGTTCTCCACCCGTGAACTCGTTGGCTTCACCACGGCGCTCGCGAAGCGCGCCTCCCGCCACAGGCAAAGCGCACCCCGCGTTCCCGATCAAGGTTCGGTCGCGTTCTCTCCATAGGCGCTGGCCAGCAAGCTGAGGTCCTCACCATCGATCAGCCCGTCGCGGTTGAGATCGATGTGCCGGTCGTAGCCGGGGTCCCCCAGCGCCTGGCCGAACGCGCGCGCCAGACGCGCGAGGTCGAAGCCGTCGACCCGGTAGGAGTGGTCGATGTCGCCGAGCCGTGCTCCCACCTCACACACGTCGCCCCAGCCGTCTTCGTCGAAATCGGCCTGATCCTCGTTGGCCTCGAGTGGGCAGTTGTCGCATGCGTTGGCCAAGCCATCGCCGTCGCTCTCGACTCCGCGCTCGTCGTCATCCACCTGGTCGTTGCAGTCGTTGTCGATCTCGTCGCACACCTCGTCGAGGTCGGGCGCCCGGCGATCGTCGGCGTCGTCGCAGTCGCCGCCCAGCAGGCCGAAGCCGTCGTCGTCACAGTCCGAGTCGATCGATGCGAAGAAGAGCGATCCCGGCCCAGCATCTCCTTGCCAGGCACCGACGAACGGATCGCCGATCAGAATCTCGGGCAAGGCTCCCCCTCCGAGGTCACCAAGGACACCCACGGCGAAGCCGAAGCGCGAGTTCTCGACGCTCCGCGGTGAGTCGATCCGCAGCAGCTTGTCGTCCGCACCGGGTGAATAGACGTAGACGATGCCGTTCGTCGGCGCACCAATCACGACCTCGTCGAGCCCGTCCCCGTCGAGGTCGGGCATCCGCGCAAGGCTCCGGCCCACCTGACCTCCGCCCGCCGAAACGCTGTAGTCACCACTGTAGCGATCGAGGATGACGCCCGCCTTGGGCGAGACGATCGCGACGTTGCCCCGCCCGTGACGGTCTTCTGAGCCGTGCTCCACGACGGCCGGCGCGGAGACGGCGAGCTCGTCGTATCCATCACCGTCGATGTCGTTCAGCCGTACCATCGCCCAACCGAAGCCCGCGTAGTGGTCGAAGCCGAGATCGGGGCGCCCGCCGTCGAAGACCTTCCCGAGCAGCGTGCCGCTCCCCCCCGAGTAGAAGTGAACGGAGCCGAACTCGTTGTCGTAGAGCGCGCCGGACGCGACGTCATCCGTCCCGTCCCCGTCGATGTCGTCGATCGCCGCGATCGAAGTCCCGAGCTGGTCCCGCGCCTGGCGATGCGGATCGCGATACTCCCCAAGGACGGCTCCGGAGGCCGACGAGATCAAGAACGCCGCTCCGCTCTCTCCCTGACCCGCGCCCCCGCTGCTCTTCGGCGCGCCGACGAGCAGGTCCTGAAGGCCATCCCCGTCGAAGTCTGGGTACAGAGCCACCGAGGTGCCGAACCCTCTCGCGCTCGCGTCGGTGTTGGTCAGGATCTTCTCGGTCCGACAGGTGCGCGCGTCGTACACCACCACGGCGCCCTCATCGGGTGCCCCTGGATCCCCGACCAGGATTTCCACCTGGTCATCACCATCGAGGTCCCCGGCTCCGACCATTGCGACCCCGAAACCTCTCGTAGACGATCCCTCGGGAGGTTGCAGCTCGCAGAACCGCTCCCGCGTCGCCCCGGAGTAGACGTACACCTGGCTCGTCGCTGTGTTCAGAGGATCGCTGACGCGCACGGCGTAGTCCGGGGACCCGTCCCCATCGATGTCGCCGAGGGCGGCTACCCGCTCGCCCTGCCCACGCTGCGGCCTCGCGATCGCTTCGTCGCGAATCTCGACGAGATCGTGACGTAGCGGGAGCGCGTCGACCACGCCATCGCAGTCATCGTCCACGTAGTTGCAGACGTCGTCCGCACCCGGATGACGAAGCGGGTCGCTGTCGTCGCAGTCGCAGGGGCCAGCATGGCCGTCCTCGTCCGCGTCTTCCCCTTCGTCGATAGCGCCATCACAGTCGTCGTCGCGACCGTTACAGAGCTCGGGTGCGCCGCGGTAGACGTCCGGGCGCGAGGAGTCGCAGTCGTCGCACACGCCGTCCGGATCGCCATCGTCGTCCTCGTCCACCGAGCCGTCGCAGTCGTTGTCCACACCATCGCAGAGCTCGGCGGCCAAGGGCGAGCGATCCGCGTCCGAGTCGTCGCAGTCTCCGTGAATGTCCGCAGCTCCGTCGCCGTCGCAGTCCGCCCGCAAGCTATAGAGGACCACGGCTCCCTTCGGGTAGTCGGGGCGCTCGAGGCCAGGGGCGCCCGCGAGGATCTCCCCGACACCGTCGCCGTTGACGTCCCCAACGCCCATACTCCGGCCGATCTCAGCGCGATGCGACCACTGCCCGTCGAAGAGCGTCTCGAGCATCGCGCCGTCGCTGCCCGAGTAGAGATGGACCGCGCCGATCACGTTGTACGGATCGACGTAGTAGCCCGGATTGCCGAGCACGAGGTCCTCGACACCATCACCGTCGAAGTCCGGGAGCAACGCGAGGCTGCCGTGGTAGCCGATGCCATCCGCCACCGCGGGGAGTTCGAGCTGGTAGAGCAGCTCGCCGCTCCGCCCGGAACGCGCGTCACGCGCGTTGACGAAGAAGTCCGCGAAGCCATCTCCATCGAGATCGGGATGCGCGAGCAGACTGCTCCCGCTCGTCCCGACGTACTTGACGTGGTGCGACCCGTCGGCTCCGGAGAAGATGCTGACGGAACCGCGCACGCTTTGACCGATGACCCTCTCCCAGGGTGCCCCCGCGATCACGTCCGGGATCCCGTCTCCCGTCAAGTCCGTCGTCCCCGCCAGGGAGCTCCCGAGGTTTGCGGAGACGAGGAACATCGCGTTGTCGGCTGACCACAGAAGCCGGCCTTCCGCGACGTCGTAGAGGTAGACGTTCCCGGCCTGACCCGCCGTCCCGTCAACCATCGGAGCCCCTACTGCCAGCTCGGCCCGCCCATCCCCGGTGACGTCCGGCACGGCGGCGAGGCCGTACCCGAACTGGGCCGGGCTCGCCCCCGCGGGGTGGACGAACTGACGGATCATGCCGCAGTTGCGCCCCGAGTAGACGCGCACGACACCGTCACTCGACCCGCCGATCGGCGAGGCGAAGGGTGCCGAAGTTGCGAACTCGGCGATGCCATCACCGTTGATGTCACCGAGATTGGCGAGCCGCCATCCGAAGCGGTGGTTATACCCCGGCTCGAAGTCATGCGGCTGGAGTGAACACACCCGCTGTCCATCCGCACCGGAGATGACGTGGACGACACCGAATCCGCGGTTGGGTAGACCGACTGCATAGTCGTCGCGCCCGTCATGCGTCACGTCACCGAGCACGACCAGGGTCTCTGCGTACGCGCCCTTGTCCGCGCCGGGCTCGTCGCCGTGGAGCTCCGAGATCCCCGCTCGCGGGAAACCCTCATCGACGGCGCCATCACAGTCGTCGTCCACGTGGTTGCAGAGCTCCTCGGCATCGGGACTCCGCGCGGGATCGCTCTCGTCGCAATCGCAGGGCGGTCCGTATCCATCTCCGTCGAGGTCCTCGCCCTCGTCGATGCTCCCATCGCAATCGTCGTCGACGTCGTTGCAAAGCTCGACGGCACCGGGGTGAATGCGTGGGTTCTCGTCGTGGCAGTCGGCGCACACGTCGAACCCGTCACCGTCCGCGTCCTGATCGACGCGGCCGTCACAGTCGTTGTCCACCCCATCGCAGCTCTCATCGAGTCCTCTGTGCCGATCGGGCGAGGCGTCGTCACAGTCTCCCGTCGTGCTCGTCTGGCCGTCGCCATCGCAATCGCTCTCTCGGACGAGGACCTCGAGCGCTCCGCAACGGAACGTCGGATCGTCCCGCCAGGAGGGCGCCGTCGCGATCAGGTCTCCGATGCCGTCACCGCTCAGGTCACCGGCGTAGGCGACGACCTGGCCACGCCGAGGCCGCTCCGGAGACTCCGGCGCCAAGTGGCTCTCGAGGAGCTGCCCGCTGACACTCGAGAACACGGCAACCAGACCGTAGTCGTACTCTCCGTCGCGCGGCGCGTCCGGTGCGCCTGCGAGGACGTCCTCGAAGCCATCGCCATCCCTGTCCGGGAGCGCAGCGACCGATCGTCCCTGCCCGCAGGCCCTGCAAAGCTCCTCGAAATGCAAGCGGCGAATCTCCTCGAGACTCCCCCCCGCGACGATGACGACGCCGCCCTGGATCTGCGCGCCCACACGCATGTCCGGAGAGCCGGCGAGGATCTCGTGGGTACCATCGCCGTCGAGGTCCTCGATCGGAGCGAGCGAAACCGCGGGGCCGGGCCATGGATCACCGGGCACCGAGGCGCGGACGAGCTCACCCGTCGCCCCCGACGCCAGCCAGAGCACCTCTTGGCGCCCTGCCCCGATGACGAGATCGGCCGTCCCGTCACCCGTCCAGTCGTCGACGGCGAGTAACGAGTGGCCGAACTTCGCCTGCCGCGGCCCGTCCGGCCAGGTCACGCGGGTCAGGAGCGAGTCGTCCGCGCCCGAGTGGATCGTGACCACCCCGATTTCCGTCGACTCGCGCCCCGGTGCACCGACGACGACATCATCGCTGCCGTCGCCATCGATGTCGGCAATCAGATCGAGTGTCGCTCCGAAGCGCTTCGCGCAATGCGGCTGCACATCGCCGAACTCGGCAAGGGGGCGACAGTCCGCAGCCGAGATGATCCGAACGAGCCCCTTGCAGTCGCCGAGAGACATGTTCTCTACCCCGACGAGGAGATCGCGCAGCCCATCCCCATCCCGATCGATACCCAGCGCGAGGCTCCCCGCGAACCCATCGTAGATCTCGACGAGCTCCGGGTCGGTCTCGCAGATCGTCTCGCGCGTCGCGCCGGACAAGATCACGACCGCGCGGCGATCCCTCACGGCGAGCTCGGGCACACCGTCCCCGTCGAGGTCTTCCATCACGACGAGAGCGCGCCCGAACTCCTCGCGCCAGACACCGCTGGGCGCGGTGATCTGCGAGACGTCGAGTCGCGTCCAGCCTTCGTCGACGGTCCCATCGCAGTTGTCGTCAACCTGATTGCAGATTTCACTGGCGCCGGGGTACCGCGCGGGGTCGCCATCGTCGCAGTCGCCGCAGACCAGCCCCGCCTGCTCGCAACCTGGGATCGTGCAATCCGCAACGCCATCGCTATCGGCGTCCGGACACGACTCGCCAAACACGAGAGCCGGCCACATCAGCACCGAGAGAGCGAGCAGAACGACAAAAAGACGAGCCAAGTTCCCAGGCCTCGAATCGACCTGGGTCCAACCCAACGGCGCGACGGCGCACATGTGCGGCACTCCCCTTTGCGAGGCGCGCCTTCGATCGCGAGAACGCGCCTCCCCTTCGAATATCGCCCGCGCGTAGCCTAGCACGCGCACTCGTCGAGAGGGGCACGCCGTGTACCGGTTACGAACGCTCCTCCTCCCGCTCCCAGCGGCCCACGATCGCCTCCGTGACGAACGCGAGCATGTCGATCAGCCCGTCTTCCGCGTCCTGGTCGGTCACGGTGATCTGATTGCACAAGACGCGGAGGATCGGATCGGTCAGGAGGCGGTCTCCGTCCCAGGCATGTTGGTCCTTCGCCTGGGCGAGGACCGTGAGAGCGGCCACGAAGGAAGGAGGCGCGGCCGGCGTCGACAACTCCGTGAGGTGGACGACGATCACGACGCGCAGACCCGCGGTGTCATCGTGCCGGTATCCCGACTCGGCGAGGTCGTCTGTGAGCCGCTTCCGTAAGATCTCGGTCCTCTCGGGTCCCCACGAAGATTGTTCCGGCGTGACGACGTCGAGTTGAAAGTCGAAGATCTCCGGCTCTTCCTGATTCCACTCGGTCAGCACGCCCCGGGATCTTTCCGCGAACTCCACCAGCGCCTGCCACTCCTCCCCGCCACAAGCCTGTGACGGCGTGCCGAACCCCATCGCGAGCACCAGGAGGATCCCAGCGGCCACACACCACGACGCCATACCCAACTTCCCGAACAGTCTGGTCATGTTTCTCTCCTCGATTGGGGAGAGGCAGAGAGCAAGGAACGTTCCATGCGCGGCAAGCACGAGAAACGCGGCAGAGCCCCTCCATCGGGTGCCCTGCCGCGCATTACGCTTCGCAGTCGGTGACGGGTCGCGCAGACGCGTGCGCGCCGCTTACGTCAAACGCAATACTGGCTCGTTCACGTGAGCTCGATCAGTGCTCGTGACCGTGACCGTGGCCGTGGTCGTGTCCGTGCCCCCGCTGCATCGGGTTCTGGTCGGTGTTCCAGATGTCGTAGACGATCTCGAAGCCACCCTTCGTCCGGCGCAAGACGGTGAATGCCTTCCCGGTGTCCTTCACCGGCTGCGGCATGCCCGGCATCGAGATCGAGAGCGTGTAGGAGCCGACGGCGTAGATCATCCCGTCACTCTCCCAGACCTTCTTCATCTTCCCGCTGAAGGCCGTGAACTTGATGCCGGCCGCGAAGGTCTGCTCCATGTGCGCGCGCAGCGCGGCCCTTCCATCGAGCGCGCCGGCGTAGTTCGGCATGACGTAGGCGTCGTCGGCATAGAAGGTCACGATCGCGTCGACGTCGCCGGCGAGCATCGCCGCGTCCAGCTTGTGGAACATCGCCCCGAGCTCGGACTTCAGCTCGCCGGCGCTGGCCGGTGACAACATGAGAAGGGCGAGCGCGGCGACAACACACAGCGTGCGGATTCTGACCATGGCTCTCTCCTTGTCGCGCAGCTCGATCGAGTGCGCGCCGGAGAGAATAACACGCGCCGCATCTCTATTTAGCCGCGTTGATCAGGGCTTGTGGACCTTCTCGCGGATCCAGATCTCGGGTTCTCGGAGCTTCCGGATCTCTCCCGCCAAACCCGGGGCTCGCTGCATCCGCCCCTCCCGTACGTAGACGATCGAGCGTCCGTCCGGTGTCCAGTCGGGATGCGTGACGTCGTAGGGGCGCGTCGTGTACTGCACGAGACCGAGGAACGAGGCGGAGATCCCGTAGACCGTGCGCAGCTCGGGCCGCGCGTCGACACCGGCGCGCTGCTCTCTCACGGGTCCGCGTCGACCGAAGCGCGGATCCGGCTCGATGGCGGGCGGTGGCTCGTTCGCGATCGCACGCGAGTTCGACTGCTCGCGATCCGACGTGAATGCGAGCTGCGCGGTCACCGGGTTCCAACTCGGAGAATACTCTCGCGTCTCGCGCAGGCGATGCCGGCGGTTGTCGGGTGCCTCCCCTTCCGTCGCGAGCGCGACGACCGCGAGGTCCGGGTCGTCGTCGTAGCCGTGGACCATCATCGCGAGGCGAGCTCCGTCCGGTGAGAAGCACGGGTCGCTCTCCTCGAGGTCCGGGAACGGGTCGAAGACGATCAGCTCCCCTCCCCGCGCCGGGATCAGCCCGAGGGTCTGGCCGCGCTCACCCGCGAACTCGAACGCAATCAGCTCACCGTCCGGGGACCAGTCGGGCTGGGCCTCGGCACCCTTCCGCGAAGTCAGCCGCACCGGCGGCTCGGTGCCATCGGCGCGCATGACGTAGAGGTCGCCCTGGCCGCTGCGGCGCGAGCTGAAGACGATGTGCTGCCCGTCCGGGGACCACGCCGGCTCGCTGTCACTGTGCGGAGACTTCGTCAGGCGCCGGGCGTCCTTCCCGTCGATGCCGACGATCCACACGTCGGTGTTGCCCCGATCCTCGCGCACAAACGCGACCGAGAGCCCATCCGGGCTGACGGCGGGGTTCCGCCCCTCGGTGATCTTGCGGTGGCGTTTGCCCGCGAGCGCGTTCGGGGCCGTGGTCAGCAACAAGCCCAGCAAGCAGAGGGCGCTCAGTCCTCGGATGCCGCGGATACGCATGCTCTTCCTCTCTCTCGGGTCCCCGCGGGGATCTTATCCCGGTTCTGGCCGAGGAGTCCCGGGCGCCCGTCCGTTTCGCAACCGTCCACACCGTATGGCGAGCCGCTCGTGGCGCGCTGGCCCCGCCTCATGGTTCGGCCCTAGCAAAACCAAACGAACTTTGTTAGCGTCTCGGAACCCGATGATGCCAAGTCCCTCTCCAAGCAGAGGATAGGAGCCCCCGCTCTTGGCCGAGCTCAACCTGACCGAGGCGCACCGTGCGCTGATCGAGCGCTTTGGCGTGCTCCACGAGGAGCTCGGCTTCTCGCCTGCGCCGGGGCGTGTTCTCGGACTGCTGCTCGCCTCCCCTCGCCCCGAGTTGACCTTCGACGAGATCCGAGACGCCCTCGCGCTGAGCAAGAGCTCGATCAGCGGGGCGATCAACCTTCTGCTTCGCATCGGGAGCATCGAGTACCGCACGCGCCCCGGCGAGCGCAAACGCTACTTCCGCAAGAGCTACCGGAACTGGGAAGACTCCCTGATCCACCGGATGAACCGCTTCTTCGCGATGCGCCAGCTCCTCGTCGAGGCACACGCACTCCACGAGAGCGTCCCCGAGCGCTCCGATCACGAAATCCCCCGCATGATCGAGTTCCTCGACTTCCTCGAGAACTCGCTCAACGCGGCCCATGAACGCTGGACGCGCGAGCATGCCGCTGGCGAATCCGGCCCCCGCCCTCCGAGGAGGACCGATCCGTGCACAAGCGATTGACGACCCTCAGCCTCGCTCTGCTCCTTCTGCTCGTCCCCGCCGCGTTCGCGCAGAGCGTCGACGAGATCATCGCCAAGAACATCGAGGCCACCGGAGGCGCTGACGCGTGGCTCGCGATCAAGACCGTGAAGATGGCCGGCGCGATGCGCTTCGAGGGCGGCGCCGTCGGAGCCGTGGAGATGCCCTTCTTCATCGAAGCCAAGCGTCCGCACAAGGTCCGCGTCGAGTTCACGATGCAGGGGATGACGGGCATCCAGGCCTTCGACGGCACCACCGCCTGGGGCGTGATGCCTTTCCTTGGGAAGACCACGCCGGAGGAGCTCGCCACGGATGAGCGGAAGCGCCTCGAGACTCAGGCCGAGTTCGACGGCGTCTTCCTCAACTACAAGGAGAAGGGGCACACGATCGAACTCGTCGGCAAGGAAGAAGTCGAAGGGACGCCGGCCTTCAAGCTCAAGATCACGAAGAAGAACGGCGACATCGAGTACCACTATCTCGACGAGGAGTACTTCGTCACGTTCAAGACCGAGTCCCAGCGAGAGGTGCAGGGTCAGACCGTGACCCTGGCGCAGGTCCTCGGCGACTACAAGGAAGTCGGCGGCGTGCTCTTCCCCCACTCGATCGAGATCCGCACCCCCGAAGGAACCACGCGGCAGGTGATCACGATCGACTCGATCGAGATCGACGTCGACCTCCCGGACTCGCGTTTCGCGATGCCCGCCGCACAGGAAGCCCCGGCCGCCGCAGCGCCGAGCAAGTAACCCGCGTCCGCTCCGCACCGAGGGAGGTCCCATGCCACGCCGCATCCTACTCGTCTTCGCCGTCCTGGCTCTGCTCACAGGGAGCAGCGCCGCGGACAAGGTCGTCAAGATCGACTCGTCCACCTTCGGCGGGTTGCGCGCCCGCGCGATCGGTCCCGCCGTGATGAGCGGGCGGATCTCCGCCATCGACGCCGACGCGCGCGACCCGGTCACCGTCTGGGTCGTTGCCGCCAGCGGCGGTGTCTGGAAGTCCGAGAACGCCGGGCTCAGCTTCGAGCCCGTCTTCGACGACTTCGCGCAGTCGATCGGAACGATCCGGGTCGATCGCCAGAACCCCGACACCGTCTGGGTCGGCACGGGTGAGACCTGGGTGCGCAACAGCGTCTCGGTCGGCGACGGCGTCTACAGAACGACCGACGGCGGCGAGAACTGGACCCACCTCGGTCTCGCGGACACCGAGCGTATCGCGAAGATCGAGCTCGACCCCAACGACAGCGACGTCGCCTACGTCTGCGCCCTCGGCCACCTGTGGGATGCGCACCCCGCGCGAGGGGTCTACAGGACGAGCGACGGCGGCAAGAGCTGGGAGAAGATCCTCTACGTCGACGAGGACACCGGCTGCGCCGACCTCGAGATGGACCCCCAGGAGCCGGGCATCCTCTACGCCGCGATGTGGCAGTTCCGGCGCTCGCCCGACTTTTTCCACTCGGGCGGCCCGGGTAGCGGCCTCTATCGCTCGCGCGACGGCGGCAAGAACTGGGAAGAGCTCACCGTGGGGCTCCCCGAAGGCGAGAAGGGGCGCATCGCCGTCGCGGTGGCTCCTTCGCGCCCGGCGGTCGTCTACGCGACCGTCGAGGCCGAGGAGACGGCGCTCTACCGCTCGGACGACACCGGCCAGACATGGCGCAAGACCGACGACTCGACGAACGTCCAGATGCGCCCGTTCTACTTCTCCGAGCTCGTCGTCGACCCGCTCGATCACAACCGCGTTTACAAGCCCGGGTTCACGCTGACGATCAGTACCGACGGGGGCGAGACCTTCAGCCAGATGTTCGGTGCGGGCTTCGCGATGGGCACGGTGCACTCCGACCACCACGCCCTCTGGATCAACCCCAACAACACCCACCAGCTCTTTTTGGGCACCGATGGCGGCGCGTACATCTCGGAGGACCGCGCCACGAGTTGGCGTCACGTGCGCTCGCTTCCCCTCGGGCAGTTCTACCACGTCGGTCACGACAACGAGTGGCCCTACAACGTGTTCGGCGGCTTGCAGGACAACGGCACGTGGAAGGGCCCGTCGCGCGGCGTCGGAGGCATCACGAGCGCCGACTGGCGCACCGTCAACGGCGGGGACGGGTTCTGGGCGTTCAGCGACCCGGCCGACGCCAACACGCTCTACGTCGAGTACCAGGGCGGGCAGCTCTCCCGCGCGAACCTCGAGACCGGTGAGCTCAAGAGCATCAAGCCGTTCCGGCGCGGCGACGAAGAAGAGCTGCGCTTCAACTGGAACACGCCGATCGAACTGAGCCCGACGGAGCCCGGCACCCTCTACTACGGCTCGCAGTACTTGCACCGCTCGAGCGACCGCGGCGACACCTGGACGACGATCTCCCCCGACCTGACAACGGACGACCCGCAGCGTCAGCGCCAGAAGGAGTCGGGCGGACTCTCCACCGAGAACACGACGGCCGAGAACAACGCGACGATCTACACGATCAGCGAGTCGCCGAAGAACTCCTCGCTCGTCTGGGTGGGCACCGACGACGGCCTCCTGCACCTGACCCGTGACGGCGGCACGACGTGGACCCCCGTCAAGGACAACGTCCCCGGCGTGCCCGAGGGCACCTGGGTCTCCTCCGTGCAGGCGAGTCCGACGGACGAGGCCGTCGCCTTCGTCACCTTCGACGGCCACCGCACGGGCGACATGGCGACCTACGTCTTCCGCACCGCGGACTACGGCGCGACGTGGGAGCCGCTCGCCAGCGACGCGATCCGGGGCTACGCGTGGGTGGTCAAGCAGGACCCGGTCAACCCCGCCCTGCTCTACCTCGGCACGGAGTTCGGGCTCTACATCTCGCTCGACTCCGGAGCGAGCTGGGCCCGCTTCAAGGAGAACCTCCCCCCGGTCGCCGTGCACGATCTCGTCGTCCACGAGACCGAGCACGACCTGATACTCGCGACCCACGGCCGCGGCCTCTACATCATCGACGACCTGAGCGCGCTGCGCGCGATGACGAGCGAGCTGCTCGCCGAGAAGGTCGCGTTGCTGCCGTCACGCCCCTCCCCGCTCGTGCTCGGCGGCGGCATGCGCTGGTTCGGCTCTGATGACGAGTTCGTCGGAGAGAACCCCGAGGAGTCCGCGACGATCAACTACTGGCTCGCGCGCCGCCACCTCTTCGGTGATCTCAAGGTCGAGGTCTACGACGCGGACGGCGAGCTGCTGACGACGCTGCCCGGCAAGAAGCGCCGCGGGATCAACCGCGTCGCGTGGCCGATGCGTCTCAAGCCGCCGACGATGCCCCCCGCCAACGCGCTGGTCTTTGCGTTCCAGGGCCCCCGCGTCCCGGAAGGCAAGTACCGCTACAAGCTGATCAAGGGCAAGACCACGCTCGAGGGCGAGGTCGAGATCGTCGCCGACCCGCGCAACCCGCACCCCAAGGCCGACCGCCTGCTCCAGCAACGCACCGCGCTCGAGGTCTACGACCAGCTCGGAGAGCTCACCTTCCTCGCGGACTCGGTCACGGAGCTCCGCGACGCCGCGCGGGACCGCGCCGGGTCGCTCACGCGCAGGGACAAGACGAAGTTCATCGATTTCGCCGACACGCTCGACACCCTCCACGGCGAGCTCGTCTTCGTCGGTGAAGGCGGCATCTTCGGCGGCGTGCAGAAGCTCCGCGAGCGCCTCGGCACGCTCTTCGGCGAGATCAACGGCTACGACGGCCGCCCGTCGAACTCCCAAATCGAGCTCGCGAAGCGGCTCGCCGGCGAGCTCGAGCAGCACCGCGCCACCTACGAGACCGCGCTCGGCGAGCTCGACGCGCTCAACGCCGTGCTCGAGAGGCGCAAGCTCGAGAGGCTGAGCCCGCTGACCCGCGAGACATGGCAGGAGCGCCAGGAAGGCAAGGCCGGCTCGGCCCAGTGGGCCGCGACGGCCGCCCGCACGCTGCTGCACTTCTGATGGCATCGGGGCCGGCCGGCGAGGCCGGCCCCAGCGCGTTTTCTCACGCCCCGCCTCCCACCTCGCGGTAGACTTCCCCTGCGCCCGGCGGTGTCCCCGTCACCGCCCCGGCAGGGGAAAACATGATCAAGAAATCGCTCGCATCACGTGGCGCGTGTCTCGCGCTTTCCCTCACCCTCTGTGTCCTCGTCTCCCCGCTCGTCGCCGCCGACCCCGGTGCGGAGCGCGAGGCGAACGAACTCGTCGCGATCGGCCTCGTAGAAGAGCTCCGCAACGGTGAGCAGCAGCACACGGATACGCCTCCAAGCCCGCCTGAGGTCTTCGACGCGTTACCGTCGAACGAGCAGCGCCTGAGCCTGCTCCACGAACGCGCCCCCGGGGACGACGAACGCCTCGAGGCGCTCAGCGATGGCAGCGCGCGTATCGTCGTCTTCACGCTCGAGGGCTGGCGTCCCCGAGCTTCCGTCTCGCTCGACGGCGGGGTCAGCTTCCTGCACCACACGGACCCGTTCGGTGCGGGATTCGACGTGCTCTCCATGCGCGCAGCGCGGGCGCCGGACGGAGCGGTCTACCTGGTCGGCGAGCACGTCGGCAGCGAAGGGCGCCGCGGTGTGCTCTTCGCGCGCTCGGACGACATGGGCCAAACCTGGAATCCGGTCCAAGAGCTCGTCGCGCCCACCGACGATGTCCACGGCGTCGCCAAGGCCGCCCTCGCAGCGGGTCCGGACGGCCGCGTGGCCATCACATTTCTCGGGGCTGCCTACACAGACCCCTATGTTCTGACGAGTCTCGACCACGGGACGAGTTGGGGCGACCCGGTGCGCGCCAATCCGAGCGCTCCGGCAGGCGTCTACGGCGGGGGGACGATCCGAGCAGCCTTCGCCGCGGACGGCACGCTTCACGTGGCCTACGTACAGCGTCGAACCGGCTCGCAGACCACCTGGTACACGCGTTCGACGGACGGCGGGCAGAGCTTCGAAGCAGCCCGCGACCTGGGGAGTCTGCTCTCGGTGCAGTGGGGCAGTTACGACCCCGCCATCGCGATCGCAGCGGACGGCAGTGTCCTGGTCGCGGGTTACGACTACTACAACAGCGGCACCGTGTATCTCGTCCGCTCGAGCAACGGGGGCGACAGCTTCTCGCTCGTCTACGAGTGGCCGGCACTGATGATGGGACTCACCGATGCCCACCAGCTCGTCACCGACCGGGCGACGGGCTCCGTCGCGCACGCGTTCCTCAACGAGTACACACTCACCGTGGTGACTTCGACGAATTACGGCCAGAGCTTCGGTGCGGCCAGAGAGCTCTCCACCGAGAACGTGTTTCAGCATCGCCTTCACCGCACCGATGACGGCACTTGGCTCGTCGCCTGGTGGGAAGCGAGCAGCCTCGACGCCTCCCTCGCCCAGGACGGCGTCAATGCCCGCAGCTCGACCGATGAGGGCGCGAACTGGAACGCGCGGGTGCGCGTCGATGACAACGCTCCGGGGGAGTTCTACGCGACGATCCCGCGCATCGTCCCTCTGGAAGGCGACGAGGTCTTCGTCGCCTTCCTCGACAGTCGGGACGAGCTGAACCGTTCGACCTCCGCCTACGGCGCGCGCGGCGTGGCAAGTTCACTCACGTTTGGCACGAACCTCCGCATCGACGACGACGACAACCAGTCGCCCGTCGGCACGAGCCGATACGGCTATCTGGCGAGCGCCGGCAGCAACCATCTTTTCGTCACCTATCTCGCGACGAACCCTGGTCCCACGCGCGACGCTTACGTCGCCTCGAGCCACGACCGTGGCCGCAGCTTCGGCAACCCGGTCATGCTTGGAGACGAGGAGCCCGGAACGTCGAGCCGGGAGATGGGGCGAATCGCGACAGGTCCCGGGGGGCGTGTGTTCGCGGTCACGCGCCGGCACACCGGCCGCGGCTGGAACAGCCCCTACGAACTGCGTTTCCACCGGAGCGTCGACAACGGCGAGAGCTTCGATGGAGACCTGACACTCGACACCGTGTCCAGCACGAGCGTCGGCTATCCTGAGCCGCAGATCGCCGCTCCGAGCACGGATCTCGTTTACGTCCTCTACTCGGATCGTTACGACGTCATTCTTCGCCGCTCGGAAGATGGCGGTGCGAGTTTCGGCGACCCGATCCACATCCCTTCCGTCACCGGAAGCACGAACACGCATCCGCGTCTCTGCGCATCGGGCGACGACGTCCTTGTCGTGTTCCAGAGCGCAGAGATCGAGGCAGCCACAAGCCATGATCGCGGCCAGACCTGGGTGAGCCAGAGCGGCTTCGGCTCGGACACCGTCAACGTCACCGGAGTCGCCCTCGCGTGCGGCGAAGGCCTCGCTGCAGTCGCGGTCTACGCGACACGCGTCACCGGCGGCGCGACTCAGTACGGGCTGAGCGCGCGCGCGTTCGACGGCAGCACGTGGAGCTCCGCAGTTTCGGTCAAGCCGCTCGACGGAGAGCGGGTGAACGATCTCCAGGCAGCCTTCGCCTCGAACGACGACATCGTCGTAACCTGGGAGCAGACGACGCCTTACACGGTCACGGCGGCCCACTCCCCCGATCGAGGCGCGAGTTTCTCTGCGCCCACCGTGCTCAGCCCCGAGACGCGCTACGCCGCCAACCCGCAACTCGCGAGCGACGGCGCGGGCAACGCCTGGATCGCGTGGATCGACAAGCCCGTGTCCTACGACGCGTACTCCGTCGCGATCCGCCACTCCGCCGACGGCGGCTCCGAGTTCGCTCCGGCCAAGCGCCTCGACACGGCCGTGCCCGCCGCCACCTACTACAACGACGCGGACCCGCGCTGGGCGCAGGGGGCAGCGCTCCCTGGCGTCGGCTTGTTCACATGGGGAGCGCACCGAGTGGGCTATCGGACCGAGCTGCTTCTCAACGGACACGCACCGGCAGACCTCGACCGGGATGGGGTGGACACCGCGATCGACTGCGCCCCCGAGGACCCCGAGCTTTGGGCCGCGCCTTCCGAGGTGACCGGACTCGAGCTCGCGCTCGAAGGCGCGGACACCCGGCTCTCGTGGCTCTCGCTCGCCGAGAGCTCCGGGCCAGGTACGCGCTACGACCTGGTGACCGGCACGCTCGGCGCGCTCCTCGCAAGCGGGGGTTACGCGGGCGCCTCTTGCCTCGCGAGTGATCTCGCCGAGACGAGTTTCCTCGACGAGCGCCCGGCGCCTGCGGCCAAGGACGGCGTCTACTTCCTCGTCCGCGCCCGGAGCGCGTGCGGGACGGGGAGCTACGGCGACGCGCCGGTCTCCCCCGACCCACGAGACACCCTCGATCAAGCGGGCCCCTGCCCCTGACCCCGCGCCGTCCGGAGCCGCACGCCTCGAGCGTCCGGTTCCGGACACTTCGTGAGCCGAAGTCCCGATTATCAACACTTAGAGCTGGCACGGAGCTCGCACTAGTACACGGTCGGAGGCTTCATGGACCGACCGATCGCACAGAGCGAGATCCGTGGACGACGCGCCCGCCGCCTGGGACTGACACTCGGCGTCGTGCTCCTCGCCACCGTCTTGTTCGTGCTGGGCAGGAGCTGGATCCGCCCTTCCGTGCCCGTCACCCGCATCCGCATCGCCCCCGTCGAGCGCGGCGACGTCGAGGCGACTCTGCTCGCCTCGGGCACGATCGTCGCCGGTGCCGAGCAATCGCTCGTCTCCCCCTTCGCCGGTCGGCTGAGCCGGGTGCACGAGGAAGCGGGCGCCACGCTCGCCAAAGGGCAACCCGTTGTCGCGCTCGAGTCCGACGAGGTGCAGCTCGACCTCGACCGCCTCGGTGACGAGCTCGCGCTCTTGCGCAATCGGCGGCAACGCCTCGAGCTGCAGCTCGGGATCCGGCTCGAGGAGCTCGAGAGCCAGCGCGCGATCCAGAACGAGAAGCTCACCCTGATCAGCTCGCGCACGAAGCAACACGCCGAGCTGCACAGGGAGGGCCTGGCCTCCGCCTGGGACCTGAAGCAGTCCGAGCTCGACGAGCGCGTCGCGCGCATCGAGCTCGAGCACATCGAGAGACAGATGGAGCGCGAGCGCAGCGCCACCCGCTCCGAACTCGACGGGCTCGACATCGAGATGCAGCTCCTCGTCAAGGATCTCGACGAGAAGCGGGCGCTCCTCGCACGCTCGACGATCCGCGCGCCGCGCGCCGGCGTCCTGACCTGGGTCGACGACGCACTCGGAACGCTGCTCCCCAAGGGCAGCGTCGTCGCCCGCGTCGCCGACCTCTCGCGCTTCGGCGCCGAGGCGACGCTGCCCGCGATCCACAGCGGCAAGCTGCACCCCGGCCTGCTCGCCCATGTCACGGTCGCCCGCGCGCGGCTCACCGGCCGGGTGCGCAGCGTCGCTCCCGAGATCGACGACGGCGCGACGCGCGTCACGATCGACCTCGAGCACGCCGATCACTCCGCGCTGCGTGCCAACCTGCGCGTCGATGTCCACCTCGTGCTCGAGCGGAAGCCGGACGTGCTGCGCGTCGCGAAGGGGCCCTTCGCTACGGGGCCCGGCCCTCAGCAAGTGTTCGTGGTCCGTGAGGACGAGCTCGTCCGGCGCGATGTCGTGCTCGGCGTCTCCGGCGTGGACCACTACGAGATTCTGCGCGGCCTCGAGATAGGTGACGAGGTCGTCGTGTCCGACATGCAGCACCACATCCACCGGGAGCGTCTCGCGCTCCGCGGGTCGAGGTAGAAGGATGATCGCTCTTCGGGATGTCGAGAAGGTCTACCGCACCGACCACGTCGAGACCCAGGCCTTGGCGCGCATCGGGCTCGAGATCGACGCGGGTGAGTTCGTCGCGGTGATGGGCCCGTCCGGATCGGGCAAGTCCACGTTGCTCAACATCATCGGGCTGCTCGACGCGCCGTCGTCGGGCGAGCTGCGCGTGTGCCACAAGGACGTGACGGTGCTCGGCGACCGCGAGCGGGCGCAGCTCAGGAACCGCACGATCGGCTTCGTCTTCCAGTCCTTCCACCTGATCCGGGACCTGCCCGTGATCGACAACGTCGAGATCCCCTTGCTCTACCGCGGCGGCTCGGCCCGCGAGCGCCGGCGCCTGTGCGAGGAAGCGCTCGAGCGCGTCGGACTCGGCTCGCGCATGCGCCACCGCCCCGGCCAGCTCTCGGGCGGGCAGCAGCAGCGGGTCGCGATCGCGCGCGCGATCGTCGGGCACCCCGAGATCCTGCTCGCCGACGAGCCGACGGGAAACCTCGACTCG
>NPIF01001151.1_pt1 | contig 28475 bp, 32 predicted proteins | sample 8637461 | NCBI WGS metagenome assembly NPIF01 (sample SAMN07420641, study PRJNA396082) | bioreactor metagenome | isolation source: sample BR12 brine-fed electro-methanogenic bioreactor BR | place: Japan: Kochi | collected 2016-12-09
TAGACCCCACACCCCAGACCCGGCTCATACGCTTTCTTCTCGGAGGACGGGTTCATGTTCCTGGACGAAGGACCAAGGACGGTTCTTTCCGCTCCGCAACGAAGTACAATATTACAGCAATGTAAATAATGGAGTCCCCAAAGGGAGGGAGGGAGGCTTTTCCGGGCAACCTATCCCCTCGAACCAATCTTGATTCTCAGCATATGCCTTTGAAGCTTCGCCTCGTTTCTAGCTCGTTCACGCCTGGATTTGCTAACTTCCAGCAATTCCTCTGCTCGTTTTAGGCGCTGCTTAGCTCTTTCTACGCTGATCTCCTCAGGAGTTTCCGCGGCATCTGTCACGATTGTCAAGCTGTCTCTCTCCTGGAGAACGTATCCTCCGTGGACGGCAAACAGCAGCGTTTCTGAACCTGATTTGATCTCCATTACGTCAACGGTCAGCTTCATCAACGCAGGCGCCCTTTCGGGCAGGTAGCCGATCTCTCCTTCAGTAGATCGAAAAGAGATATAATCGGCTTGTCCTTCCCATTTGATTCCATAGGGAGTTATTATTGTTGTCTTCAGTTCCATCTCACTCATCCTTCGAAAGGGTCTTGGCCTTCTCGACTGCCTCGTCAATGGTTCCTACCATCATAAAGGCCTGTTCTGGAAGATCGTCGTGTTTGCCCTCGAGTATCTCTTCAAACCCTCTTATCGTTTCCGATATCGGCACGTATTTGCCTTCCATGTTGCTGAATTTCTCGGCCACGAAGAACGGCTGGGTCAAGAAGCGCTGAATCTTCCTCGCCCTCTGAACGGCGAGTTGATCCTCTTCCGACAACTCTTCCATACCCAGAATCGCAATTATATCCTGAAGGTCCTTATATCTCTGCAAAACCTCCTGGACCCTTCTGGCCACCTGGTAATGCTCCTGACCGACAATCACCGGATCCAGGTTCTTAGACGTCGAATCCAACGGATCAACCGCCGGATAAAGTCCCTGCTCGGCTATCGAACGAGAAAGGTTAACAGTGGCATCCAGATGGCTGAAAGTAGTGGCTGGCGCGGGATCTGTGAAATCGTCGGCCGGAACGTAGATAGCCTGAACGGAAGTGATAGAACCCGATCTCGTCGAAGTGATTCTCTCCTGCAGGTTTCCCATTTCAGTGGCTAGTGTCGGCTGGTAACCGACCGCAGAAGGCATTCTTCCAAGGAGAGCCGATACCTCGGAGCCGGCCTGAACAAATCTGAAAATGTTGTCAATAAATACGAGAACGTCCTTTTTCTGCACATCCCTGAAGTATTCAGCCATGGTTATTGCTGAGAGTCCTACTCTAAATCTTGCTCCGGGCGGTTCGTTCATCTGCCCGAATACAAGAGCAGTATTCTCGATAACACCGGCTTCCTGCATATCCAGCCATAGATCGTTTCCCTCTCTCGTTCTTTCACCGACCCCGGCAAAGACTGAAAGCCCCTTCTGCTCGATTGCAAAGTTTCTTATTAGTTCCATGACTAGAACGGTTTTTCCAACCCCGGCACCCCCGGAGAAGCCTATCTTTCCTCCCTTGCTGAATGGCGCGAGAAGATCGATGACCTTTATTCCCGTTTCAAGTATCTCTACTTCAGTCTGCTGATCTGCAACCGATGGAGCCGCCCTGTGTATTTCCCAGTGATCGGAAAACTTTACTTCACCGTGCTCGTCTATCGGTTCGCCGAGAAGATTGAACATTCGTCCGAGAATCTCTTCTCCTACCGGTACTTTAATCTGTGTTCCCGTATCAAGAACTTCCTGGCCTCTCACGAGTCCATCAGTGCTGTCCATGGCAATGGTCCTGACACTGTTATCACCTATTAACTGGGCAACTTCAAGGACTATCTCTTTATCTAAGAATTCGTTCTTTACTTTTAGGGCGTTCAAAATGTCGGGAAGTCGCCCTCCCTCAAACGATACGTCTACGACAGGACCGGTTATCGCAACTATTTTCCCAATGTTTTTTTCCTTTTTGTCGGGCACACTCACACCTCCAAAATCAATTAACCGTTAAGAGCCTCGGCGCCGTTTACAACTTCGATTATCTCCTGAGTGATATTCGACTGGCGCAGTTTGTTTCTCACCAGAGTCAACTGTTCTATCATACTTTTCGCATTCTCAGTTGCATTCTTCATTGCGGTTTGTCTGGAGAAGAGCTCCCCGACCTTCGTTTCATACAAGCCCTGAAGAACCTTTGCTACAAGCCACGTATTAAGAACATCTTTATACAGAACCTCGATTCCAGGTTCAAAATCAAATAAGTCATTGTCGGGCTTTTCGAGATCTTCAACTGGAAGCAGCCTGACGGTTTTGGGCATCTGAGCGAGAGGATTCTTGAAATGGCTGAAAACCATTTTCAAACCTGACGCTTTCTTTTCTTCCATGACATCGACAATGTCGTCAACGATGATCGCCGCCTCGTCAAGATCGGGAGTATCGTAGAAATGACTGAAAGCGGTAATCGGCAAGCCGCTCTTCTTGAAATAGCTTTCTGCCTTGATGCCAACCGTAACGATGTGTATGATATCCGACCTTTCAACTTCGCGCTCTGCGGCCTTCATTATCTCGGCATTAAAAGCGCCGGCAAGCCCCATATCCGAGCTGACTACAAGAAGGATATCTCCTTGTCCCCCGGTTTTCGGGTGGTTCGTATCTCCAAAATAAGCTCTGGTAAGCGCTCTTTCCATAGCTCTTTCGTATAGCCTGACGAACTTCAGCCCCTTTTGAACTTTGTTTATTTTTGCCCGCGCGACCATCTCCATAGCGCGGGTAATCTGCATCGTCGAGTTCGTTGACTCGATGCGTTTCTTTATCGTCCGCAGTTTACCCTTGCTCACCGTCAATCATCCCCGCTCAGTAAACAGTTTCTTAGTCTCTTCTATAGCCATCTTAAGACGAGTCTCAACTTCATGCTCGATTTCCTTCTTCTCTTTTATTGAATTCAATACATCGCTGTAGGAGCTACGAAGAGTTTTGAGAAGAGAGGTCTCGAAGCTCGAAATCTTTGAGTTTTCCATCTCATCCAGATAGCCCTTGGTTCCGGCATAAAGAACGACAACCTGCTCTTCAACGGGCATTGGGACGTACTGATCCTGTTTAAGAAGTTCCGTCAGTTTCTCTCCCCTTGTCAGTTGGTCGCGAGTGGCTTTATCGAGTTCAGTCGCGAACTGGGCAAAAGAGAGCAAATCTCTGTACTGAGCCAGCTCGATTCGAAGACTTCCCGCAATCTTCTTCATTGCCTTTATCTGCGCAGCACCTCCAACCCTCGAAACTGAAAGGCCGACATTGATTGCCGGTCGATTTCCCGCGTAGAAGAGGTTTGGATCCAGGTATATCTGTCCATCGGTTATGGATATCACGTTTGTCGGTATGAATGCCGATACGTCGTTTGCCTGCGTCTCAATTATGGGCAACGCCGTGAGCGATCCTCCGCCGTAGTTTTCGTTCAGTCTTGCCGCTCTTTCGAGCAACCTGGAGTGTAGATAGAAGACATCTCCGGGATAAGCCTCTCTTCCCGGTGGCCTTCTAAGCAGCAATGAGAGTTCTCTGTAGGAAGCCGCGTGCTTGGAAAGGTCGTCATATATTACAAGAGAGTCCTGGCCTTCAAACATGAAGTGCTCGCCCATTGCAGCTCCCGAATAGGGAGCGAGATAGGAGAGCGACGCCGTTTCGGAAGCCGAAGCGAAGACAATCGTCGTGTACTCCATCGCACCAAACTGGTTCAGCTTATCGATAATCCTTGCAAGGGCGGCCGTCTTCTGTCCTATTGCAACGTAGATACACTTGACGCCCTGTCCCTTCTGGTTTATTATCGCGTCGATCGCTATGGCCGTCTTCCCCGTCTGCCTATCCCCAATTATCAACTCTCTCTGCCCTCTTCCAATGGGGATTGTCGCATCAATTGCTTTTATTCCGGTCTGCAGAGGAGTGTCGACCGGTTTTCTCATTACTACGCCAGTTGCCTTGACTTCAACCGGTCTAAAATTCTCTGTTTTGATCGGCCCCTTTCCATCGAGAGGGATCCCGAGAGGATTTACGACTCTTCCCAGAAGCTCCGGCCCTGTGGGGACTTCCATGATCCTTCCGGTTCGTCTGACGAGATCGCCTTCCTTTATCTCCTCATATTCTCCTAGAATAACAATTCCTACATTGTCCTCTTCAAGGTTCAACGCAAGACCGAAGACGTTATTCTCGAATTTCACCAGCTCATTTGCCATGACGCCTTTGAGGCCGTAAGCCCTTGCAATGCCGTCACCTATTTGGATGACCTTTCCCGCTTCGAAATAATCAAACTCTATATCAGTCTTTTCTAACTGATTCTGTATAACTCTCGTAATCTCAGATGGACTGATCTTCACTCATTCACCTCCCGAGGGTCCGATCCCAGCTCCTGGCTCACTCTCTTCAAACGACCGCTGAGACTTGTATCTATTACTTCATCTCTGAACCTGATCACATATCCTGCGATTAGATTGGGGTTAAGGTTGACCTTCAGAACCCCTTCCATTCCCGTTATTTCCTTGACTTTCTTCAGAATTTCCTCTCTCTCTTCGGTACCGAGTTCCGCTGGAGAATCAATTTCCACATCTATCCTATTACTTTCGAAAAGCAGTCTAGCGCCAAACGAGATTTCAATATCTGCCAGGAGTTCAAGCCGCTTCATCGATACAAGAAGAGAAACTAACCTCTCTATCTGTTTCAGAGGCTTTTGAACGAAGCTCAGAAGAATGCTTGCCTTTCTCTCGGCCGAGAGCGTCGGATCGAAAAGAAACTCTGAGAGTTCAGCATTAGAAACAATCTCAGAAAGCTCATGCAGCTGAGATCGTGCTCTCTCTCTATTGGACGGAGGAAGGCTCAAAAAGAGCGCGTTCGAATACTTGGCGGCCAGAGAAAGGATTCTCTTCACTCCTTGTCACCCATGCTCTCAAGAATCCTCTTTGCATACTGCTTCTTGGCAGTATCGTCCATCTCCTTCTGAAGGAATCTTCCCACCATTGCAACGGCTGCGGTCACAATCGCGCCCTTGATTTCGCCGGCAGCCTCATCGCGTTCACGCTGAATCTGAAGCTCGGCAGACTTGTACATTCTCTGTATCTCCTGTTGGGCATCTTCTCTCGCGTTTCTTACGATTTCCTCAGCCTGTTTTTCAGCCCGAGAGACGATCTCTTCGGAAGTAGAACGGGCTTCTTCGATCTTTGCTTGATATTCTCTCTTCAGTTCATTTGCTTCGGTCCGCATCTTTTCGGCTTCTGCGATTTCACTCTGAATCTTCTCTTTGCGCTGCTTCATGACATCAAAGAACTTATCGAAAAGCAGCTTCTTCAGCACAAAGAAGAGCAGTAGAAAGTTCAGTATCGACAATATGGCTGTCAGATTAACTTCAATCAAGTTATCACCCCTCCTCTACTCAGGGGAAAATATTTAGACTACCAGAAGAATCATGAATGCTATGACAAGAGAATAAATACCGGTGGTCTCTGCAATTGCGTCTGCCAGAATCATTCTGGTTGTCAGTGTTCCTATCATTTCCGGCTGTCTTGCCATCGCTTCCATCGCACTAGCACCGATTCTACCTTCACCGATCCCGGCTCCGATTGCACCTATTCCCATTGCAAGTCCAGCACCGATAAACTTTCCCATCAACATCAAACCTTCTCCAATATCCACAATAAAACCTCCTTACTCTATTAATGAGCTAATATATGCTATTGCAAGTATCGCAAATATCAATGCCTGGATAGCTCCAAAGAACAGTCCGAAGATACCCCACAACGCCGCCGGCAGAAGAATGTACTTGACTAGATATCCGAGGATGACTATCAAGATCGCTCCTCCCATGATGTTTCCAAAAAGCCTTAGTGCATGGGATAAGGGCTTCGCTATCTCGCCGATCAAGTTTATGGGAAACATCCACCAGATCGGTTCAAAGAAACTCTTGCCCCAGTTCTTCCAGCCCTTCACTTTTATAGCGTAAACGTGGCTCATGACAAAAACGAAGAATGCGAGCATGAGGTTCATATTGAGATCTGAAGTGGGCGCATACCAAGTATCCGAGAGGATTGTGAGCTTGACCCCTCCTCCCTCCAGAGGAATCGCGTTGATGCCGGGGAAACTCGCTACGAAATTCGACACGATAATGAACAGGAAAAGTGAAGCGGCTATGTCAAATATCGGCCTTACAAACTCTTTCCTAGTAACCGAGCCTTTCACTAGATCTAGTATGTAATCTAACAGCACTTCCAGGAGACTCTGTTTCTTGCCTGGAATAATCTTGAAGACTTTTACTCTCGTTGCCAAGAATATGATTATCGCCATGACGACCCAGGTCATTATTATCGTAAGCGGATTGACTCTGCTAAGCGGTCCTTCTCCGAAAGGCAACTGATAGATCCACCTCTGGCCGACACCCTCAAGCTGGAACTTGTAGCCCGTGGCAACTATGTAGATTATTACGGCAATATATCCGCCAAAAATACCTCCAAGAAATACCTTGTCGGACCTGGTTAGATTAAGTTTCACAGAGCCACCTCCCAAAGGCTATAGCGGTGATTTTCAAATTCATGATACCCAGAAAACTTCCCAAAAAGAATCCAAGTGAAACTGTAGATGCAGTAGCGAAACATATGCCGTAGAAGGCGTATCTCACAAGAAAACCGGTAGGGGCTCTCTTCTTTTCGGTTATCAGTATGTGTGCATCATAGTTAATCAGCAGTAGAGCGAGAAGTGCAAAGGCAGTTCCGTAGAAAACGCCGATTTCCGAACCGGAAAGTGGTGTAACAGCAAGAACGGCACTTTCAATCATTGCCAGGGCCGCCATTATTATCGATGTCTTCATCATCATTGTCCTTGTTTCTGTCATATCGATCTGCCTCTTTCAAGAGATATCTGATTCCATTATATATGCCGGAGAAGGCTCCGAAAAGTAGGAAAAATGAAATCCACAACCTCTCCATACCGACAAATCTGTAGAGAAGGTAACCAAGACCACCTGCGACGGCAATATTCGCGATCACAATTACTGCAAACTGATAAAGCGATGCAAGTGCAGTCCAGTTGATCTTGTCCCTATTCTCTTTCAAGTTGATGCCGTCTCCACGCTAGCACCAGTAATCACCGACGGAGATTTCAATGTCAAGAGGAACACTCAGAGCAACGACTTCTGACATTCCCTCCTGCAAGATCTCCTTGAGCTTGTGAAGCTCATTTTCGGGAGCCTCATAAACCATTTCGTCATGAACCTGAAGAATTGCAAAGCTTTCCATTTTGTGCTTTTGCAGCAATTCAAAAATCTTTATCATAGCCATCTTCATAATATCGGCCGCCGTTCCCTGGATAGGCGTGTTTATCGCTATCCTCTCGCCCTCTTGAATAACATTCCTGTTCTTCGTCTTGAACTGCGGAATCTCTCTCTTTCTTCCGAACATAGTTCTCACAAGGCCCTTCTCTTTTGCTTCCGAGATGGTGTCCTTGATGAAAGTCCGCACCTGAGGATAAGCCTTGAAGTAGTTGGATATCATCTCTTCGGCAGCATTCGATGGGATCCTCAATCTGCTTGCCAAACCGTAAGAGGATATTCCGTAGATTATGGAGAAGTTCACCATCTTTCCTATCCTTCTCTGTTCATCAGTCACTTCGCTTTCCTTTATGCCGTAAAGGTTTGCGGCCGTGAGGCTGTGGACATCCTTGTCGTTCTTGAACGCATCGAGCAACTGCTCGTCCTGACTAAGATGAGCAAGAATTCGAAGCTCGATCTGTGAGTAATCTGCACTGACGATCCTCCAGCCCTTTTTCTGAGGAATTACACACTTTCGAATTTCTTTTCCCTCTTCATCCCGTATAGGTAGATTTTGCATGTTCGGATTGCTGCTGGAAAGCCTCCCCGTTCCCGTACCCGTCTGGTGATAGCTTGTATGGATTCTTCCCGTCACTTTGTTTACAAGGCCCGGAAGTGAATCGAGATAAGTCGACTTCAACTTCTGGTACTTTCTGTATTCAAGAAGCTTCTGCACTGCCGGGTGCTCTCCGGAAAGTTCCTCTAGAGCATCCGCGCTTGTGGAATAAGAACCGCCCTTAGTCTTTCTTGAAGGTGTTAATCCCAGCCTTTCGAATAGCACCTTTCCAACTTGCGAAGGGGAATTGGGATTGAACTGTTCTCCAGTCAAATCGAATAACTCTTCGAGGATTCGATCGAGAACCTTACCGTACTTGGCTGAAAGACTGGTGAGCGAGGGTACGTCGAAATATACGCCGTTCAGCTCCAAGTCGGCCAATACGGGAATCAGGGACAGTTCCACGTTTCTGAATATGTCCTCCAGTTCCTGTTCGTATATCTTCTTTCTGAGAACCGATGAAAGTCTGAGCGCAATATCCGCATCTTCTACCGAATAACGCGCCGCCTCTTCGAGCGGAACCTTCGAAAAATCGGTGCCCAACTGGTTCCTCTTCATAAGGTCTTCGAATTTGATTGTCTTGTACCCGAGAAACTTCATAGCCAGTTCGTCAAGATTGAAGCGTTTAGCGTCAGGCGAAAGAAGATAAGCCGCTATCATGGTGTCAAATTCCGGAGCTACCGGATGAATCCCATTTACAGAGAAGACCGAGTAATCGAACTTCAGATTCTGCCCTATTATCTTTGAGGCCTTGTCCTCGAGGATTTTCTTGAGTCTTGGAAGAAGTTCTTCTTTCTTTGCCTGCCACCCTTCAGACTTATGAGCCACAGGGATATAATAACCTGTCTCTTCTTCAAGGGAGATCGAGACCCCTACAATCTCCGCTGAATAAGGATCAAGAGAAGTCGTCTCCAGATCGACGGCAAATAAAGGGTTGCTCTGCATTTTTCGTAGGAGTCGATCCAGTTCCTTATCGCTACTCACGAGCTTATAGCCATTTATATCTGAAAGCGATTCGTCTGCTTCGTCTATTAGCTTGTATTCATCGATCATCGAGGAAAACTCGAGCTTGAGGAAGACCTCGCGCAATTCCTTCTTCTTGAAGCCCTCATATTTGATGTCGTCGAGAGTGATCGTCAGGTCTTCATCGTCAAGAAGCTTCACAAGCTCCATGGACAGCTCAAGCGATTTTCTTCCGTCGATCAGCTTCTTTCTCAATCCCGGACTGAGCTGCCTCATGTTTTCGTAAATCCCGTCGATGTCTCCATATTCCTTCAGCAACTTCTGTGCAGTTTTGATGCCGATTCCCGGGACACCGGGGATGTTATCTGACGAGTCGCCCGCCAGTGAAAGGAGAGCATGGAGTCTCTTAGGTTCCAGCTCATACTTGGACTTGACCCTCTCTTCATCGTAGAATTCGAGATCGGTCAGTCCCGTCACAAACCTTAGAATGTGGATCTTTTCATCTACAAGTTGGAGAAGATCCTTGTCGCCGGTAACCACGAGCACTTCATCTACTTCATTGCGATACCTGGTGGCCGCCGTAGCAACTATGTCATCGGCCTCAAGCCCCGCGATCGAAAGGAATTTTATTCCGAAGGCCTCGACAAGGTCGGGAATGTCCTCAAGCTGCGCAACGAGAGCCTCGGGCATTGCCTCTCTAGTCGCTTTGTAAGATTCGTATGCTTCATGGCGCTTTGTAGCTTCCTTTCTGTCGAAAGCAAAGATCGCGTAGTCGCCTTTCTTCATTTTCTCTCTCGTGAATTTCGAGAGCATTCGAGCAGTTCCAAAGAGGGCATTCGTCGGCTCTCCCTTAGAATTGGTAAGAGTAATATCTATTCCGTAATAGCCCCTATAAAAAATCGCTGTTCCGTCAAAGAGATACAGTTTTCCGGGCATCATTCTTCCTCCAATTCGTCTAGAAGCTCAACGGCCCTCCTATAATGGGGTATGACAATTGAACCCCCCACTACTAAAGCTACATTCAACACTTCCATAATTTCATCACGACTGGAGCCGGTAGTCTTACACTGGATAATGTGGTAGGCGATGCAGTCATCGCACCTGAGCACGGTCGAAGCGACCAGCCCCATCAACTCTTTTGTTCTGCTGTCAAGAGCGCCGTCTTTGTAGACGGCTCCGTCGAGCGAGAAGAAACGCTTCGTCTCCATGTTGCCAGTTTCCAGAATTCTTTTATTCATTTTCTCTCGAAAACTCTTGAATTCGTCAAGACTTGCCATTTTTCCTCCTAAAGTGTGAGAGAGAAGAGCCCGACGGCGTTCTCGAAAAGCTTCTCCGAACAGTTCCTTGCAGAGATTTCCTTCTGAGCGGCGATTTCTTCAATTACGTACCCGACGTAGTAGGGTTCATTCCGCTTTCCTCTAAAGGGAACTGGCGGCAGATACGGGCAATCCGTTTCGCATACCAGTTTCTCAAGAGGGATCTCCCTCACGACATTCCGCAATTCATCGTTTCTCTTGTATGTTATGGGCCCTCCAATTCCCAGAAAGAAGCCCAGATCAATAAACTTTCTCGCATATTCAAGATCGGCAGAAAAAGCGTGGATCACACCCTTGAAATGGCCGCATTCCAGGATCGTCTTATAGGCTTCAGGGTAGGCATCACGAACGTGAACAATAATCGGCAAATCTAACTTTGCTGCCAACATAAGCTGCTCTTTGAATGCCCTGAATTGACTTTCTGCGGGAGAGAGGTTTCTGAAAAAATCCAGGCCAATCTCGCCAACCGCCACGGCTTTCTCACGTGATAGAAGCGATTCCAGGGAGCGTATTCCCTCAGCGTCTAGTCCACTGCTATCATGAGGATGGACGCCCGCCGAGAAGAAGCCGTTCTTCAACTCCCTAACTGTTTCGTATGCTCTCTGAGAATCCTTGACATTTGTTCCAACCTCGATCAAAAGAGAAATCGCATTGTCTTCTATCTGGGCAATCACACTCTCTCTATCATTGTCAAACTGAGGAAAGGAAATGTGGGCGTGCGTATCAACAAGCCTGAGGTCAGAGAAATCAGGCGTTGGCCCTGACATGGAAGATGTCACCGTCCTTCACAATCTCCTCCTTGCCGACTACTTTCACCAGACCATTCGCCTTGGCCTCCTGCAAGCTTCCTATTGTCATGAACTCTTCGTAAGGAATGACCTCGGCCCTGATGAAGCTCCTCTCGAGATCGGTGTGTATCTTCCCAGCTGCCTCTTTGGCTGGAGTATTCTTCTTTATCGTCCAGGCCCTGACCTCGTCTTCTCCTACCGTGAAAAAAGAGATCAGTCCCATGTGCTGATATACGACCCCAGAAAGCCTTTCAATTCCACTTTCGGAGATTCCAAGGTCTTCCATGAAGAGCTCTCTGTCTTCCTCTGAAAGCTCGACAAGCTCTGCTTCGATCTTTCCAGAAAGCTCGATATGAGCGAAACCATTCTGCTCTATTTTCTGGATGAGCACCTCTCGCTCGGCGTAATTGCCGGAAGATAATTGCTCTTCATCTATATTGATCGCGACTATGATCGGCTTAGCAGTGAATAAAGAGAGAGAGCCAAGAAGCTTCTTATCCTCTTCGCTAAGCTCCAGCTGAGAAGCAAAACTGTTGTCCTCAAATCCCTTTTCGATAATATGAAGAAGCTCTGTCTCCCTTTCCTCTTCGGAAGAGAGCTTCCTCTTCTTCTTCGCCTCTTCGAGCCTTACAAGCCTGTTCTCCACAACTTCCATATCGCGGACAAAGAGCTCCGTCTCTATCGTTTCAAGCTGCTTGACGGGTGTATACGCCTCCGTAGGCCATGGCACCGAGGGATCTTTGAAGGCTCTGACAACGGCAAGAACTGCCTCCGAGTTTTGAATGAACTGAAGGATTCGATTCTTTTCCTTCTGGTTGGCCGAAAGATCGTACCCGGGAATATCCGTAAATGAAACCGTTGCATATACAGTCTTCTTTGGACTGAAGATCTTTGAAAGCTCATCCACTCTTCTGTCGTGCACCCTTGCAACAGCAGTATGTGCTTCGTTCTTATGACTTGAATGGGGTTCAACACCGGTTAGGAGGGTGAATAATGTACTCTTTCCACTCAACGGCAGACCGAAAATCCCTATTTCCATAGCACCGCCTCCTCATGACATATCTATATTATCAGAATAAAGGAGGCTTTGGAAACAGAGATTCGTGTTTCGGGGGCGAAGATGTTTCCGCATTTTGCCCGTTAATGTCCGGGTGGAGACTGAACCTGCAATTTCCCGATCTCTATCACGTCCTCTTGCTTTCTCGAACTATCTCCACGCTTCTTTTGTCTTCAGATACGCCCCGTTATCTTCTTGAGAGCTTTTCTATCGAGAATCTTGATCAGCTTGCCCTCCTGCCTGATAATCTTCTCTGCGACAAACTCGGAAAAAACCCTCGAAAGAGAGGGCCTTGCTACGCCAAGAGCGTCGGCTAACTCTTCTTTTGTTGTCTTCAATTCAAATTCAGTTCCGAGGTCGTCGCTCTGTTTCAGAAGAAAGTTGGCAAGTCTTTGATTCAACGTGTTGAGAGAGAGCATCCACACCTTTTCCGCCAATGTAGCAAGCCTGTCTCCCATATCTCTAAGCAAGTTTCTCAGAAAGACTTCATACTCTCTGCAAAGCCATAGTATCCCGTCTCTCTCTATGTAGAGAACTGCACAGTTATCTGTCGAAACAATATCGACCGGTATTACGTTCTTCGAAGCGAAAAGAAAACCCGATGCGAGAATCGACGGGGCTTCCATAGTCTCTATCGTAATAACCTTCCCTGAGAAATCCTGCATTTGAGCCTTTGTATGTCCTTGAAGCAAAATTAACATTTCGTCGCAGGGACTATTCTGCTCTTCGATCAACTCCCCGGCGAGGAACGAGGTAATTCTATGATTCACATTTTCGAATATCCTCTCGAGCTGTCCCACCTTGATTCCTTCGAAGAGACTGCATCTACCGAGGTTGTAGATTAATGGATTCAATATACACCTCCGATCTGCTGTGGCACAAAGATATTATAACCAGACCGTGACTCTTTTTTCGACAAATGTTGGTTTTGCAGGTCCTGATCGTCTCGAAACTGCCCCGTAATGCATCATAATTAAATCTACTCAAGAGAGAGCGCTTGATTTAGTAGGTCCAGAAATAGTATCATATTAAAGTTCACTTTGATATCTTCTTTTTGGGGTTGTTGCGGATGGGAGTCCTAGCGAGTTTATCGCTTTCCTCTCCGTTCGTTGTACTCTTGTAAAGACATTATCGGGAGGTAGACTTGCGACTTTTCATTTTCGATGTCGGCGGCGTAATTGCCGAAAACACAAACGTAGTTCCATCGATCTGTGATTTTTTGGGACTCTCGAAAGACGAGTTTCTCGAACTTGCTGGAATGGAAAATCTAACTGCCTTGCAGACGGGCAAACTAACTGCTGAAGAGTTTGTCTATATGTTCTCCAGGAAACTTGGAAGACCCGTGCCGGGAAATATCTGGGAAATGTTCTTCAAACCTGAACCGATCAAAGATACAATCGAGATAATAGAGCAATTGCGGCGTGAGCATAGAGTGATCGCAGGAACTAACACTATCGAACCACATTTCAAGGTCCACAAATCCCGCGGTGATTACAACGTCTTTGATAAAGTGTATGCCTCACATATTATTGGATTTGCGAAACCAGATAGAGAATTCTACTGTCATATTTTAGAAAGAGAATCCTGCAGGCCCGAAGAGACTTTTTTCACGGATGATACAGCGATAAACGTTGATGCGGCAGCAAGAATAGGAATGAACGCGTTCCATTTTACCGAATCATCAATTTTAAGAGAAAAACTCAGAGAGTACCTTTGAGTTAACTTCACATCGAAAGGGGTGTTTCTATGAAAAGGCTTAGCGTAATTCTTCTTGTATTGCTAATGCTAGCTGTACCGATCTCCGCGCTAGGAAAGATCACAATCACCTGGTGGATCAATCCGTGGAGAATTGCACCTCCAAACTTCCCTGCAGATAAGGCTCCAACTGAAGAGGACTTCCCGAAGTGGGCTGCAGAGGAATTCATGAGACTTCATCCGGACGTTGAGGTCAAGTATGTAGTTGTCGGAAACACGGAGTATTCGCAGAAAATGGCTGCGGCCATTGCGACAGGAACTCAGCCCGACATCTTCAAAGGCCCCGTTTGGGACAACAGATGGGTAGGAGCGGGACTGCTCGAACCTATCGATGATTACATTTCCCCGGAAGACCTTGAAGATTTCTACGATCTTGCTCTCGAGACAGGTTATGTCGACGGTAAGCACTACATCTGGCCTTGGAATCTCGGGACGAATGGCATGGGAACCAGCATGCTGCTCTACACTCCAGACTTTGAAAAGGCCGGTGTCGACTGGAGAAAGATAGTTGAGGAAGGCTGGACGATGGAAGAGTTTGTCGAAATCGCCAAGAAGCTTACATGGGATTCCGACGGCGACGGCAAGATTGACCATTATGCGATCAGCTTCGGAGCGCAGGACACGCATAACCTGATGAACTTCATCTATGCGCATGGCGCCAAACTGACCAATGAAGATGAAACGAAAGTTACGTTCAATACTCCGGAGGCAGTTGCAGGTCTTCAGTTCCTGCTTGACCTGGTCTACGTTCATGGAGTAGCTCCCAGCGGTGTAGAGGCCATGGGTGTTTACGATGTGATCGGCAACTTCCATTCTCACCGGACAAGCATTGGATTTGGCGGTCCTTACGAGATCGGTAGAATCACACGTTACGTAAAGTCCGGTCAGCTCACAGAGGCATTCTATCCTGTTATTGCCCCATTCCCTCACGTCGAAGGAAAGAAGGGTGTGTCATACGCCTCTGCCAGCGGATTTGTCATCTTCAAGCAGAACGACAAGGCAAAGAGAGATGCCGTAATGGAGTTTGCGAAATTCCTGACAAATAAAGAAAACACAGCGCTTCTGGAAAGCTTGATTTACCTTACGGCGAGAAAGTCCGTTAATGCGACACTCTTCCAGAACGACGACTATCTGAATGAACAGGCTCAGACCTTTGCAAGAATAATGGATGAGACAGGTATGGATTTCTTTGGCTCTCAGAGCTTCCCGTGGTCAGAGATATCCAAGTTCTTCACCAGTTCTATGCAAGGAGCCTTTGGTAAGACAAAGACCGCTCAGGAGGCCCTTGATAGTTTTGTAACCGAGGCGAACCGGGCACTCTCTTACTATTGATTTTGAGTAGATGAGTTGAAGGGAACAGCCTCCGCCCCTGAGGGCACGGGGCTGTTCCCATTTAATGGGGTGATCGATTTTGGAGCAAATTCCTGTTAAACCAGTAAAACGAAAGACTACGTTGAAAGACGTGTGGAAGGGCAGATCGGGATATCTCTTCATTCTTCCGCACTTTGCCCTTTTTGCAGTATTCTTCCTTGTACCGGTTGGTTGGGGCATGTACCTCAGTATGTTCAAGTACAACGTCTTTTCTCAGACATTTGTCTGGTTCGATAACTACAAACGTATTCTCAGCGACTGGCTTTTTCTCAAATCACTTAGAAACACCTTCGTATACACTTTTGGAGTGGTTCCACTGTGGTTAGGAAAGGCCTTGCTTGTCACGGTTCTCATTTACCCGTTTAGAAAGGGCATCCAAACATTTTTCAAAGCGGCCTTTTATCTGCCCCATGTTACTTCTACGGTCATTGTTTCCATGATCTGGCTTTGGGTTTTCAATCCTAACTTCGGGCTTCTCAACTATTTCATGACCGTTCTCGGACTCGAGCCGGTCGTCTGGCTTGGCAGGTCTCTTACGGCAATGCCATCCCTAATAATGATGCAGGTTATCATGGGCGGGGGTTCGACAATAGTGCTCCTCTCTGCGGCCATGGCATCGATACCGGAGTATTATTTCGAAGCTGCAACGCTTGAAGGAGCAGGCTCGTGGGCGATCTTCAGAAAGATTACCGTACCTCTCTTGAAACCGACTATACTCTACTCTCTCGTAATGGGTACAATAGCGAATTTCCAGACCTTCTCGAACATATACATCATGACCAGTGGAGGCCCTGAATTTTCAACTACGACTATCGCCTATTTGATCTACGAGACCGCCTTTAAGAACTATAATCTCGGCCTTGCTTCTGCAATGTCTATGGTAATGTTTGGCATCCTCGTTGTTCTTGGAATTGTCCAGTTCAAATGGCTCGGTTCGAATGTGGAGTATTGAGGTGATTGTCTGTGAAAGCAAAAACCAAGACTAATATAAAAAAGGCAATATCGTTGCTGATTCTCGGTATACTAGCTTCGCTTGCCTTTATTCCCCTTTACTGGATGGTTGCAACGGCTTTTACGCAGCCTTCACTGACTATGAAATTTCCACCAGATATCATCCCTAAGAATCCGACTCTTCAGAACTTTAAGGATCTCTTCGAGAGAAAAATAATTTTTAGATGGACTCTCAATAGTTTTATTGTTGCCGGAACGGTTACTCTTGCTCAGATTTTCGTCTGTGCAATGGCAGGATACGCTCTCGCAAAGAAGAAATTCCCTGGAAGCAAGGTGATTTTCTCGATGTATATCGCATCGATGATGATACCGACCCAGGTAACCCTTGTGCCCCTGTACATCCTGATCTCGAAGATGGGAATGGTGGACACTTACCAGGCGCTGATTTTGCCCGCTATTGCCGCTCCCTTCGGAGTATTTCTGATGAGGCAGTTCATGGTATCTGTACCCACGGAGATCATCGAAGCGGCAAGAATTGACGGCGCGAGCGAGTTCAGAACCTTCGCGAAGATCATTGTTCCAATTTCGAAACCGGCTATGGCCGTCCTCGGAATATTCACGTTCATGGGACAGTGGAACAGCTTCCTCTGGCCACTGATTGTTACAAACACTTCAGAGATGAGAACGCTTCAGGCAGGACTTTCACTTCTTCAGGAACAGGTGCCGATGCAGTACTCCTATCTGATGGCAAGCGCTACATACTCGGCGATCCCGATGATCATTGTCTTCCTTGCCTTCCAGAAGTACTTCCTGAAAGGTATTACAGTCGGAGCAATAAAATAGGCAGCGGAAGGGGGTATTTTCGAAAATGAAAAAGGCTTTTGAGCGGTACACGGTCTGTCCCGAAAACGTTTCAAGAGAGATGCAGCAATCCGCCTTCTGGTGTGGGAAGATGACTGATCCAGATGAAGAGTGGCTGAGTAAGGACGAGATAGTCGCTTTCAACGAATCTGTAATCTCACGAGCTGAGCACACGGGTTATTCGGCATATGCGAATAAGCTCGAAAAATTCCCCTCGAGCCTCGAGTTCGATGAAGTAAGAGCGATGATCAACGATTCTTTTCCAGAGTTCTTCATGCAAACTCCTCTTTTGAGCGGTGAGGGAGAGGAAGTCCCTTCAGGAATTCGCGGCGATATCGTGGACAATGCTACAGCCATACTTAGTCAGGATATGGCTGTGAAGTTTGGCATTGTGACGCGGAGGACTCATCTAAGGGCGCTGCCTACAGATTTTATATCCTGCGACGAGTATATCGACAATGACCGCCTTCAGCTAACGTCTATAAGCCTTGGAACACCCTTTGCAGTTCTTGCACGCAGCAGGGACACTTCCTGGCTCTTCGTTCAAACCCCCGGTTACAGGGGCTGGCTGAAGACAAATGATTCTGCCGTTACGGAGAGCAGGCTCTCTGTACAGAATTTCTACCGCTCGAGTAATTTCCTCCTTGCAACTGGTAGCAGAGTGGAGATCGAGCCTGACCCCTTTGAGTCCAATTCCTCTGGGCTGTTTCTGCAAATGGGAGACAAACTGCCTCTTGAGGATCCCGAAGAAAGCGAAAACCTCCATGCTCAAGGGCCGTTTGGCTGTTTTACAGTCAAAGTTCCGGTAAGAAAGAGGTTGGGCTCGCTGGATTTTCGTAAAGGCCTTGTTAGAATGAGCGAAGATGCAAGAATCGGGAACTTGAAGCTCACCAGCGGGGAGATAGTGAATCAAGCCTTCAAGATGCTAGGTGAACGTTACGGCTGGGGAGGCCTCTACAACAGAAGGGACTGTTCGAGGTTCGTTCAGGATATCTTCGCCAGTTTTGGCCTCGTACTACCCAGAGACGCGTGGGCTCAAGAAAAGTTGGGATCGAAGGACAGAATTCTCTTCGAAGGCAATTCAGAAGAAAGGAAGATTCAATTGAGGTCCCTAAAACCCGGAAATCCATTGTATATGCTGGGCCATACGCTTATCTATCTCGGTGAGGATAACGGTTCATTCTTCGCTATTCATGATGGGGCTGGCTACAAAGACTCGAAGGGAAAGAAGACTTCAGTCCATGGAGTTTTCGTTGTGGATCTGTCTGTCAGCACGTTGAACGGTGATAAGAGCTATCTGGAACAGCTTACTTCCGCACTTCAGATAGATAAGGGCTAGGACTCTAGTAGATCAGTCGCAGGAGCATCTCGAATTTCTCTATCTGTTTTTTGCTAATCAGTGACATGCTCATGGGGAAAATGTCTTCAATGTCGTGAATAACCACTGCGAGGGATCTCGCTGTGTAAGCAGGGTCTTCGGTGACTTCTTTGAACTCTTCTCGCGGGAGCATCCAGTATTCCCACGGATCTAGGAGTCTCACATACGGACTGGACGTTTCCACCTCGAAAACATATCCTAACTCGGGAAGAAGATACCAGTCTATTACACCCTCGACTTGCTTGCGAGCAAAAATGTGCCTTGATTTAATGACTGCCCGTGATGCTTTCAGCTGTTCAGCGATCTCGGTGATCTTTGGAGGATCGAGATATCTTTCTTCCTCTTCCCTAACGAGACCGCTCCCGGATTTCAAGGTCTCAAGTAGAAAAATCTCAGATCCATCAACTCCGAGTCTTATTCTCCGCCTCTCGGGAGGGTTTAGATACCACTGAATAATTAGCTGGTGTCTTTCGGCCTTTTCGATAATCTCTACAGGCAACTCTTTTCCGAAGAGAAACTTTCTCTCGATTTCAAGCACTGCCTTCACACTCCAGATACAGTGTATACGATTATTCATCGGTCATCAAGTTGCGACTTCTTCGGTACTGTGTTAGTATGTACCGAATCGCGACAAACGGAGGTTAATAATGGAAGAAAGAAAAGAACTAGAAATGCATGACTTTGACGAATGCAATGATCCCAACTGCGAACACAATCACGAAAACGACGCTGAGTTCGACAGTTTCACAGTTACCGACGAAGACGGAACAGAGCATCACTTCAACGTCATCGCCGAATTTGAGAACGAAGGCAAACTCTACTGGGTTGTCGAAGAGTTTTTCGAAGACGCAGAGGATATCTCTGAAGAAGAAGACGAAGATTCTTCTGATGAAGACGAAGAGGAAGGCTACATCGTATTCAGAGTTGAGCATGGTGAGGATGAGAATCCTTTCCTTTATTCAGTCGAAGATGAGGAGTTTGAAGAGGTGAGTAAGGCCTGGAGCAAACTCGTTGAAGAGATTTTTGCAGAGGAAGATGTTGAAGAAGAATAGGGGACCTCGGGTCCCCTTTTTGTTATAATCCTCTATGGAGGTGTTGACATGATTCTTGCGCTCGGCGTCTTTCTTCCAGAAGTGAAACCTGTAATGGATAATATGCTTGTTCTCGAATCCGGGGAGATTTTGGGAAGGCATTACTGTAGAGGAGTAATAGGAAACAATGAAGTGATTGCCTGCGGCGGATTTGTGGGAAAAGTTGAGACCTCTATGATTACTCAGAAAATGATTGATCTTTTCAATCCAAGATTGTCGGTTCTCACCTCTGGTGCTGCTGCAATCGATGAATCGATAGAGATAGGTGACGTTGTAGTTGGAACAGAGTTTGAGGAGTACGACACGATCTTCCCTCTGAGTGAAGGAAAGATGGTAATGAAGGCACCCGATACTCTCCTGATGAGATTCCTCAGGGTATACTTCAAAGCCGGAAAGTTCGGCAAGATCCTTTCGGGCGACGGCGTGATAGCAAACTCCTCACTTAGAGACAGCATTCACTCTTCCTACGGAGGTATTGCTCTCGACATGGATTCTGCACCGTTTGCAAAAACTGCCTTTGAGAACAAAAAAAACTATCTTGTACTCAAAACGATTCTTGACAGGGCCGACGAGACTTCCAAAAGAGACTTCGACAGAAACTATGAGAGACTCGCTGGGAGATCCGCCGAGTTACTCGTCGAGATAATGAAGAATCACTACATAGACAGGGAGTGAGATCGGTGGATTGCATTTTCTGTAAAATAGCCAGTGGAGAAATCAAGAGCAGTTTTGTGGGGGAGAACGACCGGTTCGTCGCCTTTGACGACATAAATCCGGTAGCGCCTGCCCATGTTCTTGTAATTCCAAGGGAGCATGTAAAGAGTCTCGAAGAACTGACCGCTTTCGATGATGAAGTATTGAAGAGTCTATTCGACCTCGTTGACGAGATAGTCCGGTCAAAGGGCATAAAGGATAGCGGTTTCAGGCTTATCGTCAATCAAGGAAGCGATTCCGGACAGGAAGTTGAGCACCTTCACTTCCACATACTTGGAGGAAGAAAGTTGGGAAGGCTTGGATGAAAGAGAATTTCCAGCACTACTACACTGATCAGACCGGCCCCCCGAAGATTATTAAGACGGCCTCATTAATACTTAAGAACGGTAACTCTTACTCGTTCAAGAGTCCCGAAGGCGTTTTCGCCTTCGGCAAGATAGACCGAGCCTCCCTGCTGCTCATAGAGAATTGCCTTCTCGAGGGACGGGAGAGCCTGCTTGATCTCGGTTGCGGCTACGGGGCTGTCGGCATTACTCTGAAGCGAGAATATCCCGATCTAAGGCTTTTTATGAGTGATGTCAACACAAGAGCCGTTACTTTCTCAAAGATCAATGCCAGGGATCACAACGTTGAAGCAGATATCCGCAAAGGCGAGCTGTACTCACCATGGGAGGGATTGCTGTTCGATTCGATTCTTTCGAATCCACCAATTGCCGCCGGAAAAGCAGTATGGCAAAGACTGGTTATAGAGGCTCCCAAAATGCTGACTGAGAGCGGGACGCTTCAGATAGTCGCCTACCATAACAAAGGCGGATCGAGGCTAGAAGGAATAATGAAAGAGACTTTCGGAAATGTTATTACGAGAACAAAGTCCGGCGGTATAAGGGTCTATGTCTCCAGAAAAGTCTGAGACACTTCTTTCTCTGCTGAACATAAGTGTCAAAGCAGGCGGCGGTTCGATACTCGAGAACTTCTCTCTTGACGTCTCGAAAGGCGAGCGACTCGCTCTGCTGGGAAAAAACGGCTCTGGAAAGACAACTCTTCTGAACATCATATCCGGTCTTAAGAAGCCCTTCTCCGGGAGGGTCTCTCTCGAAGGTAAAATAGGAGTCGTTTTCCAGAATCCCGATTCGGCGCTTTTCGGCTCTACGGTAGAGGAGAATCTTGCTTTTCCTCTCCAGACTTTATCGCTTCCCAGAAGTGAGATTATGGAGAGAATACAGCTCTTCATTTCGAGATTCGAGCTTACCGGCATCAGGGATAGAGATATTCTCACTCTTTCGGGAGGCCAACGCCAGCTTGTTTCTCTTGCAGCCGCTCTCATTTCGGAACCCGGTCTTCTTTTGCTGGATGAGCCTCTTTCTATGATCGATAGACACGATAGAGAAGTTATGCTTGCCACACTGTCAGAGATCGTGAGCCCGGAAACCTCTGTGATTTTCGCAACCAACAGATTCTCCGAAGTGCAAGATTTCGAAAGATTCGTTTTGATTGGCAGACAGCGTAAGCTATTTGATGGAAACTCTAAAGAACTCAGGGAATCGCTTTCGGTTTTCGCTGAAGCTGAGATGACAATTCCATTCGAAATTTCGGTATCATGCTGAAGGTTCGAGAAGTCTCATTCAGCTACAAAGGTCAGGGGAAGAATTCCCGAATTACCGCGTTGAAGGAAGTATCGTTTGACCTAGAGTCGGGATCCCTCCTAATACTAACGGGAAGAACGGGCTCCGGAAAGTCGACTCTTCTACAGCTTCTCTGCGGTCTGATAGAGCCCGAGAGCGGAAGTATTGACTGCGAATACGAGGAACTGACTTCCATTGCCTCAATGATCTTTCAGTATCCAGAGGAATGTTTCTTCAATCCCACTGTCAGAGAAGAGATCGAATTCAGCCTGAAAATAACCCGAAGGAACGATTACGGGAGGCTCGATGAGATTCTCGAGATGATCGGTTTTGAACTGGATAGGTTCGGCTCGAGAACTCCCTTTTCCCTCTCGGGAGGAGAGCAGAGGCTTCTCGCGATCGCATCGATTGTCGCGCTCGACAGAGAAATAATCCTGTTCGACGAGCCGACTTCCGGACTGGACACAAGAGCAGTCGAGAGAGTCCGAAGAATTTTGTCTTCAGAAAGGGAAGCCGGAAAGACCATCGTTGTGGCGACTCACTGGCCTGCCGAGTTCCTGGATTTGGCTACTCACGTGATGAATCTTGTCGAAGGAGAGATTGGTCACTTTGCTACAGTTTCCGAGTATGTGAACGGCAATCTTCACCGTGAGAAACTTGAAGAGAAGGAGAGATATCTGATAGACTACTACAAACGTTTCTCCCGATTCCCTGCAAGCGAGGAGGAACTGATCTCATTTGTCAGGAGAGAGAAGAGATGCTGAATATATCGGTCATTGTCAATACAGTTGCAGTCATATTAGGTTCGATGCTGGGCCTTCTGGGTGGAAAGTTCGTGAAAGAGCGCTACAGAAAGGTCTTCTTCAACGTAATAGGACTCCTGACTATGGGTCTAGGTATAAGTATGTTTCTGGATACGAACAGCGTTCTCGTTGTTTTGGGCAGTCTTATTGTCGGCGGAGCAATCGGAGAAGCTCTCGATCTGGAGGAAAAGATAGGAAGACTGGCAGGAAACAAGAGTGACGACGCAAACTTCGTGAAAGGCTTTATTACTGCTTCCGTCCTCTTCGTTGCCGGCCCTATGACGGTTATCGGTTCTCTCAAGGCAGGACTCTCGGGCGAAAATGAGTTGATATACATAAAGTCATTAATGGATGGGATCTCGTCTGTAATGCTATCGGCAACTCTTGGCAAGGGTGTGCTTCTCTCTGCTGCGGCCGTCTATCTGGTACAGGGCGGACTCGTGTCTCTTGCCGGAGTTCTCTCCTTCCTTCAGCACCCTCTCTATCTAGGAGATTTCTCGGGCGTTGGAGGTCTAATGCTTCTTGGACTGGGAATCCGGCTGCTTGATATAAAAGAAATCAGGGTCGGCAACTTCTTACCGGCCCTGATACTCTCACCAATACTTACCTGGGTCTCTATTCTTTTTACCTAAAGGCTTTGAGTTCGGCAGAGATATCGATCGCCGTCTTCTCCTTCGCAAGAACAACGCCTTTCTTCAAAACTGAATGAAGTTCATGATAAGTCGGCTTATCGTTCACGTATAGAATCCCCATCGGTATCTTATCGTCCCACTCGAGAGACCTCTTGAAAGCATTTGCCTTGTCTGTCGGATCGTAACTACTGTCTGCCTCGTTAACATCATAGAGTCTTTCCTTGTAGTATTTGAAAGTGTTCACCTTATTAAAAGTGACGCAGGGTTGCATGATATCCACAACTGAAAAACCCTTATGGTTTATCGCTGCCGAAACGACCTTGTTGAAGTGTTCCTTATCGCCGATGAAAGTTCTTCCGACAAAGGAGGCATCCATCGTTATCGCCAGAGAGAGGGGATTCAAGGGTTCGTTGATTACGCCTTGAAGCTGAGCGCTTGTCTTCTGTCCCTTTCTTGTTGTTGGCGATCCCTGGCCCTTCGTCAATCCATAGATCTGGTTATCGTGAATCAAGACGGTTACATCGAAATTTCTGCGAATACCGTGAATGAAATGGTTTCCACCCTCTCCGTACATGTCTCCGTCTCCCGACTCCGCAATTACAGTGAGTTCTGGGTTAACCGCCTTTATGGCAAAGGCGACGGGGAGGCTTCTTCCATGGAGGCCATTGAAAAAGTTTACGTCGAGATAATGAGGCATCTTCGCGGCCTGTCCGATTCCGGTTACCATAACAAACCGGAACTTATCTACTCCCATCTCCTCCAAGGTGCTGGCGAGATTCATTCTGAGGGGAAAGTTTCCGCATCCTGGACACCACGCGGGGTCTACTTCTCTCAAGAAACTCATATTATCCCCTCCTCTTCTAGAGTCTTCTCTATCCAGTTCGCACTTACAGGGCGGCCATCGTATCGGCCGATGTGTTCGACATTCAGACCTGTCTTCGACCTCAACAAACTAGCAAACTGCCCTGTGAAGTTCCCTTCGACAGAAACAAGTCTCTTGCCTTCCAGCTCTTCCCTAATTGACGGGTCGATTGGAAAGACTTCCGTGTAGTGCACGTAGCCAACATCATTTCTGCCGGTGGCAAATTCATCTATAGCGCCCCAACTGTCTCCCCAACCGACAAGAATCAAAGGCGCATCGAGATTGAACTTGGCCGGTGACGTCAGCTCGCCAACCAGTCCTTTCATCTTCTTCATTCTCTTCTGGACCATCATCTTCCTGATTTTGAGGTTCTCAGTAATATATCCCTCTTCGTCATGTTCATCGGAATCGACTTTCACGAGGGCCTTGCCCCCGGGGATTGCTCTCGGAGAGACACCATTTTCAGTGATCACGAATCTGCGGTACTCATCGCCGCTCTCAACGACAAATCTCTGAAGGAATTCCTCGTTATGGATTGGAGCCTCTACCGTTGCCGAGGAGTCTACCAACGACTCTGTAAGAAGGATTATCGCGGGAATCTGATATTTATCTGCAATATAGAAGGCCTTCTCGGTCAGTTCGAAGGCGTCCTTCGGAGTTCTGGGAGCCACAACGTATTTTGGAAACTCACCATGACCTGCATTCACCACAAAGAGAAGGTCCTCCTGAGCAGTTCTTGTCGGAAGGCCTGTGGCCGGTGCGGGACGCTGAGCATCAACCATGACTAAAGGAGTCTCGGTCATCGCGGCAAGAGAAATACCTTCCTGCATCAAAGCGAATCCTCCGCCAGATGTCGTTACGAGTGACCGTACGCCGGCGAACGATCCGCCTATCACCATATTTACTGCGGCGATCTCGTCTTCCGCCTGCTCGACTACTATACCATATCTCTCCGCTCTCGACGCTAGGAAGTTCATAACACCTGTTCCTGGAGTCATGGGATAAGCCGCAAGGAATCTGCACCCTGCCGCAATTGCTCCTAGACCTGTGCCTTCGGTACCGTTCAGAAGGTAGTAGTCATGCTCATTGGTTTCGAAATCGGGAATGTCTATTGACAGTTCTAGATTGTAACCTCTTTCCAGTGCTTCAAGATTAGACTTTATTACCTCATCCTTTCCAGAGAAGACCTCTTCAATCAACTGTGAGGGGATTTCCCTCTTTACTTTGAAGAGGGCAAGAATTGCTCCGAGGGCAACTACATTCTGGGCTCTCGGTTCTCCCGCTTCCTTCGCTATCGTCTTGAACGGGAAATTCATAACATTCATCTCAAAGCCAGCATCTTCCGTAGTCACATGATCGGAATCCGAATCGAATATCAGCGTCGTCTTGTAATGAAAATACTCCAGCTGTGAAAGAGTAGTGCTCTTGCTTAGCGAGACTATGAGATCAAACTCCTGTCGCATAGAGAACAAAGGAGTGTCGGAAACGCGAATCCTGTATATATACTCTCCACCTCTAATCCTGGAGTGGTAACTCTTGTCAGTGAAGATGCAGTAACCATTTCGGAAGAGGCTGAGCGCAAGGATATCCCCTATCGTATTTAGTCCCTGACCGGCTTCACCGGAAAGGGCGATAATGTAATCTCTCAAGTTAACACCTCCGTTGAGGTAAAGAAAGGCGGGAGTGATTCTCCCGCCTCATTTCTCTAGTCGATTGGTTCAAAATCGTCTTTACTGGCTCCGCATAGTGGACAGACCCAATCCTCTGGAACATCCTCAAAGGTGGTCCTGGGATCTACTCCATTCTCGGGGTCTCCGATTTCAGGATCATAAATGTAACCGCAGATAGTGCATCTGTACTTCATCGCGCCACCCTCCTCAATCAGAACTCAACTCTCTTACTGCTTTCCCAGAGACCATGTATGTTGCAGTAAGAGGTAGCGATCAGTTTACCTGACTTCTCCAATTTCACGCTAAATACAGCCTTTGGCTGGGTTGTTACAGGAGTGAACTCGACGTGACCAAGATGAATTAGAAACTGGCCGTCATCATACATTGCGTACAGATCGAACCACTTGATGTGATGCTCAATGGTATTTGGATGCGAAATCTCCTTGCCCACCATGATTTCTACGTTGAATGCTTCTCCCGGCTTAATCATATCGGGAATGTCAATAACCGGTACATGTTTCTCACTTTTCCAGTCGGCACTTTTCACATACTCGCCTATCGCCATTTTATTCCCTCCTCTATATAAAGCAATACTGCAAAAAGCCAATCATTGCAGAAGTGCTCTGAACAACAGCTACAGAACTCGAAGTTATTATACCATATCACTAAGAACAGAAGTATATTTTGAATCCTTATAAACCTCAATACAGGCTCAGCACCTTTGATTTGATCAGCTTATATGAGAATGTTATGGGCTTCCGCAAAGCGCTTAAATTGAGATTCAACGAAGGGCTGTCAAGAGAAAACATCGACGTGCAGCAAAACTGCCTCGCGGAGCTTGACTGGCCTCTTCAGTTGACTAGCATTGAAAATCTTTCCCTGCGAAGCGGGCATCGCGACCTGGCGTGGTCTTCGCCAGCCTTACGTCCCGCCGCAGGAAGAATATTTTCGATTTCCTCTGATAGAATAGGTTTAAAGTCTGCTGGAGGGGTTTGCTTGAAAAGACATGAAATAGTCAAAGAGTACATTACGGAAGCCTCGGTGGAAGCGGTGATGTTGACAAGGAACTCTAATATCCAGTGGTTTTTCGAAGGTGAGGTGGATCCCAGGATAGACACTTCATCTGATTTCGGTGGTTTTTGGCTGCTAATTACGGACTCGATGGTCATCGCTTTATGCCCAGACTACGACAGTGAAAGAGTTAAAGACGAAGTCCTTCCACGTGATGTTGAGATTCTCTCCTTTAGCGGACTGCTCAGTATGATTGATTCGGCCAGTCGGCTGTGCAGCAAATTCAAAAAGATTGCAGTTGACAGCGATGTGTCATTTTCTTGTTCCAACTATGCTCCACTTGACGAGAGCTTTTATGAAAAGACCCAGCTTCTGAATGACAGAGAAATCCTGCGTCTCAGGGTCTTGGGTAAACTCTCCGAGAACATACTCTGTGAGTTTGCTCCAGAGCTTCAACCTGGAATGACCGAGATTGAGATCGAGAAGGTTGTTAGAGCAATCTTCATTGAGTCGGGTCTGGAAATCCCGACTCTCTGCGTGGCTTCCGACGAGAGGATCTCAAAGTCTCCATACCCTGTCTCGACTGCTAAGAAAGTCAGCAAGTACCTTATGCTGAGAGCAACAATCAAGAAGCAAGGACTGACGGTCTCTTTCAGCAGGTACTTCCACTTTGGTGCCGTGCCACACGAAATTGAGGAGAAGCATGAGAGAGCATCGGGTATCGCCGCGAAAGCAGCCATAGCGATCATGAGAGCAAAGAGCATGGGCGAAGTATACGAAGAGATTAGAAACGCATATATTGCTCTTAATGCGATAGATGAGATAACACGCTTCAGCCCTGGGGGAAGTATCGGTTACATTCAGAACAGATTTCCATTTGCTCCGAACTCATCGATTGAGATGAGATCTCCTGCCAGCTATGTGCTATGTCCAAGGATAGGTGGTCTGTTCAGTGAAGACACCGTACTTCTCAATCCTGACGGTACGGCCGAGTTTGTAACACTCGGAGAAGACTTCCCGAAGGTTAAAGTCAGGCTCGAAAGCTTCCGGGTTCACAGACCGTGGATAATGATCATTTAACTCACCTCATGAGACAACTATCCCAAATTCCCTCTTTGTGAGATCGCTCGCCAAAGGGTCATTGTGAACTGGAAGAACCGCTGCTCGCTGATCGCTGAGAAGACCCGTACTTCGTTGCCCGTCCAAGAAAAGGAATTTGTTCTTCGTTTTAGAGCGAGGATCTGTTCTACGTTCCTAGATCCGCTGTGCGCTTAAAATCAAGAACCCGCTGAACGCTGTGAAAAACCGTCCTTCGCCAAGACCAAAGCCCAGATCCTGACCAGGAGCATTGTCAGGACGACGTGAAGGAGTGTCATCCCGTATAGCCTGCCCCAAAATGCTCCTGTTTGGGGGTTCTGCACGGGATCTCGCATCTAGGATCCTTGTACGCTGAGAAGACCCGTCCTTCGTTGTCCGTCCAAGAAAAGGAATTTGTTCTTCGTTTTAGAGCGAAGATCTGTTCTACGTTCCTAGATCCGCTGTGCGCTTAAAATCAAGAACCCGCTGAACGCTGTGAAAAACCGTCCTTCGCCAAGACCCAAGCCCAGATCCTGACCAGGAGCACGAGGATGACGTGAAGGGTCTGTCATCCCGTGGTGATTCTGCACGGGATCTCGCATCTAGGATCCGCTGTGCGCTTAAAATCAAGAACCCGCTGAACGCTGGGAAGAGC
>NPIF01000247.1_pt3 | contig 28444 bp, 25 predicted proteins | sample 8637461 | NCBI WGS metagenome assembly NPIF01 (sample SAMN07420641, study PRJNA396082) | bioreactor metagenome | isolation source: sample BR12 brine-fed electro-methanogenic bioreactor BR | place: Japan: Kochi | collected 2016-12-09
CAGCCAGGCACCCCGCCAGGGGCTCCGCTGTGGGAAAAGTATAAGCCCGGCTGCCCAGCCGGATTCTGGGATGGGGTGGCTGCGGTTGGTATTTGCAGCCGCCCCCGTGGATATCAGGCCAGGGCCCGGCGGTCGTTCATGTCCACCAGGACGCGTTCCCGGGCCTTGTCAATGCCAAGCTGCCTGCGTTTCTTGTCGATGTGCGCGATCATGAGTCTCGCAATTTCAATGGGATCGGCGGCCGAACCCCATTTGCCGTATCCCTGTTTTTCCAGTCCGTTGAACAGCAGATCATGGAACCGGGTGCCGGCCAGAACTGGAAATCCCACCCCGAACACGGTGTAGACCCCGGAAGCCACAAAATACTGACCGATGGCCAGGGCTTTTTCACTCATCCATTCCGGCGCGCACCCGGCTGCGGGCAGGTCGGCAATGCTGTTGCCCAGACCCCCGGCCCTGACCATGGCGGAAGCCGCAATCAGTATCCGGGTGTTGTCCACGCATGATCCCATGCCCAGCACCGGGGGCATGCCCACGGTTTCACACACTTCGGACAGTCCCGGTCCGGCCAGGGCCGCCGCTTCCGGTGTCAGAAAACCGGCCTTGGCCAGGGCGATCTGGGAGCATCCGGTCTGGAGCACCAGCACATCGTTTTTAATCAGTTCCCGGACCAGTTCCACATGCACGTAATCCTGCTGCACCTTGGGGTTGGTGCATCCCACCACCCCGGCCACACCTCTGATCCGGCCGTTGATGATGTTGTCGTTCAACGGGGAATAGGACCCTCTGAAAGTGCCGCCCAGCATGTATTCGATGTATTCATGGGAAAACCCGTGAATGCCTTTCTGAACCTGCTTGGGGATCTGGACCGGTTTGCTCCGGGACCCGAACCGGGCAATGGCCCGGGTCAGGACCTCATCGGTGCAGGCCCGGGGATCGGTTTCGTCGAACTGAATATGGCTGGCGCCCTCGATGTGGGCCCGGTCGCTGGTGGTGATCAGATGGGTGTCATAGCATTTGGCCACCTGGGCCAGTCCCTGCTTGATGCACTGGATGTCCACCACCATGGCATCCACAGCCCCCGTGACCAGGACCGCTTCCGTGGACGAGAAATTGCCGGCATGGGGAACCCCGTGGCGGGACATCATCTCCGCACCGGAGCAGCACATGCCCACCAGGTTGATGCCGGCAGCCCCCTTGTCTCTGGCGGCCTGGATAAAGAACGGATCATTCACCGCGGCCAGCATGCCTTCGAACATGGCCGGTTCGTGCCCGTGGACGATCACGTTCACATGGTCTTCCTTGAAGATTCCCATGTTCACTTCCGCCACAATGGGAGAGGGCGTGCCGAACATGATGTCGGACAGTTCTGTGGCCACCATGGAGCCGCCCCAGCCGTCGGCCAGGGCCGTGCGGGTGATCTGTTTGATCAGGTGGGTATGGTCCTGGTCGCACCCGATATGGGTCCGGCTCATCATCTCCATGACCTCTTTCATGGCGCCCCTGGGCACGACGCCGTCCTTGCGCCACAGCTCCAGGGTGGCGGGCGGCACCCGTTTCATGAACGGCATCTCGCCGTCCACATTGGAAAAGGTTTTTTCCAGCTCGGAACACAGGTCTTTGGCCACATCCTCCAGGGAGCGGTCTTCGGTCTCGATGTCCAGCTCTTTTGCCAGTTGACGCAGCTTCAGGGGATTGGCAATGGAAAAGTCGGTGACGTTTTTTTCGACAATGCCTTTGAACAGGTGGAGAATGTGCTGGCCGTGGTCATTGTGGGATGCCGACCCGGTGGCCACATTCCGGGCCAGGTTCCTTGCCGTGATGGTGTCGATGGTGGCGCCGCAGATACCGACTTTCTTGTACGGGTCCCGGGGATTGAGACGGCAGGGTCCCATAAAGCAGTGTTTGCAGCAGGCCGATTCCACGCCGATGGGACAGGGTTTCATGTCCACGGCCCGGTCCAGGTTGAGAACCACACCGTCTTGTCGCGCTTTTTCCAGCATCTGGCGGGTGGCCTCACAGGTGGTCAAATCCGTTGCCGGGACCTGTTTGGTGACAGGGATATCCTTGGGCATAATCATCTCCTCTTAAAATCAGGTTATTATCGATTCTTTTTTTACGAAAATTCAGGAAGTGACAATCGGCCCTTCGATTGCCGGTTTATCTTCCCCCTTGTGATACCTATGATGCAAAAGGGGGAAGATTTATTCCTTGATTTATATCAAGAGGATCAGAAAATGTTACGGAAAGTTCAGAAAAATCATGCGCCGATCACGTCCATGGCCGCGAACCGGGGCTCGTGCAGAGGGATCAGAATGTCTGCCTGTTTTTTCACGGCTTCCAGAATATGGTAGGCCTCATGGACATCCACGTGGGTGCCCGGCGGAATCACCGTCATTTCCATGCCCAGGATCTCCGGCGGGGGATTCAGGTTTTCATCGATGATGCAGAAACCCGTGATGGCGGCCCTGCCTCTGGGCGTGTCCACCAGCACGGTCATGCCGCCCCGGGTATGGGCGGGCGTATGGACCATCCGGACGCCCGGAACGATGTCCGTGTCCCCGGTCAACACCTGGATCTGGCCGTTGTCTTCGATCTCTTCGATATAATCCTCCAGATACCGGTAATCCAGGGGATGGGGGTTGTGTACCGCTTCCAGCTCTTTTTCATGGACAAAGAACCGGGCGTTTTCACATTTGTAATCATTTTCGCAGTGATCCGTGTGCAGGTGGGTGTGGATCACGATGTCGATGTCGGAGGCGGTGAGCCCGTGACGGGCCAGCCCGTCCTCAAAGGTGTAAATTTTACCGTTGATGGCGGCTTCCCGGTCTTCGGACTGAATGGGGTGCATCTCGCCGGTGTCCACCAGGATGGTCCGGTCACCGCCTTTGATGAGCCAGGCATAGATGGGAATGGTATAGGTCTGTCCCTGGCCGTGCTGATAGGTCATCATGCTTTTGTCAAACACTTTGGTTCCCATGACAATGGGGTGAATGGTCAGTGATCCGGTCATGACGGGGTTCCTTTTACGTTGAAAGAACAGCGGACAGTTTCTTGTTCAGGGCCTGGGCTCCGGTCTGTTTCAGATTCCGGTGCAGGGAGGTGAAAATTTCCCTGACAATGCCGGTTTTGGGTTTGGGAGACAGCAGCTGGACTTCCATGGTCTTGATGTCCATGACCACCTCTTCCACCCAGCCATAAGTTTTGATTTCCTTTTCCAGCACGGTCTTGATTTCCACCAGCAGCCTGGCGACCATCTCCTTTTTTTCAGGGTCGAGCACCGGGTCCCGGCCCAGGGTCAGTGCCGGTTCCTGAGATGCGCCGGGCAGGGATCTGCCCAGGGCTTTCAGGCCGCTTTCGGTGATGGCGATGCCGCCGGACAGGGTTTTGAGCTCGGCCAGGTCCTGGATGAACAGGGATTCGGCCAGACTCCCGGCCTCGGATTTTTCCAGGCCCAGAGCCGCGCCGATGTCATACATGGACACCTGACTGCCGGGATCTCCCTGGGACATGGTGTACAGTTGATTTAAAAAGGCATGTTCTTCCGGATTTTCCATAATCTCCTTTACCGGGTGCATCCATTGATTCGTGCCGGTTGTCACTGAAAGGACGTCAATGATGGTGGCCGCATCCGCCCTGTTTCTTGTTTTTCTTTCCCTGGCACAGGTCGAACATGTGGAACAGCTGGAGATCACCGGATTTCATCAGATCCAGGTTTTCCCCCACCGTTTCCTTCTGTGCCGCGTAAACGCGGATATTGACATTGTGCATGTTGCGCTGGCCCCCGTCTCCGATACATTTGGTGACAACCGCGTCTACGGCGTCCGCTTTGTCGAATATTCCGGTCTTGCAGCCGGCATCCGGGTTGTCGATTTTCCGGTTGGTCCGGGTCTGGATCTCACCGGTGTCAAGGTCCACCACCAGAAACAGCGCTGCCGTTCCGAAATGATCATTGACGATGCTGTCCAGTCCCTTGTCTTCGGTGACCGGAAATGCGATTTTCATGGGTTCCTCCGTGCATGTGGTCATGATTGTGCCGGGACGTAACGTCCGGCTATGTGGATTAAGAATAACGCATTCACGGACAAAATCAACCGTGAACCCGGTGTGCCCGGGAAAATTAAATGACAACCGTTCGGGGCAGGGGTTTGATAAACGATTGTCTCAGGCTGTAAGTGTAGGCCCCCTGGAACGGGATCATCAGGATATCCCCTTCCTGAATGCCGGAACCGAAAAACGCGTATCCCCAGACATCATGCGGGGTGCACAGTGATCCCAGGATCCGGCAGGGCTGTTCGGTCAGCCCGGGCCGGGTCAGGTTCAGGACCGGGAAATAATCGGTTTCATACCGTTCCCAGCCCACGGTGTTGGTGCCGGCATCCGTGATCACCAGGTCCGGCATTTTTTTGTCCACGACCCGGACGATGATGTGCACGGCATCGTGACAGAGCCACCGGCCGGGCTCAAAACAGATGACCGGGGACACATGGGGCAGCACATGGGCGGTCAGGGCGTCGGACAGCGCTTGTGCAAAGGTGTCCAGGGGGGCGGCCGGCAGGTGATAATGGCACAGGGGATCGTCCGACACCAGCCATTCGCCGGTTTCCGGCCAGTACCCGCCGCCGATGTCGATGAACCGGCACCCGGTGAGAAATGCCGCGGGCAGGCGCCCGAGCAGTGCCCCCAGGCCGGAAATGATCTCCTCCTGCCGGTCCGGGGTCAGGTTCCAGGAGGAATGAAACTGGATCCCGGTGCAGGTCAGAAACGGGTGATCCAGAATCTCCTGAACCAGGGCCGGGACCTGGTCCGGCAGAATGCCGAATTTCTGCCACAGCCCTTCCGGCTGGCAGTTGAGCCGGATCCCCGCGGACAAGGGCTGTTTTTTTTCCGACAGAATCGCCATGAGCCGCCGGCATTCGCCGATACTGTCCATGAGCAGGGTCACGCGGTCCGGATGGGCAGCGGCCGTCATCAGCTCGTCCCTGGTTTTTCCCGGACCGCTGAAAATGATATCCCTTGCCCCGGTCCCCAGGGCCGCCGCCAGTTCCAGACCGGAGGACACATCCAGGCCGAACCCCCGGGCGGTCAGAATCCGGGAGATTTCCGGCATATTGTTGCTTTTCACGGCAAAGTAAAACCGGGTCTTTGGCAGCCGGGATTCGAACGCGGTCTTGAACCGTTTGGCCTGGTGGACAAGCTTTGCCGAATCCACCAGATACAGAGGCGAACCATGGGTGTCGACCGGGTCAAGAAAGCGTTCCGACTGATCGAACAGCGGCCCCACCTGGCCGGCGAGAAATTCCGTCGTCATCACCGGATGGGGATGACTTGTCTGCAACGTCATGGCTGGATGTCGATCTCCAGGCGCCGGATCAGCAGGGAGCACCGGGTTTCAGGGAAATTCCAGCCAAAGGTGTCGAAGATGACGTGTCCCAGCAGCCAGGAATCATACTCATCCGGCGGCAGGATGATCCGGTGGCCGGGCTTCCGGATCAGATGGATCTGTTTGACCCGGGGTTCCGAAGCCAGGTCCCGGGAATGGATGGCTTTGAGGGTGCCGCTTTTCCGGGCATGAATCCGCAGGGCCATGTGGGGGGAGAACCGGACCCCGGAAAGGTCCCACGGCCGGTTTCCGGCTACATCCAGGGTCAGTTTCAGGATGTCCAGGTGCCCGGAGATGTCCAGCAGCCAGGGCAGGCAGTCCCCGCCGGGCCGGGGAGTGATTTCCAGCAGATACGGCTGGTTGTGTTTGATCACGAAATCCACCATGCAGATGCCCTTCTCCAGTCCCAGGGCCCGGGCCGCTTTTTCCAGTACCGAAGACAGGGTGCCGGCGCTCAGTTGCGGGGGCAGAATGCCGGGGACTTCATAACCCGTGGCCGTGCCGAAGGGCATGCCCGCGGGGATCAGTTTCCGTGCCACACGGATCAGGGTCAGGCCGGTGTCCGTCAGAATGAAATCCGCACTGTATTCCGGTCCGCAGATCCGTTCTTCCGCCAGAATCAGCTGATCCGGGTGCGCGAACAACGGATTTTTCTTTCTTTTTTCCAGGCCGTCGGTCATGGCCTGCCATGCGGTTGCCGCTTCTTTTCTGTTCCCACAGTAAAACACCAGTTCGCTGCCGCTGCCCCAGGCTGGTTTCAGCACCAGGCCGCCGGTCGTTTCCTTGAGGAGCCGTGTCAGGTCTTCGATACCGTGAACCGGCCAGACCCGGGGGCACGGAACCCCACGGGCCTGCCACAGCTGCTTGGAAATCAGTTTGTCCCGGCAGTTCAGAATCGCGGTTTCATCGGGGTAGGGCAGCCCCAGGGCCGCGGCCAGCCGGGATGCCGGTATCATGGATTCACAGTCAAAGCAGGCGATGCCTTCAGACGTCTGGGAAAAGGTTTCCATGTGGGTGGTCACCGCGTTCACCAGGGCGGCGGTGTCGGACAGGTCGCAGACCACTTCCTCGGAAGGAGCCGGCCTGGGTTCCGAAGCGGCCTGACGGACAGAGGGATCGGTGATGAAAAGCGCCTCATCCGGGCACCGGGACCGGATCCATTGGATATAGTCGGCAGTGGTACCCGTTACCAGCACTCTGGGGGTTTTATGCGCACCGGATGTGGCGGTCTTCTGCATGAATGCCCTGCTCCTGAACCATGGACTGTGTGAAAAGTTTATACAAAGGTACGGGGGTTAACCGGAACCGTTGTTTCCAATTGAAATCTCCGCACAGAAAATCCACGCATTTCAGTTTCCGCCGGCACGCCCATTGTAAATGATGGCGGTTGATGAGCTTGGCCACACCGGGGAATTCCGGGCTGGTGCCCCCGGCCAGCAGGGTATAGGTGCCTTTCCACAGAACCCCCATGTCCACGGCGGCCAGCCTGCCCTTGATGTGCACGCAGGTGATGCGGAGCATTCCCATTTTGTGGAAAAATTCCGCCAGCAGTTCAAACGAGCGGAGAAACCGGGCATCGTAGAAATAGGCATCCGGCCCGAACGCGGCCAGGTTCAGGCGGAACAGATGATCCATGTCCGATACGGTCCCTTCGGAAATGCAGACATCCTGTGATTCCAGCTTGCGGATGTCCGCATTCAGTTTTTTCCGGGTTTTGCCGGGGATGGACTGCCAGTAGGTATCAAAGCTGAACCCGAAAGAAGCCGGAAAAAACAGGTACCGGGTTTCGTCCGGATGCAGCAGACCCGTCCGGTTCAGACCGGTCCGGTATTTGAGGTACCGCAGATGAACCGGACCCGGCACGGCATCCAGAAGCGTTTCCAGGATGTCCGGGGTGGGTGCGATGATCCGGTTCTGTTCCAGCCAGGTCTTTCCCTGCCAGGTTTCTCCGGGAAACTGCACAAAGGTGCCTTCGTCATCATTCCGGCACAGGGCCAGCAGTCCCACTGGGCGGCCGGCCTTTTCGGCGACATGAAACGCCAGGGGCCGGTCAAAGGCCTGGTGAAAGCACCACCGGACCGGCCACAGGTCAAACAGGACCCGGCCGGGCCACAGGCTTTCCCACAGTTTTCTGCAATGGGCCGGGTCCTGATACAGGACAGGGTGTACGCCCTTCATTCAGAGACGGTGGGTGACGGAAATCCTTGAAAAAGACCCGCCGAAACTGGTTTGGGAGAACTGCCGGACCACTTCCGGATCATAGGTCTTGCAGCTGAACACATCCAGGTACACCGTGTTGGTCAGGTTCGCGAAATGGGCGGATATCAAAGAGGTTTCAATCAGCTGAACCATGGAAAATCCAGCCACTTTCTCGTCTTCTCCGAAATGCACCACCTGGGTCTCTCCAAAGCGTTTCATTTCGATGAGATCGCACAGCTCTACCACAAAGGATTTGATATAGTCGGCATCCCGGATTTTTTCGGGATTGCAGTCATAGATGTCGATGGCGGATGCAATGCCCCAGGGTTCCGGGACGGTTTCCAGTGTGACGTTTGAACGGATGACAGGTGATATGTTCATATGAGGTTCCTTTACCATTTTTGTCTGGTTTTATTTTTCTGGTTTGATTTTTTGTCTGATTGTTTCCGGTGGTCGAGGTGTTCCCGGCGGTCTTCCCAGCACAGATCGTCTTCCCTTGTTTCCTTGAATTTCGGTGCCTTGTGCCTGGAATGCCGGTTGCTCTCTCTCTGACTCATGGGATACCTTCCTGTTTTTTTCTTTTTTAGTCCCGGTGTGTTTCCGGGGTCTGGTCCAATATTTTATCAACGGAATCGGGTAAAAGCAGAAAGTGTGCCATGGGTTGATTTATTTTTAATTTCTTTTAAAATCAGATAGTTGCGATAAATTTCCCGGCAGAAAAGAGTGGGGGTTTTCGGTATTTTTTTGCTTGAATTTCGATAGTTCGGATCAATAATACCGAAAATGTGTCAACCTGGATACCGGATGCACCGTCAACCAACCGGGTGCCGTATGCAAGAACTTGTTTATTCTGGACTTTGCTGGTGAAATGCCGTATGGTCATCCTGCCGGCATGACACCGGAAAAGCGGTAAAAATCGGTATTCATTTGCCGGAAACGGTTAACTGAGGAGACCCTGTTCGTGCTGACCCGGCTTGTGTGTGCCGTAAAGGAAAAAAAATTGGCGGCGGCCATTGAAAAACGGCTGGTCCATGCGGATGTCCGGCTCAATATTTTTCATCCCCCCGGCAACACCTGGCAGGATCTGGTACGAAGCTGTGCCGATGTGTTTCTGGTCAGCCGGACCCTGATTCCAAAACCGGTGGATGCCAGTGTCGCCATCCTGAACAACCTGCCGGAAAAACCCATCACCATTGTTCTGGACGACCGGGAGTCATCCAAAGCCCATGCCGATCTCCTGGGCGCGGGGGCGGACATGGTGTTGTACGCGGGACTGCCCCCGGACCGGCTGGTGGAAGCCATTGAGACCACCCTGGTTTCCCGCCAGCAGTTTTATGAGTTGAACCGGTTCGACCACCGGGGCCGGTCCCAGCCCCGGCTGCATGATTTTGATTCCGGCAGCCGGGAGATGCAGCTGTTTCTGGAAGAGGTCCGGCAGGTGGCGGCCACAGATGCCAGTCTGCTGCTTCAGGGGGAGACCGGGGTGGGAAAAGAGCATCTGTCCAAAGCCATCCACATGGAAAGTCACCGGGGCGGGGGGCCTTTCATCGCCTTGAATATGGCGGCCATTCCGGACCAGCTCATGGAGAGCGAACTGTTCGGCCATGAACAGGGCGCGTTCACCGGTGCGGTCCGTTCCCGGAGAGGTGCGTTCGAGTTGGCCCATGGTGGCACCCTTTTTCTGGATGAGATCGGGGAAATGCCCCTGAAAATGCAGTCCAAACTGCTCAGGGTTCTACAGGATTTCGAATTCATCCCGGTGGGCGGGGAATCTCCCGTGTGGGTGGATGTCCGGGTCATTGCCGCCACCAACAAGGACCTGGCCCTGGAGGTGGAAAACAAGCGGTTCCGTCAGGACCTGTTTTACCGGCTCGGGGTCATTACCCTGACCCTGCCGCCGCTGCGGCGTCGCAAGGAGGATATCCCGGCCATGGCTGAACGGTTTTTGATTCAGCAGGCCCAGCGCATCGGGCGGGATATTCAAGGGTTTTCCGATGACGCGGTTCACGCCCTGTGTGAGTATGCCTGGCCCGGAAACGTCCGGGAATTGATGAACGTGATCGAACGGGCGGTATTGCTTTGTCGCTCGGATTGGATTACATTGAAAGATCTGCCTTCCGGATTTCAGGACGCAAAGGGACTGTCCTCAAACTGGTTGAGTGCGGCGGAAAACGACCCGGAAGTGGCCTGGGAGGGGCGGACTCTGGATCAGGTCAAGTTGGAGGTTATCACCCGGGTGGAAAAACAGTACCTGGAAATGGTACTCAAGAAAACCCGGGGGCGTGTGGGAGAAGCTGCCCGAATGGCAGGCATTCATCCCAGGGGGCTTTACGGAAAAATGAAAAAACTGGGCATTGACAAGGATCGGTTCAAATCCGGCAATAAAAGGGAATGAGCCATGCGTTTGAGAAGGCCGAAATCAAAAACTGGCGCGGCTGCGTGGATGGTCCCGGTCCTTTGTCTGGTTTTCGCCGTTGTCCTGATGTATCTCAAACCGATTCTGGCCGACCGGATATTCCATTTTTCAGGAAAAACACCGGTCCTTTCCGAAAGCCGGTCCGATTCTGCCATTGCCGTTCTGTATCACGAGCGGCCACCCTATTATGTCACCGGGCCCCTGGGCATTTACGGCCTGTGTGTGGATCCGGTGAAAAAAGCGTTTTCAAAGGCGGATATCAACGCCGACTGGGTTAAAATGCCGGCGGCCAGACAGATGGAGATGCTCAGATCCAATGCCCCGGATATCTGTGCCATCGGCTGGTTCAAAATGCCGGAACGGAAAAAATTCGCCGTATATTCCCAGGCCATATACCAGGACACCTCCATGATCGCCCTGGCCCGGGCCGATAACCCTCACCTCATTTCCGGCCATCCCCTGGTCCGGACTCTGAAGAACCGGGACGTGACGTTTTTGCGCAAAGACGGATATTCCTACGGCCGGTACATCGATGACATGATTCTGAAACACGCGCCCCGCCAGGAGATCACCACCGCGGAAAATATCGGGATGCTCAAAATTCTTCATGACGGGCTGGCGGATTATTTTTTCATATCCGAAGAGGAAGCCGCCGAACTGATCCGGACCTCCGGCCTTTTGTCCGAGATGTTTCAGTTCATCCGGTTTCCGGATGTGCCTGAGGGAAACAAGCGGTATCTGCTGTTCAGCAAATCTACGGACAAACGTATTGTTGACAGGGTGGATGCCGCCATCATTCAAGTGCGCGCCGCCGGGATGACAAATGATGACTGACCTGAGAAGAGGCCTGTTTTGATCCGTAAACATTTTACCGTCATCGAAGCGGCAGCGTTGGTGTTTCTGATTTTGTACAGCATTCTGGTGCTCGTTCATGAATACCAGGTCCGGGAAAAGGCCCATGAAAGAATAGCGGTTCATGCGGATATGGTGTCCAATCCCCTGTGGAACTATAATGAGAAAGCGGCTTCCCAGTATCTGTTTCTTGCCGCTGAACTGGAAAATTATGCCTCTGTCAAGGTAATGGATACCCGGGGAAACGTTTTTCAGAAGATGTCTGGGGAGCCTTTCCAGGGACTGGACCGGTTTTTTTCGGCCATCGGATTGAATCACCTGCATTCTCTTGCGGCACCGGTCCGGTACAATGACAGAATCATCGGTACCCTTCAGGCGGAACGGATTTGTAAGGCCATTTATTTTGACGCCATGCTGCTGCTGGTGGTTGTCATGGTGTTCATGATTTTTCTGCTGTACACCCGTCTGGTGAATGAGAAAAAAGTGCTGGAAAACCGGGTCGTCCACCGGACAAAAGAGTTGTCCGATCTCAATGCGGACCTGCAAAAAGAGATCCGGGAGCACAAAGCCGCCAGACAGGCCCTGGAAAAAAGCGAAGAACGGTATCGGGCCTATTTTGAGGAAAATATCGCAGGTGCTTATATTTCAACGTCTTCCGGAGATCTGATTGACTGTAATCAGAAGTATCTGGATATTTTCGGGTTTGAGAACAAGGCCCAGGCATTGACTACCCCTATCAAGGATATTTACAACCGCCGGGAGGAGCGCCGGCAGTTTCTCGATGCCCTGATTGAAAACAAAAAAGTGTCTTCTTACGAAACCATTTTCAGGAAAACCGACGGGACACGGATTCACCTCATTGAAAACGCCGCAGCCGTGTTTGATGAAACCGGCCGTCTGGACCATATCCGGGGATTCCTGCTGGACGTCACGGAAAAGCACCATCTTGAAATGCAGCTGATACAAACCCAGAAAATGGAATCCATCGGGCGGCTGGCAGGCGGTGTGGCCCATGATTTCAACAACATGCTCAACGTGATCCTCGGGCATGTGGATCTGTCACTGGACAAGATCGATGCATCCGGACCTTTGCACCACCATTTGAAGCAGATCAGGAACGCGGCCGCGCATTCCACCGATATTACCCGGCAGCTGCTGGCATTTGCCAGAAAACAGACCATCTCTCCCCGGATACTGGATCTGAACAAAACGGTTGAAGGCATGCTCAAGATGTTGCGCCGGCTCATCGGGGAAGACATCGATCTGGTATGGAAACCATCGGACTCCCCCGGATCCGTGAAAATGGATCCGTCCCAGATCCATCAGATTCTGGCCAACCTGTGCGTGAACGCCCGGGATGCCATTGCAGATGTGGGGCATATTACCATTGAAACGGAAATGAAGACATTTTACGAACAAAAGGAACCAGATCTTGCGGACGTCATCCCGGGAGAATTTGTGTGCCTGCGCGTCACCGATGGCGGCTGCGGCATGGATCAGCACACTCTGGACAACCTGTTCGATCCGTTTTTCACCACCAAGGAGGTGGGAAAAGGCACGGGGCTGGGATTGTCCACCGTGTACGGCATCGTGAAACAAAACAGCGGGTTCATTCATGTGAATTCACGATTGAATGAAGGAACCACGTTTGAGATTTTCCTGCCCCGTTATAAAGAGACAGTCACAACCCGGGAGGTTCAATCTCACCCAAGCATTCCTTCCGGCAACGGAGAGACCGTTCTGGTGGTGGAGGATGAGGTCACCATACTGGAACTGCTTCAAACCATGCTCGATCAGCTGGGTTATGCCGTGATGACGGCATCATCCCCCCAGGCTGCCCTGGATCTGGCCAAGGCCTGCGACGGAAGAATCCACCTGTTGATCACGGACGTGATCATGCCGGAAATGAACGGCCGGGACCTGGCCGGGCGGATCAGGGAACTGTATCCGGAAGTCCGGCTGCTGTTCATGTCCGGGTATCCGGCCGATGTCATCGCGGAGCAGGGGGTCCTGGACCGGGGCGTTCAGTTTATCCAGAAGCCTTTTTCCATGCAGGACATCGCCGCAAAGGTGCGTGAAGCACTGAGTTAAATTTTTCGTGCCGGTTCCTCGATGTGGCATTCATCCGGGTGTTCAAAACAGTGGTCCACATCGGTGTGCGAAACGGCCCGGGCATCGGCATACCGGACCACCAGCCAGTAGCCGATGCTTGTGGCAAACACCAGTGCGGCCGTGGCGAAAATATATTCCGGTTCCACCACCTTGAAGTCCAGAATGATGACTTTCCGGGAGATGGCCATCAGGGCCGTGGCCATGACGATTTTGACATGGATCACGTCATCCCTGAGATAGATGGTGATGTTGATGAATATCTCAATGGCGATGAGTACCGCCATGAACGCCCCGAACGTGGCCAGAATGTCGCTGATGTTCATGAGCATGACCGGCGGTGTGCGCAGTTTGTTATAGATTTCCCAGGCCACGTCCACCACACCCCAGAGAATCACCAGGGTCATCAGGACCGCCAGTGCGCGGACGCTGAAGCGGATTACCATCCGCAGTTTTTCAATCAACGGTTCAGAAGGGTTGGTCATGTCATCCATGGCATGTCTCTTTCAGTTTAGATTTTACAGGCCCTTTCTCTCCAGCCATACAAAAAGCAGCAGACTCCCGGCCACAAGGACCGGAATGATGATCCAGTGATGGACCCCCAGCACTTCGGGCAACGTGATCTTGCCGAAATCCCCCCAGGTGTAGACGGTTTTCTGGAGCGCCGGATAGACTTCCGCAAACACGGCGGCGCCCGCAATCATACCCAGGATCCCCCAGACTGAATCCCAGCGGCCTTCGCCCAGTGCCCCCATGGAGGTGCCGGGGCAGTACCCCAGCAGCCCCCACCCAAGGCCGAATATCAGGCCCCCGATGATGACCGGCCCCAGGATCGTGGCTTTGACGGACAAAGTGACCATGCCCAGGTCCCTGAGCAGGTAGATGCCCACCATGCCCACCAGCACACTGGAAAGCATGAACTTGACAATGGTCATGTCCATCAGCCGAAGGGCCCCCAGCTGCTTGTCATAGCGCAGCACCCGGCCCTTCTGGAGCAGGAAACCGAACAGAAATCCGGTGATCAGACCGTATATGAGCATATCCATGGGTGGCCTCCTTTATTTGTAAACCAGTCTTGCGGCAATGACGCCGCCGACAAAGAAACACACCAGGGCAATAAGCCCGCTGACCGCCAGTTGAAGCGTACCGCTCAACCCGTGACCGCTGGGTCACCCGCCGGCCAGCCTGGCCCCGAACAGGGCCACGGCCCCGCCGAAAAAAGCAAAGACCGCCCGTCTGCCGACACTGTCTGCGCCGAACCGCTGCGCCCACATGTCCGGCACCGCCTGCCATTTAAATGATCCGGACGTGACCGCGGAGATAAACGCACCCAGAACAATGCCGATCATGAACATCCACTGCCAGTCGACCTTGGGCACCACCTTGATGAAATAGTCCATCTGGGCCACCCGTTCCGGTCCGAAAACCTGTTCGATCATGCCGGCGGTCCGGACAAACGAGGTGGAGGCACCGAAATACTTTCCGGCGACCACCACGGACAGAATCCCCACCACACCGGCAAGTGCCCCGGCCAGATAGGGGCTCCAGCCGCCATTGTCAGGTTGTTTCATGTGTCCCTCCTTTCAGCTGTCGGATTGACTGATTCACTGAATTCTACGCCTAAAAACCGGGATTGCAAAGGAAAAATATCGGTTATATCATTGCCAGTGCCACCGCGCAGCCCGGTATCATCGCCCCCAGCATCAGCAGCGGCAGCCGGAAATGATCCCTGATCCCGGCAATCACGGCGAACATCACCCCCTTGACCAGGGTGTTGGTCAGACAGGCCAGCAGAATCCCCATCACCGCCACTTCCGAAGCCAGGTCCTGCCTGGCGGAACGGGACAGGGACAATACGATGGCATCCACGTCGATCAACCCGGAGACCACGGACAGCACATAGATGCCGGAACTGCCGAACCATTCCTTCATGGCTTCGGACAGCAGCAGGACCACCGCCAGAATCAGGCCGAACTGCAATGCCATGCCCAGCTGCAGCGGATTTTTCAGCGCCACCGGCCGGTGCTCTTTGCGTTCTTTCCGGTCCCGGTGCCGCCAGGTCCAGGCCAGCGCAGTGATCAGGCCGGCGAACATGGTGGTCAGGGGCAGCCACAATGCCTTGAGCAGACCGGGATACACCACCAGTACTTCGATCAGGACCCGGATGAACATGATGGCGGAGGCCACCAGGACCCCGGCGGAAAAAATGAGGCCGGTTTTCTGTTCCCTGGCGAACCGGGCCAGGCTGATGGTCACGGCCGTGGAAGAGACCAGACCCCCGGCAACGGCGGTGACCAGAGCCCCTTTTTTTTCTCCCACCACCTGGATGATCACATACCCCAGAAAAGAGATGCCCGAGATCAACACCACCATCCACCAGGTCCAGTAGGGGTTCAGCGCCTCCCAGGGGCCGTATCCCTTGTTGGGGAGCAGCGGCAGCAGCACTAGGGAGATAATCAGCAGTTTGAGCCCGGAAAAAAAGTCCCCGGGCCGGATGGTTCTGAGCCAGGAATGCAGCACGGGTTTGTATCCCAGCAGCGAAATCACGATCACGGTCACGGCCATGGCCGGGATCGGTTGTCCGAACGCGGCCCAGGCTGCCAGGACAAAGGACAGCATCATGGTGAAGGCCGTGGTGGTGCCCATGTCCTTGTCTTCACTGGCCTCCAGGATGTGGGCCGCAATGATCAGGGCACACACGCCTGGAAACGCGGCCACCATGAACCAGGGCGTGGTCTGTTCGGAAATCAGGGCACAGACCCCTCCCAGCAACCCGATGAGACTGAAGGTCCGGATGCCGGCCACCCGTTCGCCTTCATCCTCCTCACGGTCGCGCCATCCCCGTTCGATGCCGATTAAGAGACCTATGGCAAGGGCGGCCAGCAGTTTGATTGCCAGGTGGTAGGAAGTGTCCATCGTCTTATGTCTCCATCGTTGACAGGTAAAAAATTCTATCCCGTCGCGGTCTGCCACAGGGACAGCCACAGCGGCATGGCCAGGATGCACACCAGGTACTGGAGCAGCATCATGCTGGCCACGGACCGTTCATCCCCGCCGTAGTTTCTCACCATGAGGATCAGGTTGGTGGCCGGCGGTGACGAGGTCTGGAGGATGATCAGGCTGCAGAACAGCGGCAGAGTCTGATACAGCCCCAGCCCGTACATCAGGGCAAAGGCGGCCCCGGGCACCAGGATGAATTTGACCCCGGTGACCCGGAGCACGTCAATCAGCGGCGGCATGTCTTTCAGCGAGATGCCGCCCAGCGTCGCCCCCAGGATAAACACGGCCAGGGGAACGGTGGCCTGCCCCAGCAGGTCCATGGCGGACACCAGGGTGCCGGGTATGGCCCCGGCCGTGCCCGACACCACCAGAAAGATGGCCCCCAGGGTCGCCACCAGGGGCGGGGTGACAAAGTCCCGCCACCGGATGGCCGAGCTCCGGTCCCCGCTGATCAGCACCTTGCCCACGCTCCACATGATGGGGGACTGTCCCAGAATCAGCAGAAAACAGAACAGGGCCAGCCGGTCGAACTGGTCCGGAAACACCAGCTGGCCGATGGGCAGCACAATATACACGGCATTCTGAAAGCTGGCCATGGAGATGAACGCCCGTTTTTCCGGTCTGGTCCCGAACAGCAGAAACGCCATGCCAAGCCCGGCCAGGGCGATCAAAACCCCGGACAGGGGCAGCAGCCACCACCGGGCAAATCCGGCCGGATCAAACTGGCTCACGGTTTTGACCACGATCAGGCAGGGCAGAAAAACGTTCACAGTCACAGCTGAAAGGCCCTGGATATGATTCTGGGACACAATCTTTGTCCGCACCAGGACCCCGGCGGCGGCGGAAATGATAAACAGCTGGAAAACAGCGGAAAAAACCGTGGAAAACGTGGGGATGAACATAAGCCGAAGGTGTCACTCCTTTCCGGGAAACAGGCCAAGAGACGTAAATGTTTCTGTCATGGCCTCGTAATGGGAGCCTTTCCAGAAAATTTTCAGACACTCCGGGCATTGGTAAAAGTCTGTATAATATTTTTTTGTCCTGGGTTCCAGCCGTTGAAGAATATCGGTTTTGGCCACGGGTTTCAACGGCTGGTTGCACCGAGTGCACCGGGAAAAAAACGCGGTCTGCCCCCTGAGCCCGAAAAAATCCACCACCTCCGCCACCTGGTCATAGGGAAGATTGGCCCGGATCCTTCGGGCGAACACGATTTTTCTGCGTTTCAGCAGTGTGGTGTCCCGGGTCAGGACAATGCGGGATTCTGATTCAGCCATATCGGCGATCTGATCATCGGTAAACGTTGAAGAACCGGTCACGTCAAACCCCAGCAGAATCAGCAGCCGCCCCAGTTTGAGCACATTCACGTCGGCGATGAACCGGACCCGGCCCAGGGGTTCCGGCCGCAGCAGAGACGGGGAGCCCACATCAAACGGCGCGTCGATCCCGTGGATATGAAGAATTCCCGGCGCGTCCGGCACAAAGGCAAAATCGATCTCCTGTCCGTTGAACCGGATCACGCCCACCTCGGTATGGGGCACCCCCAGAGACTCGATGATATCCTTGACAGAGGCACTCCTGATCAACGGATAGGCCAGGGCTTTCCCCTGACGGCGGTCCGGCAGAAAAAAATCAAATACCGGGTCAAATGTCACCGAAATATTCACGCTGTATTTGTACTATGCCGGCACCAAATTTCAAATGGTTTTTTATTTGAGGTTGTTCCATAACCGGGTCCGGGAGGGGGGAATTTTAAAATTTGATATGATTTCATTTTTTTTGCTGCCATATAAACAAAATTTCTTGACAATAAAAAATCTATATGCTTTTTTTAATCCATCATGACTGCGGATCTTTCTTTCATAGGCAGCAACATCCGATTTCTTCGACGATCCAGGAACTGGACCCTGGAAGATCTGTCCTCCCGCATCGATATTCACAAAGTGGCCCTGGGCCGCATCGAAAGAGGCATCAATCTGCCGTCCGCCATGGTGATCTATCAATTGTCCACGGCTTTCAACGTACCCGTGGACACCCTGTTCTCAGAGGATTCCATCCATCAGGCCCCCGTGGAAACAACCGGCAGCACGGACACCTGTTTCATCTCCCTGGACCCGGAACCGGTCCCTCTTCCCGGGGCGCTTCTGAATGCCTGCCGGGAAATCATGGCTGCATTCCATGCCCTGGAAGATATCTGCCGGGTACCCAAACATGCCACAGTGCCCCTGTCCATTCCGTTTGATCCCGACTATTCGGGCATGGAAGCGCTGGCAGCCCGGATGCGCACCTATCTGGCCACAGGCGATGCCGTGGTGTTCGACTATTTTGAGCTGTTTGAAAACGCGGGTCTGCGGGTCATCCTTTTTCCCTTTCCCCGGGGCGCTGCCGAAATACCCTCTGTTTCATTTTTCGAACCTGCATTTCACAATGCCTTCTTTTTCCTCAATTCCCGGAACAATCCGGAAAAACAGCTGTTCGCCCTTGCCGGAGAAATGGGCAGCATTCTGGTGTCCAACCAGATGAACCGCTGGAAAACCCCTTTGTTCCCTCTATCTGAAGATGATGCCGGCCGGCCCATCAACCCGGCCCGTGCCGCCGGGCGTTTTGCCGCCACCTTTCTGATGCCCGAACCTGCCGTGCGCACCACGGTCAGCCAGCTGGGTGTATCCAAAGGTGCCTGGTCCTGGGACCTTCTCCTTCGTATCAAACACCGGTTCGGTGTGTCCGCCCAGGCCTTTCTTTACCGGCTCCACGAGCTGGATCTGATTTCCGACCCCACCAGAGATACCCTTGATACCCAAATAAAAGATTTTTACGCTGCCAATGGTTTGATCGAACCCGATTCCACCCGCCGCTGCCTCACCCCCAACGGCCGGTTTTTTGATCTGCTGCTTTCAGCGGAGACTATGGGAACCGAGGCAGAAGAGATCCAACTTGTCAGGCAATTAATTGAAAGACTGAGGATAGTGTCAGCATGAATCGTTAAATTATTGTTCCAACAATCAATCAATATCAGAATCAAATCATTTGCTGATGTCAGGAGAAATATGGAAGATCTATCACCCTCTGATTTAAAGACCATACTCCATTCGAAAAGAGCCAATATTTATTACATAGAGCATTGCCGCATCTTGGTGAATGGGGGCCGTGTGGAATATGTCACTGAAGAAGGGAAAGATTCCCTGTATTGGAATATTCCCATAGCAAACACCACATCTCTTTTGCTGGGAACTGGCACATCTGTGACGCAGGCAGCCATGAGAGAGCTGGCCAAGGCCGGGGTCCTGGTTGGATTTTGCGGCGGAGGGGGGACTCCTTTGTTTGCCGCAAATGAGGTGCAGGTAGATGTGTCCTGGTTAGTCCCGCAAAGCGAATATCGTCCTACCAATTATTTGCAATACTGGGTGTCTTTCTGGTTTGATGAAAAAAAGCGGCTTGAGGCTGCCAAGTCGTTCCAACTTGTCCGGCTGGAACAGATAGAAAAATACTGGTTGGGTCCACACCTTACCCGGGAAAATCAATTTTCAGTCAATCGGGATCAACTCATCTCGCTATTAAAGACCTGTCAAAACGGCATTCAAAACAGCGAGACCAATACAGATCTTTTATCCCTGGAAGCCCGGCTTTCCAAAGCACTTTATAAACTGGCCGCTGAGGCGGTGAATTTTGGGGATTTTGCCAGAGTTAAAAAAGGGAAGGGAACCGATTTTGCCAATCGGTTTCTGGACCATGGCAACTACTTGGCATATGGGCTGGGTGCGACTGCCGCATGGGTCCTGGGCCTGCCCCATGGACTGGCGGTGTTGCATGGAAAAACCCGAAGAGGGGGGCTGGTCTTTGATATAGCAGATTTGATCAAAGATGCCCTTGTGTTGCCTCAGGCTTTCATAGGTGCAATGGCAGGTGATGAAGAACAGGAATTCAGGAGACGTTGCATTGAATCCTTTCTTCGGGCTGAAGCGTTAGATTTGATGATCGATACAATCAAGAAAACCGCAGATTCCTGTGGAGATATTTCATCATGAACGTGCTGTTTGTATCCCAGTGCAGCAAACGGGCGTTGATTGAAACGCGGCGGATTCTTGACCAGTTTGCAGAGCGAAAAGGAGGCCGCACCTGGCAGACTGTGATTACACTGCAGGGATTGATCACTTTGCGGAAAATGCTACGCAGGACAGCCAGGCGAAATACAGCGGTGGCCTGTCACTGGATAAAAATGGGGAATCGAACCGAGTTGCTTTGGATTGTGGGAAATATCCGCAAATTCAATGAAACCGGAACAGTACCCACCAACACAACCCGGCGTAATATTCTCAGATCCAAAGATGAAAATCTCTGGCACAGCATAGAAACCATTGGTCTGATTTCCGCAATTACCGGTCTTTTCCACGACTTTGGAAAAATCAATCCACTGTTTCAAAACAAACTGAAAAATAATGACCGGACATCTGAGCCCTATCGGCATGAATGGATTTCACTTCGACTGTTTCAAGCGTTTGTCGGCGAATTGTCAGACCTGGAGTGGTTGGAAAAACTGCATGATTTGAAAGAAGATGTGGTTATTGAAACATTAAAAAGATTGAAATGTGACGGTCTTGCCAAAACAGATAACCCATTCAAAGGGATGCCGCCATTGGCACGAATCGTCGGATGGTTGATCGTTTCTCATCACCGGTTACCCCGGTGGGTTCCCAAAAAAGACAATGATGTCGCCCCTAAAATTGAAAAAATGGACAATTGGCTATACAGTAAGAAATTCCACCCGTCATGGAATTCAGATGCTTGTCTCAAGGAGGTTTGGACTCAGAAAGAATTTCAGAATGTTTGGAAAGTCACGGGAAAACTGCCTTTTGAAAGTATGGCATGGCAGCATAGGGCCCATTGGCTGGCAGATTGTTTGCTGAAACGACCGGATCTTATCAATGGGGAAAACGATTGGCTGCAAAAACCTTTGCTCATGCATCTTTCCCGGATGCTGCTGATGTTGTCGGATCATATCTATTCGGCAAAAGCAGCCCGGAAAAAATGGCAGGATGAAAATTACAAAGCCTATGCCAATACCCTATCTGATTCCGGACGGTTAAATCAAAAGCTCGATGAACACTTGATCGGAGTCAGTCATTATTCAATGGTATTTTCCAGGATTCTGCCGATCATTGAACGCGAGCTACCTTCAATCACCCGTCACAAGGGATTTAAAAAACGCAGTATGGATTCCCGGTTTCGATGGCAGGACAAGGCATATGAACTTGCATGTGGAATCAGACAACGCAGTTTAGATCATGGTTTTTTCGGGGTGAACATGGCCTCAACCGGCTGCGGCAAAACATTTGCGAACGGACGGATCATGTATGGTCTGGCCAATGAACATGCCGGGTGCCGGTTCAATGTGGCTTTGGGATTGAGGACATTGACGTTGCAGACCGGAGATGCTTTGAGGCAGCGGTTACATCTTCAGGATGACGATATCGGTGTTCTGATCGGATCCCAGGCCGCAAAAAAATTGCATGATTTTCAGAGTGAGCAAGAAAAAACCGTGGGTTCGGAATCATCAGATTCATTGTTTGACCAGGATCATTATATTCGATATGAGGGGGCACTGGATCGGGGGCCGCTTTCCAAATGGCTCCAGCAGACGCCTCAATTGCATCGATTGGTGAGCGCCCCGATTCTGATAAGTACCATCGATTATTTAACACCTTCAACAGAAAGTGAGAGAGGCGGCCGTCAGATCGGACCGATGCTGCGCCTGCTCACGTCAGATCTGGTATTGGATGAACCCGATGATTTTGATGTTGCCGATCTGCCGGCCCTTTGCCGGCTGGTCAATTGGGCAGGCCTTTTAGGTTCCAGGGTGCTGATCTCTTCAGCTACTTTGCCGCCTTCACTGATCAAGGCACTTTTTGAGGCTTACCTTTTTGGTCGCAAAGAATTTCAGAGCGGCTGGGGTGAACCTGGCAAAGCGCTTGATATCTGCTGCGCCTGGTTTGATGAAAATACGGTTGTCCAGCAAAATCACGGGAACACTGAGGATTTTATTCAGGATCATCATGCGTTTGTTGAGAAGCGGATTTTAAAACTAAAAAAGACCCCTCCGCAACGGAAAGGCATGCTGATACCAGTAGAAGTTGACGAGCCGGATTTTCAAAAGGCTGTTCAGGCCATTGCAAACGCCATTCATGACCATCAGTTCTCACTTCACAAGGCCCATGGCCAGAAAAATGCATCAAACACCAAGAAGATCTCTTTCGGGTTGATACGTATGGCAAACATCAATCCTTTGGTTGCCGTGGCCAGAGAAATGCTTGCCATGCTATCCCCGGCTGATTGTCATGTGCATTACTGTGTTTACCATGGCCGGCATCCTCTGGCTGTGAGGTCATTTATTGAAAAGCGGCTGGATTCTATGCTTGACCGGCATAACTCTGAAGCCATATGGAATCATCCGGAAATTGAAAAAGCTTTGTTGGATCATTCTGAAACGCATCATCTTTTTGTGGTTTTTGCCACATCCGTGGCCGAAGTCGGCCGTGATCACGATTATGACTGGGCCATCGTGGAACCCAGCTCTATGCGCTCTCTGATCCAACTGGCCGGTCGCATCCTTCGTCATCGACAACAATTCCCCTCATCTCCGAATCTGTTGATATTGTCAAAAAATTATAACGCCCTTCTTCGAAAGGAAATTGCGTTTGAAAAACCCGGTTTTGAAACCAAAGGCTTTAATGGCAAATTCAAATTGATCTCCCATGATGTTCATGACCTTCTGAATAAGGAACAGTTTGAAACCATCACGGCAATACCCAGAGTAGGTGAAAATCCAGCATTGATGCCGGAAAAAAATCTGGTTGACCTGGAACATGCTCATCTCAAAGCCCGGCTTTCCGGCGATGATACCATGGGAAATCCCTATGCCGCATTATGGTGGAGAAATCATGCTCACTGGTGCTATGAGTTACAGCGCAGGACTCCGTTCCGAAGCTCTGCTCCGGATATTGAATACCTGTTGTATTTTGAGGATGAGGGGGACCTCCCTGTTTTTCATAAATACAGTGATCAAGGCGATCTGGTGCCATGCGATAAACAGTTTGAACGGGACAAGCCGGTTATTCCGGCCCAAGGTGTGTCTTTGTGGGGCACAGATGATTTGGCAGATATCATTTTGTCATTGGCGGAATCATTGAACATGGAAATCAAAGAAGCCTGCCGCCGATTCGCTGTGATCCATTTAACGAAAGGGAAAGAAGATTCCCGCTGGCTGTATCATCCGGTTTTTGGCATATACAGAAACCTTGATTGAAACGGTTTGGATTTTCTGCCTGTCCGGCAGTAAACATAAACGCCATTTAAAACTTTTTCTAAGCTGCTTGTTCAGCAGTCTTTGAAGTATACAGCATGGCTTTTCTCTTTAAAAGGTCAGATCGCCTGAAATTTATCTTGACATGATTGATAGATAATATTAACACAATTTAAAACTTGGTTTAAAATCTTCAAAGAAGGAGGGGGAATGGAAAATGATTTTTCAAAATTGATAGTCCAATACATTAATGACAGAAAAATGGTGAAAATCGAACAATTTGAGAAAGATGCGGAAAAAAAGCGGAAGGGGGCCAGAGATCAGGAAGAATTGGCAGAGCTCGAAATGAGTCTGGCTGATGAAAGAAAAAAGCTTGAAAACAAATTTCTTCCGGGAAACTGGTTGACTGATGCTGCACGCAGGGCCAAACAACGCCAATTGGTTACTCATGCCATCAAGTTTATACATCCTGATGCCAAAGGAAACAGCTTTTATGCGCCGGGCGGTTCTGAAAATTCAGAAATGACGGGAGACGGTCATTTTATCAGCACAGCATCATTAAAATCACCTGAAATTGATTCTGTGGGGAATGCCGCGGCACTGGATGTATCATCATTCCTTCAACTGTCATTGGAAGGGAGAACTCTGGTCGAATTTTTTAGAAAAAGTGACGTAACTCCGTTGAAACCATTTGCCTCGGATGACAGCCAACTGGAAGAATGGATGGCCGGATTCAGGGAAGTGCTGTCAGCAGGCCAACCTGTTTCTCATACACTATCAAAACAGATATATTTTCCGGTTGATGACCACCAGTATCATTTATTGTCTCCTTTGTACCCAACTTCCCTGGTTCAGGCGATTTACAGCCGAATTACAGAACACCGGTTTTCAGAGACCGCCAAAGAGGCACGAAAAGCAAAACGTGAAGGCAGGTTTTGTGATGGTATCGTGGTGGATTTTCCAGACACATTGATCCAGTCATTTGGTGGGACCAAGCCGCAAAATATCAGTCAACTCAACAGTCAAAGAAATGGAAAATCGATTCTTTTGAGCTGCGCCCCGCCATCGTGGAAAAAACAACAAAAACCGCCACTGAAGACCAAAACAATTTTTTCGAAATACCATTTTGGTTTCAGGGTATGGAGGGAGATTTTAGATTTACGTCGCTTTCTCGATCAACAAATGAGCAAAGACAGTAATGTGCGAATTCGAAGGAAAAGAGAGGAAATGATCGATAAAATTATGGATCATTTTATTCAGTATGGTGCTGAAATTCAAAGTTTGCGGGAATATTCCGGATGGAGTGGCAAGGAAGAATGTCACCTGAATTCAGCCCAAAAGTTGTGGCTTGATCCACTTCGGGCGAAAACGGATGAACTGTTCAGACAGGAACGTGAAAAAAATGATTGGCAGGCTGATGTGGCAGATCAGTTCGCGTTCTGGCTGAACAAAGAAATCGATAAAAGCAGCCGGCTTACAACAGGTGACCGGGAGCATTTGGAATGGCAGAGTCTGGTTAAGTCCAAACTGAAAATGTTTAAACAAGATTTTGAGGAGTATGCCTGATGGAAGATGGAATATTGATATTACGCCATATCAGGGTTGAGAATGCCAATGCGATTTCGGGTATTACCTGGGGTTTCCCGGCAGTTACTCATTTTCTGGGGTTTGTTCATGCATTATCTCGAGATTTGTCGGCAACCATGGATCTGAAACTGACTGGTTGCGGCATTGTTTGCCATTCTCACCAAACTCAGGCGTATCAACCAAAAGGATGGGGAGATTATGTATTTTCATTAACCCGAAATCCGTTGACAAAAAATGAAAAATCCCCGTCTTTTGCCGAAGAAGGGCGAATGCACATGGACGTTTCTTTGATTATCCCTTTTGAAGCTGATTATGACAATTTTGAAGATGATGATGACAATGCGGAAGCATGTGACTGTATCAGACAACATATTTTTTCAAAAAGGTTGGCGGGCGGGACCATAACCAGTTTAGGTGAAATTCTATTGTTGGGGATGCCTGGGGGGGAACAGGAAACGAAAAAATTTACCCGAAAATTGCTTTATCAAATGTTACCGGGGTTTGCTTTGGTGCAGCGATCAGAACTGCTGGCAGCTCATATATCGGATTGTAAGAGAACTGAAACTGATTGTGAGCCATTGGATGCATGGCTGGATTTTTCAGCCTTGAAGTATGAGGTTGATCAGGTTGAAACAGAAGCCGGCGATAAAGAACCTGAAGCAGTGTGGCGTTTTCATCCTAGACCAGGCAAAGGATGGTTGGTTCCGGTAACAACTGGGTACAGGGGGATATCTGATCTTTATGGCCCCGGAGAAGTTCAGAGAGCCCGGGACAATTCCGTTCCATTTCGTTTCGTAGAGTCGGTTTATACCATAGGAGAATGGTTCAGTCCGCACCGTTTGACAAATTTTGAGCAAATGGTCTGGCGATACGCGGCTGCTCCTGAGTCTGGATGGTATTTATGCAAAAATAATGATGTCCACAATGAAATGAACCCATAATCATACAAGGAGAATGAGCATGGCGCTTAAAACCGCATCAGTATTGGCTTTTGAAAAAAAACTATCAACCTCAGATGCGTTGATGTACGCAGGGAACTGGCAGGATCGAGATCAGGAAGATACCTGGCTTCCCATACGTATCAACAGTAAAGATGTTCGGGGAACCATCTCCAACCGGCTCAAAGCAGGAATAAAAAATGACCCTGCTAAGCTGGATGCAGAAATCCAGAAACCGAATCTACAACGAGTGGATGTGGCAGCCCTTCCATTTGGAAATGACACCCTCAGGGTGAATTTTACATTGCGTGTTCTGGGGAATTTAAAACAGCCTTCAGCCTGTAATGATCAGGATTATCAGACAGCTTTGGCAAATATCGTTGATGAATACTCTGAAAATATCGGGTTTAAGACGCTGGCGGCCCGCTATGCGGCCAATATTGCAAATGGTCGGTTTTTATGGCGCAACCGCATCGGGCTGGAAAAAATTGAAGTGAGGGTGAGCCATATTGTCAATGAAAAGGTGGCAAATGAATGGCATTTTGATGCAGGCAGATATTCACTTCGAAAATTTGATGAAAACCTGGAAGATTCATCTGCTCTGGCAGAAGTCATTCGAGAGGGACTTGCGGGAGAAGGATTCTCTTTTTTAGATATAAAGGCGTTTGCTTGTATCGGCAGTGGGCAAGAGGTATTTCCATCACAGGAATTGGTCCTGGATAACAGCCGAAACAATAGAAAGAGTAAAACCCTTTATCAGGTAGAGGACGTAGCTGCAATCCATTCTCAGAAGATCGGCAACGCACTTCGAACGATTGACACCTGGTATCCTGAGGCTGAAAAACTAGGCCCAATCGCTGTCGAACCATATGGCGCGGTGACCAACCGGGGTAAGGCATATCGGCAACCCAAAGACAAAGTGGATTTTTATACCCTTCTTGACAATTGGCTGATAAAAGAAAAAGTCCCGCCTGTGGAGCAGCAGCATTATGTCATGGCCACTTTGATTCGAGGGGGTGTTTTTGGTGAAAAAGCAGATTAGGAAGGAAGCTCACAATGGAATTTTATAAAGAAATCAAGCTGCTGCCGGATCCGGAATTTAAAGAGACCCTGCTGATGAATATTCTTTTTTTCCGGTTACATATTGCATTGGCCGACAAAGGGAATGGGGAGGTTGGTATCAGTTTTCCCCACTTTGATAAAACACTGGGAGATTTGATACGCCTTCATGGTACCACCGAGGCTTTGGAAAGAATTGAGTCACTGAAATGGCTCAAAGGATTAGATGATTATATCAACGAGAAAAATATCTTGCAAGTTCCGAAAAATTGTCAGTACCGAGTAGTTAGACGTGCGCAGACCAAAAGCAGTGTTGAAAGATTATACCGGCGGTCTGTGAAAAAAGGCTGGTTGACTGAAGCGGAAGCTGAAATTGAAATCCAAAAGAAAAAGGACAAAAAACTGAAACATCCATTTGTTCAGGTGAAGAGTCAATCAACAGGTAAACAGTTCCCATTGTTTATTGTGCATGAAGAGATTGAGGATATATCCCAAAATGGAACATTTTCAGCCTATGGTCTCAGCACGAGTAATGCCACTATTCCGTGGTTTTAACCCTTTTTCGAGACAGATTTTTAACTGTCTGATTTTTTTATAGTTTTATTAGCTGAAAAAAATGATGGTTGTTTCAGTAAATCAAAAAAGAATTCTCAAAATTTCAATATGTTGTAATAAGATTGAGATAGTGCACTGCCGAACAGGCAGCTGAGAAAAGCAGGTCATGCCGGACCCGGAGAATGGTTTTGTGCACTGCCGAACAGGCAGCTGAGAAAATTTTCTGATGGGGTCCGGCGCTGTCAAGCCCGTGCACTGCCGAACAGGCAGCTGAGAAAAGCGGGTGTGGGAAATGGTCATGGAGGAAGCCGTGCACTGCCGAACAGGCAGCTGAGAAAAGCTCAAAGTCCAGATAATCTGAGAGATCCCGGTGCACTGCCGAACAGGCAGCTGAGAAAATGTTGACATCGTACCCGTCCGCCTGGATCAGGTGCACTGCCGAACAGGCAGCTGAGAAATGCGGGACGCGGATGGTGAAACCCTGTACCACGTGCACTGCCGAACAGGCAGCTGAGAAATGTATGAGCTGCTGTGTAATGATGGGTATGAGGTGCACTGCCGAACAGGCAGCTGAGAAAAACCGTGGCATCCGAGATCCGAGGCAAGTACAGTGCACTGCCGAACAGGCAGCTGAGAAAATTGAAACCCTGGGCGCAGCCATCGCAGCCATGTGCACTGCCGAACAGGCAGCTGAGAAACTGGCCTTGAACACCCGCCGCTCGGAAAGCGTGTGCACTGCCGAACAGGCAGCTGAGAAAAGCCGGTCATTGCGGAACCGGAACCACAGCTCGTGCACTGCCGAACAGGCAGCTGAGAAATGCGGCAACGGCTGGACCGATGACCTGCGTGAGTGCACTGCCGAACAGGCAGCTGAGAAAAGCGAGGCAACCACAGACTCCTACGAATATACGTGCACTGCCGAACAGGCAGCTGAGAAAATGGAGATCCACAAATACTTCGCTCCCCTGGGGTGCACTGCCGAACAGGCAGCTGAGAAATTGAGCCTGGAAACATATGCCGCCTGGGCCTCGTGCACTGCCGAACAGGCAGCT
>NPIF01000722.1_pt1 | contig 28045 bp, 28 predicted proteins | sample 8637461 | NCBI WGS metagenome assembly NPIF01 (sample SAMN07420641, study PRJNA396082) | bioreactor metagenome | isolation source: sample BR12 brine-fed electro-methanogenic bioreactor BR | place: Japan: Kochi | collected 2016-12-09
AAGAAAGTTGACAATATCAAATATTTTATTAAGCAATGCATAATGTAATAATTTGGATTTTGATAGCTTTTATTCTAAATCAATTAATGTTATAATAAATTTATGAAGAATTTACCGATTGGAATACAAACATTTAGTGATATTGTGGATAAAAATAACAACTATTATTATGTTGATAAAACTAAATTTGCTTATGATTTAATTACAAAGTATAAATATAAAAATGTTTTTTTATCACGTCCTAGAAGATTTGGAAAAAGTCTATTTGTAGATACATTAAAAGAACTCTTCGAAGGGGAAAAAGAACTCTTTGAAGGTTTATATGTATATGATAAATGGGATTGGGATGATAAGTATCCTGTAATTCAAATCAGTATGGCTTCTTCTAAATCTAGTAGAGAACTATTTTTAAATGCTGAAATAAATAAAATTAGATATAATTTTGAAAAATTTGGATTAACTTACAATGAAGTAGATGAACCTGAGGTAAATTTTTATAATTTAATACAAAAAGTTTCAGAGAAATTTAATAAAAGAGTAGTCGTTTTAATTGATGAATATGATAAACCTATATTAGATAGAATTGATAATGATATAGAGAGGGAATGGGCTAAAGTTAAATTAAATGATTTATATTCAAACTTAAAAGAACAAGATAGTTATATTAAATTTGCTTTTTTAACTGGTGTAACAAAATTTAATCAAGTTTCTATCTTTTCCGGATTAAATAATTTAGAAGATATATCATTAGCTCCAGAATTTGGAGATATCTGTGGGTATACTAATGATGATTTAGATACAGTATTTAAAGAAAGGTTAATCGATGTTGATAGAGAGAAGTTAAAAGAATATTATGATGGTTATGATTTTAATGGATCTAAACTATATGCCCCACAAGATATTCTTCAATTTTTTAGAAGTGAAAATATATATGATAATTATTGGTTTAGCTCAGGAACTCCAACTTATTTAGTAAAATTATTAGAAACAAATAAATATAATATCCAAAAATTTGATACTAATTCAATTAAGAAAACAAGTACTCAATTAACAACTCCATATGATGTTGAAAAATTAGATTTAGCTATATTACTATATCAAAGTGGATATTTATCAATTAAAGAAAAAATTGAAAGAGATGGTAGAGTTAAGTTTATACTAGATTTTCCAAATATTTCAGTTAGATCTTCATTCTTTAAAATATTATGTGAATTTATTTATGAAGAAGATGTAAATGATTCTTCAGAGAATTTATTTGATGCATTATATGATGCAGATTTTGAATTAATGGAAAAAACTATTAGAACATTATTTTCAGGCATTCCTCATCAATATAATCCTGTATTAGGGAATGATAAAAGATTAAGTGATTATGAAGGATATTATAGTTCAATTCTATTTGCTCATCTAAAATCTACAAATGTTTATATAGAAGCTGAAAGTTCAACAAATCATGGTAGATTAGACTTATATGTTAAAACTTCTAAGCATCAATATATCTTTGAATTTAAGGTTGGTAAATCTGATGCTTTACAACAAATATTAGATAGAAAATACTATGAAAAATATCTTTGTGATATTAAAAGAGATTTATATCTTGTTGGTGTTAACTTTGATGTTAATGATAAGAATATTAGTAAGTTAGAATATAAGAAATGGGATTGAGTTAATGTTTTCTAAGGCATGATATTATTTTTTTTGTTGATATTTAGTATATTGGATTATATAAAATCCATTATTTACTTTGATTAAAGAAAAATGATTTTTTATTACAAACGTATGCTATAGTGTGAAAAATTAGAGAATAAAAGTGCGGTATGGTGTAAAAAGCTGAAAAATAAAAGTGCGGTATGGTGTAAAAACATTATTTTTATGATTATTCTCAATTTTAACGTTTAAGATATTTTGACAAATTTGAATTAACTATCTCTTCTATTTTATCAATTGATTCTTTGCAAAAGTTCTTATTTAAAGAAAAATCTGACCCTACTTGTAGAAGATCTTTTTTACTAGGATTTAGTCCCTCTCCATTAACTGTTGTAGCATGTTCTCCATTAATTGAATTACTATATGTTAAATCATACGCTGGAGATAATATCCATTTATCATCATATAGATACGTGAAATTTTTACTATGGTCATCTCTATTATGTGAGAATACATTAAAGCACATTAGTTTATACATTTGTTTAACCTGTTTTATATCTTTGGTTAAGTAGTAAGTTAGTTTTAATAAATCTAAATAATCTAAATTGGGTAATCTATGTGATGTTTCAAGCAATGCTGAGGCAGATGCCATGTGTATTTTTCTTTTCTTTATTCTATCAAATCTTTTTATTCCAAAATATCCTAAGCACTCTTTAGATTCAAATAATTTAACTTCAGGAACTTCAATCCCACATTTTTTAGCGCATAAAGAATATTTATATTCTTCTATCCCTATATCTTTATTATCAAAAGAAGATGGGAATTTAACTATCCAATCTTCATTATTAAACTTTTTAAAGATTTTTGGTCTTGCTCCACCTGAAGATCCAGCATTTTTAAATAGGTAATCTAAGTTTTCAATTTCTTGATTATCTAATATTTTTTTGCACTGTTTATTTATTAAATCTAAATCTAAATCTAAATCAACAATTTTATTTTCAATAATTTTTTCAGTAGGTTTGTATTCAAGAGCTCCCATTGTTGAATCTCCAATAATAGAGAGTCTATATAATGGGGTGACAGATTTATTATTTATTTTTAATTTATTTAGCATTCTATCTATCAATAATCTTCCCCATCCATCGGGTAAACTATCATTGAATATTCCAAATAATCCATCAAATGGCTGAAAGGAAGGTGTATATATTTTATTAGAGAGTGGAAGTGAAATAGGGGAGATTGAAAAACCATTATTTATCCATTCTTTATCATATTGGAAACTTGCTAATTGGTTTTTATATATTAGTGTTCCTACTTTTTTGTTATGGTATAGTACGTTTAATTTTAAATTATTCATTTAAGCATATCCTCTATATTTTCATAATGTGGGGTAGTAAATAAATTGTATAATTCTTTTTCAAGTTCCAAGCGCTGTGCTATTATAATTAAGCTTGTTAATGAAATTTCACCTAATTGTTCAAATCTTTTTATACTTCCTAGAGAAACGCCTGTTTCTATAGATAATTGTTTTTGTGTTATTTTATGCTCTTTTCTTCTTTTTTTGAAATTAGCAGCTATTCTAGCTTTAATTTTAGGTGTTGTTAATATTAAATTATCAATGTCTATCATAGCTAATATTTTAATCTTTTTTAGAAAATATGTCAATAAAAGCTAATATATTAGCTATTTATAATGATTTTTTAAAAATCAATATTGGCCATATTTTGATTTGTCAAGAAAAAAATAATGTTTAAAGTTTTACTCTAATATTTTGTTTTACATTATAATCTTTATCATTTTGAACAAGGACAGTATCTTTTTAAGTTAAGTAGGTAGGCAGGTCCTGCACAAGATGTTCCATAGAAAATTACTTCTTTATTGATATTGAGATATAAATCCATACTACCATTAGCAAAAACAGAACCAGTACATAAAATAACATCGGCCCAGGCAACACATTCCTTGTAGTTTTTTAGTCCATCTTCTATTAATATGTTTTCTTTATATTTTCCAACAAATTCTGGATTTAAATCTAAAACTCTTACTTTCCCTCTTTTTTGAATTTGACTTAAGATACCTGGTTGTAATCCAACTAATAATACATTTTTATTTATATAGTTTTCATTTAAAAACTCAAGATATTTTTTTGCGCACTCACTTGGCTCATTATTTTTACAATGGATTGAAGAATCTGCTAAATTTAAATATCTTAGTACTGCATTTATAGTAGCTATGAATATTGCTCTATTTTCTAGATTATTATCTATTTCTAAATTGATTATTTCTTCAATCGTTCCTGAAAAGTTTGTTGGATTGGGGGTAAATGCTTGACCAATACTGTCTTTATATATTGCTTGTAGCATAATTTCTTTGCCAATAAGAATAGGATAATCGTCTCTTTCGGTGATTCCTATAGCTTCTATTGGACTTAAAGCTCTACTTTTAATTTCAATTGAACTTGTATTGAGGTTGTTTTCGTTAACTATTTTTTTAAATTTAATTCTTAAATTATCATATATTTCTTTTTGTTTGTTTTTCATATTATATTTTCCCTAGTGTGGCATTGTAAAAATTTATTAACTTCCCAATTAGAAGTTGGGATAAATAAATTTTGAGGTGTTTTTGTTTCTTTAATTTCACCATTAATCATTATGTAAATTTTATCAGCTAATTTTTTTGCTTCAGTAAAATCGTGAGTTACTAATATTATAATTGGTTTATGATTATTCTTATAATCTTGTAAATTAGTAATTAAAATATTTTTTGTACAAGGATCTATTGCTGAAAAAGGTTCATCTAATAGTAATATTTGGGGATTTAAAATTAGAGATCTACATATAGCCACTCTTTGTTTTTCTCCCCCGCTTATTACATTAGGATATTTTGTTAAGATATTTTCTATATTAAATTTTTTTGCAATATTGTATATTTTATCGCTTATCATTGCTCTGTTTTCTTTTTTTATTTTTAGTCCATAAGAAATATTATCTTTAACACTCATGTGATTAAATAAACATAAATCTTGATATACGAAGCCAATATTTCTTTTATTTTCTGAAATAGATTTTACATCAAAGTTGTTAAAAAGTATTTTCCCTCTATTTCCATTATATAGTCCTGCGATTGATTCTAATAATAATGTTTTTCCAGCTCCACTTTCTCCTAATATTGCTATTGTTTCATTATCCTTTATTTCTAAATTTATGTCTTTAAGTACAAAGTTTGATTTTTTAAGTGTAAAATTGTCTATTTTAATCATATCTAGTTTTTACCTTTATTTTAGTTTGGTAGTATGTTGTAATTAATAATGTTATTAGACATATAAATAGCATTAATAATGCGGCTGATAATGCAATATCTGTGTCTCCTGTTGCAATATTTAAGTATATTGCTCCAGGTAGTGTTTCTGTTTTCATTTCGGTTATTCCAACAAGCATTAAAGTTGCACCAAATTCTCCTATTGCTCTTTGCCAACATAATACAAATGTTATTATCAATGAAGTTTTTATTTGAGGTAGAATTATTGAAAAAAATGTATATGTTTTATTTGCTCCTAATAATGAAGATGTAAATTCTAATCGTTTATCGATTTTAGTTAATTCACTTCTTATTAATTTAATTGCATATGGTAAATTAACTGTTGTTTGAGCTACTATTATCCCTAAAGGATTGAATATTACACCAAACCCTATATCCCTTAAAGCTTTACCAAATGGTGTTGAAAACATTAATAATAGAGCTAATCCTATTACTAAAAAGGGTAGGGAGAGTGGTAACTCAATAAGAAATGCTAAAAAAGGAGTTTTAATAAAATTAATTCTTTCTAAATAATATGATACAAATAATGTCATTATCATAACTAAGCTTGTACTTATTGTTGATGTTAATAAACTCATCATAAGAGCAAATCTTATTTCTTTTGATAAAAAAATAGTTGAAAATGAAGATATTCCTTTAATAACAATTATAGAAATCATGATAAAGAAGAATATGAAAACTAATATTGTTATAAAGATGGATATTATTTCAAATTTTTCTATTCTTTTCTTAAAGCCTATCATATCCTGCATTTTCCCAAATTTCTTTTGCTACTTCACTTTTTAAAAAATTAATAAAAGCTAATCTATTTGCATCATTTTTAGAATATTTTAATCCTGCTGAAGTAATTATTTGTGTGTATTTATCACTTATCTCTGTATCAAGAATAAGGGATGCTTCTCCTGCATTGTTTTTCCAATTTATCATTGCATCACATTCTCCTCTTTCAAGAGCTGTATAAATAGTAGCTGCTGTTGTTTGCCTTGCTATTATGTTAACTTTATCTTCTAATTTGAGATCACTTAAAATTTTATCTGCCATTTTCCCTGAAATTGTTGAACTATTACCAACAACTAGAGTGACATTTTCATTTGTTAAATCATAAATAGATTTAATATTTTTAGGATTATCTTTATGTACAGCAAAAACAACTTTATGTTGAGCTAAGGGATCTTCACTTATTACATTATCTTTAATTATTTCTAAATCATTTTTAGATGCACAAATAAAAACATCTCCCATTTGTGAATTATTTATTGCGCTTACTATTTGCCCAAAATTTGCTAAAGTTAAATCAACTTTTATATCGCTAGTTTCTTCGAAGGCTTCGACTAATTTTTTTACAGGTTTACTCATTCCAGCTCCAGCATAAACAACAATAGTTTTATCCTCTTCTTTTATACCAGCTGTAAATATTTGTGTTGATAATGTTAATAATAGTGTTATTAATATTAAAATTTTTTTCATTTTTCCTCTCTAGTTATTGTTTCTAGCACATTCATTAGATTTTGAATTCAATGTATCAAGACCATGTATTATAGGTTTAATAACTGATGTTAGTTGCTCTTTTACTGCAATAGGTGAGCCTGATAAATTAATAATTAGTGTTTTCTTTCTAATACCAGAGACCCCTCTATTTAGCATTGCTTTTTGTGTGTATTTCATAGTTTGATATCTAATTGCTTCACTTATTCCAGGCACTTCTTTTTCTATTACTTCTTTTGTAGCTTCAGGTGTTATATCGCGTGAAGATAAACCTGTTCCTCCAGTTGTAATAATTAATTCAGCTCTATAATTATCACAAATATCTATTAACTCTTTTTCTAATAATGTTCTCTCATCAGCTAATAATGTTTTTTTTGTGACATATAGTTTGTTTTCAATTAATATATCATTTATAACAATTGAACTTGTATCTATTCTTTGATTATTAAATGCTTTATCGCTTAATGTAATAATAGCTACTCTATGATTTATATATATTCTTATTTCATCATTAATTCTAACAATTCCTCCTTTTAGAACTTTTGAAAATGTTCCATTAGTTGGCATGATACAAACACCCATTCTTTGTGCAATATCGCAGCCTGTGTGGCATTGTTTTCCTATTTGACTTACTTGTAGTACAACTGTATCTCCTATTTCAATTATTGTTCCAATAGGGAGTGTTTTTAAATCGTAATTGTCTACAACTATATTTTCACCAAAAGCACCAAATTCAACATTTGCTCCATTTTCATTAAAGTGATCGATTTTTTCTTTAGATAATAAACTTATTTGTCTATGCCACTTACCTGCATGAGCATCTCCTTTAATGCCCCAATCTTTAACAAATTCGACCTCTTGAACACAGACTTTACTTGTCCCTTTTATATCACTTGTACAAATTGCACTTACCTTTGCTTTTTCCATTTTATCCACCTATTGATGCCATAGACATCTTTATTGAGTTTTCTTTTAAAAGATGATGTTCGTTTTTATTTATTAAACTTTTAGTAATTATTGATGCTATTTTTTCATCACTTAGATGTTTAATTTCTCTTAAATTAAGGGATGGATCTTGATATAAACAAAGTTTAACATCACCATTACTTAATAAACGGATTCTGTTGCATGATGAGCAAAAATTATGAGAGAGAGCATCAATAAATCCAATATCAATGTTGTTAAATCTCATATATTTAGCAGGTCCATTTCCTTTAACTTTGCTTAATTGAGGAGAGCCATATTTCTTTGTTAAGTATGGTATAACTCTATCAGATGATATTCCATTGCATTTTGTTGCTATTCCAATTGGCATTAATTCTATAAGTTTTAATGTTAATTGTTTTTCTTTTGCTAATGTTATTAATTGCTCAAGTTGTTCAATCCATATATCCTCTAATAGAATTGAGTTAATTTTTATATTTAAATTTAAAGCTATAGCCTTATCAATTGCTCTAATTATAGGCTCAACTTTATGACCTCCTGTTAGCTTTTTATATAAATCATCATGTGTTGCATCAATGCTAATATTGATACTGTCAAGTCCTGAGTTTTGTAATGATTCAATTTTATTTTCTAGTAGAGAGGCGTTTGTTGTAATGCTTATTGTTTTAATAGAGGGGATTTGTTTTGTCTTTTCTATTATCTTGTTTAAATCATCTCTAATTAAAGGCTCTCCTCCTGAAAATTTAATATGCTCAATATTTAAAGCTGAAAATATTTTTATAAATCTATTTATCTCTTTTAGACTCAGTGGTTTATCTTTTGGATTTGGCATGCAATAAAGACAATTGTAATTGCAACTCTGTGTCAATGAGACTCTTAAGTAATTAATGTTTCTATTAAAATTATCTATCATTTTTTCTCTCATATAAGCCAGTTTTTCCACCATCTTTTAATTCAAGTTTTATATCACTTATAATCGGTGATTTATCTATAGCTTTTATCATGTCATAAATTGTTAAAAGGGAAATACTACAAGCTGTTAAAGCTTCCATCTCAACTCCTGTTTTTCCAACACAAGTGGTATAAACTTTACTTTTTATCTTGTTTTGCTCCTCAATAAATGAGAAATCTACACTTACTTTGGAAATTGATAGAGGATGGCATAAAGGAATTATATCTGATGTTTTTTTTGCTCCCATTATTGCTGCTATTCTAGCTGTCATTATTACATCTCCCTTTTTTGTGGTATTATTCTTAATTGCTAGAAAAGCTTTTTCATTCATTTTGATAGTTCCACTTGCAATTGCTATTCTCTTGCTTTTTTCTTTATCAGATACATCTACCATTATTGCATTTCCATGCTTATCAAGATGAGTAAATTGCATTAATTACCTCCTTTTCCAAAACTACAGTTTGGAAAATGACATATCTCACAATTTAAGCATAAGCCCCCATTTCCTAATGATTGAATATCTATTGCATCAATTTTTATATCAGCTAATATTCTAGGAAGTACTAAATCAAATACTGTTCTTTTTGAATACATAACACACCCTGGTAATCCTAAAACAGGGATTTTCTCTAGATATGAAATATTAAGCATAGCCCCTGGGAGAACTGGAGCGCCATATATTGTTCTATTCGCTCCTGATTCACTAATGGCTTTAGGTGTTTTGTCATCTGGATCTACACTCATTCCTCCAGTGCATATAATCAAATCAGCACCATTTTCTTTAGCTGTTTTAATTTGAGATACTATGGTTTTTGTTTCATCTCCACTATAAGAAATAGATATTACTTTAACATTGTATTCTTTTAACTTATCGATAATTACACTTGAAAAAGTATCTTTGATTATTCCTTTTTTAATTTCATTTCCTGTTACAACTATACTTGCAGTTTTTATTTTGTAAGGATGTATTTTTAAAATAGGTGATTTGCTATCTGCTATCATTTCTACTTGTTTCATTTTTTCTTTTTCTATAACTAATGGAATTACTCTCATTGCAGCTAATTTCATATCTCTTTTTACAGGGTAATGGTTTGAAATTGTTGATATGATAATGTTATTTAAAGAATTGATTTTAAATAATCTTTTTGTATCGATTTCTAGAACACCTTCTATTGTTGAGGTTAATTCAATTTTTCCTTCTTTTATCTCAGATGATTTCATATAATCATTTTTAGTTGCTTTTTCTAATACTAGAGCTGCATCATTTTCATGCATTTTAGTATCATCATTTTCCCAAATATATAAATTCTCTTTACCCATTGATAATAGAATAGGGATGTCTTCTTTTTGAACTATATGTCCTTTTCTAAATCTTGCATCTTTACTTACACCTTTGATTATTTGTGTTAAATCATGAGATAGTGTTGTTCCAACAGCATCTACTGTTTTTATTAATTTCATTTTTATCAAGTTCCTTTTTTCAAGTTGTTTTTGAAAACAACTCGGGGGTAATTTTAGTTCTAACTCTTTTTATATTGTTATATTTAATAATTTGGAAAAACTAAGGATTGTATCATTTTGTTTTATAAAATATAATGATATTAGTTAAACAAGAAATTCTTGATTTGTCAATAAATATTTTTTAAAAGTTACTTGTTTATGGACAGTAGTTATAATATTTGAGTTATATATAGTTTTGAAGTGCTATTATTTATGTAAAAATAAATATTCATTTAAAGATTAATAAAATATTTTGTTTAAAAGAGAACTAAAATTTATAATTTTAATAGGTATTATAATTAAATTAGTATTAAGTTTTATAAGATTTGTTATAAAAAAACTTGCCGCAGTTTTTTTGAGACAAGTTATTTATTTTACATTTTAACTATGATTTTCATAGGATTATCACTTGGGTTCGTTGCTGTTTTAAAGGCTTTTTCGATTTCTTCATAGTTGAATGTGTGAGAGATAAGTTTGTTTGGATCTAGTTGTTTATTCTTTATTAGGTTTATACATTTATCATATGTATTAGCATATCTAAAGCTTGTTACTATAGATGCTTCTTTTAGGAATAGAGTTTGTAAATCAAGGTTTAACTTATTTGATATAACTCCTACTTGAACTAGTTTTCCTCTTTTCTTAAGTTGGTGTATTGCACTGTTTATTGCTCTTTCATTACAACTTGTATCGAAGATTGCATCAAAGTTATCATTGAAGCAGAAATTTAATTCTCTTTCATTCATATCTTTAGTATTAACTGTATATGAAGCTCCTAATTCTCTCATTTTATTTAATCTTGGATATACTATATCACTCATACTAACATCTTTAATTCCAAATGCATGTAACATTAATAATAAACATCCAGCTATTGGGCCACAGCCTATTATTGCAGCATTTGTACCTGGCTTTAGTCCACTTTGTATTATTGCATGATATGCAACTGATAAAGGTTCTAATAATGCTCCTTCTTCAAAGCTAACAGTATCTGGAAGGTGGTAAACAAAGGATGATGGTCTTATAGTATATTGTGAAAAAGCACCATCACTATATTTTCTTTTTTTTGCTGTAGACATAAATGATATTTCTTCACAACAATTGTAGTGACCTTCTAGACAGTTCTTACATTTTCCACAAGGTACTCCAGGCTCTATTGCTACTCTATCTCCAATTTTAAAGTTAGTACAGTTTTCTCCAACTTCTACGATTGTTCCTGAACTTTCATGTCCTAAGATATGTGGAAAGTTTAATTTTCCAACACCTGTTCTACCTTTTGAATAATAAGATAAGTCAGATCCACAGATTCCAACACTGTCTATTTTAATTAAAACTTCATCATCTATTGGTTTCTCTATTTCTGTTTCTCTTATTTCAAATTTTTCTATATCTACTAAATATATTGTTTTATTTTTCATCTCAAATAATTATCCCATTAAGTTTACTAGTGTTAGTGTAATAGCCGGTACATAGGTAACTAGTGCTAATACTCCAAGAGACAAGAATAAGAAGGGTAGTACTGCTTTTGCTAATTTAGCAAGGGATATTTTTCCTATTGTTGATGCAATAAACAAACATACTCCAACTGGAGGGGTCGTTAACCCTATAACTAGATTTAATACTACTACTATTGCAAATTGTATTGGATTAACTCCAATTTGAACTGCTATGCTCAATAGTGTTGGAAATAGTATGGTAAGGGCTGCATTTGTTTCCATAAAGGTTCCAACAAATAATAATAGCAAGTTAATTAAGAATAATATTAAAAACTTATTTGTTGTAATGGAAAGAAGTGAATCTGCAACTAATTGTGGGATTTGCTCCATTGAAAGAATCCAAGCAAATACGTTTGCAAGTCCTATTAATATTAATATTGCAGCTGTTGTTATAGCTGAATCTTTTAAGATTTTAGGTAACATTTTTAGTGTTAAATCTTTATAGATAAATAAGCCAACTATTATTGAATATATTACAGCTAATATGGATGCTTCAGTAGGTGTTGTAAATCCTCCTAAGATACATACTAATATTAATATTGGCATTAATAGTGCCCATACTGCTTTAGTAAATGATTTCCAAATTTCTTTAATAGTGCTTTTTTCTTGTTTTGGATAGTTTCTTTTCTTTGATATTACATAAGATACTATCATCATTCCAAATCCTAGTAAGATTCCTGGTATAATTCCAGCTATAAATAACTTTGTAACTGAAAGGCCTGTTATTGTTGCTGCAATTATCATTGGAAGACTAGGGGGAATTATTGGACCTATTGTTGAAGAGGATGCCGTAACAGCACATGAGAAGTCTGTATCATATCCTTCTTTTTCCATTGCTGGGATTAATATTGCACCAAGACTTGCAACATCTCCTGTTGCTGTTCCTGATATTCCAGCAAATATCATAGAAGCTACAATATTAGCTTGAGATAGACCGCCTCTAATGTGTCCCACGATACTATTTGAAAATTTAATGATTCTTTCTGTTATTCCACCTTGGTTCATTAAATTTCCTGCTAAGATAAAGCCTGGAACGCATAATAAAACAAAGGAATTCATTCCTGCGAACATCTTTTGTGGTAATGTGATTAGAGGTATTGCATTCATTACAAAATACATCAATGAAGATATTCCAAGGCAAAAAGCTACAGGTAAGCCAATAATTAGTAAAATTATAAATATAATAAACATTGTAATTACCATTAGTTTTTTTCTCCTTTGTTTAATTTTTTAATTTGTTTTAAAAGTTTTCTCTCGTCTATTGAAAGATATATGAGCATTAATAGAGAGAATAAAATCATAGAAAAATGGATTTGACTCATTTGAAATATTTTCATTGTTACACTTGTTTGTGGTAATCCTAATTTGTAGAAATCAATTGAGTATCTAAAAAATACTATAGAAAAAACTATTAATATTATATTTATGACAAATTTTAGTATTAATTGATTTTTATCATTTAATAAATGAAATATTGTATCTACTCCAACAAAAGCCTTTTCTTTTATAGCAAAGCCTGTTGCAAAGGCTACTAAATATATCATTGAATATCTAGAAGCTTCTTCTGTCCAAGCTGGTGCTTTAAATGGAAATACTCTACAAAGTACTTGGATAGTTACAATTGCAATAATTAGTAAATAAAATAATACGAGAAAAGCAAACATTATCTTCTCGAATCTTTTAACAATTTTCATCTTACATCCTTTATTTTATTCTCAGTCTCTATAGTATTATAGAAAACTGAGAATTGGGAAATTTATTTTGCTAAGCTTCTAGCTTCATCATATAAAGCTCTTTGAGCAGGGGATAGTAATGGTAATACTCCACCTGTTGCTTTATTAGCAAAAGCTTTTTGATCTACATCTACAAATTCCATACCATTATTTGTTAAGAAATCTGCTAACATTTTTTCATCTTCAAAGAATAATTCTCTTTCATATTTTTGCATTTCATCAGCTGCATCTAAAACTACTTTTTGTAAATCTGCTGGTAGTGATTCTAGTTTTTTATTACCAATTACAACATATATCCAGCCTCTTACATGTTCTGTTCTATTAATATATTTTAACACTTCATAAAATCCAGCACTCTTGATTAATGATAGAGGGTTTTCTTGTGCATTGATTGTTCCTTGTTGAACACCGGTAAATACTTCAGAGAAAGCCATTGGTACTGGTTTTGCACCAAGCGCATCCCAAGTTTTTACATACATTGGTACATCTGGAACTCTAATTATAATGTCATCTAAATCATCAGGTGTATGAACTGGTTTGTTTGTTGTTAAATATCTAGCACCTCTAGCAAACCAAGCAATTGGTTTCATACCTGTTTTATCTAATATTAAACTTTCAATTTGTTGTCCAACTGAACCATCTACAACTTTATCAAGATGATCAAAATCATCAATTAAATAAGGTGTTCCCATAAATCCAATTTCTGGTACCCAAGGGGAAAGACTATCAGCTGTAATTGTTAAATCAGCAGTTCCTGTTTGAATACTTTGTAATACTTCTTTTTCACTACCTAATTGGTTATTTGGGTATACTTTAACAGTAATTCTACCATTAGAATTTGTTTCAACTAATTCTTTAAATTTCATAGCTGCTTTGTTCCAAGTATGATCTTCTGCAGCAATGTGAGCAAATTTCAATTCATAAGTTTCTTCTTTAGTTTCTGAAGCTCCATTAGCGAAAACTACATTTGATATTAATGTAATTGCTACTAAAAATGTGATAAATAATCTTTTCATGGTTTAATTCTCCTTTTAAAAACCTATAATACAACCACCATCTACTGGTAGTGATACTGCATTTATAAAACTTGCTTCATCTGATGCAAGAAATACTGCTGCCCAGCCTATATCTTCTGGTTTGCCATATTTTTTCATTGGAGTGTGATCTAATATTTTCTTTTGTCTCTCTATATCAGAATCTACAGCTTTATGGAACATAGGAGTATCAATAAATCCTGGTGTAATACAATTTACTCTGATTCCATACTCTGATAATTCTCCACTTAATGCCTTTGTTAAACCTAGTACTGCAGATTTAACACTGGAATAGGTACTTACCTGTGTCATTCCAAGATAAGCTGACATAGAGGATATGAAAATAATAGATCCACTTCTTTTCTTCTTCATAGAAGGTACAACTGCTTGAGTTAGTGCAAAACTTCCTTTTAAGTGAACGGAAATTACTTTATCAAATTCATCCATTTTAATTTCTTCAAAAGGTTTTTTTAGATGTACTCCAGCATTGTTTATTAAAATATCTACACTTCCATGCTCTTTTTCAATTTTCTCAATAAATTTCTTTGCGTTTTTTGTATCTGATACATCTACTTGATAAGAAAAAGCATTATCTCCTATCTCTTTACAAGCAATGTCTAATTTTTCTTTGTCTCTTGTTCCTGTAATAATTACTTTGACTCCACATAGGTGATAACATTTTGCAATTGCAAAACCAAGTCCTGAAGCACCACCTGTAATTAATGCAATTTTATTAGACAAAGAGAATGGTATTTTGTTTTCCATAAACTTCCTTTTTTATAATATTCCATATTTCTCGAAAGCAGCTGTTGCACTCATACCGTTTTCTATAGCTTGTCTTACTACTTTTTCACCTCTAGCTTTTTCAATAGATTGAGCTATAACATCACCTAATATTTTTTTAGGTATTACTAAGACTCCATCAACATCTCCATAGATTAAATCTCCTGGATCAAGTGATACCTGTCCAACTTCCATATGACATCTATAATCAACTACTTGTGTTCTAACTGATGAGTCTTGTGCATAACAACCTCTACTAAAGACTGGGAAGTTTTGAGCTAACATTTGAGGGGTGTCTCTATGAAATCCATTTATTACAGCACCACATGCTTTTCTAGTTTTAGCTGTAGCTGTTAATAATTCTCCCCAATAAGCACATCTCATAGCACCTCCACTTGCAAGATATATTTCACCAGGATTTATTTGATCAAGTGCTTGTGTTAATTTTCCAAAAGGTTGTTCTTGCTCTCCATAAACATCAATCATTAATGCTGGCATTGCATATCCAACAAGTTTAAAATCAGCTCTTGCTTGGTGTATTTCTTGAGGTAAAAATTGATGTGTATATCCCATAACATCTAAAATATCTCCAACAACAGGTGTATATAATTCTTCATTAAATAATTTCTCTAATAAGTCTCTATCTTCTAGATATCTATTTACATTCATAATTATTATTTCCTTCTTCAATCATTTGTATTGCTGCTTTCATATAACCGAGTGCATAAGCCATTCCTGCATGCCATGAAGCATCACAAATTATTTCAGGTGTATGATCAGGAATTAAAACTCCATCAAAGTTGTTCGCTTTTAATATTTGAAGTGATTTAAACATATCGATATCACCTTCATCTACAAAAACTTCTTTATATTTTGGAACTTTACCTTTTACATTTCTAAAGTGAACATAACTGATTTTTTTCATTTTAGAATATTTGTCTAAAGCTTCATAAATATTACTTCCTTCCATCTCTTGTATACTTCCCATACATAAATCAATTTTATTAGAAGGGCTTTCTACTAGATTGATACTTTTATCATATAAGTCTTGTTTATATACAAGTCTTGGGGTATTTCTAAGAGATGGCATTGGAGGGTCATCAGGATGAAGTGCTAATTCAACACCAGCTTCTTCAGCAACAGGAAGAATTTCTTCTAAGAACCATTTATATCTTTTCCATAATTCATCAGAATCAATTTCTTCAATAAACTTTCCATCTTTTCCATTTTTATAACTCATATTCCAAACCTCCCCATCAGGTATTGGACTATCTAAGTTTAGCTCTTGTGCATCAAAGCAAGCACTAATTGCACCACCTCTTGCAACAGGAAGTCTTTTATGTCCCCAAACTCCTGCTAAAGAGAAGTTATATCCAAAAGATTTGATTCCAGCTTTACCTACATTTCTAATTATTTCTTTTAAAAATTCCATTTGTTCTTCTTTTTTATCTCCATCTAAAAGAACATCATACCAATCTGCTGGGCTAAAGTTTTCTATTGCGTAAATCTCTAAACCTTCTTCTTTTGCCATTTCCTTTATTTTGATTAAATTTTCTAATGACCAAATTTCTTCTTTAGCTTGAGCTTTACCATAATTATTATTTTCATCAGTTGCTGTTACTACTCCTTTTTCTTTAGAATAATAATTTGCAAGATGTAAAATTAAGTGGGAACAGCCTGTTTGCTTAGCAAATTTGAAATTTTCTCTTGTAATCATATGTCTGTAGAGTCCAAGTCCTAAATGCATTATATAAATCCTCGTTTCTAATTTTGTTTTTAATATGTTTCTACTTTAACCTCTAAACTTAGTAAAAATCTTGTTGTTAAATTTTATTTTTTGCTATATATTGATATTTATCATGTTACATAAAATAAATACAAAAGAGACAATTAATTTAGAAAGCGAGATTCATTATGCGATTCATACGCTTGTTGATGCAAAACAATATCCCCAAGTTCATGATTTTTATGAATTTACTTTGATAGCTCAAGGAAGTTTAAAATATATCTTAAATGGTAAATCTTTTTTTCTTAATGAAGGTGATATTGTTTTTATTAGGCCTGGGGATATTCACTCTAAAATAGAGATAGGGCCTGTTAAACATATTAATTTAGCTTTTCCAAAAGTAACTGTAGATTCAATGTTTGATTTTTTATATTCAGAGAAAATAAAAAAAGAATTTTTAGATCAAAAAAGAGTTCCAATTATTCAATTAAATCATAATGATAAAATTCAACTAGAATCAAGGTTAATGAAATTTGCTTATTTTCCTATTACAGAGGAGCAAAAAATCAAAACATATCTTAGGGCTCAATTATTATCTCTTTTTGCTAGCTATTTAATTCCTGTTGTATCTTCCTCTTCTGAATTATTCTCAAGTGATTTAGTTCTTCCTAATTGGTTGAAAGTATCTATTAAAGAAATGCAAGATACAGAAAGTTTTTCTCAAGGTTTAGATTGGTTTGTAGATAATACTGGTAAATCAAAAGAACATATTTGCAGATCGTTTAAAAAATATTTTAAGAAAACTCCAACTGAGGTTATTAATTTTATGAGGTTAAACTATGCAGCTAATTTATTAGCTCATACAGACGTTGAAATCATTGATATTGTTTATAATGCTGGATTTCAAAGCCTTAGTTATTTCTATTCTTTATTTAAAAAGGAATTTGGTAAAACTCCAAAACAATATCGTGAAACCTCTTATTATAATTAATAAAAGTAATGATTTAATAAAGTCTTATAAAGTCTTCTTTCACTTGGTTTGTATTATTTCAATTGCTATTTCTTTGTTTAGAAGGCAGTCTATTTCAAAGCCTGTGTTTGTTCTAAAATATTTGTTTATACTTTAAATTTCTTATATTTTTCTCTTTTATCAATGTTATTTCCTCAATTAAGTAATAGATTCTTTATTACGCATACTCATCAATAATATGTTAAATATTCTTTGCTTGTTGTAGTTTTAGTGTCAATTTTTTTTTAAATTAATGCTGTGATATCACTAAGATCAGTTGTTTTAACAATATTTCTATTTCTATCTACTATTTTAACACTAGAGGTTTTATCTTCATATATTCATTCGATTAATTAATGTAGAGTGGGTAATGTTTTAAATAATTGTATTTCTATTGTATCAATACCTGCTTATAAGTTTATAAAAGTAAATAAAATATTTAGTTTATTTCAAATTAAAATCTTTAAATGTATAAACTTCATCTTCACATATTATAGTGACACAATATTTTTGAATTCGAATATCATATTTCTTTTTAGAAAGATCTATAAATGAATTATCAATAAGATTAATAATTTTAATATTTTGTCTTTGGAAATCGCTACTAAAAAATAAATTAAATCTTCTTAAATCATAATCAAAGTAATCTGATTCATAAAGAATCTTAAATTCTTTATTAATTAAGAAATAATTAAAATCATTAATATCTGTTGCAATAGCATATTCATTTTCAAAGTTTGTTATTATTTTATAATCAAATTGATGAACTTGTTCTCCTTTAATATTTATAAGGCCCTTCCAATTATTTAATTCAACAACAAAAGCTAATCCATCTCTGAAAATAGAGCAGTATTTAAAATTTCTATCATATATATTATTGCCATCAAAATCACAATAATAAAATATTTTTTCTCTTTCTTTAGTAATTTGAGAAACAGAGAGAATATCTTTAGCAGCATATTTTATTGAATCAAATGTCTTTTGCAAAATATTATTTAATCTATTATCAACTATTTGATATTCTCCATATCCTAATTGAGCAATAAATAAATTATCTTTTATTAATTGTATGTTATCTATATATGGCTCAAAACTTTCAAATCCATCATAACTATATGCTGAAATTTCATTACCTTGATAATCATATATCGAGTCGATAGAGATAGTTTCATATTGTCCTTGGAATCCACATTTCTCTATTTCCCATTCATAACTTTGAGAAACATAGAATAAATTACTGCCACAATATTTTATTGAAGAAACTTTATGTTCTGGGTTAATTGTACCTATCAATTCTTTTTTTCTATTGTAGATATAAAATATGTTAGGTTCATATTTTTTTTCTAAAATATACCAAACATTTTTAGCTAAATTAAATGCTTTAAGAAAATGATAATCTGGTTCAACAATATCTTCTCCTTTTTCTGAAATAAAGCCATATAATGAAGGTGAAGTATTAATGTCTAAACTATAGATATAGCCTTCATTAGGAATGTAGTTAATATTTTTACAATGCTTATCAAAAATTAAATTTATATTGCTATCATATAGTTGATAAGTACTGTCTTGCTCTATAGCATAAGTGTCATTTCCAAATTGAATTATATTATCATATTCAGTATTCAAAATAATATTATCTGTTTCATCAATTAAACCATATTTACCATTATTGTATGCTATAAATAGTTTTTTTATTGCTTCCATTTATTACCTCTTCCTAATTTTGCCTTATTAAATTAATATTATAAGTGAATATTTATTTCTTTATGTAATTCTTTTTTGAATACTAGAAGCAAAATGTGTTTTATCTTTTATTGCTTCTTTGACAATATTTTTAACACTTTCTATATAATAATCTTCTATTTCAAAATTAACTAATTTCACGTTTTTTTGGTTGTAAAAAATTGGGTTATCAATGTTTATAGATATAGCTCCTATTAAACCATGTTGAAGTTTTGATACATCTATTTCGCTTATTTCTGTTTCTTTTATAGCTTTAGTTATTCCTTTTAAAATAGCATTTTGGTGGGCTCCTCCCTCTGATGTAAAGAAACCATTAACGTATGAAAAATATTTAGCTTTATTATTGTCTTTACTATGAGTAAATGCTATTTCAAGATTATTATCTTTATAATGAATGATTGGATATTCTTCTTGATTATTTGAATGGTTTTTTATTAAATCAAATAAACCATTTTTACTAAGAAATATTTTATTATTATAGGTAATTTCTAATCCAGGATTTAAATAAACACAGTTTGATAAAATAGTATTAATAATTTTATCTTCAATATGTAAGGGGATAAATATTGTATCGTCAGCTACAAATTCAATTAGTAATCCATTATCATGATCTTTTTCAATTCCTTTTTCTTCTCTAATTAATTTACCTTTAGAAAAATATGCACTTGCATATTTCTCATCTTGTATACTTTTAATAGTAAATTTAGAAGAAAGTGCATTAAGAACTATGAAATTGATGTTATCATCATAAATATTCTTAAATCTTGTAAAAGGTCTATTAGTAAAATCATTATTTAGATAAACATCTCTTACAATAGAAACAACATCATTAAAATCAATACCTTTACTATTATCTCTTATAGAAAACTTATTATTGTCTCTTGTGATTTCTATTTTATTACAATAACCATTTTGAAAATCATAAATACTTCTATCAATTATAAATTTCAATAAGAAATAAATGCCATCTGTTTCTTTACTGCCATCACCAATATCACCTATATATAGTTCTAATCTAGATCTTATATGATCAATATGATTTAAAAATTTAAATGATGATTCTGTGAACTCGTTATTTTGTTTTTCCATATACTTATTATACATTAAGAAATTATGATTCCAAATAAAAATATAATATTTTTGGTAATGCTTAAACTTCTAGTGTAAGGTAAAATATCTACTTTAAAAACTAAGCGTTAATAAATAGAAGAGGTAAAGTAATCCTTATGGCATAATAAATTTCTTTTGATGTAAAAATCGTCTAAACAGTTCAGTCTAGTTCCTTTATTAATTTATCAAGTTCATCAATATTTATATCATCTGGTTCTTGAATATTTAGTTTATATTTTTCAAAGGGGTTAATATATAAATATTCTTTGGGAATAGATATATCCCAAGATAATTTATCAAAAATAATAGATGACTTATAAAAAATTGAGTACATAGATTTAACATTTTTAATATCCCAATTAGAAATATTTCCATTGAATTTAGACTCAACAAACATTGAATCCATATTTATAACATTAGAAACGTCCCATAGAGAAATATCTCCATTGAATCTTGAATAAGAAAACATAGATTCCATATTTTCAACATTAGAAACATCCCATTTTGAAATATCACCATTAAATCGAGATTCTTGAAACATTGAATTCATATATTCAACATTAGAAACATCCCATTCAGAGATATCGCCATTAAATTTAGAACCTTGAAACATAGAATTCATATTTTCAACATTAGAAACATCCCATTTAGAAATATCACCAGTGAATTTAGATTCATAAAAAAGATTACTCATATCTTCAACATTAGTTACATTCCATTTTGATATATCCCCATTAAATTTTGATTCTGAAAAAAGATTACTCATATCTTCAACATTAGTTGTATCCCATTTTGATAAATCTCCGTTAAATTTCGATTCTGCAAAAAGATTACTCATATCTTCAACATTGATAATATCCCATTTTGAAATATCACCATTAAATTTAGAATTTTGAAACATTGAATTAATATCTCTAACATTAGAAACATTCCATTCAGAAAGATCCCTGTTAAATATTGATTCTTCAAACATCGAAATCATATTTTCAACATTAAAAACATCCCATTTTGAAATATCACCATTAAATCTAGATTCTTGAAACATAGATTCCATATTTTCTACATTAGAAACATCCCATTTAGAAATATCACCATTAAATCTAGATTCTTGAAACATAGATTCCATATTTTCAACATTAGATACATTCCATTCAGAAAGATCCCTGTTAAATTTAGATTCTGAAAACATATTACTCATATCTTCAACATTATTAACGTTCCACTTTGATATATCACCATCAAATTTAGAATTTCGAAACATTGAATTCATATTTCTAACATTAGAAACATTCCAATTAGATATATTATTATTAAATTTTGAATTTTCAAACAGAGACTCCATATTTTCAACATTAGAAACATCCCATTCTGATATATCTCCTTTAAAATTTGAAAAATCAAATTCATTATCATCATTCCAAATCGAAGTAGCTGCAAATAGGTTGCTCATATCTTTAATCTGTGAAACATCAATTTCGTTTAGATTACAATCTTTCCCAAAATTATTAATTTGATTTTCAATAATTGAAATTAATTCATTTTTATTTTGTGGTTGAATTTTTTGTTTTTTAATTTTGTCCATATTAATTCCTTTTGGTAAATTATTTTATTTATATATAGTTTAATAATATAACTTTAGCATTGTTATTTTTAATTGTCAAAATTAAATAAGGTCGGTTAGTATATTTTAATTTGGTACTCTTATAAACTAGTCTGCCTTTTTTAGACAAACTTGATTTTACTTAATCAAATATACCACATTATCAAAAAGTTAAAGTTGTATTATGCAACCTTACCTATTAAATTTTTTGAGTTATTGCTAAATTGAAAAATCAAATGCAACCTTTTGAGCGTTTGTAATACTTATTGCAAGTAAAATTTAAAAAAGTTGCGTGAAAAAGTTTTTTTCATTTGACTTATTGCTTTTTCTGTCCTGGACTCAACACTTCTTTGCCTAATTAACTTGACGTTTGTATGCAGACAAGTTTAAAGTATTCTATATTAATATATATAAGTTTATATTTTAATAAAGAATTAATGAAAGGAGTTAATAGAATGGATAGAAAAAAAATAAACATTATTATACTAGTCGATAATTCAAACCAATTAGATCAAAGTGAGATTCATAATTCGAATAAAATATTGTTTGAATTGATATCTAAATTAAAATCAAATGATTATTTTAATAAAAATAATTTATTAGATATATCCTTAATTCCTTTTAATGATTATAAAGAAATAAATATATCACATTCACAATCATTTACTAATTTAAAAAGTTTAAAATCTCAATATAAGAATAAGAAAAGTTTTTGTACAGCTTTAGCCCATTTATCATATAAATTCTCGGAAGAATATGATAGTTATGAGGGAGTACCAGATGATTACACAAAACCCATAATCATTTTATTATCGAATGGAAAAAATTTTGATGATTTTAAATTAAATTTAAAAGTTATGGATCAATACTGTGAATTATTTAAACGATCAATGAGATTTTCTATTTCAATTGGAGATGATTATGAAGAACAAACTTTAAAAAGCTTTTCAATTAATAAAAATGCAATTTTTAAGAAAAATGAAATAGATGAATTCATAAATTTAATAATTGATTTAACTGAAACATTTATTGACATTAACTCTAAGTTTCCATTTGCTAAAAATATTTTATAAACGATAGTGTTTAATAAAGTTCCCTCTAGGGTAAAGTAATATGTCCACTATTCTTCTTTCGTTGCGATATATGAAGGAAGATTGTTCTTTCCTCCATAAATTTCTCTATATTTTTCAATAGGTGTTAATCCCCCTAAGCTTTTTCTAGGATAATTGTTCATCTAGTCTTGAATTTCTCTTATCCTTTTTGTTGGGATTAATGAAATATCTGTTCCTTTTGAAATAAATCTTCTTATCTGTATATGATACTCTGAAATTCCATTGTGATTTTCATTCAATCCTCTCTCATATGAACTATAGGGATGAGCATAATAAATATCAAACCTTTTTCCTGTTGTTAATACTGATTTTATTATTCCTCCTAATAGTTCTAGAACTTTTATTAAATATACTAGCTAATTCTTCTCTATTAGTAATTTTTGGATATTTATTCTTCCATGCTAAAAAATATTCTAATCTTAATCGCTCATCCCAAGTAAAATGACTTCCTAAACAGATATGAGTTGTGCTATTATAATTTTGAACAATTTGTTTTCTCCTATTGTATGTGTAGTTACTTGCAATCTTAACAGAAGATCAATGGTTTTTCTATTTTTTTCTACTCTAGTAGGGCGGACATTTAATATTACTGTCCGGGAAAAATCTCTGCAATACTAAATGAAACTATACCGTTTGCAATATTTACCGCAACTAGTTAACCAAAGAAAATTCTAGCTTGAGTTGCATTAGATATTTCAAGTTATACTTCTGGGCTCAAACTAATTAATAAATATTATTTGTTGTCATATCAAATAATGCATTATACAATAACTATAAATATATTAATTTATAAATTAATAATAAAACAAATTAAATTCATTTAAGGGAAAGGTTTAAATTTGAATAATAATATTAATAAAAATATTAAGACTTATAAAAAAATAGAAAAAGATTTACATAAAATATTTAATAAATATGGATTTGAATTAATAATAGATAATAAGCAAAAACTGGTTAGTTTAATTAAAGATTATATTAAAGAAGAAAAGGGAGTATATATACTTTGTTTAATAGTTTATGAATATAAAAGTGGCAAAAATGAGTACAATCGAATAGTAAATAAATTAAATCAAAAATATGGAATTGAAAAAAGATATATACAAGAATATTTAAATATATTATTTAAAGTTTTAGGTAAAGAAAAATTAATACCTAAAAATAACAGTTCTAACAGCAATGAAGAAAATATAAATAAACAAGAAAAAGCAAAAAATAATTATTTTAAACAATTCATATTAATATTTTTAGTTATATTTTGTTTTATTTTATTTGTTTATATTTCAATCTCTATTGAAAATCAATTGTTATATAATATATTACATCTTTGTATAATAATTATCCCAACTTCAATAATTTTTGTTAAATTTATATGGAAATTGCGTGAAAAATATTTTTTAATATACTTTTTTATAGTTTGGTTTATTCTTGGAACAGTATACTATTATGCTGTTGTTTTTATACCATGGTAAAAATTATTTTGATGAGTAATTGTTAACTAAAAATGTTTCTTTACAAAAATTTGACTAACTTTCAACTTTAAAGAATGCGTTTTATATTGGAAACAGAAAGCTAAATAATCTCTAGAAATTGTCTTGGAAATATCGGAGAGCTTGATAAAAATATAAACATTTTGCTGAAAAAGAAAAATTCTTTACTGAAGTTCTTATAAATAAAGAAATTGAAATCATTACTTCTATTCCATGTATTAGTGATTTTTCTGCAATGCACTTTATGGCTAAAGTTGGAACTACCAATCGATTTGCAACTTATCAAAAACTTATTGCTATATTGGATTAGATCCGACAATATATCAATCTAGTAAAAAGATATTACATAGTAAAATTACTAAGGAAATAATAAAATCGCTAGAATTTTCATCATATGTAACAAACCAAACAGGTATTCTATTTTTCTATAATCAATAAACAAAATGTATTACTGTTTTATATTAAATATTATGTGGAACAGACTAATCTAAAACCAAGATTATTAAATCTAAAAGAAGGGTTATGAAAAAATCTTGCCGCAACACGACAATTATTTTTTAATATATTCCAACAACCTCCTCTTACAATTCTATGAGATCCTTTTTCTGCTCCTGTAGGATCATTAAAACCATTAGATTCTAAATAATAATTTTTATTGTAAATATCCCAACACCATTCCCAAACATTACCACTCATATCATATATTCCAAGAATATTTGGTTTTTTCTGACCGACTTCATGAGATTTACATAAAAAAATAGTATTTCTATACCAGCCAACCTCTGATAATTGATTACTTCCTGAATATATTTCATTTGAGTTATTATTACCTCCTCTTGCGGCATATTCCCATTCTGCTTCTGTAGGTAATCTGAAACCGTTTTTTGTTTTGTCCCAAGTAATAGTAGTACCTTTTATACTATATACAGGCTCTTTACCAACTAATATACTTAATTTATTGCAGTACTCAATTACATCATACCAACTAACTTTTTCAACAGGAAAATTTTCTTCCTTTCTATATGCTGGATTATTTTTCATTACAGCTACCCACTGCTCTTGAGTTACTTCGTATATCCCTATTAAATATGGGTTAGTTATATTTACCAAATGTTGTTGTTCATTAGATTTTCTACCACTTTCATTGGGAGAAGAACCCATCAAAAAAGATCCTGAATTAATTTTTTTTAAAATTATCTTTTCACTTGAATTAGGAATTTTTATAATAAAAGGATCTGAATCTTCAATTTTATCTTTGTTTATGGTGATCTTAACATTTTCTATTGGATTGTATTCTTCAATTACTTCTTGCTCTATAGCAATTAAATTATAAATATACACATCATAATTAAAATTTTTGATTAAATTAAAGCTTAAGATTGTTTCATAACCGGTTTTTGTTAAAAAATCATTAAAAACTGTTAATGATTTATTATCGATGAAATTATGATAAGATCCAATAAAAAAAGGAGGTATTTGTTTATCATTATTTTGATATGCAAAAGAAATTTCTATCTCTTTATCCTCAATATAACCCAAACTTATTTTTTTAGTTTCTTGAGGTTTTATAATAATTCTTTTTTTCAAAAAATTATTCTGTTGATCAATAGATAAGTATTTTAATGTAATTGGATACTCTGTTTTATTAGAGATATGTTTTAAGATTATATTTTTTTGTGGTTCTTCTATAATAATTTCTTTATTCAAAGATACTACTTCTTCTTTTCTTTCTGAAGATTTATCTATTTCATTTAATGACATACAACTATTTAATAGAATTATTAAAATCAAAATTATATAAATAAATCTAACGGGTTTCATTAATATCTCCTATAAAATATCAATATTTTTTCACAAAAAATCATTAATTTATTTTTTTTATTGTATTTTAAGAGGCTATACAACCTCGTGCTGTCACTTCAAATAACCAGTACTAAGTTTATCAAAATTAAAAGTTTTCTATTTTTCACATTGTGTAAATTGTTCTACTAAGTATCGAGTTAAAATCTAATATACTTTTATCTGATTCTTTATTGATTTTCATTTTTTTATAATCTCCGATTAGAGATAAACAACCAATTGGTTTTTGATTTTTAAGTATTCCAATTACGTACTGTTCCATAGGTTTTTAATTCTTTTGATCCTTTATTGTTATATGTTAAGTTGAAGTTATTTATTATTCCTAAGTAGTCTTAATTTATTTTGTGTTATAAAATTATTCCGTATTAAAGTTTTATTTATTTCTAAATTGTGAATGTTTTTTTATTGTTAATTACTCGGAATTAAATACTAACTTCCATCTAATCACTTTTTGGATTGTTAACCCTTAACTAGACAGTTTTATTAAGGACATTTCTTAAATGCTTTTGGGCTCTTATAGCCTAAGGTTCCATGTATTCTCTTATTGTTATACTAATTAACATAATCAAATAATTCCAAATCTAATTCTTCTTGTGAAATAAATTATCTATCATAAGCAAATTCTGTCTTAATTATCTTATAGGTTGCTTCTGATACTGCAATATCAAAAGACCATCTTTGTTTAAGTAAATGCAGGTATGAATAGAATGTTATAAGATAAAATTAACATAATAATTATTACAAATCCTACTACTATTAATTTATAAGTATCGGGTTTATTTCTACCTATTATAATTAAAGATAATAAAAGAACTAATAGAATCCAGTGATAAAATAATAGTGAACTATTTCCTACATAAGTAGCTTGCAATATACTTCTAATATTAAAAAAATTAAATTTACCCATATTGTGAACTACATCATTACTGCTAATAGTTGGATTCCCTATCATTATAATAGATACCATAATTATAATTATTGATCCTATCAATAATTTAATGCCAAATTCTTTATTTTGTTTGCCAAAAATTCCTGTTAAAAGATAAATTAAACTAAATGAAAAAATTATTATTCCTAATACTAATAAAACCATACCTAAAACAAATCCAATAGGGGCTCTATTATTTCTACCAAAAAGGAGCATCCCTATAGATATCAAAAAAACAGAGGTATGAATTATTGCAATTTGTAAGTTCCATTTAGATTTTCTAATAGAAATGAAAATTGTTAAAGGTAGAAAAAGTAGGGATGCTACAAGAAAAATAAAACCATAAGTAAATAACATGTTATAATCTCCTAAGTTGGTAAATAAATTAATATTTAGTATTGAATAAAAATATTTAAAACGTTGTGATTAAAAAGACGTGTGAAGTTGAAAAGAATTACATATTAACTCAAACCTAATTTTTTTTAGATACATTCCACTTAGAAATATTTTGTTTAAATTTAGAAGCGTAAAACATATCATTCATATCTTCAACTTTTGAAACATCCCAATTAGAAATATC
>NPIF01001500.1_pt3 | contig 27576 bp, 23 predicted proteins | sample 8637461 | NCBI WGS metagenome assembly NPIF01 (sample SAMN07420641, study PRJNA396082) | bioreactor metagenome | isolation source: sample BR12 brine-fed electro-methanogenic bioreactor BR | place: Japan: Kochi | collected 2016-12-09
CCGACGGTGCTTCTGGCCATCCTCGGCTTTTTTGCCATGGTCGTGCTGAGTGCGCTGCGTGTTCCGGGCGCCATGATCATCGCCATCCTGGGGATCACCTTCATCGGCGTCGTTTTCGGCATCACCGAGCCGAAGGGCATTTTCTCGGCACCGCCGAGCCTGGCCCCGACCTTCCTGCAGATGGACATCTGCGGCGCCCTGAACCTCGGGCTGCTGACCATCGTCTTCGCCTTCCTGTTCGTCGACTTCTTCGACACGGCGGGAACCCTGATCGGCCTTGCCCACCGCGGCAACATGCTCGATGCCGACGGCCGTCTGCCGCGTCTGCGCAAGGCCCTGCTCGCCGACAGCACGGCGACCGTCGTCGGCGCCGCGCTGGGTACCTCGTCGACGACCAGCTACATCGAGAGCGCCTCCGGCATCAACGCCGGCGGCCGCACCGGCCTGACCGCCGTGGTCGTCGCCGTGCTGTTCCTGCTGTGCCTGTTCCTGTCGCCGCTGGCCGAGACCATCCCGTCCTACGCCACGGCGCCGGCGCTGCTGTTCGTCGCCTGCCTGATGGTCCGCGGCCTGGCCGAGATCAACTGGGACGACATCACCGACGTCGCCCCGGCCGTGATCACTGCCCTGGCGATGCCCCTGACCTATTCCATCGCCAACGGAATCGTCTTCGGATTCGTGACATTCGCCGTGGTCAAGCTGGCCGGCGGACGCGGCAAGGAGGTGCATCCGGCCGTCTATGTGCTGGCCGTTTTGTTCATCGCCAAATACGCTTTCCTCGGAGCCTGAACTCCGCAACGGGAAAAATAAACGTATAAACACCTGCAAAAACACTTTGCCGGGAAATCGCCCCAAAGGGGCGGTTTTCTTTTTTATAGACAAATAACGCTATGGTTGTTCTCTAGCATTTCGGGTGTAGACAATTGTTTACAAACATCCCACTATCATAAGTAATAAAAAACTTCGTGCCGAAGGGAGCTCGGCGCAACAAAATTTCCGATAACTTCCTGCACGGTTAGAACGGAATAAGAGGTGGGCCATGAAGAAAAAGCGAATCCCCAAGGGGACGCCCAATCTCATTGACAAGTACGTGGGATCCCGAGTACGGGCACGCAGGGTAGGACTTCGACTAAGCCAGACCAATCTCGGACAGGCGATCGGGGTCACTTTCCAGCAGATACAAAAATACGAGAACGGCTCCAACAGGGTTGGCGCCAGCAATCTTTTCAAGATCGCCAACGCCTTGGGAGTCCCGGTTTCCTTCTTCTTTGAGGGAATGCCGGACGACATCGCCAAGGCAGGCCTTGTTCCGCGCGGCCAGGGTCTGGCGGAAAAGATGCCGACCGAGTTCGAACACGATCCCATGAGTTCGCGGGAATCGATCGAACTCATGCACAACTATTTCCGGATTACCGATCCGACCGTCCGGAAACGGTTGTTCCAGTTCGTCAAGTCACTGGCCGACGCCAGCGATACGGACTGACAGACACCTTTCGATGGATGCTCCGGGTGGCCCCGACAACCGCCCGCCATCGAAAGTCAGGGTTGTACCCGGCTCCTCGCGAGCCGGGCATTCTGGAATGCGGAATTTCACTTGTAAGGTGATTTTCCCTTTCCGCGCTGTTGTCTCTGTCCGGCGTTATTCAACCACTACGCCCCCGAGCCTAGGCGGCTCCCGGAAGGCAGCTTGGGCCGATAGCCTCGAACTGCTTGTAGCCGAGGATGAATTCCTGGTGCCCCAGGGCCTCCGACTTGCTGGGCTCACCGGCCGCCACCCGCAGGGTCAGATCGAAGATCTCGCGGCCGACCTCGTCCAGCGTCGCCCGCCCCTCCAGGATGCGGCCCGCGTCGACGTCCATGTCGCCGCTCATGCGCCGATAGGTATCGGGATTGGCGCAGACCTTGATCACCGGCGAAATGGCCGAACCGACCACCGAGCCCCGCCCCGTCGAGAACAACACCACATGAGAACCGCAGGCCATCAGTTCGACGATCTCGGCATTGTCGCTGATGTTCGGGAAACCGAAACGGATGTCGCCGTCCGGCACCACGTCGAGCAGATACAGCCCGCCGCGCGGCGGCACGTCGCCCGGCTTGATGAGCCCCGAGATCCGCGAGGCGCCGCTCTTGGCGTACGCCCCCATGGACTTCTCTTCCAGGGTCGTCAGGCCGCCGTCGGCATTGCCGGGCGCGAAACTGCCGTGGCCCATGGCCTGGTAGTACTCCGCAGCCTTGGCCACCGATGCGATGATCTCGCGCGACAGTTCCGGGGTCGCCGCCCGCTCCGCCATATAGTGCTCGCAACCGATCAGTTCGCCGGTCTCCTCGAAGATGCAGGTATTGCCCTGCGCGACGAACAGATCGAAGGCGCGGCCGATCGCCGGATTGGCGGTCAGGCCGCTGGTACCGTCGGAACCGCCGCAGATGGTGCCGACGATCAGCTCCTCGGGCGCCATTTCCGCCCGTGGCACGGTCGCGATCTCGTCCAGGGCCTTCTCGATCCAGGCCCGTCCCGCCGCGATGGTGTCCAGGGTGCCGCCGGTCTCCTGAATGGCGAACACCTCGGACGGCCGTCCCGAGGCTCGAACGTGCTCGCACAATCCCTTGCGGTTAAAGCCCTCGCAGCCGAGCGAAATCAGCAGCGCCCCGCCGACATTGGGATGGGTGCACAGGCGCCGCATCACCTTGTCGGCATAGTCGTTGGGATAGCACCCGGGGAACCCGATCAGATGAACGCCGCGCTCGCGGAACGGATGGACGATCTCGCTGGCGACGTGGCGTGCGCACTCGACCAGATGGGCGACGACGATGACGTTGCGGATGCCCTTGCGGCCGTCGGCCCGCAGATAGCCGTTGATCTTCATGTGTCCCTGTTGGCCACGTACCGGCGGCCCTCCTCGAAGGTATAGGTCGGAATGTAGTCGCTTTTCATGTTGTGCAGGTGCACGTGTTCGCCGGCGGCGATCGCCTGGGTCGCCGAACCGATTGCTGCGCCCCATTTGACGATCCGTTCGCCCGCCTCCATCGCGACAAGGGCCAGCTTGTGCCCCAGCGCCACGTCGCCGGGCAGCGAAACCGGCCGTCCGGCAACCCGGACTTCCGTTCCCGCCGCCAGATCGGAGCACGCGACACCGACATTGTCGCCGGCATTGAGGACGAGGACGCGCCGGTCCGCCCCCCCTCCTCCGGCCTTCTGATCGCTCATTGTTCCACCTCCCGTTTCGTGGCGCTTCGGCGGCGGCCCGGCCGTCCCTGCGCAGCACCATGATCAGACAGGTTCACAGAATCTGTCAATCAAGGTAACCTGCGATTGACGCTACGAGACATCTATAGTGAATTTGGCTTCTGTTGGCATCGGCCATCTGCTATTTTTTAGAGATTGGCCGCAATGAAATACAACTTAAAGAGTCTGTGATCCACTCGGCCCAGGAATGTCCAAGATGCGGGTGTCCCGAACGACCATTGCCCAACCTGCCTTCCTCTGTCTCCTACTCATTACCGGACCGGCCAGTGCCGAAACCCTGACCATGGGGGGAACCGGTGTTGCCCTTGCGCTGGCAAAGACCCTTGGCGACGCCTTTACCGTCCACAATCCCGCCGTAACTGTGGATATTCCGCCGAGTGTCGGCAGCGGTGGCGGCGTACGGGCCATTATCGCCGGCCAGTTCGGGGTCAGCTTTTCCGCCCGTCCCCTGAAGGACATGGAGGAGGAGCAAGGCGCGGTTGCCGAACCGCTCTGCCGGACACCCTTCGTGTTTGCCGTGTCCGACAAGGTTCGGGGAGCTCTGTCCTTCTCCGGCAACGACGTGCTCGATATCTTCGCCCGCCGGATGGTCGAATGGCCGGATGGAAAGCCGATTTCCCTGGTTTACCGGCCACCGAGCGAAACCGGTGCGGCCATTCTTGAATCCCGGTTTCCCGGACTGGCCGAACTGTTCCAGACGGGACGGGAATCGCGCGGCGCGATCGTCGCCTACAGCGATCAGGAAATGATGGAAATCGGAGAACAGAGAATCGGCAGCCTCGTTTTCGGCGCCCTGACCGCGATCCTCGCGGAACGGCGTCAACTGCGCGCGATCCTGCTCGAAGGTATCNNCGCTCACCCCCTCGGCCGACTCCCTCAATGACGGTTCCTATTCCTTGGAATTGGCCCTCCATATGGTCCTCGGACCGAAATCCGGAACAACCGCCAGGCAGTTCAAGGATTTCACCAAAACCGATGAGGCCGCGGCGATCATGCGCGGGTTGGAGTGCGCGCCCTTCGCCGCTGCAAAGCCGGACCGGCCTGGCTCGGTGGAACCGCAAGATAAACGCGCTGAAAATGGCCCCGAAATAGCTCTCATTCCCGCTTTACGTAAAAACACCGATCCGAGCTTTCGCCTTTTTCCTGTCACTCCAAAGGATTAGAATACCTCGATTGAATTTCACGAAAAAATCGCACGGGTCGATCGCCCCGAAAAGCGCCACCAAAGGAGCTACTAGTTGCTGCCCCCCTCACGTTCGATCAGCTTCCTGTCGGCAGTTTTCTTGCTGGTTTTATCCCAGCCCGTGAGGGGCGAAACCCTTGCCACCGGAGGAACCGGCTGGTCGATCGGTATCCTGCACCTGCTCGGCGAGGCCTACACGTCCGCGCGTGGGATAGACGTGGCCGTTTCCCCGAGTCTCGGCAGCGGCGGCGGCATCAAGGCCGTCCTCGCCGGCGCTTTCGATGTCAGCTTCTCGGCCCGCCCTCTGACCATCGAGGAAGCGGCCAAAGGGGCTACGGCCCAGCCGCTTTGCCGAACGCCTTTCATCTTNNTTTACGAACGCAGGATCACCCAATGGCCGGATGGCACCCAGATCGGATTGGTCCTGCGCCCGTCCAGCGACACCGTATCGCCCACGCTGATGGAGCATTTCAAAGGAATCGAACCGGTACTGGAACTGGCTCGCGCTTCACGGGGCGCGGTCATCGCCCACACCGACCAGGAGGCGATGGACATCGGTGAAAAGAATACAGGAAGCCTTGTGCCCACGACATTGGTCGCCATCCGCTCGGAGGGACGCTCCCTGCACCCATTGAAAATCGACGGCACCGACCCGACGCCCGAAGCGCTGGCGAACGGGGCCTATCCCATGGTGATCACTTTGCGATCCGTCGTAGGAAACCAACCGACCCGAAGGGCGTTGGACTTCATAGACTTCATCGAGTCGCCAACAGGAAGGAGCATCTTACGGGAGAACGACTGTATCCCGATCGATCTATAAAAGGAAATGGACCGGACCCCTCTGCCCCCGACAACCGGATCTGAAGCCCCCACGGATTACCGGGATTTCAACGCGCAGGCGCGGCGCGTACGGCGTGGTTTGACGCTGCTGATCATAACCGTCTGCATTCTCGTCGCATTCCTGATCCCGATCAGCGTCGTTTATGTGAGCTATCGCGACGTTGCCGTCCAAACGAGAACATTGGTCGAATACAACGCCAATCAGATTTCCCGGCTGATTTCCGTGAATCCGCTAACCTGGCAATTCCTCGGCGACCGCTATGAAGACATTCTTTCCGACCAGCCGCTGGAACGGACAACCGCGAGTTACAGCCTGCGGTCATCCGACGGAGACACCGTACTGGAGCTGGGGAAGCCCAGCGGATGGCTGACCGCGTCGTGGGAAACCGACGTCACCGACGGCGTCCGAGCTGTCGGCACGCTCCGCGGCAACCTGAGTTTGTTGCCCGCCGCGACCAATGCCGTTATCGCCCTGATCGGCGGCATGATAGCCGCCACTTTGATCTTTATTTCCATACGATTCCTCGCCTTTCGGTTCATCGATTACGCGACACGACTTCGTACGGTTGAATTTCAAAAGTCGCAAAACCAACTTATGGGTATGATGCGGAAGCGCGAGGAAGCCGAAAACCGGTTTCACCGCGCCAGCGAGGCCGGCCGCGTCGGATGGTGGGAATGGGATCTGGTGACCGATGATATGCATGTTTCGCCGATTCTGCGGGAACTGCTGGGCCTGGGGATTACCGAAGGGGCGTGCAATGTCGATGAGTGGCTGAGGCACGTGCATCCCGAAGATTCCCAGTCCCTGATGACCAAGGCGAAAAGACATATTGCCGGGGAATTGCCGGAGTTCGCCGTCGATCACCGGATGATCCACCGCGACGGATCGATCAAGTGGTTCGCCTGTCGCGGGTCCGTGGTCAATGACGACCATGGCCAGCCCTCCAGGATGGTCGGAACCAACACCGAGATCACCGAACGGGTGCTGGCCGAGGAGCAGGTTCGGCAGTTCCAGATGCTCGACTCCCTGGGCAGTCTTGCCGGCGGTGTCGCCCATGAGATCAACAACATGCTGCAGCCGATGATGGGCCTCACCGAGTCCGCGCTTTCCTGCATGCAACCGGATGATCCCGGACGCTTGCGCCTGCAGAAGGTGCTCGAGGCGTCCGACCGGATGAAGCACCTGGTAAACGGGATTCTCACCTTCAGTCGCGGCAGCGAAACGCTTGAATCCCTCACCGAACTGACGCGCTCGGTCGAAGAGGCGCTCATGCTCGTTCGGGCCATAACCCCTTCGAACGTCGAATTCATCAGCGAGATCGAAAAGGGGCCCGTTTTTGTCAGGGTTGCCCCGAACGAAATCCATACGATCGTGATGAATTTGACATCCAATGCGCTCGACGCGATCGACAAGACNNTGTTCAAAACGTCGCTGCGCCAACCTGCCGTCACGACGACGCGGCAGGTCGAAGCCGGGGAATATGCCGTTCTTTCGGTCCGCGATACCGGTCATGGGATGGAAGAGGAAACGCTCAAGCGCGTATTCGACCCGTTCTTTACGACCAAGGGCGTGGGCGAAGGAACCGGCATGGGGCTGTCGATCATCTATGGCATCATCACCAAGCGTGAGGGAGCCATCGATGTCACAAGCAATCGTAACGAGGGCACGACGATCCGGGTCTATTTCCCGCTCGCCAAATAGCCTCGTTTACGAGAACAGGGCGTCCAGACGCCGGCGAGAAAGGACCGTCACGATTAAAGAAAAGGACGATTTGCATAAAATTTTAGATAAATTTCAAATAAATTCGGCTAGAAAAAAAGACGCAATTTCACCTAATTTCTCAACAAATTATTATTTATACTTGCCTATCCTTTTGTAGTATTGTGGTTGATAAAAAGTTAATACAAACATCAATAGATGAGCTACACCAATGGCACGGATTCTTATCATCGAGGACGAAGAGCTTGTACGCTTTTCCCTCGCAGATACGATTTTGCTGGCAGGGCATGAAGTCTTGGAAGCGAGAAATGGACAGGAAGGACTTAAGGTTCTTGATGAGGAAAAGATCGATATCGTTATTACAGATATCATCATGCCCGTAATGGAAGGCGTACAAACGACGATCGAAATCAGGCGCTCACATCCTTCCCTTAAGATCATTGCAATTTCGGGTGGCGGGCGGGCCAAGAACATGCAGTATTTGAATCTTGCAAAACACTACGGTGCTGATTTCATTCTTAAAAAGCCCTTCTCAAACGAGGAATTGATCAGATCAATCAACAAGTGTATCGAATAAAAAAATGAGGGAAGGAGTATAGATAAAGTAGAAGAGCGCGCACGGAGGGAGTGAAGCAGGCTCTCGCCAGGAGGATATTTTGACCCATCTAAGTAACTGGGTGGCGCAGTTACGTAAATCTCTGTCGACCGGGCGCCAGCAATCCGGTTTTCAAGCCCCGGGCAATCGATCGGCAGAAGATTGGGAACCCGTCCGGCACCAGGAACAGGCCGTTCGGTTGTTGGTTCAGGCCGGCAATGAGCTTGATTCGTCGATTTTCTTCTTCGATTTCAGTGGAGTACGGGGAGAAATCCAACGCGGGGAAGGCGGCCAGATACGTTCCCGCTACGCAACCTTGGGAAGGATTTTCGAGTCCGGAGCGGACGCAAACACTGTGATCCTGCGTTACGACGACCTGTCGTTCTTCGTTTTCTTTGGCGGCGCAGGGCGACAGCGCGGTGCCGAGAAATGCCGCGACATTTGGAACCGGGTGGTCAAGGAACTCGATCTCACCCCAGCCGCGAGCAAGGGGCTGAAGCTGTACGAGGTCGAAGTCCCCGAACCGGTGCCTGCCCAGCAATCCGACCTTTTCGACAGCCCCTCGCTACGGTTCCAGCGCCTTATTCCCGATTTCCCCCTCTCCGACGCCGAACAGGGACCGGAAGAGATCGGCGGCCCCATCGGGTTTATCTATCGTCCCCTCATGGAAGTCGCCACCAACATGATTTCCATGTTCGTCTGCATCCCAACCAAGCGCGTCAGCAAGCGCAACTTCCGCTACGGATACGGCGTGCTCGACGACGCCGACAACGTCCGGGCCATTCGGCAACTCGACCTCCGCGTTTTGGGGGCGGTCGCCTCGACTCTTCGGCAGATGGGGAAGAAAAGCCACGGCAGCCTGGTCATGATCCCGGTCCATTTCGGAACGCTCAGTCACCCCATGAGCCGCATTTCCTATGCGTTGACGTGTTCGCAAAGGCTGGCTGAATTCAGCGACAGCGTGGTTTTCGAGATCATCGGCATTCCCGAACGTGCACCCACGGAAAGGCTCGTCAACGCCGTTGCGCCCCTGATGATGCACAGCCACAGCGTTTGCGCCCGCGTTCCCCTGGATCGCGAGGATTTACACAATTACCAGTATTCGGGAATTGCCGCGGTCGGCGTCGATGCCTACCCCCTGGACCAGGACCGGGAGCAGTTGGCTTTCCAATTGTCGGATTTCGTGGAGCGGGCCAATGCCCAGTCGCTGAAAACCTATGTCCACGGCATCCGGTCGTTGAGCCTGAGCACCTTCGTCAGTTGCAGCGGCTTCGATTGTGTCGGAGGCCACGCCTTGACCAACGCCATAAAGGCGCCGCGCTCCGCTTATCTGTACAAGCTGCTGTTCAAATACATCGCCATGGCCTGATCACACGGCCCGCCTTGACGGCCGGAGCACAGGGACTTCGGTCAGTCGGCTCCGACCTCGATTTCACTGTCCGATACCGCCTCGCAGGGCGGCAGCGAAAACGCCACGCGGGTCCCGCCCGCCTCGAGAGGCGTCACTTCGAGAACGCCGTCATGCTCTTCGATGATCTTGCGGCAGACCAGAAGACCGATTNNTGAAGAAGGGCTCGAACAGGTGGTGACGCACCGCTTCGCTCAGTCCGCGTCCGTTGTCTTCGACCGAAACGGTGACGCCGCCGTCCGCGGACTCCTCGCTTTGGACGACGATATGCAGAGGCGTTCCATCTTCGCGGACGGCTTCGACCGAGTTCTTCAGCAGGTTGAGGACGACTTGCTGGATCTGCACGGCGTCGCCCAGAATCCGGGGTAAGGGCGATCCGAATTTCGATTCGAGCTTGGCCTTGGCGCCGATCAGGTCACTCTCGATCAGTCCGATCGCAGCCTGAATCGGATGATTGACGCATATCGGCGTCTTTTCCGGCTGCTCCTTGCCGATGAATTTCCGGATGCGGCTGATCGTGGTGCTGGCACGCCGTGACTGCTCGGCCACCAGTTCCAGGACCCGTATGAATTTCTGGACATCCTCGTCGCCGGCCCGCAGGCGCCGCAGAACCCCGGTAACGTAATTGGTTATGGCCGCAAGCGGCTGGTTGAGTTCATGGGCAAAGCCACTGGCCAGTTCTCCCATGGTGCCCAACCGCGATACTTGGGCCAACTCGGCATGGAGCCGTCGCGACTGCTCCTCCATCTCGTGGCGTTCCGTTACATCGGTACTGATACTGCCGACACCGACCAGTTCGCCCTCGGGATCGATGACCGGGAACTTGGTGACCATGAACGCACCAGCCGATCCATCACCGTAGACCAGCGGCCGCTCAGATGTGCGCGGTGTCCGTCTTTCGATGACTTCCCGTTCTTCTTCATCGATCAGGGCTGCCGTCTCCTGGGGCAGGAAGTCGCTCGACACGCGGCCAAGGGCCTCCGCCTCGGAGATGCCGTTGCGCCTGACGAACGCATCGTTGACCAGAAGGAAACGGCCGTCGATGTCCTTGAGGTAGATCGATGCCGGCGAGTTGTCGAGCACAGCCCGCAGTTGGGTCTCGCGGTGCCGCAGAGCGTCTTCCATCTGTATGCGATCGGTAACGTCGACCCAGACGCCGACGATGCCGCCGCTTCGCTCGCCGGCGGCGCGAAAAACGGCCTTGCTCAGGATAACGGTGTGGATACTACCATCGCCGGCACGCACCGGTGTCTCGTAAGTCTGCGCCCCCCCATTCCGGATCAGTTCCTCGTCGGCGGCAGTATGGGTTTTCGCCAAATCAGAGGGTGCGAACTCAAAAACGGTCTTGCCGATGACGTCGACCTTGTCGACCCCGAAGAATTCCGCAAAGGCTGAATTGCAGCCCAGATACTTTCCCTCGAAGTTCTTGTAGAATGCGGGCAAAGGCATGGCATCGATGAGTCTGCGCTGAAACTCGGCCGAATTGCGCAGACTCTCCTCTGCCCACTTNNCCGCCCGGTGTCGAGTGTTCCTGGATCTCGATGTATCCGCCCTTGACCCGTTGTTCGAACACCTCGTCCGGACCCTTGTGCAGGGCCACGAATTTCCGGATCGCCTCTTCCTTGTCGCCATTGAGATCGGGAACGACACCGTTGTCCACCCAATTGCGCACGTTGTCCTCGAAACTCCTGCCCATGAGGACGTGCTTCCCGGCCGGATCCTTTTGCCGGAAGAACTCGTTGCATAGCGCCAGGTTGTCGTCCTGATCGAAGAACATGATGCCGAGGGGAAGCGAGTCGATGGCCGCCAGGAACTGGCGCTCGACGGCCTCGGCCGCCGCCTCCGCTTTCTCGACGGCAACCGCCCGTTCCTCGGCCTCCCGCCAGCGCCTGAATGCAAACCAGCATAGGCCGATCAGGGTACCGGCGAGGGCGCCGGGAATCTCGTCCAGTTCCCACGATTCATGAGCCCGGCTGAACTCGTACCAGCGATCGAAGACGTCGAATGTTCCGAAAATGGCGTAGGCGACGACCGTCAGAACGACGGCAACCAGGAAATCCTTGAACAGGGCGGTCGTTTTCATTGCGTAGTCCGCCCTACCGAGAAAAGACAGCGCTCGGCCGTTTGACAATCAAATCCATCGAACCAAGCGACCTTCGTGACGGAACCGCTTGATGCACGTATCGCATTCCAGGCAACTCCTCGACGCCCCTGAGGACGCCTGTCAGCTCACTGCCTCCCGCTTCTGGGTTATGGGATGTGATCTTCCTTCCCCCATCCCGCGTTCGCGCGGGCTCGATCACAACATCCCGAATCATCCACCATGATTCCAATTGGGTTCGGATCGTTACCTCAAGACAGATATCGCAGCAAAAACAGCACGAAACCGGACTTCTATTGTTTCATTTATGGTAGGCGCGGATGTGTAACAGGATGATGACAGACTTTGTTTCGTTTTGTTCCAAATAGGTGTTTTGTTTCCGCGTTGTAGGCACTCGGCGGCAGGCTTCCGAAACACCCTCGCGCAGTCGATTCGACCTCACCGATCCTCCCGTCGCTGCGAAAACGAATAAAAGCACCCCGAAAGTGAGCGCAGAGGGGGGAGTCTAACGCTTTCGAGTAATAGAGAGCCTCGTGGGCTCTGTGTTAACGTTTGCCTCTCCCACATCACCGTCCTTGGCGTAGAAAGGTCGCCTAACGGGAACTTTCGAAGGGGAACTTGCGCCGTGAAGAAGGCTGTATCCACCATCTTGTTTTCCCTGGTGCTCTTCTGGTGCACCGGCCTGTCGGCCGCACCATCGGAGCATGGATACACGCTGAATCCCGGCGACGTCATCGTGATCTCGGTCTGGAAAGAAGAGGGACTGGACCGGGAAGTGCTCGTCCTGCCGGATGGGACCATTACGTTTCCGCTCGCCGGAACCGTCATGGCAAGCGGACTGACGGCGGATGAACTGCAGGGGGAATTAGTCAAACGGATCAAGGCGTATATCGCCGATCCCGTGGTGACCGTTTCGGTCAAGGCAATTTTGGGGAACAAGTTCTTTGTCGTCGGCCAAGTGAACAATCCTGGGGAGTTCGTTGTCGGCCACTATACCTCGGTCATGCAGTTGCTGAGCATGGCCGGCGGACTGACGCCTTACGCAAGCGAAGACGACATCCTGATCATCCGACACGAGAACGATAAGGCCGAGCGCCTGACGTTCCGGTATGGCGATGTGAAGCGTGGCAAGGCGTTGGAGACCGACCTTATCCTGAAACCTGGGGATGTCGTTGTGGTGCCGACAAAAGGGCTGTTCTAACGGACCGTATGAACGACCTGAATCGGCGTACAGATCTCCGGCAACGTCGCCGACCGGCCCTTCCCGCGCGGAAGATGGCCGCGGTTCTGGTTGCCGCCGTTCTGGGATTGCCGCAGGTCTTCCCTTCCCATGCGATTGCTCAGTCCCTCAAGGCGGATTTCACCGTTCGCCAGTGGCTCGAGTTCGACGACAACACCCTTCTTTCCAGGGAAGATCCGAAAAGCGTCACGGGTTCCAACACCTCGCCGCAGGTGACTCTGTCGGCCGAGACTCCCACGGTGAGCAGTAATTTGACCGGCCGGATCGATCTTCGCCGGTTCGATGACAGCCAGTTCAATTCCACCGATTTTCACCTCAAATGGGATAATACGCACCGTGGGGAATTGACCAAGCTGGGCCTGAACGCGGCGCTCGACCTCGACACGGTCCGGACCAGTGAATTGGATTCGGGTGTCCGGATCGTGAGCGGCGTCGACCGCCTCCGCTGGAATTTGGAGCCCGGATTCGAATATTCGCTGACACCGACCGACCAGGTTGCGGTAACCGGAAACTATAATCGTACCGAGTACGGCTCCGACGATTCCAACGATTTCACGGACTACCAGACGTTCTCGCTGAGACCCGCATTCAGGCACGCTTTCGGCCCCCTGGACACCGGTTTCGTGATGGTGCTGACGGATCGCTACGAGACCCTCGAAGGGCCGTCCGTAACGATCGATTCCGTCGGGCCGGTTGCCGGCTGGAACCACCGCTGGAACGAACTCATCGACTTTGGCGGCTACCTGGGATGGCGCGTTTCCTTCACCAAGCTCGAAGGCCGTTCGACCGACACGTCGCATGGTCTTTCCGCAAACCTGTCCTGGAACTATCGCGACGAGGAGGATCGGATCAGCCTGCGCGCATCGCGCGCCATATCCCCGCTATCCAACGGAACTCAGGTTCAGTCCGATACCGTCTCCGGCAGGTGGATCCACAACATCAACGAGCGGATCTCGACGCAGCTGGATGCCTACGTGCGCAACAACTCGGACCTCGATGGCGGCGACGGCAACGACAGCACCTATTTCGAGGTCTGGCCGAAGTTCCGCTACGACCTTACCGACAAGTGGAATCTTTCCCCGTCCTATCGCTACCGGACGATCTCGCGGGATGACGGCGACGCCGATTCCCATGCCTTCCTCGTCAACATCACCTACGACCTCGAGAACATCGACGTGAATTGATGGTCAATCGACCGACAATGCCCAGGAACCGGGACCATGGATGAGTTCAACCTCAACGACTACAGGACGGTGCTGAAGCGCAGGAAGGGAACCTTCCTCCTTCCGGCTTTCGCCGTTTTCGTCATGGTCGCCCTGGTCGCCTACCTGCTTCCCCCGGCCTACCGCTCCACGGCACTGGTCCAGATCGAGGAACCGGAGATCCCGCGCGAGGTCATCGACGTCTCCTCGACCGTTTTCGCGGATCAGCGGATCCAGCAGATCCAGCAGAAGATGACGACCATGCAAAACCTGGTCGACATCGTCACCAAGCTCAATCTCTACGAAAAGAAGCGCCGCAAAGTCCCGATGACCACCGTGGTCGAGGACATGCGCAAGAGCATCAGTCTCGAGCTTGTCTCCGCCGAGTTCTCGAACCCGCAGATGGCGAACGTCGCCGCCCGGGAAATGATGGGGGCCATGGCCTTCACCCTGAGTTTCGAGCACGAAAACCCGGCGACGTCCCAGCGGGTGGCCAGCGAACTTCTGACCCGGTTCCTGGAGGAGGACGCGAAGGTCCGGCACGAGAAGACGAAGGAAACGACCGAGTTCCTGAAGGCCGAGGCCGCACGCCTGGAGACCGAGATCGCCGAGCACGAACACAAGATCGCGGCGTTCAAGGCGGAAAATGCCGGCAGCATGCCCGAAGACATGCCCTTCAACATGCAGATGGCCGAACGCGCCAACCGCGATGCCATGGAAATCGGCCGACACCTCGGTCTCCTCAGCGAGCGCAGGGGCAGCCTGCGCGGCCAGCTTGCCCATATTGATCCCTATGCCCGGGTCGTCGCCGACGGTCAGCTTCTGGTCGCGCCGTCGACCCAGTTGAACGCCCTCAGGGCGAAGTTCACGACGTTGAGCAGCCGTTACGGTCCCGACCACCCGGATGTCGCCAAAATGCGCCGTGAGATCGCGGCGCTCGAGGCCGAGGTGAGTGGCGATCCGGCGAACGGCCTGCTGGCCCAGATCGAGGATGTGGAACGGCAGTTGGCGGCAGCCCAGGGCAAGTACTCGGCCACACATCCCGACGTCAAACGCCTGCAGCGGCAGCTTGCGGCACTCGAGGAGGAGCGCGCGGCCCGGCCGCAGCCGACCGGCCAGAAGCCACCGGAGCTTCCGGACAATCCGGCCTACCTCCAGGTTCAGGCCCAGCTCGAAGCCGTCGAGAGCGAGTACCAGGCCCTGCTGAATCAGCGGAAGGAGGCGAGCCGTCAGCAGAACACCTATGAACTCCGTCTCCGGCAGGCCCCGACGGTCGAGCGCGAATTCACCGCCCTCAAGCGCAACTATGACAACCTCGTCCTGCGCTATCGTGAACTGACCGACCGGCGCATGGCGGCGGAAACCGCCGAAGCCGTCCAGATGGAGCGGAAAGCGGAACGTCTCGCCATCATCGAGCCACCGGACCTGCCGGAAACCCCGGCCAAGCCGCCGCGGAAACTGATCCTCGGCCTTGGCTTCGTCCTGGCGATCGGCTGCGGCATCGGTTGCGTTACGCTGGCCGAAGCCTTCAGCAGTGCCGTCCAGGGATCACGCCACATCGAGGCGCTGACCGGGCAGATGCCGCTGGTCGTCGTTCCCTACATTCAGAGCACCGCGGAGCGCAACCGGCGCCGGGTGGGCCTGGGATTTGCCGTGATCGCCTTTGTCGGGCTGGTGGCCGCCGGCGCCTGGGCGGTCGACACCTACGTCCTTTCCCTCGATGTCCTGTGGCAGGTGGCGCTGCGAAAGCTCGGACTGAGCGAGTTCGCGACCAGCCTGGCCAACATCTGGCCGCAGGGCACCGGCGGAAGCGGCGGGTGATAGGGGAAGGTTCGAGGGGAAGCCATGGAACGTCTCGAAAAAGCTCTTGAGAAGGCACGCCGGCAACGGGCCCAACTGGCCGGTCAGCCACGCCTGGTTCCGCTCGACCTGGCAAGTGACGGAGGGGACGAATCCGGCGTTCTGGTCAAGCCGGCCGACGTGACCTACCGCGAGACCAAGCGGATGGAGGTTTCGGACCGGGTGCTCGACAAATGGCACATCATTGCCCGCCGGACGCACCGCTCCGAAGCCGACATCTTCCGCATGCTGCGCACCAAGATCGCGCAGCAGCTGGGCCGGTCGGGAACCAACACCCTGGCGATTTCCAGCCCGCGCTATGGCGAGGGCAAGACCACCATCGCCATCAATCTCGCCCTGTCCCTGGCGATGGATGTTAACCACACGGTCCTGCTGGTCGATCTCGACCTGCGCAAGCCGTCGCTCCACACCCGCCTCGGGCTGACTCCCAAGATCGGCATCAACGACTACCTGCTGCGCGGCATCCCGATCCAGTCCTGTCTGGTTCATCCCGGCCTGGAGCGGATCGTGGTCCTGCCGGCTTCCCGCAAGCTCGACCGCTCCTCGGAGATGCTGGCGGCGCCGAAGATGGTCGCCCTGGTCGAGGAACTGAAGACCCGATATCCCGACCGCATGGTCATTTACGATATGCCGCCCCTGCTGACGCAGGACGATGCCATCGCCTTCCTGCCGAATGTCGATGGCGTCCTTCTGGTGGTGAAGGAAGGGGAAACCCGGCGCGAGGACCTGCGCCGGGCCGTGCACATGTTGGGCGATTCCCTGCTGGGAACCGTCGTCAACTATTCGACCGAACATAACTTCGACGAGTAGATGCGATGACCGCAACTTTTGTACCGATGGGCAGAATGTGGACCGGAACGATGTACGAGGACTTCTATGGGTTGAAGGAAAAGCCCTTCTCGCTTCTCCCCGATCCGAGCTTCCTGTATCTCAGCCGGCACCACCGGACCGCCCTCAATCTCCTCGAATACGGCCTGATCTCGCAGGCCGGCTTCATCGTCATCACCGGCGAGGTGGGATCGGGAAAGACGACCCTGATCCGTCGCGTCATCAACATTGCCGGCAAGGACGTGGTCATCGGCAACATCACCAACACCCATGCGGCCTCCGGCGACCTGCTCACCTGGATCACCTCGGCCTTCGATATCGAACGCGAGAACGATGAAGGCGTCGACCTTTACAACCGCTTCGTTCAATACGTGGTTTCGCAGTACGCGGCCGGAAAGCGCATGGTCCTGATCGTCGACGAGGCCCAGAACATCGGGGTCAATCTCCTCGAGGAACTGCGGATGCTCTCCAACATCAACTCGGAGAAGGATCAGCTCCTGCAGCTCGTCCTCGTCGGTCAGCCGGAACTCCTGGAAACCCTGAAGCGCCCGGAACTCCGTCAGTTCGCCCAGCGCATCTCGGTTCACCATCACCTCGTCCCGCTGGATGTCGGCGAAACGGCCAAGTACATCCGCCACCGGCTGCGGATCGCCGGCGGTTCGCCGGACATCTTCGACCTCCAGGCCTGCGTCGCGGTCCACTATTTCTGCGGCGGGATTCCGCGGCTGATCAACATGCTTTGCGACATGGCCCTGGTCTACGGCTATTCCGAGGATCTGAAGGTCATCGACCTCGATACGGTGATCGATGCGGTTCAGGACCGTTCGGACGGCGGCCTGAGCCCCTTCGCGACCATTCCCGACAACCTGTCGCGCGCGGGAATCCGGTCGTACATCGCCCAATCGATCTGAGGGGAAATTTCTGCCTCCCAAAAGCTCCGCCGGGACACCCGGTCGCGAGGGAGCCTCATGTCCTTGCGGACTCATCACAAAAAGGTCACAGGGCCGGTTTTCTCCGTCGCGATGCCCCTCCACCCCCTAAAAACCGGGTGTTTTTCGGCTGCTCTAACACCTCAAGATAGTAAGACAGTCCAAGACGGCTACCCATTCGGGCTATATTTAGGGGTGCCCTAACACCTATGCTTGTTTGCCCGACTCTTTGCCCCTCCGTATCATTTAAGCACTGTTTTGGAAGGAGAATTGCGCGACGTTGACGCTGGGGCGGAGGCGTGCGGCTGTTCGGCAATGCCAAGGCTTCAGGTTGCCGGAAGAGCGGTCCCGTTTCGCCTGAACAATGTGGGGGAGAAGATCGTGCGAACATTCCTGAGATCCGTGGCCATAGCCCTGGCTCTGGCTTTCTGTGCCGGGACCCAGGCGGTCGCGATGACAACGACCCTTGGCGACGGAATGCTGTCGATCGGCGACAATGGAACCGTCAGCGGCGGCTACGGGCCTAGCGTCAGCTTTGAGGACATCTACAGTTTCCAGGTGGATACGACCTCGAATTTCAGCGCCAATCTCTTCAATTTCAACATCAACACGGAGTTCCTGGACTGGGACCTCAGCACCCTGTCGGTCTACTTCGAGAAAAGTAACGACGGAATAGGTGGATGGACGATCTCCAGCTCCCAGAGCGTCAGTAACGGATCGGGGATCGGGGACATCAACTTTTTGGTCTCCTATGCCAATCTCCTCCCCACCGAGTACTACCGGCTGCGGATCGCCGGTACGACGGTTGGTCCTAACGGGGGCGGCTATTTCGGAAACTACAAGGTCGCCGCCGTACCGCTGCCGCCGGCAGTCGTCCTGTTCGGCCTCGGTCTCGTCGCCGTGTTCGGTATCTCGCGACGGATGAAGACGACCTGACCGGTTCCACACGCATCCGCTTTTCCGCGCCCGCGAACACCCGGTTCGCGGGCGTTGTTGTTAGTAAACCGGGGAATTTCCACAACCTGTCTCGACCCACCAAACCCCTTTAAATCCGCGCCTTTGACGGCAAGAACCGCAGTAAAACGGAGATGCCCCCTACCCCCAATGGGCAGATGGCCTAACCGTTTGAGGAGGGGTTCCGCGACACGGCTACATGGTAAGATTTCGATGCTTGACCATGGGGGTGGCGGCGAGAACGTCGAGTCTTCACGGTATCCGGAGGCGGCAGGTCCGCCCCGTGTTCCGGTTCATCCCCAAAACGAGCCCCGTCCGGCCGGCACCGGTCGCGTGCCTCGGAACCGTCCCACAACGACGGTGGGCTTCACGGTCGCGCAAGGGTGGATGCTGCCGGACAGCATTCCGATGTGGCAACTTGATTGACGTCTAAGATGCTGGGGATGGGGGCGCAGATTCAGACGGAAACCGGCGTGCTTGAAGTAGGACATTCGCGCGCCGATGATCGTCGGCGAACCGCAGGCATTGAGCCTCTGAGGGGCTTCTCGTCAACCGCTTTGGCTGCCTGGCTGATGGTCTCGGATGCGGTGGCGACCTCGTTGGCCGGTCTGGTGACCGCCCACGACCTCCTTTTCATGATGAATTCCCAGGACCTCTTCGGTATCTACCTCACCGCGGTCGTGCTCGGCACGGTCCTGCTGGTCGTCGTCTTCCGCCAGCGCCACCTCTACGAATTCGAGCAGATCAGCCATCCCTCCACCAATCTGTGGCGGATCGTGCCGGCGGTCGTTCTGTCGCTGCTTCTGCTGGTCGTGGTCGCCTACTTCCTGCGGCTGGAGTTCCTCGATTTTCCCTATGCCCGCTCGTGGATGGTTTCCTGGTTCGCGCTGGCCGGGATCGCCATCGCCGTCGTCCGTTTCGCGGTGCGCCGGATCGTCGTCAGCCTCTCGCTGTCGGGTCGCCTCCGCCGCACCATCGCCATCGTCGGCAGCAGCGAACAGGCGGCGCGTCTGTTGCAGTATCTGGTCCACCACAACCAGCCCTGGAACGAGATCATCGGTGTCTTCGACGACCGCACCCAACGCCGCTCGCCGGACATCCGCGACAATCTGAGACGCGGCTCGGTAAGCGACCTCGTCGAGATGGTTCGCAACGACCAGGTCGACGACATCGTTATCGCCCTGCCCTGGTCGGCCGAAAACCGGATCGTGGAAGTGGTCCACCAGCTTGACGACCTGCCGGTGAACCTGCGGCTGGGATCGGACCTCGTCGCCTTCGCCTTCCCGGACGCCCCCATCAGTTCCTTTTCCGGCGCCCCCATCCTCGACGTGTCGCGCAAACCGCTTTCGGGATGGCGGGCCTTCGTCAAGGCCGTCGAGGATCGGTTGCTGGCGGCGATCCTGCTGGTGATCCTGTCGCCGATCCTCCTGGCGGTCGCGGTGGCAGTGCGGATCGATTCACCCGGCCCCATCCTGTTCCGGCAGACCCGCTTCGGCTTCAACAACAACATCTTCCATCTGTTCAAGTTCCGGAGCATGTACCACGACCGGCCGAACGAACCCGGTACCCCGCAGGCCAAACCCGGCGACCCCCGTATCACCCGGGTCGGTGCCATCATCCGGAGAACCAGCCTCGACGAGCTGCCGCAGCTCTTCAATGTGCTGCAGGGAACCATGTCGCTGGTCGGCCCGCGTCCCCACGCCGTCGACCACAACGCTTTCTACGGCAGCATGATCGACCACTACTTCGCCCGCCATAAGGTCAAGCCGGGCATCACCGGCTGGGCNNCCTGCGCGGCGAAACCGACACGCTGGAAAAAATGAAGGCGCGTGTCGTGCACGACCTGTTCTACATCGAGAACTGGTCGCCGTGGTTCGATCTCAAGATCCTCGTCAGGACGGTCTTCGTCGTCCTGTTCCAGAAATCGGCCTATTGAGGCCACGACCCGACGATTGGAGAGTCCGATGCTTGGCCGCAGTATCCTTTTCTCGACCCTGATCGCCGGCCTCCTGGTCGTGACACTCGGGGCCTGCGAGGACAAGAAGGCGTCGGAGGAGAAGTATCTCCGCCGCGGAATCGCCCTTTTCGAAGAGCACGAATTCAAGAAGGCCCGCGTCGAATTCAAGAACGCCCTGCGCATCAATCCCAAGACCGCCGAGGGCTGGTACCGCATGGGCCTCGTCGACGAGGCGGAGGGCAATCTCCGCAACGCATTCGCCGCCTTCAACCGTGCCGTCGAGGAGGACAGCACGCACGCCGCCGCCAACATCAAGATCGGCAACTACCATTTCCTCGCCGAGGAACTCGACCAGGCCGAAAGTCGCGCCGACAAAGTCCTCGAACTCGATCCGGACAACGCCGATGCCCACGCTCTCAACGGCGCCATCCTGCTGCGCCGCGGCGAAGCCGAGGGTGCCCGGGAAGCGGCCCAACGCGCGCTCTCCATCGATCCCGGCAACACCGGCGGCCTTTCCGTGCTGGCCGGCTACCACCTGGCCCGCGGCGAAAGCGAACTCGTTCTGAAGATGCTCGAGGAAGGGATCGCCAACGGAGCGGACGACGTGTCCATTCTTCTCCTCAAGGCGCGTATCCATGAAAAGCGGGCCGAGATCGACGAGGTCGTCAAGACCTACGAGCGGATTTTCGCCGCCAAGCCGCGGGTCGCCGGATACCGCACCGCCCTCGCCAAGTTCCTGGTTCAGGCGCAGCGCCTGGACCAGGCCGAGAAGGTCCTGCGCGACGGCATCGCGGCCATGCCCACGGATATGTCCATGAAGGTGGCGCTGATCGGCTTCCTCGAGGAGAAACGCGGCCTCGATGCTGCCGAAACGGCCCTCAAGGAATGGAAGGCCGCCGATCCCGAAACCGATGCCTATGACTTCGTCCTGGCCGAGCTGTATATCCGCCACAACGCCATCGATCGCGCCATCGCGCTTCTGAAGGAAGTGGTCGAAGTCCGCGGCATGGAGCCGGCCGGGCTGAACGCCCAGGTCTCGCTGGCCAAGATCAATTTCGCCCGCGGCAACCAGGAACTGGCCGAGAAGCTTTTGAGTGCGGTGCTTGCCGAAGACCCTCGCAACGCGGATGCCCTCTATGTCCGGGCCTCCATCGCCTTCAATGCCGGCCGGCTGCAGGAGGCGATCGCCGATCTTCGTATCGTCACCACCGACAAGCCGAACTTCAAGGCGGCCCTGCAGATCCTTGCCGAGGCCCTGTTGCGCGAGGGCGATCGCGAACTGGCCATCGACACCCTGGTCCGGGCCATCGACGCCGATCCCATGGACGTCACCCCGCGGACCCGCCTCGCCCAGCTTTACCACGCGCGTGGCGATTCCGATGCGGCAATCAAGCAGTTGCGGACGGTAACCGAGATGAAGCCGCAGTTCCCCGTCGCCTGGGAGAGCATCGCCCGCATTGAGGCCGGGAACCGGCAGTGGACCGAGGCCGAGGCCGCGTTGAACAAGCTGCGCGAGCTGCCCGGCCAGGAAAGGGTTTCGACCTATCTCGACGGCGTGATCCTGAACGGACAGGGCCAAACCGACGCCGCCACCGGGAAGTTCCGCGAGGTCATCCGGCAGGATCCGGAATCCCCCCTTGCCGTACACGCGATCAACTCGCTGATCTCCGTCGAACAGGAACGGGGAAAGATAGAAACCGTGATCGCACTGCTCGAGGAGATCGCCGCCGAGCACCCGCAGGTGGCCACGGTGTATACCACCCTCGGCCGTCTCTACATGCGCAACGAACGCGGCGAGGAGGCTGCCCGGCAGTTCGATCTCGCGATCGCCGCGGGTCCGAAGACGGCCGATCCGTTCCTTGCCCGGGCCGACGGACTGATCAAGGAAGGCAAGCTGGAGGAGGCCCTGGCGGTCCTTAAGCGGGGCGACGAGGCCCTGCCGCTGGATCTGCGCACCAAGTTGATGACGGCCTCGATCCAGGAACGGATGGCCGACTACGAAGCGGCGATTGCGACCTATGGCGACATACTCGCCGCCGCCCCCCTGAACCACATCGCCGCCAACAACATGGCGGCCCTGATCGCCGACTTTAAATACACCGACGAGGAAGCGCTGGAGCAGGCGCGCCACCTTGCCGAACGCTTCGTCGCCTCGGACAACCCCATCTTCCTCGACACGCTGGGATGGGTCTGCTACCGCCAGGGAAAGATCCAGCAGGCGTTGATCTACCTGCGTCGGGCCGCGGCGGGCATCGACACGGCGCCGCAGTTGTATTTCCACCTCGGAGCCGCCCTGGCGGCGGCGGATCAGCGCGAGGAGGCCAAGGCGGCCCTGGAGAAGGCGGTGGCCAGTGCCACAGCCTACCCGGGACTGGAGGACGCCCGCCGCCTGCTGGCGAATATGTAGAACGCGCCTCCCGGAATACGGTTATTCACGTTATCAGACGGTTATGCACAGCGCCGGTGGTCTGGTTCCCCCCAGTGGAGTAGATCCTCTGGTGGTAGGTCTATACCTATGCGCATTGGACGTGGGTCCCCCCCGATCTTACCATTTGGGGTAGGACGAAAGTGGGCCCCATTGGGGCCTCTTCAACTTTTGGGGGCTGGCCATGAAGACGATGCGCATTCGTCAACTCTTGGTGTCGTCGGTTGTTATGGGATGCGCCGTTTTGGCGGGTGCGGCCGCCCAGGCGTCGGTCATGACCGCAACGCTGACGGCCGACAACCATTACGGCCTGTTCGTCGGCAACGAGTCCGGCTCGGACCTGCAGTTCATCGGCCGCAATGAATTCGGGCCGGCCGGCAGCCCCGGCACCTACAACTGGAGCCTCCCCGAAACCTACTCCTTCAACATCGACATCGGCGAATATCTCTACGTGGTCGCCTGGAACGTCGAGAGGGAGCACAGCTTCATCGGCGAGTTCACGACCTCGTTCGGGACCGTCCTGACCAACGCCACCGATTGGATCGTCACCCTGGGCGGCCTCAATCCCACCTTCTACGGCGGCATCGTGCCCGTGGACGTTCAGGCCTTCATCGCCCTGGCCAACGCCTTTTCGACCTGGCAGGCCCCGAATTTCGTCGCCGACCAGGGAACGTCGCCGTGGGGAAGCATCGCCGGCATCAGCGAGGACGCCAAGTTCATCTGGAAGGAGGTCGTCCTCCTGCCCGAAAACCTGAACTACCAGATCTTCCGCACCGCCGTCGCCCACACGCCGCTGCCGGCCGCCCTGCCCCTCTTCGCCACCGGCCTGCTCGGCCTGGCCTGGATCCGCAGAAGGCAGCGCAAGCGGGATTGACGGCGGAACAAACAACCTCCGCAAGCAAATACTCGGATAAGATCAGCCACCCGTAACGTTCATTTGACGATCGAAATTCCGCTGCGCAGTCGCTGGATCAGGGACAAACTCATGTCCCGTGGGCTTGCGGGCAATCGCATCCTCAATGGCACCAATGAGGGCTTCATTACCCTCGCTGTTCCGCACCACCTTCCGCAGATCAACAAAGACATCCTGGCCCAGACACAGATAAAGCCGGCCGGTGCTGGTCAGTCGGACACGGTTACAGGCCTGACAGAAGCCGTGGCTCATCGGCGTGATAAACCCGACCCGCCGGCCGGTTTCGCCGATATGCGCATAGCGGGCCGGTCCCCCCGTACCGCCGGGAATATCGGTCAGGGTCCAGCGCCGGTTCAGTTTCTTTCGCAGATCTTCAAGCGGCACGTACCGGTTCTGCTGCGCGGTTACACTTCCGCCCATCGGCCTGGTCTCGATAAGGGTCAGATCGAGGCCTTCCTTTCCGCACCAGGCAATCAGGGCGTCGATCTCGCCGTCGTTGACGCCACGAAGGACCACGGCATTGATTTTCACCGCCAGTCCTGCCGACCTGGCCGCAGCAAGTCCCTCCATGACGGTCCGGATACGCCCGCCGCGGGTCAACCGTTCGAACGTTCCGGCATCAAGCGTATCGAGCGAGACGTTCACCCGGCGCACGCCGCAGGCAGCCAAATGCGGCGCGAACCTGTACAGACGCGTACCGTTTGTCGTCAGAGCCAGTTCGCCCAGACGGCCGCTTTCAAGATGGCGGCTGAGCGAACGAAACAGTGTCATAACGCCGCGGCGTATCAGCGGTTCGCCGCCGGTAATCCGTATCTTCCGCCCCCCGAGTTCGATGAAGGCCGAACAGATCCGGTCCAGTTCCTCGAGCGAGAGGATTTCGGCCCGCGGCCGGAATACCATGTCCTCGGACATGCAGTAGGAACAGCGCAGATTGCAGCGGTCGGTCACCGAGACCCGCAGATAGCTGATCTTCCGGCCGAATGGATCGANNNTCCGGGACAATTCCTCGATCGCCCGCCGCTCGTCCCCGTTTCCCGCTGCTGAAAGATGTTGGCGGATGAGAGCACACACAGCCTCACCGATCCGCCTCGGCCGTTCGCCGACCCCGGTAACGATGGCCTGCCGCCCCCTTGGATCCACCTCGACGACCTTGGTTCTCCGTTCGACGGTGACGCCGCTCCTGGTCAGGCCCCGCAACGCGCCGGCCAAAGGTGCGACCAATCGCGTGCAGCCGATTTCCGCCACGACGTCGCCGGCGGCCACCAGGTCGCCGATCCAGCGATCGGTCCGGAAAGTCCCCGGCTCGGGTGCATAGACGATCCGTTGGCGACCGACACCGTTGATGGCACGCGGTTCGCCGGCAAGAACGAGTGTCGGTCCCGATCGTACGATATACCCCAGGCGCTCCCAGCTGGTTTCGACGGCGACGTCGACGTTTTGCCCGGCAACGAAATTCGGGCCCAGTCCGACCGTCAGCGAAGCCAGGCCGCGTTGGTTTTCCGGTACCGAGCGCTTGCGCATTCGGGCATCGACCAGCACATCCCAGCGAACCCTCGAAAGCACGTCGTCAAAGGAATCCGTGAAAACGGCGACGGCATCCCGTTCCATAAGGAGCGCGAGGAGCTCTCGGTTCCCGCCCACGCGCCGGGCCGACACGCCGTCCAGCACGGCAACCCCGTCGAACACGGCATCGGTAAAGGCCATTCCCCGCCGGTGGGCCGTTGGCAACGGATCGTCATGAAGGGCGGCGGCCATGCCGGCTCGGAACAGAACCAGCGCAACCGCCGATCCGACGTCGCCGATGCCACGGACCAGGATGCAGGGTGGGTTGTTCACGGCACCGTACCGCTTGCGGCCGATCCCTGACCGCCCTTTGCGGTCCACCCGATATCGGTCACCACGACGCCTTGTTCCAGGCAGAAGGTCTGGCAGGAACTGCAGGCGACGCAGAACGCTCTGTCAAACGCCGGGAGTTGCCCGTCCTCAGCCGCGGGCCGGATCGCTCCGGTGGGACACACGCCGACACACCCACCGCAGGCGTTGCAGGTTGGCATAAAGGAAACTCTCCCGAACAGCTTGTCGGCGGCCCTCCAGCGAACCTCATCCGAAGCCCCGGCCAGCGCTCGGAGCAACAGGACCCGGGTCGCCGGAACCCGCTTGTCGCCGAAGGACTGCCGTTTGTCGTCGCTCAGAAGACGGCTCGCCATCACGGCCGCCGTTCGCGTCGAACGCTCGCGGAACGAGGCAAACAGCTGGCGCCGGGACAGTGCCGCCGATTTGGACTCGAGGTCGTTCCGGTCGAAGACAAGCTTGATCTTGTGGTTCGGTTTTACCTCCGACAGCCCTGCATGCGCCGTTTCGATGCCCTCGCGGATATGGCCATTTGAACACTCGCCGCAGGGTGTCAGGTCAATCTGCACCCCGTCCTCCAGGACCAGGGCCAACAGAAGCATGACCTCGGGATGGGCCAGGTAGCCGAGGCAGGGAAGCCGCGCATGCGCCTGCGATCCGGATTGCTGGCAGCCCAGTACGGGCAGCGGGTGCTCGGCCAGAGCGGAAAGAACCTGCGGCAACGACATCTCGGGAGCCTGGAGGGCCGCCGTCGGGCAGACGGACAGGCAACTCAGGCACTGGGTACAGTCTTCCGGCCGAACCTGAAGCCCTCGCTCATCCCAGGTGATCGCAGCGGACGGACAGACATCCAGGCACTTACGGCAGTCGTTCCGTTTGCAGCGGTGGCGGACGCAACGTGAGTGATCGACCCTCACAGGCGGCTGTGGGGTCAAGGCCTTCAAGGCTTGGCCGCGTACGGACGCAATCATCACGTTCAACCGCTTCGGGAAATCTCCCGCATGTCTTCAAGAACGAACTTCTCCGTCACAACGCCGAGGAGCCGGTAGAATTCGGTTTCGGCGCCGTCTCTCATGGCTTCGGTCAGCTTCCCGACCCATCGCCCCAAATGTTCCGTGAGGAACTTGCGTTTCAGGTCCGTCAGGCGGGATTGCTCGCCCGCGTCGGGCATCTGGCCGAGCCGAAGGGAGAGCAGGTAGAGGAACTCGAGCTCCACAGAAACATGATCGGCCACTTCCCGGCAGTCGCCGGCGACCTCGAAGCCGCCCTCCCGGTACAGGGCCAGGGCCCGCAGGGTCGAATCCCCCATGACAACCTTGTCGCCGTCGAGATAGACCGAACCGTACGGCTTGGCGAGGATGTCGAACGGCCCCAGGAACAGGCGGCTGTAGTCGAGCGTCAGAGCCTCCGACCCCTCGGACCGGAAATGCTCTTCGAGAGCAGAAACCTCGGCTTCCCTGTCGAAGCCGGCGCGCGCCATGGCCAACTTCAGCTGATCGAAAACCTCCTCCTCCAGAAAGCAATCTTCCGGCTGGTAGAAACAGGCGCTCAGGAGCCGGTAGGCATCCGCCCGGCCAAGTTGCCGGAGGTGCGTTACGTCGTGCATTTCGTTCATCGGATCCCCCGGTCAAGAAAAAGGGGGGGGCGGAATCACAGGCTCCGCCCCGGATATGGCCTGACTGAGCTATTGGACCCTAGGATCGTTGTAGCTGCGGATGTAGTAGACGTTGGGTTCGGTCCCTTCCTCTTCCTTCAACCGCATGGACTTGTGCTTCGCGAGAACCATCGAGATCGCGCTCTGCGGGTCGTTCTGATCGCCGAAAATGCGAGCATCGGAAGGACAGGCGGTGACGCAGGCCGGTAGTTCGCCCGCCATCGTCAGATGCTGGCAGAAGGTGCACTTCTCGATGACGCCATCCTTGCGAACCGGCTTGTAGTCGCCTGACTCGAACATGTTCGCCCCCGGCGGCAACACACCGGCCGCCTTGGCGACCTCCGCCCCGCTCGCCGTGCAGCCGGCGATGGCCACGGTTTCGTCGCGCCATTCCGCGTGCGTCGGCTTGCCGAACGGGTTGAAGCTGATGACGCTGTAGATTTCGCCATTGTTGCTTTTGGCGTCGTCCAGCTTCTCGCTGCTGTAGGGGCAGGCGATCTGGCAAGCCAGGCAGCCGATGCACCGTTCCTCGTTGTAGACGGTGGTGTTGTCGTCGGCCTTGAAGATAGCCTTCGGCGTCACCGGACACTCCTCGATGCACGGCGCCTTCGAGCAGTGGTTACAGAGTACCGGCATCTGGGTGTACTTGGTGTCGGGGAACACCCCCTCCAC
>NPIF01003275.1_pt1 | contig 27505 bp, 23 predicted proteins | sample 8637461 | NCBI WGS metagenome assembly NPIF01 (sample SAMN07420641, study PRJNA396082) | bioreactor metagenome | isolation source: sample BR12 brine-fed electro-methanogenic bioreactor BR | place: Japan: Kochi | collected 2016-12-09
GACGCCCTCGTAGGGCGTCGTCAGAAACGTCTCGAGGACACGGGATCGTGTTCTCTCGCTCAACGGCGTGGGACATGGATCGGGCGAGCCTGGACACCCGCCCCGGACACCCCCGAACAGACGCCTCGCTTTCGCCCTCGTGTCCCGTTTTCGGCGGGGTGCGAAGTGCCCCCAAAACGGTGAAAAAGCTGCCTTGTCCGTTATACTCCTTGCTCCTGATCAACCCCCCCTCGTGAGAGATCACCCGTGACGAAGAACGACGCCGCCGCGTCGGCAGGAGTTCGGGCGCCTGCCGACTTCAACCCGCGCACAGACGCTCCTCTCGACTTCCCCGACCGGGATTTCGGGGAGCTCACACCCGCGGACTACGACGCCTTGGGCTTCATGGCGGGCCTCGAGGTCCACCAGCAGCTCCACACCACGAGCAAGCTCTTCTGCCGCTGTCCGGCGGGGATGCGCTCACGGCAGGTGGACGCCGAGGTGCTCCGGCACATGCGGCCGACGCTCTCCGAGCTCGGCGAGTACGACGGCACTGCGCTGATGGAGTTCAAGACGCGCAAGGAGATCGTCTACCGCCTCGACCGGCGCTGCGTCTGCACCTACGAGATGGACGACACACCGCCGTTCGAGATCGACCTCGAGGCGGTGAAGGTCGCCCTCGCGTGCTCGCGGCTCTTCGGGCTGAACCTGGTCTCCGAGCTGCACGTCATGCGCAAGCAGTACCTCGACGGCTCGATCCCGACCGGCTTCCAGCGCACCACGATGGTGGGCCTGGCCGGCGAGATCCCCTTCCTCGGAAGCGAGCTGCCCGGCGAGCGCATGCTGCGCATCCGCCAGCTCTCGCTCGAGGAGGACTCCTGCCGCGAGGTGCGTGACGAGGGGCATCAGATCGTCTTCCAGACGGATCGCCTCGGCATGCCGCTGATCGAGACCGTCACCGAGCCGGATCTGCTCACGCCGAACGACGTGCGCGCGGCCGGGCGCCTGCTTGCCCGCGTCGTCCGCGCCAGCGGCAAGGTGCGCCGCGGCCCGGGCGCCGCGCGCCAGGACGTCAACGTCTCCGTCGCCGGTGGCCGCCGCGTCGAGATCAAGGGCGTCGACAACCACCGCATCCTCCCGCTGCTCGTGCACACCGAGGCCTTCCGCCAGCTCAACCTGCTCCGGATCAAGGCCGAGCTCGAGCGGCGCGGCGTGGAGCGGCGCTTCTTCGAGATCCCCGAGGCCGGCCCGCGCCACACGCCGCCCTGGGAGCAGAGCGACCTCGTCATCGACGCGACGGGCCTTCTGCGCAGCGCCGACTACGAGCCGATCGACCAGGCGCGCGAGCGCGGCGACACCATCGTCGCGGTGCGCCTGCGCGGCTTCCGCGGCCTGCTCGCGCACCGCACGCAGCCCGGCATCACCTTCGCGCGCGAGCTGCGCGGGCGGGTGCGGGTCATCGCGTGCCTGACGGCCAGCCCGTTCATGATCCACTCCGACGTGGAGGACTACGGCCTCTCGAACCGCGCCTGGCGCAACCTGCGCCGCGCGCTGCGCGCCGACTCCGGAGACGCCATCGTCGTGCTCTGGGGCGCGCGCAAAGACGCCGCGACCGCCGCGCGCGAGGTGCTGCTGCGCGCGCTCGACGCGACAGAGGGCGTGCCCGCCGAGACCCGCCAGTCCTACTCCGACGGCACGACGGGCTTCGAGCGCATCCTCCCCGGCCCCGACCGCATGTACCCGGACACCGACACGCCGCCGCTACCGGTGGAGGACGCTTGGATCGAGAAGATCGAGGCGAGTCCTGTCGAGACGCCGTGGCTGCAGGAAGCGCGCTACACCGCGGCCGGGCTCTGTGAAGCCTCCGCGCGTCGCCTCTCGGCCTCGCCGTGGGCGCCGCTCTTCGACGCGCTGCTCGCCACGCTCGACGAAGCGGGGCAAAAGACGGTTGCGCGCCGCCTGGCCTTCGCGCTCGAGACGCGCCTCGTGCACTTCTGGCGCGAGAGCGCCACGCGCGCGCTGCCCGAAGCCGCGCGCCTCGCGCCGCTCGTCGCCGCGCTCGCAGCGGGCCGCCTCGACCCGGACGGCTTCGAGACCGTGCTCGACCGCACACTGCGCGAGAGCGATCGCGACACCGACGCGCTGCTCGCCGAGCACGAGAAGAACGCCGACGCCGAGGCGCAGCTCGAGACGCTGCTCGCCGAGGTGCGCGACGGGCTCGGTGCGCTGCGTGCCGAAGATGACGACACCCGTCGCCGCTGGGCGATGGGCCAGGTGATGCCGCGCCTTCGCGGCCGCATCGCTCCCGAGCGCGCCGCCGCGGCCGTCTCGGAGCTTCTCGAGAAGGCGGGTGAGTGATGAATCTGCCAGACGACGCCTACAAGGGATATCGTCCGCCCCTCGTCGACGTGATGAAGAAGTTCGGCGTGACCGTGTGGTGCGAGATCATCGCCGAGACCACGCGCGGGCGCTTCGAGGGCCTGATCCTGCCGCGCTCCGAGACGGCGGATCCGCTGCACCTCGTGCTCAAGCTCTCGAGCGGCTACAACATCGGCCTGCGCCACGACACGATCACTTCGCTCGAGAAGGTTGGCTACCGCAAGGCGAACTACAAGATCCCGGAGAAGGAGTTCCCCTTCGACCCGGTCAAGCCGAAGGTGAAGCTCTTCGGGACCGGCGGGACGATCGCCTCGCGCCTCGACTACCGCACCGGCGCCGTGATCCCCGCCTTCTCGCCGGGTGAGCTCTACGGCTCGGTGCCCGAGCTCGCCGACATCTGCAACCTCGAGACCGAGAAACTCTTCGGCGTGTTCTCCGAGAACATGGGACCGGAGCAGTACCTGATCCTCGCCGAGGAGATCGGCAAGGCGATCCGTGACGGCTACGCCGGCGTCGTCGTCGGCCACGGCACGGACACGATGCACCACACCTCGGCTGCGCTGAGCTTCATGGTGCAGAACTCGCCGGTGCCGATCGTGATGGTGGGCTCGCAGCGTTCTTCCGACCGCCCGTCTTCGGACGCCGCGCTCAACCTGATCAACGCGACGTGGGCCGCCGCACACGGCGACATCGCCGAAGTGATGGTGTGCATGTTCGGTCCGACCTCGGACCGCTACAACCTGCTGCACCGCGGCACGCGCGTGCGCAAGATGCACAGCTCCTACCGCAGCACCTTCCGCACCTTGGGCGAGATCCCGCTCGCGATGCTCGAGAAGGGTGAGCTCAAGCCGCTGGTGGAAGACTGGGCGCCGCGCCGCGACGACCGCGAGGTGGACATCCACGCCGTCTTCGACGAGCGCGTCACCATCGCCTACTACTACCCGAACATGCAGGCGGACGTCATCGACGCCCTGATCGACAAGGGCTACCGCGGCATCGTCATCGCGGGCACCGGCCTCGGCCACGTCAACCGCAAGGTCTACCCCGCGCTCGAGCGTGCGCGCGAGGAAGGCGTGCAGGTCTACATGACGCTGCAGACGCTTTGGGGCTTCGTGCAGATGTACGTGTACGAGACGGGTCGCGAGATCCTCGAGCTCGGCGTCGTGCCCCTCGCGAACATGCTCCCCGAGGCCGCGTACGTGAAGCTCGGCTGGGCGCTCGGCATGCACCCCGACGACCCTGCGAAGGTGCGCGAGCTGATGACGACGCCCATCGCCCACGAGATGACGCCGCGCGAGCCCCACGACGGCTACCTGGTCTTCCAGGGTGGCGTCCCCGAGATGAAGGACTTCCTCGGCAAGGTCTGGTCCTAGCCGAGTCATAGCGAGCAAGACGATGAACTGGACGGATGGCAGTGCGCTTCCCGCGAGCCGCCTCGAGCGGACCATTGGCAAGAGCCGTAACGAGTGGACGATCGACGACCTCGTCACCCTGACGCGCAGCGAGGGCATTCGCCTGATCAACCTGCTGCACGTGGGCGGCGACGGCTGGCTCAAGACGCTGGACTTCGCCCCGCAGAACGAGGAGCACCTCCGCAAGGTGCTCGGCGCCGGCGAGCGCGCCGACGGCTCGAGCATCTTCCGCGGCATGGGCATCCCCACCGAGGCCAGCGACATCCTGCTGCGCCCGCGGATCGAGACCGCGTTCATCGACCCGTTCGCCCCGCTGCCGAGCCTCGCGCTCCTTTGCAGCCACGCGGGCCGCGACGGCAACCCGCTGCCCGAATCTCCTGACACGATCGTGCGCCGCTCCTACGAGCGGGTCCGCGAGCAGTGCGGCATCGAGCTGCTCTCGCTCGGCGAGGTGGAGTACTTCCTCGGCAAGCGTCCGGAAGACAGCGACATCTACGGCGCGAAGGACCGCGGCTACCACGCCACGGCGCCCTTCGTCTTCGGCGAGGGGCTCCGCCGCGAGGCCCTCGCGATCCTCGCCGAGCTCGGCTGCCCGGTGAAGTACGGCCACAGCGAAGTCGGTTACATCGAGGCCGGCGAGAACGAAGAGCTGATCTGGGAGCAACACGAGATCGAGCTCAACCTCACGCCGCTGCCCGAGGCCGCCGACGCCGTCGCCCTCGCCCAGTGGGTGCTGCGCAACCTCGCGCACCGTCGCGGCATGCTCTGCAGCTTCGACCCGATCCTCCGCAAGGGCCACGCCGGCTCCGGCCTGCACTTCCACTTCTCGCCCGTGGCGGACGGCGTCCACCGCGGCGGCAAGGACGCCACCGGCCGCCTCGAAGACCCCGCACGCTGGCTCATCGGCGGCCTCGTCCAGCTCGGCGACGCCCTGATGGCCTTCGGCAACCGCAGCGAAGGCTCCTTCGTCCGCCTGACCCAGGGCAAGGAAGCCCCGAACACCGTCGTCTGGGGCGACTCCGACCGCAAAGCCCTGATCCGCCTCCCCATCGTCGCCACCGACACCGAGGGCAAACCCGTCGCCCCCCCGACGGTCGAGTTCCGCCTCCCGGACGGCAGCGCCCACCCACACCTGCTCGTCGCCGGCGTCGCCCAAGCGATGATCCTCGGTCACGACACGAGCGACCTCGACACCCTCCTCGAGAACACCGCAGCAGCCCACGCCCGCGCAGGCAAGAGCGAAGCGGCCCCGGTGCCGCGAAGCTTCAGCGAGATCGCGGCGGCGCTCGAAGAGAAGCGTGAGCACTTCGAGGCGGGTGGGGTTTTCACGACGAATATGATTGAAAAGGTGTTGGAGGCGTTCCGGCCGGAGCATCCGGAGTTTCTTTGGTAGGTTGTTCGCGGTAGCGGATGCGAATAGGTAAGGGGCGAGGCCGGATGGTCGGCACTTGCCGTCGCTTCCAAGCGTCCCGACTCTGTTTCTCTTGCGCTCTAGAGTCGGCGGACATCCTTCCTACTGAGGCCCGCGCTGGCCGGGCACATGCACTCCTCTGCACCGGGAGCATCCTGCCGAAGCTCCGATTCTCAAGCGTGCAGCCATGCTGTGACGTCATCTGCGCGGTGCCACCCCGCATGGATCACATCACCTACGGCCTCCTCGTGCGGCGTAGAGTTGCAGCACCAGTCTCCCGCCTGCGTCAAACCCCCGACTCTGCATCCTGCACTTGTCTACCGTTCGCCGAAAGGACAGACATGCCGTGTCGCCAGGCCATCTCGCCCACCATCCAGCGTGCTTGATCACTTTGGATCAACACGGATACGCCTTGAGGTTGTGCAGGAGCGCGAACGATCTTGGCTGCGCCCGAACCCGTCATACCCGATGCTCCCAGAGCGAGAGGGATGAACCACTCTTGAGAACAGGCCAAGTCACTCGCTGATGATGAGGCCGAAGGTCGTTGACATGCGTGAGTCTGAACTGCGTAGTGGCTCGCACCCATTGTGGCAGGCGGCGCGAGATCGCCGTCTTCGCCAGCCCCATTTCCTGACGAACCGCTTAGATGGCACACTCTCCGTTGCTGAGGGGCCAGAACCCACCCCGAACTGGAAAGCGTCATGGACATCGCTAGCGCACTCAGAAGGATGATGAACAGAGTCCCGAGATACTCCGGATACTTCGACTGGCACGACAAGTCACGAAAGGAGCTTGGCGTTGTAGAGAGCCTTGTCTCCTCGATGCACGAGAGAGGCGACTTTCGATACCGGAATCCAAGGAGCTCCTCAGAGGATTGGCCCGACTGCTACGTCGACTCAGCTCAGGGAGGCGAGGTGTCCGTCGAGGTCACGGAGCTGGTGGATCCGGATGCAGTCCGTGTAAATCGACAGCAACAGCACTGCCCAGAACAACAGGTATACCGAGCCTGGGAACCTCACGAGGTTCTTGCCGAGATCGATCGCATCCTCCGGCACAAGGACCTGCGGTGCTGCGCCCTCGGCACGATAGCGCTTGTCATCCACACCGATGAACCTGAGCTACTTTGGTCGGAGTACAAAGATCTCCTTGCCAGCACTGCCTTCAGCAGCTGTGAACGTATTGATGTTGCGTTTCTGCTATTCTCGTACGATCCAGCCGAGAAGGGCTGCCCGTATGTAGAGTTGCAGCTCGGAGCCGAATAGACCGACGCCGCGACAGGACTTTGCCAGGCCAAAGCCCCGCCAACGGGCAACCTGCGATGGAAAAGGGGCTGATAGGCCACCCCAAGGAGCGGACCAAGATGGACCACTTCTCGCGACTTCTCGACGCGTTCTCTTCAGAGCTGGAGCTATGGCCACCAAGCGAACAGTCGTTCGACGAGAGTCTCACCAAGGCCAAGCTCCATTCTTGCTTGGAAGACATCAAGTTGAGTCCGGCTCAGAGCGCGAGGCTTCGGAGCATCTACGAGGACGAACGGATCAAGGAACGTCATCAGTAGCCTTCTCTGGAAGCGTCGTGCCAGTTCGGCGTCAGAGTTCGTTGAGTATCGGAAACCGCGCTCGCACAAGACCCTGCCAGCTGGCCGCATACCTGCCCTACCCTACCGTTCAGTCCGGCCTCGCGGCCGCCTTGTGCCGCCCCAGGATCTTCTCGAGTTCCTTCTGCCGGGCCACGTTCTCCATTCGCTGCGCCCGTTTCGTGAGCCGCGAGTACACAGTCGCGTCAGGGATTGCGAGAAGATCCCTCGCTGCGATGGCGACGTACACGTCGGGGAGCTCTTCGGCGACCGTCAGCAGCTCCGTCACCGTGACGTTTCGCTCTGTCGCGCGAGCCAAGAGCGCCACTGCGCCGGCGCGGACGCGCGCGTCCGGGTGGGCCAGCCAGCGCTCCGTCGCCTCCGCGACAGATGCGCTTGGCCGCCGCGTGTCGCGCATCGTCAGAAACAGCTCCTCGGCGTTCCCGGGGCTTCTGAGTTTCTCCAGGAGCAGCTCCTCCTCTTCACGCTCTAGCCGCCACGCTGCGAGTGACTGAAGCAACGATGCTCGCTTCTCCTTGTCACCGACTCGCTCAACTCGTTCTCGTGCCCCCGGCTCGAGCGCCACGTCACCGTGGAATCGGAGGCCGTAGAGGCCTCGATACAGGCGATCGTCGGGCAGCTGCTCGAACGCCACTGCCAGGATGTCCCGATCTTCACGGCGTTGCTGAACACCAAGCGCTATGAGAGCCTCGGCGCGCACGCTCGGCCGCCCCGACTTAAGGGCGTCCAACAAGAGCGGACGCGACTCCTCGTCGTGCAAGCTACCAAGCGCTTGGATCGCTAGCGCTTGGAGACGTTCGGCCGACGTGTCCACAGCGTATGCGCGCAACGCGTCGCGGGCACTCGGTGTCCCGATACGCCGCAAGGCGGCAAGCGCCCAAGTCCTGCATTGCTCCGTAGTCTCTAGGCACCCCTCGATCCCGAAAGCGCGACCACCGTCACGCACAATCGTCACCAAACATGGCACCGCGTGATCACCCAGGCCGACGAGTCGCGGGCTGGGGCTCGTCTCGTCGATCAAGACGCCCGTCTGCCCCTCGAGAAACGCCTCTCGGAAGTCGGGCGAGTCACACAGCTCCTCGCCGTTTCCGCCAGCCAACGCCAGCGTGCAGGAAGCCGCTACGATGCAAACCGCGAGGCGAGCACTCTTTATCATGGGTCTCCCCTGAACGGCGTCGTGTCCGCGTTGATGTTCTCACACTGGTCCGGATCGTTGAAGGCCCAACGTCCCGCAGTCGCCTCCGGGGCCAAGAGGTTGTTCGCCGGTAACGCCGTTCCGTTGCGCCGATAGTGCTCGTTCTGGCTGGGCGTCCACGCGATGCGATCCATCAGTGCGTGGCCGATCTCGTGCGCCAGGGTCCAGATCGTGAGCTGGCTCACGTCTTGCCCTAGGCTGTTTCGCGCGAGCGCCTCCACGGAGACGATCACACCGGACTCCGTTGCGTCGTTGAGGCCAACGAAACAATCGCCAGTGAGAGCCTCGCCGGTTCTTCCTGGGTTTCCACCGTTCTGCGTGAACTTCTTGACGAAGTAGACGTTGAGATCAGTGGACACCGAGCTTCGACGGCTCGTGTTTCTCAGCAGGTCAAACTCCTCCTGAGTTGGCTGAAAGGCCGGGTCCCCGCACCCTGACGTGCTCCCCTTGTCATACACCTCCAGCTCCAGGAGCGAGCCTGCCTCGAAGAAGTTGATCGTGTCGTCCCGAATCTGGAGCTCGTACCCACAACTGGAGGCCGCAGTATTCGCGCGCGCAATGTGAAGACGAACATCGTCCTCTGTTATGCCGGAGCCTTTTGCTACCCAGATTGACACGTACACCGTCTTGTACACCGGAAGCCGCACGACCCGCGTCGGTTCGCCAACCCACGCGTAGGTGGTCGAACCATCGACTTCGAGTGCAACCGCGCGGGGATCGGTCAGTGGGATGGCCAACGCCTTCGAGGCGCCAGTTGCCGGATTGACCATAAGGAGCCGATCCTTCGCGTCATCGGCAATGAGGACACGCTCGCGAGGAGTCTTGGTAATCGCGATCTGCCGCGGTGACGCCACAGGAGAGTTACTCGCGTCGTAGGTTGTGACCAGCATTCCGGGAATGGTCGAAGAATCGTACTGTCGAACACGGTTCTGCTCCGCAACAAACACGTCGTGGTAGATCGTACTCGACGGGCTGAGCGCCACCGCCACGCCGCGGGGCGCGTTCCCGAACGACGCTCCGGTGACGAAGTCTTGGATCAGGCCTGTCGGTGGAACAAGGCGGACCCGACCCTGTGCGCCGTCCGCGACGTAGACCCGCCCATCTGGACCAAAGTCCGTAAGATCCGTGTCGAGGCCGATGCCGAAGACGTAACACGGATTGCTCGAGGCTACGCCGCACGCGCGATACAGCGCCTCACCGCCCCCGCTACTCGTGCGTTCGATGGTCCCCCCGTTGAACGTGTTCAGCGTTGAGTTTCCATAGTAGACACGATTCGAGGCGTCGACTGGCAGCCCTGTTGGCTCGCCTAGAAAACCTACCTGCACCCGCGATCCATTGCTTGGGTCAAACGTAAACACGCGGTCGGCGGTGCTGCTCGTTCCCCGATCAGCAACGAACCGTACTCCCGCGCCATCGACCGCGAGTGAGCTGATGTTCTCCATTCCACTCGTGCCTATCGGATAGTACTCACCACCAAGGTTGGCACCCTTGGGCGTCACAACCACAACGGTCCCGGCTACGCTCTGACTGGGAACCGCGAACGTGAGCGTGGTATCGGTTGACCCCGTCACCGTTGCTTCAGTTCCCGCGATGAAGACCTGGTTGTCTCCGGGAACAGACGCGAAGCCAAGGCCGGTCAGAGTGATGCTGTCGCCTGGCAAGCCGCCATCCGCGTCGCTGCCGAAGACCTCTGGTGGCGACTCTCCGTCGCGGATGATGTAGAAGTAGTTCTGGCCATCATTGAGGACCGGGTCGGCGTACGTCGTCGAAGACAGCCCGGCCGCGAGAATCGACGGGCCAAACCCCGCAAAGACCGGGTCGTCGTCTCGCAACGGGGCATACGGCGCGGTTGTCACCGTCCACGACAAGACAACATCGCCCGTGCCAGTATCCTTCGTCACGGTCAGCGTTGGCCGTGCGAGGCCCGTTGGTGGTTCATGTGTCTCGGCGAGCACTCCGGCCCCGAGAACGAGCATCAACACTCCAATGACCAGCAGCTGTTTCATCTGCACCCCTCCTCGGCGTCTAGACGGCCCAGCGCACGAGTCCTCTGGCGCGATGGGCGTCCCAAAGCGCCAAGCGACGAACCGTGTTCGGCAAGAGACTATGAATGGTCTGTACCCCCACCGGCGAATCGGCCATCGATCGGGTTTCGAGGCTCGCTGCCGGACACAGACAAATCTGTGAGTCTCCCACAAGCATATCGCGCATGGCCACGCAACAGAATGTGGATCGACCGTCAATCGACGAGAAGCCTCTTCCTCACCAGCAGGAAGGAGTGCGCTATGGGCCGGAACGAAGACGACGAAAAGGCCTACACCACCTACGACGACATCGTTGGTCGTTCGATTCGCCGGGGTACGCGCAAAGCAGTGAAAGCGCTCACGCTCGGTCTTGTTGGCGGTGATGTTGTCGGCGGCTCGTTCAAGGCACTCGCCGAGGATGCCGCCGAGGAGCTACCCACAGCTATCGATCGCTCGCGGCGCAACAGCAGCGACGACGACTAGAAGCGTGGCACAAAAGCATGTCACAAAGAAACCCCGATTCGCGAGAATCGGTGTGGGATGTGTGTTCGGTCACGCCTCCTCTCGTGGTGTCTCGGATGTGACCTCTGCTGGCTCGTCCGCGCTCTTTGGCGCGCCAAGAAGCTGGAGACGCGTGACGACGACGTCGGTCGCGTTGCGTTTCGCCCCTTCATTGTCGGTCCGTTCTCGCGAGCGCAGCGCTCCTTCCACATGGAGCTGGCGCCCTTTTGAGACATAGTCTCGAACGATTTCGCCAGTCCTCCTAGAGGTTGATGCCGCGCGGGCGCCCCGCCTAGAATCCGCTTAGGTGCAGCTCTGGGGGGAGCGCCGTCCGATGTCATGCCCTCTCGCCTTGAGCTACAAGAGCTGGCTTGCGGAGGGCAGGACGCTTGTCGAGATCAATTCACGCGAACCTGAGCCGACGCTACGGAAGGCAGCGCGGCAGTGTGAACCTGCACGAGATCGCGCGGAAGGCGATCATCAAGGATCATGTGCGTGAGGAGAGGCGAACACCAGATTGGAGTTCTGACATAGCGATCGCCGCCAACGCCGTTTCCATCGAGGTGCGTGAGCGATGTCCTGCGCTCTTCTTCCCTCTCGACATCGAGCAACTACGAGCGTTCATTCAGCTTCTCCCTCCTGGAGTCCTCCTCGGACTCTCTCGCATCGTTCTCGAGTCCGGCAAGCAACTCATCAACACCAGCACGCTTTCGGGGGATTTCGATCCCCATCTCCGCCGCCGCGGGTTCGAGATCGCTCCGTCGGTTTTCTCTCCTGCTATCCGCGGCCTTTACCGGCCCGTTGCGGGGGAGATCCGCATCTTTGGCTTTGCTGTTGATCCGCAACACACAGTGACCGGCGAGCAGCTCCTCACCCTCCGGCGCGACTTCCTCGAGACACTCACCCACGAGGTGGCGCACCACGCCAACAACTCGCGTCGAGCGCCGAGGGGCCGCTGGGTCATGCGGGATGACATGGAGGCGGAGAGGTTCGCGGAGCGTCTCGTCGCGGAGTGGGCTGCCGACACCATCGAACCCTTTCTGGCCGAGTTGGAGTACGAGGCCCGCGCTTCCGTCGCGGAGCCGGTTGAAGGGGGAGCTCGAAGATGATGAGGCACGCCGCCTGCCTTCTCGCCCTCGCGTGGCTCATGGCATGCACACCCACCCACGAGAACCCGTCCGTTGAGTACGGCCGGCCACCCGCCGAGATCCGCGCCGTGACCGGCCACTTCCTGGAAGCCACCGGAGAGAGCGCGTCCTTCTCAAACCGGAAGGGTCGCGACGTGCCGCGCAGCAACCCGGTGGCGGGCGGTAGCGTCGAGCTGTATCGGACGCTCGAGTTGGAGCCCTTCGCACGCGCGACAACTAACGAGCGCGGCTACTTCGAGATCGACAACGTAGTGCTCACCGGCGGCGAGAGAATCCTGTTCGATGCGGATGGCTACTCCGGATTCGCCTTCGATCTCGGTGGCGTCTGGCCGGACGACCCGAACGCCACGGCTATCGAGCTCATCGTCGAGCTTCCTCTCCAGGAGTGCGGCCCAGCGGACCGAGACACCGTCTCGACAAGAGATCAAGGGGCTTGACGCCAGAGAAACTGATGAAGTGCTGGAAGATAACCAGGGAGCTGCACGAACTCCTTCTCCAGCCACACCGGAGGAGGTTACCCATCTCGAGCAACAGAAGGGCATCAGCCTCCCCCCCGAGCTCAAAGCCCTCTACCGCCTATCGAACTGCCCTTCACTGTTTGGAGGCGACTTCCAGCTCTATCCGCTGGATGGCACCGAATCCAGTGTCGCCCGCTTCACAGCCAGCTTCAGACGGTTCCGATGGATCGTGCCGGAGGAGCTCACCATCATCGGCGTCAATGGCAACGGGGACCCGTTCGGCCTGTGGCAGCAGGCGCCGCTTCGCGGTGCCGTGCCTATAGTCCAAACCGGGGTCTGGGAAGATCCACTCGCGCCGCTCGCCTCCTCGATTGTCCCGTTTCTTCTCGGTGAGACCGCCGTGTTCGCTCACGTCTCCATCGACGAACCCTGGCGGCGCCATCGGGTACTTCAGTGCATCGGTCTGCCGAGAGAACTCTCTCCGCATGACCCAGACGACTACGACGAATGGGCAATCTACCAGTGGGCTGAGCCGCACTTCCTCCGCAAGCGGGCTCCACAGGGATACCCGGTGAGCTACACTCCTGACGGACTGCGGTCGTTTCTCTCCCAGCCACGTGCACAGAAGTTGGTGATCGCAATTGATGGTTCGTGAAGACGACGTTCGTTCTTACGCGGGATGCCGCTTCGGCAGGATCGTGGTCCACAGTTCACGGGATCCGCGCGTGTTGGTAGGGCGGTGCATCATGTTCATGCTGGAGGTGGGCCCATGGCGAAGCACCCCGACGTGATTCCGCTGACTGTATTGGCGCGACGCGCGGAGAGCGTTGTCGAGCGAGCACGCAGTTCGGGACAGCCCATCGTCATCACGCAGCGTGGACAGGCTACTGGCGTCCTTCTCAGCGTCGCAGAGTACGAACGATCGCAGCGCGCCCAAGAGCTGCTTCTAATTGTCGCGAGAGGCGAGGCCGAGATCTCCGAGCACGAGGGGCACACCGTCTCATCCGTAATCGCGGAAGCAGAAGCGCTGCTGGCGGACTAGCTGAAGACGGCCTCTCCGGTCGCTGGCGCGGCGGGCGAGACAGGAACTTGGAACGAAGGCGCGGATGTGTACGCCCTACGCGAAGCCTCCTGCGCGCGACAGAGCCCTTCGCGCTCGCTCGATGCTGGCCGTCCGCGTACGTCCACCGGCCTGGCCGCCCCCCCAACCGTGTCGGCAGCAAATCAGATGAAGGAGAATCTGGCATGCCCAGCATTCGGAGCAGGCTCTTCCGGCTGATCATCAAGACCATGGTGGCACCCCGCTTCAAGCGCGCCGGGCTCTCCGTTCCGGCCATGCGGGACGTGGCGCGCGAGCTGTCCAAACGACAGAAGCTGCCGGCGGGGGTTGTCGTCGAGAATGTGGAGATTGGCCCGGAGCTCGGGGCGGAGTGGCTTGTCCCTGCCGGGGCTCCCGCGGACGCGGCCGTGCTCTTCCTTCACGGGGGCGGGCTCGTGATGGGTTCTGCCAAGACTCACCGCGAGCTAGCCGGGCGGGTCGCGCTCGCGAGCGGGTGCCGCGTCTTCTCGCTCGACTATCGGCTCGCTCCCGAGTTTCCTTTTCCTTGCGCGGTCGAGGACACCGTTCAGGCGTATCGGTGGCTTCTCGAGTCGGGGTTTCCGGCCGAGCGCGTGGCGATCGGCGGGGACTCGGGGGGTGGGAGCCTCGCGTTGCAGTCGGTGATGGCGTTGCGGAATCGGGGGGTGATGTCGCCGTCTTCGTTGTTTGTGATGTCGCCGCAGGTGGACTGGCTTCGTTTCGATGGGGAGTCCTACGTGACGCGGGCGGGCCGTGATCCCTGGGTGACGCGGGAGATGTGCGAGTTCTTCGGCAAGCTCTATGTTGGGGACGGCGCGGGTTCGCGGGACTGCCTCTCGCTCGCCACGATGAACCTCGCCGGGTTACCTCCCACTCTCATTCAGGTGGGGGACGACGAGGTGCTCTTGAGCGACTCGCTTCGGCTTGCCGAGCTCGCTCGTGACGCCGGCGTGGAAGTTCAGTGCAAGGTGTGGCCAGGGATGTGGCACGCTTTCCAGGTGACCGCCGGGTTGGTGCCCGAGGCGAGGAAGGCGCTTGAAGACATCGGGGCGTTTGTGAGAGGCAACATTAGGACTCAGCCCGTCGCTGGTCCCGTGCATCAGGGCCAGTGACAGTCGGCACTCGCCTGGCCTACCCTTCGATCCCCATCACTCGACCGTACCCATCTCGCAGGACTCCATGACCCGTTTCGAACTTGGCGCTCACCTCGTGCTCTATCAGTTCCCGCATCGGCCGCAGCGTCATGTGGGCGCCAACGTCTACGCGTTGCTCGACGAGCGCGCGAAAGCGGCGATGTTGATCGATACCGCGTACGAGGAGCAGGCGCGCGTTGTCGTCTGCGATCTCGGGGAACGTGGCTATCGAGTCACAGCAGCGCTCATCTCTCACTTCCACGAGGACCACATCGTTGGACTTCGGGCTCTGCCGGGAGTGCGCGTCGTGGGCAGCCCGCACGCGGGGCAGCTCCTTGCGGCGTGGCCCGATGCGAAGGAGCGCGTCCGCTTCGCGCCGGCGCAGGAGGTTGGTGAGGGCACGCGGCTTCGCTTCGGCGATACCGTGCTGCGCTTCGAGTGCGCGCCCGGGCACGCGCCGTGCTCGCTCCACACATGGATCGGCGAGGATTTTCTTCACGTCGGCGACAACCTCATCGCCTCGAACGAGGGCGAGCCCGTGCTCCCCTTCGTCTACGATGCTCCGGCTCATGTCGCCTCCCTTGAGCAGATTGTCGCCCATTGCGATCGCACGCTGCTGCTCGGACACGGCAAGCCGATCCCGCCGGTGACAGCAGTAGCCGAGGTCGAGCTGCGCCTGAGCTACGTCCGCGCGCTTGCCGGTGCGAGCGGGCCCATCACGTACGAAGCCGCGGCTCGGGAATGCAGCCGTCGCTTCCTCCACCCGGAGTGGCACGCGCCGGAGGGGAGGACGTAGCGCCCGCCCCTTCGACACCGAGTGGACACTCCGTGTGTGCTAACGTCCCGAGTCGATTCAGGGGGTGCGTTGTGTTGGGATCTCGAGCAGTATCCTCTTTGCTGGTGCACGCGCTCTGTCTGTGCGCGTCCGTACTCGGCGCCTCGACAGCCCTCGCCTTCGAGCCGCCACGCGTGCCGCCCGCCGCGGCGGTCGAGAGAGGCAACGTGGACATCATCGGCCGGGTCGTTGCTCTCGAGGAGTTGGAGCGTTCGAGCCACGCGGCACTGGGTCTCGCCAAGATCGAGTTGATCCACGTCTTCTACGGGCTCGAGATGACGGAGGGTCAGCGCGTTGCCATCCAGCATCACCACTTTCTGGAAACGGACGCACCTGCCTTGCCCCTCGAGCTGCGGCTCGGCGAGACCCTGCTCTTTGTTCTGAGCAGTCCGAGACCGAGGGATCACAGCGATCAGCTCCGTTTCGACTCCACGTGGAAGAGTGGTATCGACCTCGCCTACCGAGTTCAGAATGGGTCCCGGGCGTCGTTCCAGGAGTCCGAGAGCCTACGGATGAAGCCCGTGTGGGGTGGCCCTTGGTACGGCGTGACTTTCAGCGAACTCGTGCGAGCCGCCGAGGTGAGAGCGGCTGCGCTGAGGTCGCCCGCCACTGCGGACTAGGATGCGGGAGATCCAGATGGCCATGTGGCGAGTCCACGACGTAGAGGCCAAGCCTGTCGAGGTTGACTTCTCCGGTGTTGGTCTTGGCGTTCGATGGGCCACTGCGATCGTGGCCGATGGAATCGAACTCTGTCGCGCGTTCGAGCACGCGGAGGTCGAAGACAACTTTGTGCAGCTCGCCTTCTGCGAGGCGTGTTTCGATCCCGGATGCACGCCTTGGGGTTGGGTCGCTCTGCGCCGCCTGGGTGAAGATGTCGTGTGGATTCCCACCGCCGCGGCGTCGGGAACACACCGCTGGGGCGGAGATCACGACACGCAGCTCGAGTTCCTGATGAACGGACAGGGGCCCCTGTTCGACGACGACTGCTGGGAGAAGCTCCGCGCCGTGAACAAGGACTTGCCTCCGCGGCAGGAGATTCCGCCGATCGACTCGCGGGAGCTAGCTCTGCATTGGCAACAACTCGCACCCGGCGCGGTCCTCGGAGAGCCCACGTCGGAACCCGTGCTGGCGCGGGATCGGGCTCTCGCCGTGACGGAGGGTGAACTCAGCGCAGAGCTGGACGCGGTCTCAGCGTGCGTGGCCGAGCACTACGCTCGTCCCGAGACGATGCACCCGGTCCCCACACACGGGGCGATCAGGCCCATCGAGTTCTGGCTCGACCTGCCGGAGTACCCTGGCTGGAAAGCGTTCGGGCGCTGGGAGGACCGGATCTGCTTCCTGCTCGACGATGACACGGCGCTGCTCCGCGAGAGTGACGCCCGCCAGTAGCCCGCGATTCTGAAGATCCGACGATGAAGGACGCATTCGGCGCAGCCCTGCCCCACTGACTTCGAGTCGGACTCGCAGAGCCCGAATCGGCGCCGACCAGAGCAGATTACGACGCGCGCCAAGCCCAGCACCGCTCGGGTTGATCCCCCAGCTTCGACGCTCCTAGAATCGCGGCGGGTGCAGAGCCGGGGGGGGCGAGTCTCGGACCATTCGCCACCCACCTGGAGCTGTGCACCCGCGGTGTTCGCGGGGACCCTATCGCGAACGCGAAGGGGTTCCTTCTTGTCGTCGCCGTGTGTGCTTCCTCGGTGGCTCGCTTTTCCCTGCTCGGCCGTCCATCTGTCGTGGGGACGGGGGCAGATCGAGTCGACGATGAGCCGACTCGCTGAGGTACAAGACCGATGCTCGAGATCATCCTTCTGATCTGGCTCTGCACGTCTATGGGGAAGGTACTTCGCGCGAAGAACCGCAGGCCGCTTCTGATGCAGATTCTCGTCGTTCTGACGTGGTTCGGCGCAGAGGTTTGCGGGGTCATCGCGACCATGATCTTCGTCGCGGTGACTCAGGGGGCGGAGACTCTCGAGGGCACGAATCTCGGTGTGAGCTACCTCGTAGCGCTCCTGTCTGCAGCTTTGAGCGTACTCGTCCTCTTCGGCGTAGCGTGGCTTCTACCTCCTCGTGAGGCGCATGCTCCCGTGGCCCGGGCGTACGAAGCCGGGGACGGCTCCATCGATCTCGCACCGGACAATCCGTACAACCCGCCACGTGGATAGCAACCGCCTCCGCAGATAGCCATGTAGGGACTCAGGAGGGGGCTGCACTCATGTCTGTCGCTATGACGTCCATGATCGTCGATTGGCTTCGCTCGGGCCGTCTCCCGACCGCGCGCACGTTGCCCAACGGCGAGTACGAGTTGACGACGACTCGGCGTTGTACCGCTGCGTTGCTCGTGTGTTTCGTGGTGATCTCTTCGTCCCTGCCCTTTCTCGTGATCGCGACTGCAGGTGACCTGACCGCTCAGCTCTTGAGCGGCGGCCTGGGCGCTCTGCTTTGGTTGGCAGTGGCGTGGGGCCTTTGGGATGCAGTGATGGTGCGCATCCTCGTCTCGCCATTCGGCCTGATGCGGAAGTCGCGGCTGGGCTGGTCGCGCACGATTCCGTGGAACTCTGTGAGCGAGATGAGCTACTCGAAGGAGCTCGGCATCTTCCGTTTTCGAGCATCTCACGGTGCTTCGATTCGGATCAGCGCCTATCGAAACGGCTTGGCCACTTTGGTGAAGGTCGCTAAGGGCAATCTCGGCAACGCGCCGGGCGCGAATCAGCTCTGGATCGTCGAGTCGCACGCTCGCAACCCCTGAGCAGGTGGAGCTGGCACGACCTCCAGGAGGCAGGACCCATGAATGGCGCAAATGTCGACGACGGCCAACGCCCTCCGTTCTTGACCCTGGCTGCGACGGCCGCGTGCGCCGCCATCTTCGTGGCCTACATGCTCAAGAGAGCCGATTCCTCATCGGGAGTCCTGCTCGGTTTGGTGTGCCCCAACGCGTACGAACTATGGGGCGGCGCCTACTGGGGCCTCTTCACATCTGTCTTCGTTCACATGAAGTTGTGGCACATCGCCTTCAATCTCTACTGGCTTTGGGTCCTCGGCAGCGTCGCCGAACGCACCCTGGGCACTGGACGCTTTCTCGTGTTCTTCCTGGGGGCTGCCCTCGTGAGCTCCTCGCTCCAGCTCGCGGTGTCCAATAGCACGGGGATCGGGGCAAGCGGCGTTGGCTACGCGATCTTCGGCCTGATGTGGGCATCCCGCCGGCGCGTCCCCGTATTCGAAGAAGTCCTTGGGGAGAAGACCCCGCCGCTCTTCTTCATATGGCTCGTTGGCTGCATTGTCGTCACCCAGCTTGGCTGGATGAACATTGGAAACACGGCCCACGTGTCCGGCCTCGTATTCGGGATTCTCGTGGCAGGTTGGCTCTTTCCATCGGAGCGCTGGCGCTGGAACGCTCTGGGCGGGAGCGCGCTCCTGGTTTCGTTGTCGATCGTGCCCCTCTTCTGGTGTCCCTGGTCCCCGCCTTGGGTAGCCCGACAGGCTTACGACGCCCATATCGAAGACGAATACGACATCGCCATCGAACACTACCTCCGCTACATCGAGATGGACGCCGACCGCTCGTGGGGACTCGCGAACCTGGCGCTCGCCTACTACAACGCTGGTGACGCTCAGCAGTACATCGCAACACTCGAGAGGCTTCGAGCCAAGTACCCGGACGCTGCAGCGGAATTCGAGGCCAGCATGGAAGGCGCCCCCGAACTCGAGGTGACGGAGAGCGAGTAGGCCTCTTGGGCCACGTCCTATTCGCTTGATCTGTCGTCGTCACCGCGGGCTCCTGCGTCCTATCTGGGACAGGCTCCGGCTCAGAGTGATGCCTGTTCGACTCGCACTTGGCGGTTGCCCGACCCGCCGTGCTTCGAGTCCTCCTTGTCAGCAGATTCGGTTATGGATGCTCCAACGGCCGGCTCTACCTCTCGAAGCAACAGAGACCAGCTGAACAGGAAGTGCCGTTTCCAGAGGAAACGGCCGCGGGCCGCTGGTTGTGCATCGACGCGCACGGCGTAGCAATGCGTGATCCGGTCGCGAAGAGTCACGCGGGTGCGGTCTTGCCCACTCCAGCTCAACTCGATGAGCAAGTTGAGAGGCCCCATGAAAACGAAGAGTAGGCCGAGCCTCCCGAGGAGAGTCCCCATCCCCGGGCGCTCACCCGCCTGTGTGACCAACTTGGCTCCCAGAAGCCAGTAGCCGGGCGTTCGCAAGAATCGCTTCACGACAACCAGGGCCACTAGAGACACGAGCGGTATCAAGAGGAAGGTGGAGAGGAGCGAGTACGCCTCGAAGTTCTCGTCATTGGGAAGCTGGACCATCGCCAGGATGACAACGACAAGCCAGAGGAAGGCCAGATAGGCCCCGTCGATCAGAGCGATCAGAATGCGGCGCGGCAACGAGATGAGGTCGTCGTGGCTGTAGTAGACGCCCTCCGCGTCTCCGCGGCGTCCTTCGTTCGTGCTCATGACGCCCCCCTGCTCGCGAAGGCCTGCGCCACGGCACGGTGATGAGCCCTCGCCCTGGGCTCGCCGATTCTCTCGAAACGAATCGTGCTGGCTTGGCGCATCTTCCCCCTCCCATGAAGGCTTGATGATACATCGACGCGCGCGGTGTTTTCGATGGGGATCCAGGCTCTTGCCCATGTAGGGTGGTTCCCGCGTGGGTGCGCTTTCTGGTCCCGCCTAGCGCCACTCGATGCGCCCTGCAGGCTCCGCGTCTCGCGCTTCCTCTCTGGGACAGGCACCCGCTCAGAAGCGTCTTTGCTCGATGTGTACAAGGCGGGTGCCAGTCCCGTCGCGTCATGCACTCCGCAGCGATTTGCGCCTCGTTCAACACGATGAGTGCCCCAGCGCCGATTGCTCTCTCAGTCTCGCGCTAGGGGAGCTTTGCCGCCGAGCGCACCCCGTCCAAGAACCGCTTGGCCGCATCCGGTCAACGACGTACGATCTGGGAAGCGCCCCCCAATTGCGTGTCGTGCGGCTTGGTCTGTCCAGCCGCAAGGGGGGGCGCGTCATGAATCTGTTCACGCGAGACGCCGGTCGCTGGCGTCATCTCCGACAATCACCACGAACTGGGCGCGTAGGCTCGCTCGCATCCCGCGCGCCAGTGGGGCGTCCTGATCGTCGCCTTGTGCTCTCTGCCCCACCGCGCGTCACGCTAGCCGGGCTCCTCGTGCTCGCCCTCGCGTTCCCACTCCTCGCCGACGGTCCCGCCGACTCCGCACCATGCCGCGATCTCGATGGGGACGGGTACGTCGCGTGCTCCGCGGTGCCGGAGCTCGTCGACTGTGCTCCTCTCGACTGGCGGCGCCATCCGGGAGCCGAGGAGATTTGCAACGGTATCGATGACGACTGCGACGGGCAGCTCGACGAGGGTTGCGAGCGCTCCTGCCCCGAGTTGGGGTTCAGCTCGATGCTCGCGCCTCTCGGTACCGACCTTGCGGAAGTGGTCAAGGGAGGCTGCAGCAGTCGCGGGAGCGCGGGGACCCTCGTCGTGTTCTCCCAGCCGCCTCTCGGCGGAAGCCCCACCGCGTCCGCACTCTTCGCACGCGCGTTCGACATGCGCGGGCTGCCCATCGCTCCAGCGGGACGCGTCTCTTCACTTCAACCGGAGAACCCTCTGGCCGGCACGTGCAGCGTGCTCACCGCCGGAGAGCGCGCACTCGTCTCTTGGCGCGACAGCTCGATCGACCCGCTTCGCTTCCAACTCCGGCTGCTCGATGCGATCGGTCATCCCATCGGACCGGTGATCGACCTCTCCGAGATCACGGGGCTCGGGTACCGTTTCGCCGGTGGAGACGTGCTGTGGGATGGCGAGCGCTTCGCGATCTTCTGGTCGCCGTCGACGCGCATGAACGAGCTGCGTTTGACGCTGGTCGATCACCAGGGTGCTCTGATCGAGCCCGCAAAGCTGGTGCTCGACGACCTCGAGGGGCGGCGCGAACGATTCCAGGGCATCTCGGCGATCTGGACGGGCGAGCGTTACGTCGTCACCTACAGCAAGCAGGCGCCGGTTGGAGAGGACACGCTGGGGACTCTGACGGTCTCGCGGGATGGCGAAGCGGAGCACACGGGCCGTCCCATCCCCTGGGACGCCCGGACCCTTCGCACGCGTCGCGCCGGTGAGCTCAACGCCCTGATGGTCTCTCGCGACGGGTTCCCCTACGACTATTTCCTGGCCCTCCTCGACGACGAAGGCACGCTCCTCGATCCACCCGGCTTCGTTCCTCTTCCCCACCCGGACAACACCGACCCCGCCGTCTCGACGCACATGGGCTGGAACGGCGAGCTGATCGCGCTCGGCATCGTCACCCGCGCCAGCGACCGTCACTACCGCGTCATGTGGCGCGCCCGCCCCGACGGCACGCTGCTCGACGAGGTGGGCTTCTTGTTGACCCAGAACGCCATCCTCGAACGCGGCATCGGCATGGATTGGGATGGCAAGGGCTGGACCTGGCACGGCGTGCGAGATACGGGAAGCGGCGAACGCAGTTACGTCGCGTGCTCGTGTGATGACCTCGACAACGATGGACGCACCGCCTGTGTCGGAGGCTGGGACTGCGACGACAGCGAGCCCGACGCTCACCTGAACGGCGTGGAGCAGTGCCACGGCCTCGTCGACGAAGACTGCGACGGTTTCGTCGACTGCGCGGATGACGACTGCCTCGGAACGAGCTGGCATGCACCCATCGCAGACCTGCTGCCGTGCAGCGGTGGGCTCTGCTGGAGTGAACCTGGCGGAGCGCAGCGCTACGACCTCGCGCGTGGCCTGGTCAGCGAGCTCTCGCGTCGCGGCGACCTGCTCGCTGCGGAGTGTGCCGGCGCTGAGCTCGGCACCGCCCACTGGCTCGACGACGGCCGCAAGCCACCGGCCGGCGATGCCCTGTGGTATCTCGTGCGCGCCGAGGGCCAGCCTTGTGAACACGGGAGCTGGGACGCCGGCGAGGCGCTGCGCGCCGTCAGCGCCTGCCACTAAACACGAGCGAGTCAACACGTTTCGGGCGCCTGCGGTCCCTCGCGTACCCCCGCCGGGGGAAGCCTGCTAAAGTAGCCCCGCTGAACGTCGAGGCCCGTCGGAGCGGCACCTCACTCGTAGCGAGGCTCATGGTTACCGCGCGCGCCTGCCCGGCGCCGCAGCGCGGCCCCCAATCCGCCCGCGCTCGCCCGCCTGCCTCGATGAGTACGCGGCACACGTCCAAGGAGAGCATCGCACCGTGGCGCGCAAGAACGTCGCATACGACGAGAAGGCCATCCAGACCCTCGACGCCCTCGAGCACATCCGCCTTCGGAGCGGGATGTACATCGGGCGCATCGGCGACGGCACCAACCCTTCAGACGGCGTCTACGTCCTGATGAAGGAGGTCATCGACAACTCCGTCGACGAGTTCATCATGGGCGAGGGCAAGCGGGTGGACATCACCCGCGACGAGAACACCGTCACCGTCCGCGACTACGGGCGCGGCATTCCGCTCGGCAAGGTCGTCGACTGCGTGTCGAAGATCAACACCGGCGGCAAGTACAACAACGACGTGTTCCAGTTCTCCGTGGGCCTCAACGGCATCGGGACCAAGGCGGTGAACGCGCTTTCGGAGCACTTCGAGGTCTGCTCCTGGCGCGACGGCAAGTACAAGCAGGCCATCTTCGAGAAGGGCCGCCTGGTCAAGGAAAAGAACGGCAAGGCGAAAGACGAGCCAAACGGCACGCTGATCTCCTTCACCCCGGATCCCGAGATCTTCGAGAAGATCTCGTGGAACGAGGACTACGTCGAGCACCGGCTGCGCTACTACGCCTACCTGAACACCGGGCTCTCGCTCGCCTACAACGGCCGCGTGCACCGCAGCAAAGAAGGGCTCAAGGATCTGCTCGAGCTCGAGCTCGGCGAGATGCAGCCGCTCTACGACATCGTGCGCCACAGCGGCGAGCGCCTGGAGTTCGCGTTCACGCACACGACGAACTACGGCGAGAGCTACTTCAGCTTCGTCAACGGCCAGTACACCAACGACGGCGGCACGCACCAGAGCGCGTTCCGCGAGGGTGTGCTCAAGGGCATCAACGAGTTCGCGGGCAAGAACTTCGCCGGCCCCGACGTACGCGACGGCCTGGTGGGCGCGATCGCGATCAAGCTTCAAGACCCGGTCTTCGAGAGCCAGACGAAGAACAAGCTCGGCTCGACCGAGGTGCGGAGCTGGATCGTCAGCGAGGTGAAGGACGCCGTCGTCATCTGGTTGCACTCGAACAAGCCCGCCGCGAAGCGCGTGATCGAAAAGGTCCAGCTCAACGAGAAGCTCCGCAAGGAGCTCTCCGCGATCAAGAAGCAGGCGCGTGAGCGCGCGAAGAAGACCGCAATCCGCATCCCGAAGCTCACCGACTGCAAGATCCACCTCGGCGACAAGAACCCCCGCGCCGAGGAGAGCTCGATCTTCCTGACCGAGGGCGACTCGGCGGGCGGCTCGATGATCCAGTCGCGCGACGTGGACACCCAGGCGATCTTCACGCTCAAGGGTAAGCCGCTCAACACCTACGGGCTCAAGCGCGACGCGATCTACAAGAATGAAGAGCTCTACAACATCATGCGCGCACTCGGCATCGAAGACAGCGTCGAGAACCTGCGCTACAACAAGGTCGTCATTGCCACCGACGCCGACGTCGACGGCATGCACATCCGCAACCTCCTCCTCACCTACTTCCTGCGCTACTTCGAGGAGCTGGTGGTCAGCCGCCACCTCTTCATCCTCGAGACGCCGCTCTTCCGCGTGCGCAACAAGAAGGAGCAGCGTTACTGCTACTCCGAGGAGGAGCGCGACGCCGCGCTCGCCGAGCTGAGCAAGCCGGAGGTCACCCGCTTCAAGGGCCTCGGCGAGATCTCCCCGAAGGAGTTCGGGCAGTTCATCGGCGGCGACGCCAAGCTCGTGCCCGTGGAAATCCAGAGCATGAGCGAAGTGCACAAGGCGCTCGAGTTCTTCATGGGCAAGAACACGCCCGCGCGCCGTAGCTTCATCGTCAAGAACCTGATCACCGACATCGCCTGAGCGGCGAGCGAAGGATAGAGCCATGAACTTCGTCAAAGCGGTGATGGAGCAGAACTTCCTCGAGTACGCGAGCTACGTCATCGTCGACCGCGCAATCCCGGACTTGCGCGACGGCTGCAAGCCGGTGCAGCGCCGCATCCTGCACACCCTCTCCGAGATGGACGACGGCCGCTTCCACAAGGTCGCCAACGTCATCGGCGAGACGATGAAGCTCCACCCACACGGCGACGCCTCCATCGGCGACGCACTCGTCGTGCTGGCGAACAAGGACTACTTCATCGAGCGCCAGGGGAACTTCGGTAACGTCATCACCGGGCACCCCGCCGCCGCTGCGCGTTACATCGAGTGCCGCCTGACGCCGCTCGCGCGCGAGACCCTCTTCAACAAGAACCTCACGACCTGGCAGCCGAGCTACGACGGCCGCAAGGAAGAGCCCATCTTCCTGCCCGCCAAGCTGCCGGTGGCGCTGATGCTCGGCACGGACGGCATTGCCGTCGGCATGGCAACGCGCATCCTCCCGCACAACCTGCCCGAGCTCCTGCGCGCGCAAATCGAGATTCTGCGCGGCGAGCAGCCCGAGATCCTGCCGGACTTCCCGCAGGGCGGGCTGATGGACGTCAGCGAGTACGACGGCGGACGCGGCAAGCTGCGCGTGCGCGGCCGCGCCGAGGTTTCGCGCGACAAGAAGAAGGTCGTCATCCGCGAGATCCCGTTTGGCACGACGACGGAGTCGCTGATCACGACGATCGAGGCCGCCGCCCAGAAGGGCAAGCTGAAGATCTCGTCGATCGAGGACCGCACCGCGGAGGAGGTGGAGATCGTCCTGCACCTGCGCCGCGGCGTCTACGCCGACGAGGTGGTGCCGCAGCTCTACGCCTACACCGCGCTCGAGCAGACGGTCACGCCGAGCATCGTCCTGATCGACGGGCGTCACCCGCGCGAGCTCGTGCCCATCGAGGTGCTCGCGTTGCTCACCGAGCAGCTCAAAGAGCAGATCAAGGCCGAGCTGGAGTACGAGCTCGAGCAGCTCACCGAGCGCCGGCACTTCCTCACACTCGAGCAGATCTTCATCGAGCAGCGCGTCTACAAGAAGATCGAGAGCGCGAAGACGAAGGACGCCGTCGTCATCCGGGTCTACAAGGGCATGGAGCCGTTCAGCGAGCTGTTCATCCGCCCGATGAACGACGCCGACGTCGACCGCCTGCTCGAGATCCGCATCCGCCGCATCTCCGCCTACGACATCGAGAAGAACCGCAAGGACCTCGACGACATCGTGCGCGCGATCCGCGACACGAAGGAGAAGCTCTGGCGGCTGACGGAGACGACCATTGCCTACCTCGACGACCTGATCGAGCGCTACGGCAAGAGCTACCCGCGCCGCACCGAGGTGACGACCTTCGGCTCCGTCGACAAGAAGAAGGTCGCCCGCGCCGACATCAAGCTCGCTTACGACCCCGACACCGGCTTTTTTGGCTCCGAGGTCAAGGGCGACAAGTTCCAGCTCACGGTCAGCGAGTTCGAGAAGATCCTCGCGATCTCGAGCGACGGCAGCTACCGCATCATGGCGCCGCCCCAGAAGGTGCTGCTGCCGAAGAAGGCGCTGCACATCGGCCCCTTCGACACCGAGAACGGCCAGATCATCACCATCTTGTTCCGCGACCAGGACAAGAACGCCTTCGCGAAGAAGATCCACGTCAAGGGCTTCATCCACGACAAGGACTACGAGATGATCAAGGGCCGGAAGGGCAAGGTCGACAAGCTCTTCCTGCACGAGCCGGAGGAGCGGGTCCACCTGACCTTCGTCGCCACCAAGCGAACGCGGGTCTTCGAAGCAGAGTACGACCTGGCCGGCCTCGATTTCTGCGGCATCGGGGCGCGCGGCACGCGGATGGCGCCCAAGCCGGTGGCGAAGATCAAGCTGCTTCCCTCGGCGAAATCTTCTTGATCGAAGTCGCCGCGCCCTCAATACTCGTCCTCGTTCCGAGTAGCGGAGATTCCTGATGGCGCAGCGTTTCGACTACGACCTCGTGGCAATCGGCAGCGGCCCAGCGGGCCAGCGTGCGGCGATCCAGGCCGCCAAGCTCGGCAAGCGCTCCGCCGTCGTCGAACGCCGCCGCATCGTGGGGGGCGTGTGCCTCGACACCGGCACCATCCCTTCGAAGACGCTGCGCGAGGCCGTGCTCGCTTTCGCCGCCGCCGACAGCGGCGCACTCGATCGGCGCCGCATCCGCCGCATGCGCCAGCGCCCCACGGCCGAACAGCTCCTCGCGCGGGTGGACGACGTCATCGCGATCGAGTCCGAGCTCGTCGAGGACAAGCTGCGCCGAAACGATGTGGAGCTCATCCGCGGCATCGCGAGCTTCGACGACCCGCACACGATCACCGTGGACACCGGGGAAGGCACCCGGACGCTCACCACTGACAAAGTAGTCATTGCCGTCGGCACCCGTCCGCTGCCCCCGCCGGGCTGCGCGGACGCGGAAGACCTGGTCATCGACTCCGACGGCGTGGGCCAGCTCGGCGAACTGCCACGGCGGATGGTCGTCGTGGGCGCCGGCGTGATCGGCATCGAGTACGCGTCGATGTTCGCGCAGCTCCGCATCGAAGTGACGCTCGTCGAGAAGCAGCGCCGGCCGCTCGGCTTCGTCGACCACGAGATCGTCGACGAGCTGATCCACCAGATGCGGAACAACAACGTCTCCTTCCGCCTCGGCGAAGCCGTCGATCGCCTCGAGGTGCTCGAGGGGCCGCCGCGCCGCGTCGCGCTCTACCTCGAGTCCGGGAAGAAGATCGTCTCCGACCTCGTGCTCTTCTCCGCCGGCCGCCAAGCGGCCACCGAAGGGCTCCACCTCGAGCGCACCGGGATCGAAGTCGATCCGCGCGGCCGCCTGGAGGTGGACGAGGCCTTCAAGACGAAGACGCCGAACATCTACGCCGCCGGCGACGTCATCGGCTACCCCTCACTCGCCGCGACCTCGATGGAGCAAGGCCGCCTCGCCGCCTGTCACGCCTTTGGTATAGAGGCCGGCCCGATGGCGCCCCACTTCCCCATCGGCATCTACGCGGTCCCCGAGATCTCGATGGTGGGCCTCACCGAAGAAGAGGCCACCGAGAAGCGCATCCCCTACGAGATTGGTGTCGCCCGTTACCGCGAAATCGCCCGGGGCCAGATCCTCGGCGACGACAGCGGCTACTTCAAGATGCTTTTCCACCGAGACACCCACGAGCTCCTCGGCGTCCACGCCATCGGCACGGGAGCCACCGAGCTGATCCACATCGGCCAGGCCGTCTTGGGCCTGGGCGCGGGCCTCGACTACTTCCTCCACACGGTCTTCAACT
>NPIF01000293.1_pt1 | contig 27457 bp, 25 predicted proteins | sample 8637461 | NCBI WGS metagenome assembly NPIF01 (sample SAMN07420641, study PRJNA396082) | bioreactor metagenome | isolation source: sample BR12 brine-fed electro-methanogenic bioreactor BR | place: Japan: Kochi | collected 2016-12-09
TGCCTAAGTGTCCCAAAAATCGCCGCTGAACCTATGGGTGCCGCTCAGATTTCTGAAACGCTTATTCAATCCAAGCCCTTGCACTCTTTATCCGCCGCTTACCCACGGATTCAGGTAATAAATAGGATCCGGGAGGTCCTTTATGCGCCAGGAACACCGGGGCGACGCCCAACCGCCCATTTTGTTGATCCACGGTGGGGCCGGTTCCTACCGGGGTCATGCTGAGCTGCTCGAGCGCCGTCGAACAACGATCGCCGAGTTGATGGCACGCGTTTGGCCGAAACTGCTGGGCGGGGCTCCGGCCCTCGAGATTGCCGCACAGGCCGTGGAGTTCTTGGAAGAATGCCCGCATTTCAACGCCGGCCGGGGAGGCTGCCTCCAGGACGATGGCCTGGTGCGCCTGTCGGCGTCCCTGATGGACGGAAAAAATCTGAAGTTTTCCGGCGTTGCCCTGGTCTCCCATATCATCCATCCGTTGAAGCTCGCCCGTGCCCTGCAGGAGAAGAAACACTCCGTGGTGGGTCCGCTGGGAGCCCAGTTGCTGGCGCGCGAGCTCGGCATCCCGCCCGAAGACCCGATCGTCCCCGACCAGATCGAGCAGTGGCGTTTGCATCGCAAGACGCCCGGTCGGGACGGGGGGACGGTGGGCGCCGTGGTCCTGGACCGAGCAGGTTTCCTGGCCGCCGCCACCTCCACCGGGGGGACCCGCGGCAATATGCCGGAAAGGATGTCCGACTCGGCCACGGTGGCTGGAAATTATGCTTCTTCTCATGCCGCCATCAGCTGCACCGGAACCGGCGAGGAGATCGTCGATGACGGCCTGGCCGTGCGGATCGAAACCAGGGTGCGTGATGGTCGCTCGGTCATGGAAGCCAGCGCGCTGACGATGGACGAGGCGAAAGTGCGGGGTCGAAACTACGGCTGGATCGGTATCGACCGCTCAGGCAACTGGGTGAGCTGCAACACGACGGAACATATGCCCTTTGGCGCCATGAGCCGGGACCTCGAAAGGTACATCATCGCCTAGTGCGCCGGCTTTTCTCTTGAAATCATGGCGGCATTTGCAGCGACGCCCCTCTCCGGCCATACCCCAAAAACCAGGGACGCTCCCCACATTTCTTAACTTGTGGCGATCTATTGACCTAGGTCAATTTTATTATTCGAAGGCTCTGCTACCCTTGGTCTCAATGAAAAGAGGATTTACGCCATGAAAGTGAACCAAGATTCACAATCTGCGGGCACCCCCCAAAAGCTCGATACCCGGATACGCCAGGAGCAGATCGCCCAGGCGGCACTGAAGCTGGTAGGCCGGGATGCGCTCAAGGGGCTGAGCATCGCCGGCATCGCTCGCGAAATCGGGCTGGTCCCGTCGGCCATCTATCGACACTTTCCGAACAAGGACGCCGTCATCGATGCCGTTCTCGATCTCATCCGCGACCGGTTGCTGGGCAACGTTCGCCAAGTGCGTCGGGAAACGGATGATCCCCTGGAGCAGTTGGAGCGGCTGCTGATGCGGCATATCGCCTTGATCAGGGAAAATGCCGGCATTCCGCGGATCGTCTTCTCCGAGGATGTCTACGCCGATCAATCGGAGCGCAGACAGCGGGTCTATCAGATGGTCCAGGCCTACCTGGACCGGGTCGGAGAAATCGTGGCGCAAGGGCAGGAGCGGGGACAGATGCGCACCGATACGGCCCCTCGGTTTTTAGCCGTCATGTTTCTCGGCCTGGTGCAGCCGGCGGCGATTCTTTACCACATGAGCGATGGGGATTTCGACGTGCAGACCCAGGTCGAACAGTCCTGGAAGGTCTTTCGCCGGGCTGTCGCGGTACCGATGAACCCCCGGCAGGCGGGAGCGGAAAGAGAGCAAAATTCATCACTAGAGGGGTCCGGGAACTGAGAAAAGGTTCATACTTCCCCGCCCATTTTTTTATCCTTTAAGTGAATCTGTTTTCACTTTTAATGACAGATCGACAATGCGATCCATCCGAGGTGCAGTCATGAAAAAGCTTGTACTCATCGGCCTGTTGCTGACGGCCGCCGCCGGCGGTCTCCTCTACTACTTTTTCATCCACGGCTCGGAGGAAGACGGCCATCTCCTGAAAACCTCGGGCAACATCGAGGTCACGGACGTGGAGGTGGGCTTCAAAATCGCCGGACAGGTCGAACAGCGCCTGTGCTCCGAAGGAGAGCTAGTCGAGCAGGGACAGCTCGTGGCCCGTCTCGACACCTCGGATCTGGTGCATGACGTCGCTTTGCGGCAAGCCGAACTCGCCGCCGCCCGGGCCACCCTCGCCAAGCTCGAGGCGGGCTACCGATCGGAAGAGGTGGCCGAGGCCGCCGCCGTGCATCAAAGCGCCCGCGCCGAGCGGAAACAGGTTCGGGCCGAGTTGGTTAGGCAAGAAAGCCTCTATGAACAAGACGTGATCTCGGCGCGTGAATATGAAGCGGCGCTGGCCGACAGCGAAGTGGCCGAAGAGCGGGTTCGGCAAACCCGGGAAAACCTCGCCAAGCTCAGGAAGGGCTACCGGCAAGAGGAAATCGACGAGGCACGCGCCAAAGTGCGTGAGGCCGAAGAAGCGCTGGCTCTGGCCGAAACCCGGCTCGGCTACGCGACCCTCGCCTCCCCCCTCTCCGGGGTGGTTCTTTCGGAAAACATCGAGCCCGGGGAGCACGTGGTCGCCGGTACGCCGATCGTCACCATCGGCGACCTCGATCGGGTGTGGCTGCGGGCGTATATCGACGAGACCGACCTGGGCCGGGTGACGATCGGTCAGCGGGCCTGGGTGACCAGCGACACCTGGCCGGACAAGCGCTATGAGGGCCGGGTTTCCTTCATTTCCGCCGAGTCGGAGTTCACCCCCAAGAACGTGCAGACCGAAAAAGAGCGGGTCAGGCTCGTCTACCGCATCAAGATCGACGTGGACAACCCGCACTGGGAATTGAAGCCGGGGATGCCGGCCGATGCGCGGATCGAGCTTGCCGAGCGCAGGGGAGTCGCCGATGCACGCCATTGAAGCGGTCGGTCTCGCCAGAACCTTCGGCGACCTGCGGGCGGTGGATGGCCTCACCCTGCAGATAGCCCCGGGCGAGATCTTCGGCCTGGTCGGCCCCGACGGCGCCGGCAAGACCACGACCATGCGCCTGCTGACCGCCATCATGGATCCGACCGAGGGCGAGGCGCGGGTGCTGGGCATGGACACGGTCCGGCAGGCCGAGACGATCAAGGAACAGATCGGCTACATGAGCCAGCGCTTCGGCCTCTATCCGGATCTCACGGTGCTGGAAAACCTGCTCTTCTACGCCGACATCTACGGGGTGCCGCGGCGCGGCCGCGCCGAGAAGATCGAACAGTTGCTCGGTTTCAGCAATCTGACCCCCTTCAAGAAGCGCCAGGCGGGAAAGCTCTCCGGGGGGATGAAGCAGAAGCTGGGCCTGGCCTGCGCCCTCATCCACACCCCGCAGGTGCTGTTCCTCGACGAGCCGACCAACGGGGTCGATCCCGTGTCGCGGCGCGACTTCTGGCGCATCCTCTACCGCCTGGTCAAGGACGGCCTGACCATTTTCGTCTCCACCGCCTACCTGGACGAGGCGGAGCGCTGCAGCCGGGTGGGGCTGCTGCACCGGGGAAAGCTGCTGGCCGCGGGGACGCCGGGCAAGGTCAAGGAGCTGATGCGCGGCAGCCTCCTGGAGGTGCGCTCGGAAGAGGCGCGCCGGGCGGCGGGGGTGCTGCGGGAGCGCCTGGAGGCCGAGTCCGTCGGGCTCTTCGGCGACCGGATTCACGTGGTGACGCGCACCCCGGAGCGCACTCGGGACGCGATCCAGACCGTTCTGGGGGAGGCCGGCCTGAAGGCGGAGGAGATCCGGCTCATCGAGCCATCCCTGGAGGACGTTTTCGTCTCGGTGCTGCACGAACAGGAACGGTAGGGGCAACCCTTGTGGTTGCCCAGGGTCCGGGCGGGCACAGGGGCCTCGATCGGGCAGGCACAAGGCCTGCCCCTACAAGGGAAAAGGCAGGTCGTAATGATGTCAAATAGCGAACCATACGCCGTCACCCTGCATGATCTGGAGCGCCGCTTCGGCGACTTCGTGGCCGTCGACCGCGTCAGCCTGCAGGTGAAAAAGGGGGAGATCTTCGGCTTTCTCGGTCCCAACGGCGCCGGCAAATCGACCACCATCCGCATGCTCTGCGGCCTGCTCGCCCCGAGCTCCGGGTCGGGGACGGTCGCGGGCTTCGACGTGGTGAGCCAGGCCGAAGAGATCAAGAAGAACATCGGTTACATGAGTCAGAAATTCTCCCTCTACGAGGATCTGACGGTGGAAGAGAACATCGACTTCTACGGCGGCATCTACCGCATCCCGGCGCAGCGCAAGGCCGAGCGCCGGCGGTGGGTCATCGCGATGGCGGGGCTCGCCGAACACCGCCGCTCCCGCACCGCCCTCCTTTCGGGGGGGTGGAAGCAGCGGCTGGCCCTGGGGTGCGCCGTCCTGCACGAGCCCTCCATCGTCTTTCTCGACGAACCCACCTCCGGGGTCGACCCGCTCTCCCGCCGCAGCTTCTGGGATCTGATCTACGAGCTCTCGGACCGTGGAGTGACGGTCTTCGTCACCACCCACTACATGGAGGAGGCCGAGTACTGCGACCGGCTGGGATTGATCTACCGGGGGGAGCTGATCGCCGTGGGGACGCCGGAAGAGCTGAAGACGCAGCTCATGGGGGAAGAGGTTATCGAGGTGCACTGCGAACGGCCTCAGGACGCCATGGAACCGCTTGCCGCCGTCCCCGGCATCAAGGAAGTCTCCCTGTTCGGCAAGGGGCTGCACCTGGTGACCGAGCAAGGTGCCGAGGTCGTCGCCGCCCTCGAAAGGACGTTGGAGGAGAAGGGCTTTGCGGTGGAGAAGGTGGAGCGGGCGCGCCCCTCCCTGGAGGACGTCTTCGTCTCCCTGATCGAGGCTCGCGACCGCGCCGAGCGCGGGGGACGGGAGGTGAAGGGATGAATCTGCTGCGCATCCGGGCGGTGACCCGCAAGGAGTTTCTCCACATCGTCCGCGACCCACGCAGCCTGGGGATGGGGATCGCCATCCCGATGCTGCTGCTGATTCTGTTCGGCTACGCTCTGTCGCTCGACGTCGACAACGTCCCTCTCGTCGTCTGGGATCAGAGCAATACCGCGGCGAGCCGCGACTACCTGAGCAGGTACTCCGGCTCCGCCTACTTTTCCCTGCGCGGCGCCGTCGACGGCTACGCCGCGGTGGAGCGGGCCATCGACAGCGCCGGCGGCGAAACGGTCATGGCCCTGATCATCCCTCCGGACTTCGCCGGCCGCCTGCGCTCGGGGCGCACCGCAGAGGTCCAGGTCATCGTCGACGGCAGCGACGCCAACACCGCCGAGATCGCTCTCGGCTACGCCGAGGCCGTGACCAACGCCTACGGCCGGGAACTCGCGCTGGAGCGGCTGCAGCGTCGCGGCGGCCGGGCGGTCAACGTGGCGGTGGAACAGCGTCCGCGGGTCTGGTACAACCAGGATCTGGAGTCGAAGAATTACATCATCCCCGGCCTCATCGCCGTGATCATGATGGTCATCGCGGCCCTGCTCACCTCGCTGACCGTGGCGCGGGAGTGGGAAACCGGGACGATGGAGCAGGTCCTCTCCACGCCGCTCAAGGGCTGGGAGCTGATTCTCGGCAAGCTCATCCCCTACTTCGGCATCGGCCTGCTCGACGTCCTGCTGTCGGTGCTCATGGGGGAGTTCGTCTTCGGCGTCCCCCTGCGCGGCAGCGTGGCGCTGCTCTTCGCCATGGCGGCAATCTTTCTGGCGGGCGCCCTGGCCCTGGGGATGGTGATCAGCATCGTCACCAAGAGTCAGCTGCTGGCCAGCCAGCTGGCGATGGTGCTGACTTTTCTGCCGGCGTTTCTGCTGTCGGGCTTCATGTACGACATCGCCAACATGCCCAAACCGGTCCAGGTGGTCACCCACCTGGTGCCGGCGCGCTACTTCGTGTCGTTGTTGAAAAGCATCTATCTGAAGGGACTGGGGTTGGAAATTCTGGCGGCGGAAGCGGCGTTGCTGGGGATCTTCGGCGTGGCGGTGCTGGCACTGGCGCGGTTGAAGTTCAGGAAGAAGCTGTTTTAGAACCGGTGATTGGCGATTGGCGATTGGCGAAGAGCAAAACCACTGCCCACTGCCCACTGCTCTTAAAGGTTGAATATGTTCGAACGCATCAAGCACATGCTGATCAAGGAGTTCCTTCAGACCTTCCGCGATCCGCGCATGCGGGCGGTGATCTTCCTCATGCCGGTCGTGCAGGCGCTGGTCTTCGGCTATGCGGTCACCACGGACGTCAAGAACATCCCCACGGTCGTCTACGATCTGGACAACACGGTGGAGAGCCGGGAGCTGGTCGGCCGTTTCCTCAGCTCGCGCTACTTCGAGGCGATCGCCCGCGTCCAGGACGGCCGCCAGGCGCAGGAGCTGGTGGATCGGGGAGAGGCGCGCCTCGTCCTGCACACGGCCAAGGGCTTCGGCGAAGCGCTGCGGGCCGGGCGCACGGCTCCCCTGCAGGTGATCGTCGACGGCACCGACTCCAACACCGCCGGCATCGTCCTGGACTATAGCGCCCGAATCGTCGGCGCCTACAACGAGAAGGTCCTGCTCACCCACCTGGCCTCCCTTTCCGGCCGGCCCGTCGCGGGGCCCCCCGTGGAGCTGCGCTCGCGCGCCTGGTTCAACGCCAACCTGGAGAGCCGCTATTTCTACGTCCCCGGCGTCATCGCCCTGATCGTGATGCTCATCACCCTGATGCTCTCCAGCATGGCGGTGGTGCGCGAGAAGGAGATCGGCACCATCGAGCAGATCATGGTCACCCCCATCTCGCAGATGGAGTTCATCCTCGGCAAGACGCTTCCCTTCGCCCTGATCGGCTTCGCCGACGTCCTGCTCATCACGGCGGTCGCCGTCTGGTGGTTCGAGGTCCCGCTGCGCGGCAACCTCGCCCTGCTGCTGGGGGCCAACGGGCTGTATCTGATGAGCACCCTGGGGCTCGGGCTGTGGATCTCCACCGTCAGTCGCACCCAGCAGCAGGCGATGATGAGCGCCTTCTTCGTCTATTTTCCGGCGGTGCTGCTGTCCGGCTTCATGTTCCCCATCGCCAACATGCCCCGGGTCATCCAGTGGCTGACCTATCTCAACCCTCTGCGCTATTTTCTGGTGATCATCCGCGGGGTTTTTCTCAAAGGAGTCGGTCCCGACGTCCTCTGGACGCAGATGAGCGCCCTGGCGCTGCTGGGGGCGGTCCTGCTGCTGCTGGCCATGAGCCGTTTCAAGAAGACCCTGGCTTAAGGAGAATGATTCATGATCCGCCTGTTCGATCCGCATCCGCCCATCCTGCTGATCCTTCTTTCCGTCCTGCTCCTGGCCCTTCCCTCTGCCCCGGCGAAGGGCGCGGAGACGAAGACCGCCCCAGCCCTCGCGCTGAACCTTGCCGGCGCAGCCGCCACTCCGGAGCAGACCCCGCAACCTGTCGAGCCGGGCCTTGACCGGCCGCTACCCCTGGATTCCTGCGTGCGCATCGCCCTGGACCGAAATCCTCTCCACCGGGCCGCGCAGGAAGGGGTCAGGGCGGCGCGCGAAAAGGTGGGGCTGGCGCGGGCCCCCTATTTCCCCCGGCTCGACCTCGAGGCCGGCTACCAGCGCCGGGACACCCACGTCTTTCTGCCCGGCGGCGTGGGCCAGCCAGGGGTCGCGGTTGATCGTCTCGGCGCTACCGACGACTGGAGTGCCGGCCTCACCGCCGACTACCTGCTTTTCGACAGCGGCCGGAGGCGCGCCGAACTCATGATCGCCCTCGCCGGTCAGAGCGCCACCGAGAAAGATGCGGCAACAATCCGCCAGGACCTTACTCTCACCGTTCACGAAGCCTACTTCAGCCTGCTGGCCGCCCTGGCGGAGGAGCGGGCGGCGCGACAGAGCCTGGCGCGCAGTGAAGAGCACCTGCGCCTGGCACGGTTGCGCAAGGACGCCGGCGCGGTGCCGCGAGCGGATGTGGTGCGGGCCCGGGTCGAGGTCGCCGACGCCAGACTGACCCTGGTGCGGGCACAGAGTGAGGTGCGCGTAGCGCGCGCCGACCTGAACGCCGCGGTGGGGCTGCCGGCCACTCTGGCCCTCAGGGTCGAGGCCAAGGAACCGCCGGCCCTGCTGCCGGAGCTCGTCGATCTGGCACAGGCCGTCGCGCAGTCTCTGCAGATGCGCCCGGAGGTCGCGGCGACCCGGCAGCGCGCCGAAGCGAGCCGCCACGCGGTCACGGCCGTGCGCGCCGGCTATCTGCCCAAGGTCAGGGCCGAAGGGCGCTACGGCTGGCGCGACGAGGAGCTTGTGCCCGAGGACGAGGACTGGTCCATCGGGGCCTCGCTCCAGATCCCGCTCTTCACCGGCTTCGCCCGCACCCATGACGTCGCCCGTGCCCGGGCCGAATATGGACGATCCCGGGAGGAACTGCAAAGCCAGGTTCTCACCATTCAGCAGGAGGTCGTCACGGCCCATGCCAAGCTCACCGAAGCCTACCAGTCGGTGCTGGCCACCGCGGCTCTGCTGGAGGATGCCAGGGAAGGCCTGCGGTTGACCAGCGCCCGCTACGAGGCGGGCGCCGGCACCATCAACGATCTACTCGACGCCGAGGCGGATCTTACCGAAGCCGAAGCGGCCGAGGTGCGCGCAGCCTACGAGCACCACACCGCCAGTTCCCGGTTCCGGCGCTCGGTCGGTGAACTGCACTAACCCAGGGGGGGGCACCGGGCGAGGTCAAATGAGCGGAGACATTGATCCACATCAATGCGAGAGGGGGCAGACTTGTTAGAGTGGAGACAATTCACCTTCAGACAATCCCGCAGAGATGAAACTCAAACGAAAGCAGAGGTGCCATCATGACAGAATCGAAGACAGTACCAACGAAGGATGCTTCCCAAAAAAACATCGGCGAGTTCGTCGCCGAGGATTACCGGACCGCAGCGGTCTTCGAGAAATACGGGATCGACTTCTGCTGCGGCGGCCAGACGACCCTTGCCGCCGCCTGCCGGGAAAAAGGGCTCGACCCTGGCGCGGTACAGCAGGAGATCGACGCGGCGAAGAGCGAACCGCTCAAGCGGAGCGAGAACTACACGGCCTGGGAGCTGACCTTTCTGGCCGACTACATCGTCAATACCCACCATGTCTATCTCAACGAGGAGATGGGGCCTATCGCCGCCTACGCCCGCAAGATCGCCGAGGTGCACGGCGCCAATCATCCCGAGGTGATCGAGATCGCGACCATCTTCGACAAGATCGCAGCCGATATGGCGGGCCATCTGCGTGAAGAAGAGGAGGTTCTCTTCCCGGCGATCAGGCGGGTCGATGCGGCCGGCAAGGCCGGCACGCCCCCCGCGGCCGAAGACTGCGCGGCGATCGAGGCCTCCCTTGAAAAGCTCGGTCGCGAGCACGAAGTGATCGGCGACGCGGTCCACGAAATCCGCCATCTGGCGAAGGATTATGCGATACCGGAGGACGTCTGCAACACCTTCGCGGTCACCTACCAAAAACTCAGGGAGTTCGAGGACGACCTGCATAAGCACGTCCACCTCGAAAACAACATCCTCTTTCCGAAGGCGGCGCAACTTTAACCGGTGGCATGGGGCCACCCACAGCCACACTTAAAAAGGAGGAAAATGATGATCGGGAAATCACGACAATCGGCGATGATGCTGGCAACGATTCTGGCCCTGGGTATCGGGCTGATGCTTCCGGGACAGGCGGCCGCTCACTGCGACAGCCTCGACGGGCCGGTAATCACCGAGGCGCGGGCCGCCCTGGCCAAGGGGGATGTCACCCCGGTGCTCAAATGGGTCAGCGCCGACGATGAGCAGAACATCCGCGAGGCCTTTGCCCAAACCCTGACGGTGCGCCGTCTCAACCCCGAGGCGCGGGAGCTGGCCGACCGATACTTCTTCGAAACCCTGGTGCGCATCCACCGCGCCGGCGAGGGCGCCCCCTACACCGGCCTCAAGGCCGCCGGCACCGTGGAACCGGTAATCGCCAAGTCCGACCAGGCCCTGGAGCAGGGGTCCGTCGACGGCCTGACCAAGGCCATTCTCGCCCACACCGAGGAAGGGATTCGCGAGCGCTTCGAGCATGCCCTGGAAACCAGGAAGCACGCCGGCGAAAGCGTGCAGGCCGGCCGGGAGTACGTCGAGGCCTACGTCGCCTACGTTCATTACATCGAAGGGATCGCCGAGGTCGTCCATGGCGCCCCTCATCATGCCGAGGCGGTCACTTCCGGAGGGCACCAGCACTGATCCGGAAGCTCCCGACATCAACCCCGGAGACGCGAAGAGGCGACTCTGGCGTATGGGGAGAGCCGCGCCGCACTGGAAAAGGCTGGCACGCCCAGCGACGTCGCATGGACCTGCTGATCGCAGCCCATGCAACGTCGCTGGGAGCGACATTGGCGACCGACAATACCCGGGAGTTCAATCGCGTCCCCGGCCTATCCGTCGTCGACTGGACGATTTGAGGTCAAGCGGACGGGCTCGGCCGTCGCGAGTACGACGTCTATGCCGAGGCCGGCTGCTGCAAGTGGGCCTACGACCATGAAGACATCGCCAGGACCCTGCGCTGGCTGGAGGAGCCATGACAATCTTCGACCGGCTTGAAGAAGCCTTGAAGATCGCTCAGGCCGAACAGGACCTGCCGGACTTCCTGGCCGCACGAATCGCGGCGATCATCGAGAACGAGCGGAACTACCGCGGCAGGGAAGATGAAATCGCCGATCTGGTCGAGAAAGTCACGCTGTACGACACCTACGGCCAGACGGGATACCTCGGCATGGGGGTCGGCAACGGCATCCTCAAAAAGACCCTGGAGCGATGGTTTTAAGTGACCACCCGGGGAAGACCGGCTCGCTTTATTCGACAAGATCCCGGTACTCTTCGTGCCTCTCGATATAGCGGGCTACGAAGGGACATTGAGGCCGGACACGAAGCCCTTTATCCCTGGCGTGGTCGAGGGCGGCTTTGGCGAGTTTGCTGCCGAGCCCCTGCCCCTCCAGCTCCGGGGGGACTCTCGTGTGGGTCAGGGTCATGGCCTGTTCATCCAGTTCGTACTCGAGAATGGCGAGGCTCCCGTCCACCTTCGCCTGGAAGCGTTTTTCGGCCTTTTCGTTCTCCACTTTCACCGCCATTGATTCTTCCTCCGCGAAAGATAGCTTGCCCGAGACACTTGTTTTTCCGACGCGGATTCACAGCCGCGCTTGGAGGTACTCCCTGAGGGCCACGGCGTTGTTGTGCTCTTCGTCGTGAGCGGCGTAGACCAGGGCCACCCGGCCCTGTTCGACCTTGGCCAGCAATTCTGCCATCGGCTCTTCGCAACCGTCCAGTTCCGTGAAGTAGCGGTGCTTGAATTCATCTCACCGCTCTGGATCATGGCCGAACCACTTGCGCAGGTCCGCGCTCGGGGCGAGCTCCTTCAACCAGGCATCGAGCTGCAGCTTCTCCTTGGTGACGCCCCGGGGCCAGATCCGGTCGATTAATACCCGAAAACCATCGTTGTCGCCCGGTTCCTCATACGCTCTTTTCAGCCAAATCTGCATAAATTTCTCTCCATTTTCGTATTTTTCAGATGAAAGGACGTCTTCCTCACCGGCTCGGGACGACGGAACACAGCGTAGGACTGTTCAGCTCATTCTGGCAGGGTATACCGTTTGTCAATGTGCTTGGCGCATAAAGCACCGGGAGTCCCACGGTGAAAGATCCGTTCTCTGTTCGATTATTCGGGCCTCTTCGATAAGCACGATCACTTCTTGGCGCTCCTGGAGTTCGATTTTTCATCCTCGCGCTCCTCCAAAAGCGCCTGAAGCTTTTTTTCGAGCACCAGTAGGGCTGCGGCTTCGGCAAGGGCTTTCTCTTTGCGGTTCAGCTCACTCTGCAGCGTCCACCGAGATGTCCCGTTATCCCCCGAGGGTATGCTCCAGCAGAATCTTGAAACCGATGCCGCACAGCACCAGGCCGCCGCAGACTTCGACCCGCGGCCCCCACAGGGTGCCGATGCGGCGTCCGAGGAGCATTCCGGTCATGGTGAAGGCGCCCGCCACCAGGCCGATGATCAGCGCCGGCAGCCAGATGCCGGTGCCGAGCATCCCCATGGAGAGTCCCACCGCCAGCGCGTCGATGCTGGTGGCCACCGACAGCAGCACCAGGGTCAGCCCCCTGGTGGGATCCTTCGGATCTTTCACCGCTTCCTCTTCCTTGAGCGCCTCCCGGATCATCTTGCCGCCGACGAAGGCCAGCAGAAAAAAGGCGATCCAGTGATCGTAGGCGGCGATCCACTGCTGCACGCTGAGCCCGGCGAGCCAGCCGATGACCGGCATCAGGGCCTGGAACAGGCCGAAGTGAAAGCTCAGGCGAAAGAGATGGCGGCCGGTCAGCCGCTCGAGGGTGAGGCCGGCGCCGAGGGCCACGGCGAAGGCATCCATCGCCAGGGCCACGGCAATGCCGAACAGGGTGATGAGATCCATGAGGCGACTCGCTGGTTGGAGAGCGAAAACGAAAAATCCCCGCAGGAAAAATTCCCGCGGGGATTGTGGCGAACCTGCGCCGGTCTGTCAAGATTTCACGCCCGCATCAGGAAAGAGGCTTGTACCAGACGTTCATGCTCTCAAGCTCGCCCGAAATGTCGGTGTTGTGGGTGAGGGTGCCGCTGAAGCGGTAGCCGTGCTTGGCGAAGGTGATGTTCATGCCGAAGCTGTAGGCGCGGGCGATGGTGTAGGCGGTGCGGTAGTCCTGCTCCTCGAGCTCCTTTTCCATCTCGGCCAGCAGCACCTGGGCCAGCCCGGCGCCGCGGTACTCGGGCAGGGTGGCGAAGTCGGTCATCTCGGCGTTGAGGTCCTTGGGATAGGTTTCCGCCGAGGAGATCGCGGCCAGTTCCTCGCCGTCCCAGACGCCCCAATAAAGAATGTTGTCCTCCATGGTCCGGCACAGGTAGGCGGGATCGTGGATGGGGAAGGGGTAGCTGGCGAACACCTGGCGGTAGACCGCGGCCATCGCCTCGCAATCCCCGGGCGTCAGGCGGCGCAGGGTGAAGGACGAAGCCAGTTCGGGGCAGGCCGGCTCGGCGGCCTTGGCCCGGGCGGCGTCGATCACCTGGCGCACCGTCTCGGGCTTTTTTTCTTTTTTGCGCCGGCTGCAGAAATATTTACCCAGAAAGGCGGCATCTTCCTTGCCGCGGAAAAAGCCGGGAATCGCCGCCTCCTCGCGGTAGCCGGCGTGGGCGAAGACCTTGCGGGCGTTGGCCGGAACCTTGGCGAAAATCTTGGTGTAGCCGCGGCGCTGGGCCAGGGTGTCGAGCTTGGAGACCAGGGTCGGGGCCTCCTCCGGCGCCAGCTTCATCAGGTAGATGCGGTCGTTGCTCTTGCCGTGCTGGATCTGCGAGCGGCCGAGCCGCTCGATCTGGTCACTCATGACTCCTCCGGTCCATCCGGGCGTTGTTCTCGGGGGTGAGCGAAATGGTCTGGTCGTGGTCCGAGAGCAGCATCTCGATGCCGGTCGCCCGGTATTCCTCGGCATCCTCGAGCTTGAGGTGCAGCCGGCAGTCGTTGCACTTGCGGTCGCAGAAATTCGCCTCGTAGCTGTCGGGCTCCTGGTAGGTGGTGATCACTCCCTCGTAGTTGCGCAGCACCACCTTGTTGGTGGAGAGCGAAATCAGGTAGTTGGGATTCAGCGGAATCTTGCCGCCGCCGCCGGGGGCGTCGATGACGTAGGTCGGCACGGCGAAGCCGCTGGTGTGGCCGATCAGGCTTTCCATGATCTCGATGCCCTTGCCGACCGGGGTGCGGAAGTGGGAGAGCCCTTCGGAGAGGTCGCACTGGTAGAGGTAGTAGGGGCGCACCCGGTTGCCCACCAGCTTGTGCACCAGCGCCTTGATCACCCGCGGGCAGTCGTTGACCCCGGCCAGCAGCACCGTCTGGTTGCCCAGCGGAATGCCGGCGTCGGCCAGCTTGCGGATGGCGTGCTTGCTCGAGGTGGTGATCTCGCGGGGATGGTTGAAGTGGGTATTGAGCCACAGGGGCTGGTGCTTCTTCAGCACCTCGACCAGCTCGTCGGTGATGCGGTAGGGCAGCACCACCGGCATGCGCGAGCCGATGCGGATGATCTGCACGTGGGGAATGGCGCGCACCTCGGTGAGAATCCAGTCGAGGTAGTCGTCATTGAGCATCAGGGGGTCGCCGCCCGAGAGCAGCACGTCGCGCACCTCGGGGTGATTGCGGATGTAGTCGATCCCTTTTTTCAGCTCCTCGCGCCCGGGGATCGAATCCTGGTCGCCGACCTTACGCTTGCGGGTGCAGTGGCGGCAGTACATGCTGCAGACGTTGCTGATGTGAAACAGCACCCGGTCGGGGTAGCGGTGGGTGATGCCCGGCGCCGGGCTGTCCGAGTCTTCGGCCAGCGGGTCCGACATGTCGCAGTTGCCGATCTCGAGTTCGGCGGGGGCGGGAAACGCCTGCTTGAAGACCGGACAGTTCTGGTAGTCTTCCGCGTCGATCAGGGAGAGGTAATAGGGGGTGACCGACAGGGGGAACTTTTTCAGGGTCAGCTCCAGCTTGCGCCGTTCGATCGCGGGAAAACGGATGTCGAGCAGGCTCTCGAAGGTGTCGATGGAATTCACCGAATACTTGAGCTGCCAGCGCCAGTCCTTCCAGTTGGAGATCAGTGAATCCTGGTTGATTTTGCGGGCGATATTCTGCTGATTCTCGGTATAGATGGGCATGAAATATCGGGCTCCTGGGATGGTTGAAAGAAAAGATATGGAGAGAAAGAAACTTCTGAAAACGGGGATGCATTATATTGGATGAGGGTTTTTATGTCAAATTTGGGGAAAAATGAATGTTTGAATTCAAGGAAGGAATTTTATGTCAGATTGATGGAAACGCAATGTCACGGCAAAAAAAGAGCCACCGGAAAATTCCACCCGGTGGCTCACAACGTCTGTCTGATTTCTGTGCCGATGCGCTAAAAAACTCTGTCGAAAGAACTCAGGATCTGCGAGGAAAATTATTCGATCACCGTGGCTTTTTCAATGACGACCGGTTCCTGGGGAACATCCTGGTGAAACCCGGCATTGCCGGTGGGCACCTTGCGGATGGCGTCGACGGTCTCCATCCCCGCGCTGACCTGGCCGAAGACCGCGTAACCATACCCGGCCGGGGTCTTGTCGCGGTGATTGAGAAAGTCGTTGTCGGTGACGTTGATGAAAAACTGGGAGGTGGCGCTGTCGACCGCCTGGGTGCGGGCCATGGCCACCGTGCCCCGGTCGTTGCGCAGGCCGTTGTCGGCCTCGTTCCTGATCGGTTCGCGGGTCTTCTTGCTTTTCATGTCTTTGGTCATGCCGCCGCCCTGGATCATGAAGTTGCTGATCACCCGGTGAAAGATGGTGCCGTCGTAAAAACCGTCGCGTACATAGGCGAGAAAGTTTTCGACGCTGGTCGGGGCTTTTTCGGCATCGAGTTCGAGGGTGATGTCGCCATGGGACGTTTTCAGTGAAACGCTGGGATTGGTTTTTTCCATACGGTGCTGCCTCCGGGAGAAAGTTGGTAGAAATCGATTCCATTATAGGGAAAACGCCGGAATAAAAAAGCTCCACGGCGGTGCCGCGGAGCTTGAAGGCGTGAACGTTGGCTCGATCAGATCTTGACGACGTTGCTCGCCTGGGGGCCTTTCTGGCCCTGGGTCACCTCGAAGCGAACGCGGTCGCCTTCGACCAGCGACTTGAATCCCTCGCCCTGGATGGCCGAGAAGTGGACGAACACATCGGGACCGTTGTCCTGCTCGATGAAACCAAAGCCTTTTGCGTCATTGAACCATTTTACCGTACCTTCAGTCATTCCCGTTGCTCCTTGCCGTGTCGTGGGGGCGTTATTCCCCATTGAGTCTTTGGCGCAGCGCCTCTTTGGCCGACAAAAAAACCGCAAAGTCGCATGGACTGTGCGGTTCAATGTCTTTGCTGAAACAAAGCGAAAGCTGCACACCCTTGCCGTACAAGGGTTTTTATAAAACAGGTGGTCGGCCCAAGGCAAGCCGTAAATTGCTTGCCGGGACCCGAAACCGCAAAAAAGCCCCGCGGAAAAACGGGGCTTTTTTGCGGCCGCCGGCGAATCAGGGGATGTTCTTGACCGTCAGGTTCAATGTTTCCGCGGCACTCAGCCCTTCCGAATTGGTGGCGATAACCGTGATGCGGAAGGTGGTGTCGGCGCCGACCTGGGGAAGGGTGCCGGTGATGACTCCGGTGGCGGGAGAGAGGGTCGTTCCCGCCGGCAGACCGATGGCGGCAAAGGTCATCCCCGGCAGGTTTGAGTTGAGTTTGATGAAGTTGCCCTGGGTTGCGATATTGACGACCGTTCCTTCGTTCTGGGTCAGGCTCTGGAAGGGCAGGGCCAGCGGCGCTATCCGGCCGTCCGGGTCGGTCTTGAGCAGCAGCAGATCCTTCTGCCCGCTGCCGAAGGAGGAGGTGTCGCCGCCGAGGAGGAAGCCGTCGTCGCTGGTCTGACGCACCGACCAGGCCTTGTCGTCGCCGGTGCCGCCGTAGGTGCGCAGCCATTGCTGAACGCCGGCCGCGTCGGTTTTGATCAGCATGATATCTGCCTGGCCGGCGGTAATCGACGAGGTGAATCCGCCCAGGGCGAAGCCCCCGTCGCTGGTCTGGGTTACTCCCCGGGCTTCATCGAAGGACGAGCCTCCCAGGCCTCTCTCCAGATCGATGGTCAACTGGCCGGGGGCCGGGTTGCTGAACCTGACCAGGTAGAAGTCGCCGCCCGGATCGCCGAGAGATTCGGTGTAGCCCGCCGCCACGTACTGGTTGTTGCCGAGGGGTTGCAGGTCGTAGAGTTCGTCGAAGAAGCCGGGTTGGCCCAGGGACAGGTCGCTGATCTGGTTGCCGGCGGCATCGATTTCAACCAGGTAGGCGTCGCCTTCGGCAAGGTCGGCGAAAGAGTCGGTAAAGCCCGCCAGAATGAAGCCGTTGTTGCCCGATTTTTCGACGACTCCCCAGCAATCCTCGAAGGTCGAACCGCCGTAGGCGTTTTCCCCGGTTCTCGGTCCGCTTATCCAGGCGGGGTCGGGAATGAGGTTGTTCTGGGCGTCTCTGACGAATTTGAGCACGTACATGGCCGTATCGTTGACGTTTAGGGCGAAGGGAATCGACTCCGAGTAGCCCGCCAGAATCACCCCGCCATCCGAGGTCGCCCGCACCGCCTGGCCCTGATCGAGCCCACTGCCGCCGAAGGCCTGGCCGAACACCTGGTTCCCCGTGCTGTCGGTTTCCACCAGGAAGGCGTCGCCGTTGCCGTCGAGGTCGCCCAGGGCGCTGCCGAAAGAGTTGCTGAAGCCGGCGAGGAGGAAGTTGCCGGTGGCGGCGAGGTCGAGATTCCAGAACTCCTCGCCTTGCGGGCCGCCGTAAACCTGCGGCGCGCTCTGGGCGACGCCGTTGGCGTCGGTGCGGACCAGGACCATGTCGAAGCCGCCATTCAGGGCGATGCTCGGCGAGCTCGATTCGCCCCCCATGGCGTAGCCGGAACCGCCGGGCAGTTCGATGGCCGGCCCGCCGAAGTCGGTGGCGACGCCGCCGAAGGTACGGGCGAAGGCGTGGATGACGGTGATCGTTGCGGTGTCGGTGACCGGGGCGGCCGTGCCGTCATTGACCGTCAGCGAAACGGTGTAGACGCCCGTCTGGGTGGGCGTAAAGGAACTGGTGCGGCCGGTGAGGCCCGTCAGTGCGTCTCCCCCCGGATTGCCGGTCAGGGCCCAGGTGAAGGTCAGGTTGTCGCCGTCGGCGTCGCTGCTGCGTCCGGCATTGAGTGCCACGGGCACGGCGATGCCCACCGTGCGGTCGGGCCCGGCGTCGGCCACCGGCGGGGTGTTGGCGATGACGGTGGTGGTCGAAGGGGCGCTGTCGAGAGCGCCGTCGTTGACCACCAGAGTAATCTGGTAGGTGCCGCCGACGTCGGGGGTGAAGGTCGCGGCGGCGTCGTTTTGCAGCCCACTCTGATTGATGTCCACGTCGGTCAGGGTACTGGTGGCCGGCACGCCGGCAAAAGACCAGGCGAAGGTCAGGGGATCGCCATCCAGGTCGCTGCTGCCCGAACCGTCGAGGGCGAAAGGGGCGCCCACGGCGGCTTGACCGCCGGGGCCGGCATCGGCAACGGGTTGCTGCAGATTGGGCGGAGGACTGATGGTGATGGTGGCCTGGGCCTGGGCAAGGTCGAGCCCGTCGCTCACTTCCAGAGTGGCGATGTGGCTGCCCTCGGTCACGGGCACGAAAGAGGCGTTGGCGAGGGTGGCGTTGCTCACGGCAACCGCGGCGCCGAGACCATCGACCACGCTCCAGGAGTAGCTCAGCGGGTCGGGGCCGTTGTCCGGGTCGGAGCTGGCCGATCCGTTGAGAGAGATGTTGGTGCCGGTGATGCCGGATGCGGGGGCACTGGCGATCGCCTGGGGCGGAGCGTTGACGGTCACTTCCACCGAAACGGGGTCGCTTTGGGCGAGAAGACTGTCCCTGACGATCAGTTGAAAGATGTACTGGCCCGGCTGGTCGGCAGTGATGGCCGCCGGCAGGGGGGTGTCGGCAATGGTCGCCTGAGGGTGGCCGACGGGTGCCTGAACATAGCTCCACTCGTAGGTCAGCGGGTCGCCGTCCTCGTCGAAGCTGCCGCTGCCGTCGAGAACGATGTCGCTGCCGGGGCTGATCAGGGCGGCATTCACCGTGGCCGCCGCCACCGGACGGTTGTTGGTGACCTCCGGGTCGATGGCCGTGATGGTGGCGAGAGTCTGGCTGCCGCCCCCTCGGCCGTCATTGACCGCCAGGCTGACCTGGTAGGTTCCGGCCAGGTCGGGGGTGATAAAGGTGCTCAGGCCGGTGGTGGTGCTCAGGGCGCTGAGGCTGCCGGGCGGAGCGCTGACGATGGCCCACAGATAGGAGAGGGGGTCGTTGTCGGGGTCGGTGCTCTGGCCGGCGCCCAGGCCGACCACCGTGCCCACCTGGACGGAGGAGGTCGCGGGGGCGACCACCGCGACCGGAGCCTGGTTGGGCAGGACCGCTGCGGCGGTGATGGTCAGGTTGACGGCCGGGCTTTGCAATGCCCCGTCACTCACCCGCAGGGTGACGAGGTAGTCGCCGTCGAGATCGGCCGAAAAGCTGACCTGAGGCCCGCCGGTCGATGCCGGCAGGGTGGCGCTGCTGCCGGCGGGAGGGGTCAGCTGCCAGCGGTAGAGAAGCGCGTCGCCGTTGGGATCGCTGCTTCCCGAGGCATCGAGAGTGACCTGGGTGCCGGTCTGGATCTGGAGGCTGGCGGTGGTGAGCGCAGCCGTGGGGGCGACGTTGGAGGCCGTGCCCCGCGCGGTGATGGTCACCTCTTTTGCATTGCTGAAGCTGCCGTCGCTGACGGTCAGGCGCACCGTGTAAGGGACGTCGTTGGCGGCCACTTCGGTCGTCAAGGTGGTGGTCGGACCCTGCAGGGCGCTGAGGAGAGCGGGGTTGGCGGGGCTGATCATTTCCCAGGTGTAAGTCAGCGCATCGCGGTTGGGGTCCGAACTCTGGCTGCCGCTCAGGGCCACACTGTCCCCGGCGTTGACGATGTTGCTCGGCACCGAGATCTGGGCGACCGGAGGGCTGTTGAGAATCGGCGTGCTTCCTCCCCCCCCTCCGCCCCCGCCGCAGGCGTTGAGCAGAAACAGGGCGCAGAACGTCAAGAAAATGAGCTGGAATTTTCGGTGCATCAAAAGCCTCCATGGTAAAACGGTCTGGAAAAATACACGTTAACTTATTTAGATTGAGAGAGCATGGATCGGATCGATAATTCGTAGCATTATGCCCTGAGGCGGTCTGTGAAACAAGATCGGGAAGGACGATGGAGCATATTTTGTTGCGGACGGCAGTCTTCTGGGCCAGATGCCAGGGAGTGAAGCGCCGGCTTGCGTTTCGCCATGGGGCTTGAAGTTTAAGTGTTTCTTAATTACGCGGACTACCTTATCTGTGATCACGGCGGCGGTGCCTGGTCGGCCTGATGACCGCGTCGAGCGCGGGGAAAAGTTCGGTCCCGCGCGCAGATGGGCCGCTTGTCAACACCTGCTGTGGATAACCGCCCCAAAACATGTCGGGGGCGGCGGGAAAAAGCTTCGCGGTTCATGGTTTGAGCCTTTTGCCTGTTTTTTGTGCCGAGGGTGGAAACGCCCATGTTTCAACAGGTTAACATATGTTATGGGGTGCGCGCGACGGGTCGCGCCGGCCTTGCTGCCGGCGGGGAGGTGCCCGTCTGGGCGCTGGATCGGTCTTCGCTTGCTGTGGGCAGGGTTGGTGATAGTTATCGTTCTCAGCGACGCCGGGGGGACGCGATGCGCGCCCCCTGGCCGCTGATTCTTGTGCGCGGCGGGGTCCGCTGAGGCGCTGCGCCGTTGTCTGGGGTCCGAGTTGAGTGCCTCGCCGGGGCGCTGGGGATGGCCCCTTTTCCTGTTGCAAAAATCCCTCTCGCATGTTAAGAAATCAGCCTTTCCGTCGGGGCGTAGCGCAGTCTGGTAGCGCACCTGCCTTGGGAGCAGGGGGTCGCTGGTTCGAATCCAGTCGCCCCGACCATTTTGCGCCAGTAGCTCAGTTGGATAGAGCAACGGCCTTCTAAGCCGTGGGTCGGGGGTTCGAATCCTCCCTGGCGCGCCACTTCAATCCGATCCCGACACCGCCGCAAGTTTGGGATTGACAAAGCGATATTCGCTTCGCTAGTATCTGGCTTCGCTTTTATGGTGGGTGTAGCTCAGTCGGTAGAGCGCTGGATTGTGGCTCCAGTTGTCGTGGGTTCAAATCCCATCACTCACCCCAAGCCGTAAGGTGGGCCCGCTTCGGGTTAACGGGGCGGGCCTTTTTCACATACGGTGGTCAGCCGTTGCGCCGTTGTCGGGGCTGGGCGCGCGGAGGGAGGCTGGTCGGGCCATTCGCATCGGGCCTTCATCTTTTCACGGGACTTTGCTCCTGCCGGTCAATTTGCATCCTTCGTTCTGCGCGAGAGTGGCGGAATTGGCAGACGCACTGGACTTAGGATCCAGCGGGCAACCGTGGGGGTTCGACTCCCCCCTCTCGCACCATTTCCCCTCTTGTGTTAAATCCTGAACATGCTTGTCCAGCGCGTGTGTTCGCCTTCTGACCGGTCGTCGGGGGCGAATTTTCATTTATCCGATTTATCCATTAATTCCAAGCGAGGTCGATGGCATGAGTGGCATGAATGTCAAGATTGAAGACGTCAGCAGTGTCAAGAAAAAACTCTCATTCGAGATTGAGGCGACCAAGGTCGACGCCGAGATCGAGAAGGTTTTTCAAAAGATCGGCAAAACCGCGAAGATCAAAGGTTTTCGTCAGGGCAAGGTGCCCCGCGGGGTTCTCGAGAAGTATTATTCCGCCGATATGGAGCACCAGGTGCTCAACCGGTTGATCAACGACAGCTATCTCAAGGCGCTGGTCGAAAACAAGATCGCCGCCGTCTCCGACCCGGAAATTCTCGATAACGGGCTGCTGGAAAAGGGTAAGCCCTTCGCATATTCGCTCCATGTCGAGGTCAAGCCCGAGGTGGAGGTGAAGGATTATGCCGGGCTGAGCATCGAGAAGGAAAAATTCGAGTTCGACGAGAAGGTGGTCGACGACCAGATCGAAGAGATGCGCAACTCGCGCGCCGAAATGGTGGTCAGCGACCATCAGGCGGCCAAGGGCGGCGATCAGGTCGTCATCGATTTCGAAGGGCGGGTCGACGGCGAGGTTTTCGATAACGGCTCGGCCCGGGACTATCAGCTTGAGCTCGGTTCGGGGACGTTTCTTCCCGGCTTCGAAGAGCAGGTCGAAGGGATGAAGCGCGAGGAAGAGCGCGACGTCCAGGTTTCCTTTCCGAACGACTACGGCGTGGAAAACCTGGCGGGCAAGCCCGCCGTTTTCAAAGTCACTCTGAAGGAGATCAGGGAGCGGCGGCTGCCCGAAGTCGACGACGAATTCGCAACCGCATTTGGTGCCGCCTCTCTGGAGGAGTTGCGCAAGAGAATTCGTGATTCCTTCATCGAGCGGGAAAAGCGGCGCATCGAGGCGGAAATGCGCGAGCGCCTGATCGAGGCTCTGCTCGACCGCAATGCCTTCGAGGTTCCCGAAGTCATGGTGGCCGACCAGCTCAAGCAGATGTTCGCCGATGCCCGCCAGCGCCTGTCCTATCAGGGGCTTTCGATGGAGATGCTGGGCATGAGCGAAGACCTGTTCGCCGAGCAGTACCGGGAGCAGGCCGAGAATCAGGTCAAGGGCAGCCTGCTGCTGGAAGCGGTGGCGCGCCAGGAAGACCTCAAGGTTGATGAGCAGGAGATTGCTGCTAAAATGCAGGAGATTTCCGAAATGGCCGGCGTTTCTCTCGATGAGGTGCGCAAACGTTACGGTTCGGCCGAGGCCCGGCCCAATCTGGTGGCCCGCATCGTGGAAGAGAAGGTGTTCGATTTGCTGATCGACAAGGCTGAGATCCGCGAGGTCGCCAAGGAAGACCTGGGGGATGCCGGCGACGAAGAAGAGGAGTCCTGAGATGCCATTGGTTCCGATCGTGGTGGAACAGACCGGGAGGGGCGAGCGTTCTTACGATATCTATTCGCGCCTGCTCAAGGACCGGATCATTTTTCTGGGTGGGTCCATCGAGGACCATATGGCCAACCTGATCATTGCCCAGTTGCTGTTTCTCGAGTCGGAGGACCCGGACAAGGATATTTTCCTGTACGTCAATTCGCCGGGCGGCGTGGTCACGGCGGGCATGGCTATTTACGACACCATGCAGTACCTCAAGGCTCCGGTTTCGACCATCTGCGTCGGCCAGGCGGCCAGTATGGCCGCGGTTCTCCTGGCGGCGGGGGATTCCGGCAAGAGATTTGCACTTCCACATGCCCGGATCATGATTCACCAGCCTCTGGGAGGGTTCCAGGGGCAGGCGACCGATATCAGCATCCACGCCCAGGAAATTCTGCGCATGCGCGACTTTCTCAACAATATTCTCGCGCGTCACACCGGCCAGCCGATGGAGCGGATCGCTCAGGACACCGAGCGCGACTACTTTATGGATAGTGAGTCCGCCAAGAAGTATGGTATCATTGACAACATAGTAGAGAGGAAAGGTTAAGTCCCTGATTTTCCGTCTGCTTTGCTACCCGTGGAGGACGTTTCGTGAGTCAGAATGATGAAAAAGGCGGCACTCTCACCTGTTCGTTTTGCGGCAAATCGCAGGATGAGGTGAAGAAGCTGATAGCCGGACCCACGGTCTACATCTGTGATGAGTGTATCGAGTTGTGCAACGACATCATCGATGAAGAGGCCAAGCTGGAAGACGCCGGCGGGTCCACCATGGAAAACCTGCCGAAACCCTCTGAAATCAAAGCGGTGCTTGATGATTTCGTCATCGGGCAGGAACGGGCCAAGAAAACGTTGTCGGTCGCCGTTTACAACCACTACAAGCGGGTCGAGTTTGCCGGCAAGCCCAGCGACATCGAGATTCAGAAAAGCAATATTCTGTTGCTCGGCCCCACCGGCAGCGGCAAAACCCTGCTGGCGCAGACCCTGGCCCGGGTGCTCAACGTTCCCTTTGCCATCGCCGATGCGACCAATCTGACCGAAGCGGGCTACGTCGGCGAAGATGTTGAAAACATCATTCTCAACCTGTTGCAGGCGGCCGACTATGACCTGGAAAAAGCCCAGAAGGGCATCATTTATATCGACGAGGTCGACAAGATCGCCCGCAAGTCCGATTCTCCCTCGATTACCCGCGATGTGTCGGGCGAGGGGGTGCAGCAGGCCCTGCTCAAGATCATCGAAGGAACGATGGCGAGTGTCCCGCCCAAGGGCGGTCGCAAGCACCCCCAGCAGGAGTTCCTCAAGGTCGACACCACCAACATCCTGTTTATCTGCGGCGGCGCGTTTTCGGGTCTTGAGAACATCATCTCGCAGCGCACCGGCAGAAAAAGCATGGGGTTCGGGGCCGAGATCAAGACCAAGAAGGAAATCCATCTGGGTGAAACCCTCGCCAAGGTTGAGCCTGCCGACCTTCTCAAGTACGGGTTGATTCCCGAGTTCATCGGCCGCCTGCCGGTGGTTGCAACCCTTGAAGAACTTGACGAAGAGGCGCTCATCGCCATCCTCCAGGAGCCCAAGAATGCCCTGGTCAAGCAGTACCAGAAGCTTTTCGAGATGGAGAAGGTCAACCTCAAGTTCACCGACGGCGCATTGGTGGCCATCGCCAAGGAGGCCCTCAAGCGAAAAACCGGAGCGCGGGGGTTGCGTTCCATTCTCGAGAATGCCATGCTCGACGTGATGTACGACATCCCCTCTCAGGACCGGGTCAAGGAAGTGGTGATCAACGAGGATGTCATTACCAACAAGACCATGCCCATGGTTTTGTTCGAGTGCGCAGAATCGGCATGAAGCCCAGGCTCCAGCCTCCTTTGTCCGACATGGTGAGCTATGGCTGAATTCACAGAACGGATAGAATCCGACGAAGACGGCGGGCCGCGCTATCCCCTGCTGCCGCTGCGGGATATCGTGGTCTTCCCGCACATGGTGGTGCCGCTTTTCGTGGGGCGCGCCAAATCGATCCAGGCGATCGAGGGGGCCATGGAAAAGGGCAAAATCCTTTTTCTGGCCACCCAGAAAAATCCCAAGGTGGATGATCCTGCCGAGGAAGATCTTTACGAAATCGGGACTCTCGGGCAGATCATTCAAGTCCTGAAGCTTCCCGACGGCACCGTCAAGGTCCTGGTGGAAGGGCGCTGCCGGGCCAGGATCGTCGAATTCATTCCCAACGACGAAGCTCTCTTTGCCGACGTCGAAGAGTTGGTCGAGGAAACGACGGCTTCACCGACGGCCGAAGCTCTGATTCGCAGCATCAACGACACTTTCGAGAAGTACGTCGGGCTGAGCAAGAAGGTCCCGCCCGAAATGGTCTCCTCGGTGTCCGGTATCCTCGATCCCTCCCGGCTGGCCGATACGATCGTTGCGCACCTCAATGTCGGTATTTCCGACAAGCAGGTTGTTCTGGCGGCCATCGATCCGCACGAGCGTCTGGAGAACCTTCTCGGGCTGATGGAGAAGGAAATCGAGATTCTCGAGATCGAGAAGCGCATCCGCAATCGGGTCAAGAGCCAGATGGAGCGCAGCCAGAAAGAGTATTATCTCAACGAGCAGATGCGTGCCATCCAGAAGGAGTTGGGCGAGAAGGACGAGTTTCGTCAGGAGTTGCGGGCGCTCGAGGAGAAAATCAAGAAAAAGAAGATGTCCAAGGAGGCCACCGACAAGGCATTGGCCGAATTGCGCAAGCTCAAGATGATGTCGCCCATGTCGGCAGAGGCCACCGTGGTTCGCAATTATCTCGACTGGATCACCTCGTTGCCCTGGCGAAAGGGGACCAAGGACAACCTTGATGTGGTGCATGCCGAGGAAATTCTCGAGGCGGACCATCACGGGCTGGAAAAAGTCAAAGAGCGCATCCTCGAATATCTGGCGGTCCAGGCCCTGGTCAAAAAAATCAAGGGCCCGATTCTTTGTCTGGTCGGCCCGCCCGGTGTCGGCAAGACGTCTCTCGGACGCTCCATCGCCAAGTCTCTGGGGCGTGAGTTCGTGCGGATATCCCTGGGCGGGATGCGGGACGAGGCCGAGATCAGAGGCCATCGCCGCACCTATATCGGGGCGATGCCGGGAAAGATTATTCAGAGTTTGCGCAAGGCCGGTTCGCGCAACCCGGTTTTTCTGCTCGACGAGATCGATAAGATGAGCACCGATTTCCGGGGCGACCCCTCGGCGGCTCTGCTGGAAGTTCTCGATCCGGAACAGAATCATACCTTTAACGATCATTTTCTCGACATCGATTACGATCTTTCGAGCGTGATGTTTGTCGCGACGGCCAACAACCTCTTTTCCATTCCGCGACCCCTGCAGGATCGGATGGAGATCATCCGGATCGAGGGGTATACCGAGGAAGAAAAGCTCAATATCGCGAAAAAATACCTGATCCCCAAGCAGATCGAAGCTCATGGGCTGGTACCGGAGCGTGTCCGGTACAGCGATGCGGCCCTGCTGGAGGTGATTCGGCGCTACACCCGGGAAGCCGGAGTGCGTGGACTGGAGCGTGAAATCGCCTCCATCTCGCGCAAAATGGCGCGGGAAACGGTGACCAGCAAAGACAAAACCCGCCGCTTTCAGGTCTCGACCCAGCGACTCAAGCACTATCTCGGCGTGCCCCGCTTCCGGTTCGGGTTACGGGAGGACGAAAGTCGGGTGGGGCTCGCCACCGGCCTGGCCTGGACCGAGGTCGGCGGTGAGTTGCTGGCCATCGAGACGACGGTTTTGCCGGGACAGGGAAAGCTGACCGTGACCGGAAAGCTGGGTGAGGTCATGCGCGAATCGGCTCAGGCCGCCCTGAGCTATGTTCGCTCGCGCTGGCGCGAGTTGGAGCTGGATCGGAACTTTTTCCCCAAGCTCGACATCCATATCCACGTTCCCGAAGGCGCGATTCCCAAGGATGGCCCGTCGGCCGGGATCACCATGGCCACCGCGCTGGCCTCGGCCTTTACCGGGCGGCCCGTCGACCGCAACCTGGCGATGACGGGAGAGATTACTTTGCGGGGTCGGGTATTGGCTATCGGCGGGCTCAAAGAAAAGTTGCTGGCCGCCAAGCGCGGAGGTCTGACCCGGGTTTTGATCCCTGAGGACAATCGCAAGGACCTTGACGAGGTTCCCGCTACGATTCTGAAGTCTCTGGTCGTCCTTCCGGTGAATCACATGGATGAAGTGCTCGAATTGGCCCTTTTGGACAAACTTCCGGGGAGTTCTCTGGGCGAGCGGGACGAAGCGGTTCAGCAGGAAGAAGAAGCGGTTCACCACTAGACCCCCAAAGTCCGAAAAATCTCTTGACACCCTTTTCGGACATCTGTTATATCTATCGCGTTTTGTCGGGGGGTTTAAATATCCTTAATGCATGGAGGTATTATTGTGACCAAAGCGGATCTCGTTAATTCGATGGCGGAAAAAGCAGGTTTGACCAAAGCCGAAGCCGAGCGTGCTCTGAAAGCTTTCACCGACGCTGTCGAAGAAGCTCTCAAGGCTGGCGACAAGGTTGCTCTGGTTGGTTTCGGGACTTTCAGTGTCGGTGAGCGTGCAGCTCGCACCGGCCAGAACCCCCAGACCGGCAAGAAAATTGAGATTGCTGCTGCCAAGGTTCCCAAGTTCAAGGCCGGCAAGGCCCTGAAGGACTCGGTGAACTAAAGCAGGGCAAGACTTTGGTCGCTGGTTAAAGGCAACCGAAGAGTTCGTACTAGGTGAGCATTGATCTTCCTTTTCTTGAAATGCTCACCTATTTTTGACCTTAAATTTGGGATGTGGGGCTGTAGTAGAGTCGGTTA